>ENA-OOXY01000279-OOXY01000279.1-human-gut-metagenome-genome-assembly--contig:-NODE-279-length-55096-cov-2.955179_pt1 | contig 55096 bp, 43 predicted proteins | sample MGYA00241593_ERZ501355 | MGnify/ENA primary metagenome ERZ501355 (study PRJEB25962, sample SAMEA2042739) | human gut metagenome | biome: human gut; feature: human-associated habitat; material: faeces... | reverse complement strand
TCGCATAGCCTTTACCTTGTTGATGATTTCACGGGACAAAGATAAATCTTTTCCTTCTAAATCATACTTTTTAAGCCAAAAATAAAGACTCGCACTTTCAATGTCATACTTGCGACAGATAAAATTCTTTGATGAATCAGTAGAATAATAATCTCGCAATACACCAAGGATAAAATCCTTGCTGAACGATCTGCGTCTTGATTTTTTACTTCCCATTTTAATTTTTAATGTTAAAACGGTGTAAAGTAAATCTGCTATAAGTCAATCCTATTCCACCCATTCCACCCATCTTGTATAGTGCTATGGCACAATGGATTGGAAGGCAGACAACACTTTATAACATTCCACCCACATTCCACCCACATCTCATCCATTATACAGCTACAAAAAGGCTCTTGACATATATAACAATCAGTATATTACCTATTTATGCTTCTTATGAGGGGCTTGCTGACACGGCAAGAGCTTGTATCCATAGCATCGTTTTTACTTTCTTGAAACACAAGGTGAGGTAAAAGGCTTCTTGATATACTTATACTTGAAAAATGGAATATATATTAATGTATGTCTTTACAATAATATATAAAGGTATAAAACGATAAATTGCGCAATAATAAAGCCTTCCAGATAAATCGGAAGGCTTAATATGGGTAGATAGAATACTGATTATAATCTGTTAAGCTGTTTTTTTCGCGCTCACAGCGAAGGTAAAGACCACCAAATAACCCACGAGGGGAATGATGAAAGGCACCACGGGATTGAGCTTATCAGCAAGGTAGCCCATGGCCAGAAAAGCGCACCCGCCAATGGGAGACATCATGAGCAGGGAAGAAGCGCGCTTGGTAAGCCCACCCAAACCGCTTAGTGCCATAGCGAAAATGGTGGGGAACATGATGGCTTCGAAGAGATAGTTGCAGGTAAGGGCAACAACAGAACAACGGCCAAAATCGGCAAGGACAACCAGCATATTCACACTACAGAGCAAGGCGCAGGCGGCTAGGACGTACCAGGACTTAACGTAACGCATCACCCAACTGCCCAGGAAACGGCCCAACATGAAAAGGGCCAGGCCAACGGTAAGGATAACAGAAGCCGTATTGTCGGACATCCAATCTTTTGCCGTAACAAAGTTGATGAAATAGCTGTTGATACTTATCTCGGACACTTCATACATCAGCAAGGCTGTAAGACCAAAAACAAACTTTTTATTGGTCAAGAGAGTGGCATAACTACCGTTTTCATTCTGCGAAGAAGCATCATCGTGCACAATCTCCGGGAGACTTATCCTACTGAAAACCAAAGCTATACATAAGACTACAACGCCCAGTACGGTGTAAGGAACGACAACACTGCCTCCACTACCATGGCTGAAAAAGAACTGACCCACAACGAGTGTGGCAAAAAGACAGCCCATACCATTGAGTGACTGAGCCAGGTTGAGTCGGCTTGCGGAAGTGGAAGAAGGTCCGAGCTCAGTGACATAAGGATTAGCAGATATTTCCAAGAAAACCAAACCGCAGCCTATCACGAAGAGCGAGATGAGATAATAATAATAGTTGCCAATGGCTCCCAAGGGGATGAAGAGGAAAGCACCAAGAGCAAATATAAGTAGTCCGGTTACTACCCCCACCCTATAACCATGTTTACTGATATACGTACCGGCAGGCAAAGCCATGAGAAAATAGCCCAGATAGGTGGTCACCTGAATGAGAGCCGATTGCGTAAGGGAAATGTGCATGTTGTTTTGAAGATGCTTGTTCAGCACATCCAGGATGGCTCGTGCAAATCCCCAGAGAAAGAAAAGGGATGTAATAATGATAAGAGGAATAAGATACTTCTTATAAGTAAGTTGGTTGCTTTGATGATTCATGTTGTTTAAATGATTTCTAAACTTAACGTTTTGGAACAAGGATTATTGCATAAAAAACGACAGATGGAATATAAGAAACAGTGAAAAAGAGAAAAAGAAAAGTAAGCTGACAAGAGCATCGATGTGAAGGCAGCATTGCCAGAAGACATAGTGAGAAAGCAATGGAATGAAGCTCAACAAAAACAGCGGACCAAGAAGATACTCCACCTCCAATCTAATACGATTATCATCTGCCGACACAAAAAAAATTAAGCTACTATAAGTGGCGAAGCTGAACAAAAAAGCATCACACAAAGAAGAAAAAACACGTCATGCTCCTGTCAAAACACGAGCATCCAATGAAAATAACAAACCATTTTTACAAAGAAAGAAAGGAAAGGAGAGAGGAAAGAAGAGAACACGAAAGGGATATAAATATATAATATTGTACTTTTATATGCTTTTATATAATAGTGTATGTGCACAATATTGTACAACAAAACATATTTATATAAGGATATAAGATATTAAATTTATTATATAAAGATATTTTAGTTCAGAAGTGTATATGTATATATAGAGAGATAAAACGCTATATAGGTACATATAAAAGGGTAAGTATAGAGATATAAAAAGGTAGGGATAAGGGGGCAAAAGGAAAGAAATAAGGAAAGAACAAATATATATTTAAATGTTTAGGAAAAGAAGTTTAGATAGTTATATATGTATATAATGTAATATATAATAAAATAAATAAAGGACAAAACAATAATACTTATGAAGAGATAATCGTATAAGTAAATCTTCAAAATAGGAAAACCAGAAGACAGGGAAGCGCTAGTTGAAAATTCAAGAAAAAGGTATAGAACTGGGAAGACTATAGAGAAACGGCAACAAATCAGGAAACAATGAAGGTGAAGGGAGGATATTGAAGTTAAAAACGCAAGTAAATGGGAAATAGCGAAGATTAAAACAAATGGTTTATGTTTTTGTATATTACTATATATAATGCTTTAAATAGTGTTTTATAAATATAATATGAGCATATAAAAGGGATAAAAGCAGAAGATAACAAAATCGATGGCACAAAATGATGAATGAATGGGCAAGAAGTAGAAAGATATAGTTTTAGATATAAATATAAGTAAGTAGAGATACAAAAATGGTAAGATAAGAATAGGGAAAGAAACAAAGGGATAAAGAATAGCAAGAAGACTGGAAAACCATCCAACTCATAGAGCCCAAAGGGAACAAGAAAGGGTAAAAGTAAAAGTGCCTATTTTGGCTTGCGAAAGTGCCTATTTCGCAATGTAAAATAGGCACTTTTGAAACGCAAAAAGGGTATTCTTGAAAAAAGAGAGTATAGCGTATAAAACAGAAAAGGAACTAAACTGCAAGCTTAAAGATATAGTAATACAAATAAATAAAGAAGTAAAAGAGGGTTCAAATAAATAATTTGAGATAAAAAAGCAATTATATTGATAAAGCAAAATGTACTAATATAAATATATAGAGACATATTATGGAAAGGTAATTCAGGTGGGATTAAAACGCAAAAAGATAGTTAGCTATTAAAACAAAAGGATATAAGGATATTTATATATAAGGAAAAGAGCAATGAATAAAGCAATAGAAAGAGAGTAAAAAAGATAAGAATAGATGATAACATAAAGAACAAAAAAGTTAAAGAATTAGATATATAAAAGTATAGAAAGATAATATTATGATTGTACTTTCATCAAATACAATCATAATATAGAGAAAGAAAGGAATAGATAAAAAAGGAAAATGAAACATTAAAGGTCGGACTTGGCCAATCCTCCCATGGATGTTTCTTTGTAAAGGGAAGGAAGGTCATGACCTGTTTGCTGCATGACACGCACTACCCTATCGAATGAAACGACATGACGGCCATCACTAAGGTTGGCATAAACCTGGGCATCCATGGCACGAGAGGCTGCAAACGCATTGCGTTCTATACACGGTATCTGTACCAAACCACAAACAGGGTCGCATGTCATGCCTAAGTGATGCTCCAATCCCATCTCAGCCGCATACTCAATCTGAGAGGGAGTACCGCCATAAAGTTGGCAACCGGCAGCTGCTGCCATGGCACAGGCAACACCAACCTCACCCTGACAGCCCACCTCAGCACCAGAAATGGATGCATTCTGCTTGACTACATTACCAAAGATACCAGCTGTAGCAAGGGCATGTAGGATCTTTGTCTCATTATAACCCAAATCATGGTTAAGATAATAGAGTATGCCGGGGAGAACGCCACTAGCTCCGCACGTGGGGGCAGTGACGATGGTGTTGCCAGAAGCATTCTCTTCGCTGACCGCCAAAGCATAACTAAAAATGAGGCCCTTGCCCTGAAGCTCGGGCTTATAACGAGATGTTTTAACGAAATAAGAGGGAGCCTTGCGACGTAAGTTAAGCGGACCAGGAAGTCTGCCTTCATGATTAATGCCCCTGCGAACGGAAGCCTGCATGGTCATCCACACCTCATCCAGGAAGTCCCATATCTGCTTTCCCTCGCATAACTCAACGTATTCCCAGTAATCACGACCGTTTTTTTCGCACCAATCCAAAATCTGCGAGAGCGTATTCATCTCATAAACTTGTTTCGGTTTGAAGAAGTCGTCATCTCCTTTACCCTCAGACAGGGCTCCCCCACCGATACTATACACAGTCCATTCATCTGATTGTTGGTCATGATCAGAAAAAGATATAAACTTCATCGCATTGGGATGAAAAGGCAGAAAAACCTTAGGTTTCCATATAATAGAGGTGGGGGCGATGCGCTGCAAAACCTCTGTGATGGCCACATCTGTCATGTGTCCCTTTCCGGTTGCAGCCAAACTACCATATAAAATCACCTGAAAATGATGAGCATGAGGATGCCGTGAAGCAAAGATCTTGGCTGCTTTCTCAGGTCCCATCGTATGACTGGAAGAAGGACCACGGCCTATTCTGAATATGCCTTTAATAGATTCCATTTTTAATAGAGTAAGGATAAATCAATATAATGTATGCAAAAATACAAAGGTTTTGTGAACCCTGCAAATAAAAAAAGGGAATATACTGGCGACAAAAAAGTGTAAAAAATTGCAAAGAAATGAAGTTTAAAAAGGAAAGAAAGCATATTTCAAAGAGAATAACCTAACTTTGCACAATACGAATAAATAAAAACCATTTATCATGAAAATAGAAAAAAAACAAGAAAAAAGACGGGAATATTGGAGATGGATGTGCTTGTTGACACTTGTAATGATTTCGCTTGGCATCAAGTCACAAGAATCGTGGCAGAAATACTTTGCATGTCCACCTGCTAGATGGAGCAATCATGTCATCTACGGGGTTGGAAATGTAACGGAAAAGATGGTATGTCAGGACCTGGATTCCATCAAGGCTAGAGGTTTCAAAGCTGTTATGCTGGAGCCAGGATATAGGATGCCGCATAAATATCTGAGCGAAGGATACTTCAAAATGATGGCCAAAATAGTGAATGAGGCTAAGAAAAGAGGACTGAAAGTATGGATTATCGATGAAGGAAAATATCCCAGTGGGTTCGCAGGAGGCAAATTCAGCGAACTAAGACCGGATTTACGAATGAAGGCTTTAGTACCAACCATCGACTTGGAAGTGAGTAACGGCGACAGCATTAGCGGTCTGGAAATTGGAGATAAAACGCTGTCTGTAAGCGCTATAAGTCTTACAGATAGGATAAACAAGGTACTACAACCTGAGAAAGGGAAGATTCGATTTTACGCAGGAATGGCCGACTGGAAACTGAAAGGAATAGGATGGGACTATAGAACAAGCCAAACGCGATGCGTGAACGACACAACAGGAGCTAAAACAACGAATAACTCGCTGATGGACTACCTGAATCCTGAGGCTGTAAAGCAGTTTTTGAACTGGACACAGGAGGGTTATAAAAGGTATATAGGCAAGGAATTTGGAAAGACCGTATTGGGATTTAGGAGCGACGAGCCCGATTTCGCCTATATACCGTATACAGATAGCATCGTGGGAAAATTCAAACAACTAAAAGGTTATGACCCAACGCCATGGCTGGCCAGTCTGATCAGTGAGCAGAAAACATGGAAAGAAAGACTGTTCAAGGCCGATTACTGGGATGTATGGAGCCGGATATTTGCCAATACATACTTCAAAGGGGAGAGTGCATGGTGCAAAAAGAATGGCATGGAGATGATAACGCATCTGAATAAAGACCATGACATGGCGGCTGGCATCAGATGTGAAGGTGACCTTTTCAGGGATTTGAGTCAGGTGGAAATACCGGGTATTGATGCCATTTGGAATCAAATATGGCCCGACACCATTAATAACTATCCCAAATATGCGTCGTCTATAAGTCACGTATGGGGTAAACGAAGAGCTTTCAGCGAAAGTTTTGCGGCTTATTACAACTCCCCCACCCTACCAGAAGCTAAATATATACTTGATTATCAGATGATAAGAGGTATCAACTTCTTCGAATTCATATTTTGGTCGTCAGGGACCAAGCATCAGGGATGGCTGTCGCAACATGGCATGAAGGGGCTCAACGAATATGCCAATAAGGCAACTTGGCTGATGCAACAAGGGAAACCGGGGGCCAGAGTAGCGGTTTATTACCCTGTTTCAACAATTTGGACAGGGAAAGAAAAGGTAGCCGAGGATGTGAAAACCATCGCCAATGAACTCATCAAGAATCAAATCGATTTTGATTATATAACAGACGATGCACTGAATGAGACTCTTACTTTGAAAAACGGAAGACTCTTCAATCGCAGTAAACAGTATTATGAATCTGTAATCATACCCTCAACCTTATTCATTCAAAAAGATGCGTGGCATAAAATAGAAGAATTCAAGAAACAGGGAGGTAAGATTCTGTTCTGGGGAGATACGCCGCAATTAACAAACGGGAGATCTTTCGTAAACGATACAGAGCCAATTCTACTGCCAGACGATGCATATTATGAACCCGAATTAAAATTTACGGAGAATGTAAAGGCCGCCCTGCCGAGACAAGAAATCATTTTGGTCAATGAAAAAGGACTTATTCCGGACACCAGACCGAGAAAAGCAGGAGAGCCGAAACGCGAGCCCATCAATCCGATGCGGGAGGTTTCGTATACGAGAAGGGTAACCGACAAAGGTTGCATCGTCATGCTGATGAACGAAGGCAGAAGAAATCTGCAGTTCAGAGTGGGCATTGATGAGGTGGGAAAAGCCTATCTGATGAATGCGGAAACAGGTGAAAAAACATTGATAAGTAGTCAGGTAAAAGATGACAGGACATGGATAGAAATGAAGATGAAACCATGGCAAACGGATTTCCTATATATAGAAAGAGGAGAAAAGCAATGTCTCGCTTCGCAAAACAGAGCTATAGGCGATGGAGAAACCAATAACACCGAAGTATTACAACAAACTATCAACCGTTTACAAGCTGAAGGTGGCGGTACATTGGTAATAGACAAAGGAAAATATCTCACCGGAGCGCTGTTCTTTCCAAGGGGTGTGAACCTGCAAATCAACAAAGATGCAGAGATCATATCCTCGATGGAGGAGAATGATTTCAAGCCCGTATCGACAAGGTTTGAAGGGATAGAGAGGCTATGGAAGCCAGCGTTACTCAACTTCAAGGATGGAAAAGACGTAAGGATAAGTGGTTACGGAATCGTTGAAGGACAGGGAGTTAAGTGGAAAAGCAAATCTTTCTACCCATCAGGAAGGCCCAGACTAATCTGCCTAATGGGCTGTGAGGGAGGACAGATAGAAGGAATCAAACTGCGTAATCAAGCTTCATGGGGCCTGCATGTACTATATAGCCGTGATATAAGTATCAAAGGACTGGACATTCAAGCCGAACACAGCATTCCAAGTAGCGATGGCATCGACATAGACAGTTCGAAAGGCATTGTGATAAGCGGATGCAGAATAGAGTGCAACGATGATTGCATCAGTATAAAAAGCGGTAAGAACGCCGAAGGACGCCTGCTACACGTTCCATCGAGTGATATTCACGTCAGCAAATGCACCTTCGCTTACGGCCATAGTGGTGTTGCCATGGGCAGTGAAGTATCTGGCGACATCTATAACATCCTCATAGACAGTTGTATAGCCATGGAAGGCAACGAACATCTCATCAGGTTTAAGTCGCAGCCAAGCCGCGGTGGTGTGATAGAAAACGTTACCTTCAGAGACATCAAGGTGCAAAACGCATCCAATATCTTTGATGTCATCATGAGATGGAGAATGGTAGGAAAGCAGGAAGAAAAGGCACCTGAGCTGACAAAACTGAGAAAAATCCTGATTGAAAGGGTAAACGGAACGTGTCGATCACTGGGACGTATAGAGGGAGACCCAGACAGTCCCATCGAAGGAATGACGATAAAAGACTGCCATTTAGACTCTCAAACCCAACTGATTATCAAGAATGCCACGATAAGAAAAATACATTGCAACTTCTAACAGGCTTCTAAGCTAGTCCGTCCTCCTTGAAATTAGGATGGAGTAAGGGCAAAGCAGATAGATGAGACAAAAAGCATAATGTAAAAGAATTACACAAGAGATAAATCAGTAAGAATATTACTGAATATCCAGCAGACTACAATAAAAGAACAAGAATATAAAGGCATGAAGACTAAAGAGCTTTTCACATGGGAAGAAAGGGCGCATAAGGAATTATACTTTACATAATTTTGTCGCTCGATTGGATAACTCATTGTAGTATAATGGTATAAGAAAGAGCATTAAATCTCCCTATTTGTCGGAGTTAGAGAGAACAAATTAAAATAACATCTTACTTATTTGTCGCACTAAAAACATGAAGGACGAAAAAGTAAGATGTTACTTTTTTGTCGCCAAACAAAGAAGATAACAAACTGGAGAACCTACTATTTTGTCACCGAAATAAGCAAATAGTCAAATAAAAAACAAGTTACTAATTTGTCGCAACAAGGGTTTTAGCCTTTAGGAAAGATGTTCCTAATTCGTCGCAGCATAGATTTGAGCCGTCAGGAAAAATGTTCCCAATTCGTCGCAGCATGAATTTTAGCCATCAGGAAAGATGTTCCCAATTCGTCGCAAGTACGATATGGCTAAACAAAAAGAATATCCCTGTAGATGGAAGAACAACAGCTAGCACATCGACAAATAGGGAACATTCAGTCAAAACATAGCAAAAATGAAGCTTAAAACGTATGTTTTATATATAGATATAATAGTATACGTCTTTATATAATACAATAAAGTCAAGAAATAAGGGCTATTTCGAGAGATGAAAGATACTAAAAGAGGGTAAAATAAGGTGAATGAATGAATAGGATATATCAATAAAACCAGGCCAGAGGATAACTGAGAACAATCATGATACAAAAGAATGGCCGCATTGGAATAGGAACAAAAGGCCACGAAAGGGCGGTAAAAAGAGGACAAGAGGAGAGAAAATAAGAAAATAAATATTTATTACAAAAGACAAGATAAACAGTAATAGAACGCTATCGTAAGAAAGGGATAATAAGTAAATATATACTTACTAATCCACTAAAAATCAAAATATTAGAAGAGAAAATAGGTTTGAGAGACAAATAGGGAACAAATTTAAGCATGAAATTTTACATTTTTTTGTCGTAGAACAAATCTATACAGCCCTTGAACAATATAATTTATTTTGTAAAACGATGATTATGGGACAAAAAAGGGATAATGATGAAGCTCTCAAAAGGATGGAGTCTAAGAAGGAGGAAAGACAGGTTGAGAAAAACAAACCGACGGGCAAGGCGCTGAATATCAAAGAAAAGCATGGCTGGACAGTCAACACAGGTGGAACAAGGGACAATAAAAGGAAAACGAAACAACGGGCGCGGAACGTTAAGAAAGACGGTAGATGGCGTAAAAATGGTTGGGGAACCGGAACGTTATCAAAATCAAAAGAATAGAATAATAATAAGAAAAAACTTCTCAAAGACTTGATTATTCTTTTGTTTAAATCCTTTATATAGATTAGTAGGGAACTGTAAGTTGCTCACTACCAACCTATTTCGAAGATTATCTCCGACAAATTAGTAAGTTATCTCCGACAAATTAGTAAGCTGCCATCGACATTTTAGTAGGTTGTCTTCGACAAATTAGTAACCTTTTTCATACATCTGCGACTTATTAGTAGGTTGTCTTCGACATATAGGGAAACTCTTTAGCTTCTTTAAGATATTCCTTTACAATATCAAGACCTTCATGAAGATAATCTGTCTTCTTCATTCTTATTTCTTGTTTTAATGATTCTTGTATGCTTATACAACGACTTGTAAATCAGTTATTTATTATTTTCTGCGACAAATAGGGAATTATAAATTGGTCATGTCCTACTTTTCTGCGACAAATAGGTAGTATGTGCAACTTTCTTTACATCTATCTTGTAGCAGCATTCCCCGACCGTTTGTTCTTCTTCGCCCAGGTTCTGTCCGGCGTATGCGACATGATGATAGCTCCCCTACCCTACTCTTTCAACGAGCATCGTCCGCTTTTGTTGTGTGACGCTCTATATTTTATCACCGTATAGCATCTCTTCTTTTTCCACAAGTTCACCTTTTGCTACCTTCCCAGCACGCTATTGCGTTTTAAGCACTTTTTCCTTGTTTTCCCTGTCTACTCGTGCCATCTTTAAAAATAGGCATTCTTACGCTTCAAAATAGGCACTTTTGCAAGGCAAAATAGGCATTTTTGCATCGTAAAAACGGTGCTTTTGCCTAACAGTGCGTCTTTGCTTGTTTCGTTGTTCCGCGATAAGCTGTCTACTATGTAGTCTACATTGTTATTCACAATCCTTGTTTTTATCCTTTCAAACTAATATTTTAATCACTTATTATACCTTTATATAAAGACGTATGTAGTAATACAAATACATAAACACTGTGTTTAAGCCTATCAAAGCCCTTATTTCAACCTTCCTGTCTCCTTATTTTTGATGTACTTAATCTTTTATATAAAAACCCAATAATTTTTTTGCTTGTAGATACAATTAAAAATATAAAAATGCGTTATACTATTAACTACATATATATAATAGGAACGATGAAGAATAGGAAAATTGTTTTCGCGAACCAGAAGGGTGGGGTAGGGAAGTCTACTTTGTGCATTCTGTTTGCGAACTATTTGGCTTTCAAGAAGAAGAATGTTTGTATCATCGATACCGACTTGCAGAAATCCATTCTCATGCAGCGCCGGAAGGATGCCCAGATCTTTGACGATCGCGAAGAGCCTTATACCATTCAGAACTTTGATGTTACCAAGCCCGAGATGATGCTCAAGCTCATGGAGTCGGCTTCTGAGGTGGATGGCTATGTGCTTTTCGACTCTCCGGGTAACGTAAGTGAGGATGGTTTGGCTCCCATGTTTATCAAAGCCGACTATATTATCTGCCCTTATGAGTATGAGGAGAAGACGCTTGATTCAACGGGAACCTTCATTCAGGTGCTCACTGCGTTGAGAGAGCAGAACAAAGACATGAATGCCCAGGTGTTCTTTGTACCCAATCGTATTGACTCGCGTATCGGTACAACTGATGAACTGCGGATGTGGAAAGAGACAGACGAGATTTTCAAGAAGCTCGGAGTGGTGACACCGCGCATTGCCTCGCGTGCTACCCTGAAGCGTATCAATACTTATGAGATCCTGGCACCCCAGCGTGACGCTGTGGAAGACTGCTTCGATTACATCTTACATAAAATGAAATAACTTTTTATAATCCTTTTATAACAACATAAATATGCCAACAAAGAAGAAGACAAGCGTCGTACTCCCCGGCAGTATTGCCGATTTGGTTAACACCGTACAGAAGGGAGTGAAGACAGACGCGGCAGAGGTCAGCCCCCAACCTAAGCAAGTTACCGCTCCCACGGAGAGCAACAACCAAGCCACCAATCGTGAGTATCAGGCCCTGAAGAATGCCGGCGTAGACAGCTGGAACACCTTTATAGAGTTAGCTCGCGACTATAAGAAGCGCGACGGCCGCCTTGCCACGGTGTATATAGACTCAGATTTGAAGAAGGTGCTCGATCGTTTGAAAAGCGCCAGCAATGTTAAGCTGCCCGCAACAGCCATTCTTTCAAGCATCGTAGCCCGTTTCTTGTTCGAGCACGAGGATGAAATTAAGAAGCTGATATATAGTCAAGACATTTTTTAATCAATATTTTTAGTAGCCTTCTTGTATCAAATGAGATTGCAAGAAGGCCTACTTTTTTATATATTTCGTTACTTCTTTACTTTTAAATCTATTTATATAAAGTTACAAAATTATCTCTATTATATTCTGTAAAGCATCATATAAGCGTATAATATACCTTTCTTGAAATATATAAACACATACATCCTAAGCTAAATATATATTCATTTAAAACGCAAAAACAACTTTTCCGGAGGATGAGTTCATTGCTTTGATTTGTCAAGATATATATTCTTCTCATTCAAAGAGAATGTTTTGGGCCTTTTACGATTTCTTACTGGAATGCTAGGATTTATTGTTTATAATTCTTATATTTGCGCTATGAAGAAACTATTTACTTTTGGCGCAGCTTTATTATATGGTCTGGCGGTATATGCTCAGCACACCTTCACGGCGGTTAACTATGTAGACGACGTGCATGAAGGCGCCACATTGTTGGTTACCTATCGGCAAGGCAAGAATTATCAAGCCTTTCAGGGCGCGGCGTTCGATGCTGCTTTGTCAGACAGTATATGGCTTTATGACACGGGAGGCGTTACGTCTAACACATTAGATGACAGCTTCTTGCAGTCGTGTCACACCCTTCTTCTGAGTAAGAAAGAGGGCAAATGGTACCTGCAAGACACACGCAGCAACCGCTATTTGGGTGAGATTGTGCAGTTGCCGGCGGGTGGCAGCCCTACATTATACACGCTTATATCGGCCACAACGCAGCCTACGGTACACTCAGCTGTGAGTTTTGAGCGTTCAGAGGGTTCATTATATGTCAAGATAGGCAGCAAATACCTTCTTTTCAGCACCAATGTTCACCGTTATCATCTACGTTCCAAGAAGAGTGAATACAACTATTATCCTGTCGCTCTCTATGAAGTGGGTGACGCGTCTACATCCGTGCGCACCGTAGAGCGCACAGAAAAAGCCTCACGCCCTGATGTTTTCACATTGCAGGGAGTAAGGCTTCATACAGATGTAACGTCCTTGCCGAAAGGCATTTACATTGTGAATGGCGTGAAAAAGGTTATTCGCTGAACGCCAACCAGTTAGATACGATGGCTCGTCCATCCGGTGTGAGCACGCTCTCTGGGTGGAATTGTATGCCATGAATGTCGTATTCCTTATGTTTGAGAGCCATTATCTGTCCCTCATCGCTCTGCGCTGTTATTTCCAAACAATCTGGAAAGTCCTCTTTAGAGACCACCCAAGAGTGGTATCTGCCCATAAGAAACCTCTCCGGCAGCCCTTTAAAGATGTAATCATTGCCCAACTGCGACCCTTCAGTGGCCACCCCATGAAACACATCGTCCAGGTTTTCGAGCTTGGCACCAAACACTTCGCCTATGGCTTGATGCCCCAGGCAAACGCCAAGCATAGGCTTCTTGCCGGCGTAATAGCGTATCACGTCGAGCAGTTTGCCTGCTTCCGATGGAATGCCAGGCCCCGGTGAGAGAATGATTTTGTCGGTATCGGCCAAGTCATTCATCTCAAATTGGTCGTTTCGGTACACCTTTACCTCTGCTCCCAGCTCTTTCACAAGGTGCGCCAAGTTGTAAGTAAAAGAGTCATAATTGTCTATTATGCTGATTTTCATAGTGTTTCTGCGATGTTTATAGCTTTTACCAATGCTCCTAATTTGTCGTTACTCTCTCTCAGTTCATAGCTGTCGCTGCTCTTGGCCACTACACCTGAGCCCGCCTGAAACCACAGTTCGTTGTTTCGGCTGATGAATGTACGGATGACGATGGCCTGGTTCAGGTCGCCGTTCAGGGCTATGAAGCCGATGCATCCGCCATAGGCTCCCCTGTTGTGAGGCTCCAGTTCGGAGATGATCTGCATGGCCCTTACCTTTGGCGCACCCGACAATGTACCGGCGGGAAAGGTATCTACGAAGGCGTGAATACGCCTGAAGACGTGGCTTCTACGGCTTTCCGCTTCCTCGTCGCCATCGTCTAGCGTGCCGCTCACCCGGCTCACCAGGTGTATGACGTGGCTATAGAACTGCATATCCTTATAGAAATCCACCTTCACATCATGGCAGTTACGGCTCAGGTCGTTCCTTGCCAAGTCTACGAGCATCACATGTTCAGCGTTTTCCTTAGGGTCGTTCCTCAAAAAATCAGCGTTTTTGCGATCCTGTTCCTTGTCTCCCGTCCTTCGGGTAGTGCCTGCAATGGGATCGATGTAAGCCTTCTTACCCTCTATCCTGCAGTGCGTTTCGGGCGAAGAGCCGAATATTCTGAAGCCCCCGAAGTCGAAATAGAAGAGATAAGGGCTTGGGTTGATGCTTCTGAGTGCCCTGTAGAGCTTCAGATCGTCGCCCTCATATTGCTGCACAAAGCGTCTTGACACCACAATCTGGAACACGTCGCCCCTCTTGCAGTGGGCTACGCAACGCCTGATATTGGCTTTATGCTCATCGTCGGTCAGCGTAGAGCGGCACTGTCCCACCGGTTTGAAGCCATACGACTTGATGTCTTCGCGGTTGATAGCCTTCTCCAGCGTTGCCAATCGCTCCTCTGCTGAGCCATCAGAGTCTAGTGTGACGAGCTCCATGGTATTGTTGAAGTGATCGAACACGATAATATCCCTATACATTATATATAATATGTCGGGCGCGTCGTTAGCCTTCATGGTAGTATCTTTCACATTGATGTCTTCAAAATACTTCACGGCGTTGAACGAAGTATATCCGTATAGTCCGGCATATTGAGCGCCTTTTCCCTCCACATGCAGGCTGCAAATAAAGTCGGTGATGGCGTTTGCCACAGCCTCCTTGGCTTTTCCTTTCTGCTCACTGTCTATTTTTCTTCTTTCCACCTTCCCGTTTGGCAGTGTGGTGATGACTTCACCGTGGCTCACCGCAATGCTTGCTATGGGGCAGATGCCTATAAAGGAGCGACTGTTGTCATGTCCATGATAGTCAGAACTTTCCATCAGGACGCTCTGAGTGTACAAGTCGCGCAGCCGCATATACACCGCCACGGGCGTATATAGGTCGGCCAGGATGCGCTTATATGCCGTTTTGTAATTAAAAGTTTCCATATTCACGTGCCATTTTCTTGTTCTTTAAATACGTTTCCACATCTTTGTCGCCCCTTCCGCTCACTGTCAGCACCACGATGTCGTTGGGCTTGAACGTCATTTTTTTCAGGGCTGCCACGGCGTGAGCACTCTCTATGGCGGGTATGATGCCCTCCGTGCGTGTCAGTTCATATCCGGCGTAGATGGCTTCATCGTCGTTGATGGCCAGCACCTTCTCCCTTCCGCATTTCGCCAGATAGGCGTGCATGGGTCCGATGCCCGGATAATCGAGTCCGGCCGATATGGTGAAAGCCTCTTTTATCTGCCCTTCGGCATCCTGCATCACCAGTGTTCGCGCTCCGTGAATAATGCCTTCGGTTCCGCAATGTATGGTGGCCGCGGTGTAGTCGGTGTCTATTCCGTGTCCGCCTGCCTCTGCCAGCACAATCTTCACGCGGTCATCGTCTACGAAGTGGTATATTGTTCCGGCGGCATTGCTGCCCCCTCCCACGCAGGCAACGAGATAATCGGGATAGTCTCTGCCCGTTTTCTCCTTCAGCTGCCACTTAATCTCCTCAGATATAACGCTTTGCAGCCTTGCCACGATGTCGGGGTAGGGGTGCGGCCCCATGGTAGAGCCCACGATGTAGAACGTTTCTTGCGGGTGGCAGCACCAGTCTCTGATAGCCTCGGAGCACGCGTCGCTGAGCGTCATGTTGCCCGTTGTGACGGGATGCACCTTAGCTCCCAGCATCTTCATGCGCTCCACGTTGGTGTGTTGCCTCTCTACGTCGGTCTTACCCATAAACACTTCGCACTCCATATCCATCAGCGCGCACACCGTAGCCGTAGCAACGCCGTGCTGTCCGGCGCCCGTCTCGCACGTGATACGCGTCTTACCCATCTTCTTGGCCATGAGTATTTGTCCCACGGTGTTGTTTATTTTATGAGCTCCCGTGTGGTTCAGGTCCTCCCTTTTCAGGTATAATCGGCACCCATATCGCTCGCTCATGCGTTTGGCATAATATAGTGGTGAGGGCCTTCCCACATAGTCTGTGAGCAGTTGATGATATTCTTTCTGAAAATCATCGCTTTGCAAGATGGGCATATAGGCGTCTTGCAAGTCGTGCACGCACTTATATAGTATTTCAGGGACGTAAGCTCCGCCAAATTCCCCGAAGAATCCTTCGCTGTCTACTTTTATTCTGTTCATTTTGCGTTAGTGTTTTAAAGCGTCATACAGTTGGTTGATGGCCTCATTAGCGTCGCCCGTGTCGTGCAAGAGCGTCACAAACTTCGACCCTATGATGGCACCTGAGGCGTTTTGTTGCGCGCTTTGCAGTGTCTGCCGGTTGCTTATGCCGAATCCTATCATGCGTGGGTTGCGCAGGTTCATGGCATTGATGCGCCTGAAGTAAGCCTGCTTGGCATCGCCGAAGTTGCTTTGAGCCCCTGTAATGCCCGCGCTCGACACCATATATATAAATCCGTCGGTGTTGTTATCTATGAAGCGTATGCGCTCATCGCTTGTTTCGGGCGTTATCATCATAATGACGCGCAGGTCAAAGCGGTCGGCCAGCGGCTTCACCGTCTGCATATAGTCTTTGAAAGGCAGGTCGGGAATAATCACTCCGCTCACTCCGGCCTCCACGCAGCTGGCGAAGAAGCGCTCCATACCATAGTGCATGAATACGTTCAGGTAGCCCATGAGGATGAGCGGCAGGCTCACCTGGCCCTTGATGTCGCGCAGCTGGCTGAGCAGCAGGCTGAGCGTCATGCCATTATGCAGTGCTCTGGTGGCCGCGCTCTGTATCACCGGTCCGTCGGCCAGGGGGTCGCTGAAGGGCACGCCCACCTCTATCATGTCTATGCCCCGCTTTTCCAGCGTCTTAATGACATCTGCCGTGCCCTCTTTGGTGGGGTCGCCGGCGCAGAAATAGAGCGACAGCAGCTTTCTGTTGCCGGCCTCCTTGAACAGCTTGTTTATCTTATTCATTGTGTGATGTTTTGCTATTGATGTGTTGTTGTATTGCTTTTTCAGAAGTGGGTGGGGTTGGGGTGCCCTATGAGCCCGCTTCTGGCGTTTTGCAAAAGGGGCCTTTTTGCTGTGCAAAAGTGCCTGTTTTGGCTTGCAAAAGTGCCTATTTTAGAACGCAAAAAGGGCACTTTTGGTTTTGCCTCCGGCCGTTGTTGCCGTGCCAAGCCCCTTATCTGAGCTTGCTGATAAACTCCTTCAGCTTGGCAACATCCTTTATAGCAGGCTCTTTCTCAAACTGCGAGTTGATGTCGATGCCCAGAAATTGCGGGTGCCTGATGGCCTTTATAGCCTCTGCGTCGTCGGGTCCTATGCCTCCGGAGAGCAGGAAGGGCAGCGTGCCGTGATAGTTGTCGAGCAGCGCCCAGTTGAATTTTCGTCCGCTTCCTCCGCCTTGTGCCGTTTTGTTATCAAAGAGCAGATAGTCGGCATGGCCCTCATAGAGTTTCCAACGTTCCATGTCGGCCGCGTCGCTGATGGGCAGTGCCTTCATGATTTTGATGTCTTTGCAAATGTCGGGCACCAGTGTGCGTCGCAAATTGTCTATCATGACAGGACTCTCATCGCCATGCAGTTGCACGATGTCAAGCTTGAAGTTCACCACCCGTGTGATGATGGTTTGCGGCATCTCATCTTTAAACACTCCCACACGCTTGATGTCATTCTGGGCTTTCAGCGTGTCGTGCCCCTGTTTGTCTATATAAGCAGAGAAGTCGGGGATGATACCGGCCAGTGAAGTGATTTGACTCACATAGCGTGGACTGTTCTCTACGAAGATGAAACCCATCCAGTTGATGTCCAACTGGCATACCTCGCGAATGTTAAGGGCATCGCGCATACCGCACACTTTGATAATCATAGTTGGTTGATAAAAAGGTTTAGTGCCTTGCCGGGGCTTTCTTGGCTCATGAAGTGCTCGCCTATGAGGAAGCCGTTGAAGCCTTCGGCTCTGAGCTGTCTCACTGTCTCAGGGTTTGAGATGCCGCTCTCGCTCACCTTCACCGCCTCTTTGGGCAGCTGCGCACCCAGCTTGAAGGAGTTTTGCACGTTGGTGATGAACGTTCCCAAGTTGCGGTTGTTGATGCCGCACACGTCAGGTTGCAGGCTGGCGTAGCTCAGTTCGTCTTCGTCGTGCATCTCCAAGAGCACCTCCAGTTGCAGGTTGTGCGCCATGCTGATGAGCTCTTGACAGTAGCCGTAGTCTAGTACCGCGGCAATGAGCAGCACACATGACGCGCCCGCTATCCTGGCCAGGAGGAGCTGCGAGGGGTCGATGATGAAGTTCTTATATAGTATAGGAATGGTAACACCCGTTGCGCGTGCCTGCTGTATAAACTCGTCGTAGCCTCCAAAGTAGTCTTTGTCTGTGAGAATGCTGATGGCTGCCGCTCCGTTCTGCTGATAGCTGAGGGGTATCTCGCCAGCCTTGCCCTCTTGCTTTATCCATCCTTTCGACGGACTCTTGCGTTTAAACTCGGCTATGATGCCCGTAGGCGAGCTGAGCAGAGCCTGCCTGAAAGAGGGTAGGGCGTGCCCATTGTCTCTGCGAATGGCATCCTCAGCCTGCCGCTCCAGCAGGCCGGAGGGGTAGAAGTGGTGATACTGTGCCACCTCTTCGCGCTTATGTGCTACTATTTCGTCTAAAATATCTCTCATGTGATGCAAAGTTAATGAAAAAATTGCGTTTGCCCAACAACCTATTATTATTTCAGGGGGGAGGCCTTGTCAGGAGTTGTATTCAACAAACTTTCTGAATGTAGCCAGCGCCTTGCCGCTGTCTATTGCCTCGCGGGCAATGTCTATGCATTCTTCTATGCTCTTCTTGCCTTTCTCCAGCACCTGTATGCCGAAGGCAGCGTTGGCCAGTACGATGTTCTTTTGGGCAGGCAGGGCTCTGTTTTCAAGCACGGCGTCAAATATGTCGGCCGCTTCCTGCTCTGTGGCGCCTGCCACCAGCTCTTCGGGTTTGGCCGTTTCAAAGCCCAGGTCGGCGGGGCTGAACACCTTCTCGTAGGTGTTTGTGGTTACCTTGAAGTCGCCGGTGAGGGATATTTCGTCATATCCGTCTATGCTGTTCACTATGCCGAAGTCGATGCCTATGCGCCTGTAAACCTGGTTGTAGAGCCTCATTTGGTTGAGATTGGCCACACCCAGCAGCTGACAAGTGGGCTGCGAGGGATTGACGATGGGGCCAAGCAGATTGAAAACTGTGGGGAAGGCGAGTGCTTTGCGTATGGGTCCGACAAACTTCATGGCCCTTGCGAAGAGCTGTGCGTGCAGGTAGACGATGCCCACCTCGTTGATGCAGCGGTTCAGCTTGTCGATGTCGTCGGTGAAAACCACGCCGTGCTGCTTGATGACATTCGATGCTCCCGATGTTGATGTAGCCGCGTAGTTGCCGTGTTTGGCCACCTTATATCCTGCTCCGGCAATGACAAAGCACGATGTTGTGCTGATATTGAAGGTGTTTTTCCGGTCGCCTCCGGTGCCCACCACGTCTATGTATCGCTCGCAATTCAGTGGCACGGGCACGCCGGTTTCCAGTATGCCGTCTCTGAAGCCCAGCAGCTCGTCTACCGAAACGCCTCTCATTTGCAGTGCTGTGAGCATGGCTGAGATTTGTTCTTCGGGAAACTCGTTCCTCGTAATGCCAATCAGTATGGCCTTTGTCTGCTCGCGTGTCAGCTCCTCGTGGTTGAGCAGCTGGTTTAAAACCTGTTTCATCTCCATATTATCGTCCTTTCTCGTTAGTTGTTCTTGATATGCAAAAAGGCCTGTCGTAAGTACGGCAGGCCTTTGTGTATGGGTTTTCATTTATCTACACGGCTGTGTTGCTCACGACTTTCGCAATCTTGAGTAACGCCACCACCATGCTGTAAATGAATAATTCGTCATGTTTTACTTGTTTTATTTATTCTGTTGCAAAAGTAATTATTTTGTTTTTCTTGTGCAACTTTTTCTTTCTTTTTTCTTGTGTTTTTCTTCTTTTTGTGATAAAATATCAAGTAGGTAGCCCTCTTGCTTGCTTTCCACATTATTATATATAGAGAGTCATGGGGAAGGGCTGGCCTTGCTATAGTGAGATGAGGCGTTGAGATGCAGGCTTATTAACTAAAATTATTGTCTACAGTATATAATAAAAGACTGAGAAGTTGCGTTTTATGTTTGTATATTAATGATTAACTTGTTGTTGCCTATGAAGAATTTTACACAAGAAGAGACTCTCCCGTCAGAGTACACGCTAAGTGTTATCAGGCAAATTGCTTATGCTTATCGTAAGTTCAAAATGAGCAATGGCATTAAAAGTCTTTACCTGAACTGATGAGAAAACCTTTAGTTTCGCCATCTTTGCTTGCAGCCGACTTTCTGAATCTGCAAAATGAGGTGGAAATGATAAACCGCAGTGAGGCCGACTGGCTGCATCTGGATGTGATGGATGGCGTTTTTGTGCCTAACATATCGTTTGGCTTCCCCGTTCTGAAGGCCGTATCGCAGGTTTGTCAAAAGCCTCTCGACGTGCATTTCATGATTACCCATCCCGAGCAATACATACATCAGACGGCTGATGTAGGCGCCATGATGATGAATGTGCACTATGAGGCTTGCACACATCTGCATCGTACGATACAAGAGATACATGCCGCGGGCATGAAGGCAGGCGTTACGCTCAATCCGTCTACGCCGGTTTGCATGTTGGAGGATATAGTTGGTGATGTGGATATGGTGCTCTTGATGAGCGTTAACCCCGGTTTCGGCGGCCAGAAGTTTATAGAAAACACCATCGCCAAGGTGTTGCGGCTGCGCGAGCTGCTCCGGTCTTCCGGCTCAAAGGCCCTCATAGAGGTAGACGGAGGCGTGCAGGCAGAAACGGCTCCCCGCTTGGTGAAAGCCGGAGTGGATGTTCTGGTGAGCGGAAGTTACGTTTTCAAGTCGGTTGACCCACTCTCCACCATTCATGCTCTCAAGATGCTCAGCGGCCCGCAAACAGGCGAATGCTAGGCCAGCTGCAGCTGTATGTTGTGCTCCTTGGCCATTCTTCGCAGGTTGAGGAGCGCATATCTCATGCGTCCCAAGCTGGTGTTGATGCTCACGCCCGTGGCTTCGGCTATCTCTTTAAACGATAACTCCTGATAGAAACGCATGAAGACCACTTCGCGTTGCGTGGTGGGCAGCTGGTTCATCATCTTCTTTACGTCGTGAAGCACCTGCATATTGATGAACTGATTTTCTATTCCGCTGTCGGTAAAGTCGTTATGGCTGATGTTGGAAAGGTCGTTATCTTTGGCTGCATCCACAATTTTTTCACTCTTCTGGTTGCGATACCAGTCCATGATGGCATTATGGGCGATGCGCATCACCCATGCGCCGAACTTTCCGTTAGGCGTATAGTTGCCCTCCTGGAGCTTAATGATAACCTTCACGAAAGTGTCTTGGAATATATCATTAGCAACATCTCGGTCTCTAACCACAAATAGTATGTACGAGAAGAGCTTTTGCTGGTTGCGTGACAAGAGCAAGTCGAATGCGTGGTTGCAGCCGTCTACGTATGCCATGGCCAACTCTTCATCGGTCATCTCACTTAGTTTTTTCATCATCGCTTGTCTAATTGATTCCTAAGTAATGTTGCTTCGATAGGCAATTTTTTTGTGTTTGATGAGTTATTATTTATCTTTTTACATTGCAAAATTACCTACTTTTCCTTTTTTGAGCAAATTTTTAACACATTAATTTTATTTTATCGGGTTTTTATTTCATTTGTATATCCAGAACGTTTTGCCTATGTCCTTCATGCCGTATATGCCCAGATAGGTTGTGCGATAGCCATATACGAGTATCTTTCGGTGTAATAATTCGGGGTGATCCACCAGGTTCAGTTGTTTGCGTATGTCGGTATTCGACTTCAGTTGTATGCTCATCAGGTGGTCGGGCCGCCTTTCTGTTTTCTTATCTGCAAGGAGCAGGGCTTGGTTATTGTTAAAAGGCGGTTCAAACTCAGCATATTTCAGGCTCTTGGTGCACGATGCCACGATGTAACCACGGACATACGTGCCCGACAAATTCTCTGCGTTGAGAAACTGCTCAACGCTTAGCGTGTCTTTTTCTGAGCCTTTTGAGCCTTTGTCATTGCCATCTTCAACGTTCGGATCGATGATGGGCGTGGTGTGGTCTTGGTAGGTTGTGTCTTCCGGATAGTCGGTGAAGTTGGTTGTGTCGGTGCTGCTTCCTCCTGTTCCGCCATTGTCTTGCTGGTCAGAATCTCCGTCTTCGTCACCCTCTATGATGTGTGTGTCGTCTTTTTTGATGCTTTCTTCGTCGTCGTAAGCAGCTTTTTCACATGCTGCCAACATGCCTAATGACAGAGCGAACAAGATGATTTTCAGGGCGGAAATAGGTTTCATAATCTTTCAGGTTAGTTTGTTGTAAGTGATAAGCGACGTTTTCGTCTTGCGAAATACGCCTTGTGGTATTCGGTTTGTGGGGTCTCCGGGCGTCGTTATTTCCTCTTTCTGAAGAGGCTGAACTGCTTTCCGCCGCCCAATTTGCGGTATAGCTTCCATCCAAGTATGGCTCCATCCAGTATGCCGGCGCCTGTAGAGAGTATTCCTGAGAGCCGTTTGGTGGGTGTGGCAGCTTTCTTAGGCGCATGGAAAAGTTCGTTCCACAGCTTGCTCATCTTGTTGTTGTCTTTGGCTATGGCGGTAAGTAACTGAGCCTTACGCAGCCTTATTTCGTTCAAGTTGCGGTAGTTTACTTCGTCGGGGAGTTGATTGTTTGTTGCTGTCATGGTTATTTTGACAAAAGAATACCTGTTAGCAAGTGCACCAAAGGCCTTTCTATGAGCCTGTGCCTGCACAAGATAAAGACTATAAGCAATAAGATGTAGATTCCTGCAACGGTGCAATAGGCTCCCGTCTCACCCATCATTGGCTTTAAGAAGGCAGCCAGGGCAAACGACAGGAAGACAAAGCAGATGACGATAAGCAGGAGGCTGAGGCATGCCACAGTGATGGCTGTCACCAATTGCACAACCTTTTCTATTACATCGAGCTTCACATATTCTTGCTGAAGCCCGATGTAATGCTTAAAAACCTCTAGCAGTTGCGCTATTGTCTCAACATTATTGTCGTTGGAGAACATGGGCAATTACTCTTCTGGTGATGCGTCTTTGATGTCGTCTACGAAGTCGTCCATCTCCTTGCGCGACAATTTCAAGTCATGTTTCTTGCAGAAATCTTCTACAGCATCTGCTATTTTCGTACGTGTGTCGGCACCTTTTTCCGGTGCTAAGAGCAGTCCTATTGCGGTTCCGGCGATTGCACCGCCCAGGAAAGCGCCAATATAACCTAATGTCTTCATAATTGTGATGTTTTAAAAATGATATTTCCTTATTATCCACAGCGCCAGACAGATGGGTGACGCCCATGGTTTTGTACATCGCAAATATATGAAAAGTTTTACGAAAGTGTTACTTCTTGCTCCCTATTTTATGTTAAAAAAGTTGTAAATCCTTTATTTAACAAACTTTATGCGCTGTTTTATTCCTATTTCGAATGATATTTCGTACCTTCGCAAAATAAATCGAAGGTTAAGTTTATTCATATTTTAATTGATAATATCACTATGAAGAAGTTCATGTTGACAGGTGCTGTGCTTTGTGTTGCATTGGCTTTCAACAGCTGCGGCACAAAAGAGAGCGCTTTTAAGAAGATGTATGAGAAGGCTAAGACGGAAGAACAAACCGGATATAACGCAACAGATACACAGACAGCCAATGATACTCCCGTTGTGGCACCCCTTGAGGAGAAGCCGGCAAACGAGACAAACGTTGTGGATAATTACGACAATGTGAGCGTAAGACAGGAGAATGTGTCAGTTGTTGACGGCTCAGGCCTTCAGGCTTACAGCGTGGTTGTAGGCTCATTCAGCGTGAAAGCCAACGCACAAGGCTTGCAGCAGCGCCTGAAGAGTGCCGGTTATAACGCCCAGCTTGCTTATAATGCAGACCGTAACATGTATCGTGTTGTGGCAACAACGTCATCTGACAAGGGCGAGGCAGCCCGCAGCCGCAATCAGCTACGTGCTCAGTATCCTGACGCTTGGTTGCTTTACACCAAGTAAATGGCGCGCATACTGGCTATAGATTACGGGCGCAAGCGTACCGGACTGGCTGTTACCGACCCACTGAAGATTATTGCCAGTGGATTGAAAACCGTTTCCACAGCTGATTTGTTCCAATTCCTCACAGACTATACAGCCCGTGAGGAAGTGGAACAAATTGTTATTGGCAAGCCCACACAGCCCAATGGCGCGCCCAGCGAGAACCTTCGCCGCGTAGAACAATTCGTTAACCGATGGCGGAAAGCCGTTCCGACAATTCCCATTGTCTATTATGACGAGCGGTTTACGTCGGTTCTGGCCCATCAAACCATTCTCGCTGCCGGTGTAAAGAAGAAGGAGAGAAGAGAAAATAAAGGCCTTGTAGATGAGGTTAGCGCCACTATCCTGCTGCAGGACTTTATGAAGGCAAATCATTTATAACGCGATATGACATTACCAATATATGTTTACGGACAACCGGTGCTCAGAAAGGTAGCTCAAGACATACCTACCGATTATCCGGGATTGAAAGAACTGATACAGAACATGTTTGAAACCAACACGGCAAGTGACGGCGTTGGTTTGGCAGCTCCTCAGATAGGCAAGAGCATCAGGGTGGTTATCATCGACCTTACCCCCCTTGCAGACGACCTACCTGAGTATAAAGACTTCCGCCATGCGTATATCAACGCTCACATTTTGGAGCTGGATGACAAGGAGACTGAGGTACTTGAGGAGGGTTGCCTGTCTATTCCGGGCATCCATGAGAACGTAAGGCGTGCCAAGAGGGTGCATGTGAAGTATCTGGATGAAAATCTTCAGGAGCATGACGAGTGGGTGGGAGGCTACTTAGCCCGCGTGATGCAGCACGAGTTCGACCATCTGGAGGGCAAAATGTTTGTAGATAGAATCTCGCCATTGCGCAAACAGTTGGTTCACAGCAAGCTGCGTGCCATCATGAGCGGTAGGTTCCGTTGCCCCTATCGTACAAAAGTATATAAAAAATAACATCATTCTGCTCATTCCCTCCCTTGCTATAGGGGCGGAATGAGCTTTTCTTTTTCAGGCTATGTTAAAGAGACTGCTCGTTGTTTTCCTCATTCTTTGTTCGCTTCCTGCCTCTGCGCAGTATAACATGAAGAAGCTTATGGAGGAAGGCCGGCGCTCTTTAGACGTGGGCTACTACGTTGTTTCCATGCAGATCTTCCAGCGCGTAGTGTCTTTGAAGCCCAATATGTATGAGGCATGGTATCTGAGCGGCCTCTCCAAATATCATCTTGAAGACTATGAGGGAGCCATTGCCGACTGCTCGCAAGCCATCCGTCTGAATCCGTACATACCTGATATCTTCGACCTGCGCGCCATGAGCCGCATCAAAGAGGCCGACTACGACAGTGCCGCCGTAGATTTTACGCGTGCCATAGAGATGGATAAGGACAACCGCGACTATTGGTTCAACCGCGCTTATTGCTTCTTTCAGGCCGGCGACAATGCCACGGCCGTTCAGCAACTCAAGTATATCACCTCGCGATGGAAGAATTTTGCGCCTGCCGTGAGGCTTTTAGCCGACATCAGAGAGGGCAAGAAGCCCGCCAAGATAATCCCCGCCGACAAGCAAGAGGAGCTGAAACTGCGCACCCTCTCCATGGGTAAGTGGCTCAACCAGTCTTATGGCTCTGACGAAACCGTGCCAAAAAGCACGAAGGCCCCATCATTCCATTTGCCAGTTAAATGATGAAGCCTTGGTGAAAAGGATGTTCTGTTTTATATAAAAACTTATTTCCCTACGTCTTTATATATTTCTTTAAACTCCGTTAGAATGTTAGTTGCAGCGAGACACGCACGCCCCACTTGTCTATATCTTTGTTGTTTGTATAGGTAAGACGGTGTATAAAGTCAACGCCAAACATCTTAAAGATGTTGTGAATACCCGCTACCATCTCCCAATAGGGTTGGTTTGTCATGATGTACGAGCCCTCCGGCATCTTCATGAGCATGGGGTCGGAGCTGTTCACCAGTGGGTTGTTCTTATCGGTGAGGTGTCCCCACATACCTTTAATGCACAGATACTCGCGCCATTTCAGCTTATGGATGAGTGGCAGGCGGTTGAATATTTTTCCGTTCAGGTCCCATGAGGCGCTCCAATAGATGTATCTGTCGTTCAGAAATTCCATATTACGCATCAGAGAGAAGGTTTCGCTGGCGTCATCATATATATATGTAACGTTCACGGGCGGCATGACAAGCAAGGGGAACGGCACTTTGTTCCATTCAGCGCCGGCGTTCAGGTGCATGTCTATCTTGCCCCAGCTTCCCATCCACTGTCGTTTATAGAGCCTCAGTTGTGTCAGGTTCAGCTTATAGTCGCCTCCCAGCAAGCCTTTGATGCCCATGGTGTGCTGCAAGGTAACCTCCGGATGGTCGAAGTTTACGGGCCATCTGCGTTGCTTGGTGTTGATGAATGTTTGTCCGGGGCAGTAGCCTATCGTTGCCGACAGCTCGGTTGTGCGGAACTTGAATATCTCGTTGCTGCCGTCAACGGGCAGGAAGTGCAGGTCGCCGGCCACCTCGTTGCTCTCTGTCTTGATAGACGATTTGAAGCTCAAGCCCCAGTCTGTCTCATATACAAACGACAGTTTCTGTCTATTGTAGAAGTACATCTGCTTCACGTCGTATGCTCTGAACGACATGAAGATGTTGTCCTTATTGTTCAGCAAATACTTGTCTGAGGGCGACATTACATCCTTTTCTGTCTCAAACACGATGTTGCGCATGGGGAACTCAAAGGGCGAGTTTTCCTTTTTATTGATCGAATAAGTGAATTCCGAGCCATAGTACCAGTTCTTTGTCTTGGTTCCGTAAGCTCCGTATCCCTTCCAGAAGAAGTGGGGGTTGAGAGCTGCCATCGTCCTACCGCTCAGTCTGAAGCGCGTACCATCCACGAAGTTGCTCGAAACGGTAGTGTTCACCGGTCCGATGTCGAACTTGCTGCGATGTCCGGGCTTGCTAGTCTCGATGAAGTTTTCGGCAAACACCTTGATGCCCGTGAGCAGCCAGCCGAACCCTTTGGTCTGTTGCATGCGGTGCACAAAGTCGTCCATGTCGGCCTCACTGTTGGTCAGCTTCACCTTTCTGGCCGCGCTCCAGTAGTCGTCGTTGTGTATTCGTGCGTTAGGATCCTCCACCACCGAGGCCTTTCCGCGCATTTCCTTCTTCTCAGGTGGCGTGAAGGCATAGTCGGTGAGGCGTGTGTTGCGTGTCACCAGCAGGTTAGGCAGCACCTCCAGGGGCGTTACCTCAGCCCACATGTCGTCACGATAGAGCACCCATTCGCCGTTGTCCAGCTTCTTGAACTCCTGCTCTATGCGCATCGACTTCACAAAGTTCACGTCGCTCTTATGCGGTATGTTGAGCGTACATTCCTTTACGTGCAGCGTGGAATCCTTGAGAACGTACAAGTCGCCCGTAAATCCGAAGTCCTGCTGATTGGCCGGATAGAAGTGCAGATGATAGCAAGAGTCGCCGCTCACCTGCACAGTGTCTTGTATATAAAAGTGATAAAACGATATGGCGGTAGAGCCGATGGGGGAGGGGAAGGGATATTGCAGCAGCCGGATGTGGTCGTCATAGATGTTCACATCGGTGAAAACCTCCTTCAGCAGCGTGTTCACTATGTCGCCCGTCTGTATTACTTTGTTCACACCCTTGCTCTGTTGAGCCATGATGATGTCTCTTTCCTTGCGCGGGTTTTTGCGGTATAGGTGCTTGATAATGGTCTCGTCGATGGTTACGGGCAGCGTCAGCTTACCGTTATAGTCTGATTTTTCCAACTGACTGTTATACCATTTGGCCTTCTTTTGCTTTGTTGTGTCGATGTTATTCACGGCCGTGGTGAGCTTCTGATACTTCATATACTCATAAAAGTCGTGATTTTCCAGGTCGGTAAGCTTCTTGGCCGCTATCACCCTGCGCATCAGCGCCACGGCAGGATTGTCTTTTCGGATGTAGCGTTTGCGCTTTCCCTTCACCACCACCTCGTCAAGGCTCCTCGAACTGGCCTTGAGCTTGATGGTCAGGTTATTGGTGCTTGCCGTCACCTTCATGGTCTGTCGGTCGTAGCCCAGGCAGCTGAAGGTGAGCACCCAGCCCTCGTGGCGGTCGATGGTGAAGCGTCCTTCGCCGTCACTCGACACGGCTACGCCCTTGCCCTTATAAGATATGCTGGCATAGGGCACCGGATAGCCGTCGGAGGCGTCCAGCACCTGGCCCGTAATCTGCGCCTGGGCCGCCAGCGCGGTGATGCATAGTAACAATGCAAATATCAATCTTTTCATACGTTGTCTTATCCGTTGAATAACAGTCTTTTACCCTTTACAACCCCTAAAGGGTTTTTATGCAAGGTGCAAAGGTATGTATTTTAAGCTAAGCAGCAAAACTTTATAACTTTTTTTAGTTTCCTTGAAGCTCCGTTTCAGAATATTAGAACAAAAAAACTTACATTCAGACTATCTCGCAATCCCTTCTCCATGTTGTATTATGCTCAGGTCAGCCGCCTCACACTTCGCCTTTCCGTCACCTTAACCGCAGCTATGCGTTTTTCTGAGCCTTGTTCAGTGTGATGACCACCGCGCCTTTTAAGGGCCGGACCTTGCTCCTTGTTTTGTCAGGTCCATGCTTTCGTCCGGTTGTCTTGTGCGTGCGGCTTTCCGAAACAGGCCTTTTCGCGTTGCGAAATAGGCACTTTTGAAGGCCGAAACAGGCATTATCGCAAGGTAAAAAGGCCTTTTTTAGAAAGTTGTTAAGTATCAGATAGTTACAAGAATGAACGCTATGCTTGTGTCTGCACCACGGTGCGTTCCTACAAGTAGGATGCGGTTTCATAGCATCGGGATATATAATGATGTGTCGGGTCACTCTGTGAAGCGTCTGAAACCGCAGAACAAGAAGATGATAATCCATGCGTTACGGCCACAAAAATGCGCCAAGCACCGTAGAGACGCATCCTTTTGCGTATGTACGGCAACGTGTGCCATAACTCATCCCATGCGGGGCGCGGCCCTTTGTGCCCCTCATGAAGTGCATATACCCACGCACATACCCTGTATAGTCCGTGTCTTGTGCCATACAACAATCAGCTTACAGAAATCGATTGTAATAGCCCTCCCATGCAAGGGAGAGCCGTTCGTGGGGTTGTTTGTGGGTTGCCAGGCCGCTTGCAAGCTAAGGAAGATATTATTCGTGAACCAATTTGGGCACAATTTCCAAGATAATTAATGGTTTTAGCCCCTATTAACCCACGGATAATATCCTGCTTGGGGCTTATTTTCGGTGTATCACCGAGCCGCTGGCTTGATGTGTTGCCAAGACGAGCACCTCGGCTATCTGCACGTGTTCGGGCGCGCTGGCTGCGTAGAAGGCCACGTCGGCAATGTCATCGCCCGTAAGGGGCTTGATGCCCTCATATACCTTGTCGGCCCGTTGCTCGTCTCCATGGAAGCGAACCCGTGAGAAGTTGGTCTCAACAAGGCCCGGCTTGATGTTGGTTACGCGCAGCTTGGTGCCACATCTATGCGCAGGCCGTCAGACAGAGCCTTCACGGCAGCTTTGGTGGCACAATACACGTTTCCGCCTGCATAAGCCGCGTCGCCGGCCACACTGCCTATGTTGATGATATGTCCGTGGTTGCGGGCCACCATGCCGGGAACGATGAGGCGGGTCATGGTGAGCAGGCCCTTGATGTTGGTGTCTATCATCTGGTCCCAGTCGTCAAAGTCGCCCTCATATTCAGGCTCCAGCCCTCTGGCCAGGCCGGCGTTGTTGATGAGCACGTCTATTTTCTTCCATTCCTCGGGCAGGCCTTCCATGGCCTGTGCGGCAGCCTTGCGGTCTCTCACGTCGAAGTTGAGGGGCAGCACATCCGTTCCTTGCGCCTTCAACTTCTGGGTGAGGGCCTGCAGCTTGGCCTCGTTGCGCCCCGTGATGATGACGTTATAGCCGCCATCCGCAAAGCGACGGGCACACCCTTCGCCTATTCCGCTTGTCGCTCCTGTGATGAGCACGATTCTTTTTGCCATAATTGTATGATGTTTTAAAGAAGATATATACTATTGAATTTGTGATTACTTGTATAGCCTTTCTATCTCATCATCGGGCTTGAGGCTGAACCTGATATGCTGATCATCGTCGTAGCTGATGTTGGTGAAAGGATTTACGCGCCACATCGTCACCTCTTCTTGCATCTCGCTGAGCAGCGCGGGCAGGAAGTCATGGGGCACATCGTTCAGCCCGGCTATGATGGCTGTGCCGTTATCATCGAGGGCCAGTCCGCTCAACCGGCCGCTTCCGCCTTCGCCATTCACAAGTTGGGCAATGCCTATGAGCATCTGCCCGTAAAAATCTTCTAGGTTTTTGTTTGTCATATCTTGGTTTTTTGTAGTTAATACCGCCCTTTGTCCTTACCCTTCAGGTACCGGACAGAGGCTTGGATACCGCAAAAGTAATCAGTCTTTTTCATCTGTGCAAACTTTGGAGCCCTCATTTTCTTGTACAGAACCTGCAGAGAGGTGCTGATGGATGGTGGGAGAAGCGACCCGGAGGTGCATTACTTGCTGATGATTATCTTTCTGCCCTGGCAGATATATATGCCTGCTGGCAGCGGGGGCAGTGAGGCATCGGCCGAGAGCGAGCCTGTTTTGCGCCCGTCAAGGGTGTATATATCGTTGGAAGAGCCCACTTGCGTGCTTCGGGCACTAATGCCCATGATACCGGTCACCTCGCCGTTGATGCCCGTCTCAGCTTCCTCGTTATCCTTCAAAAGCGTACCGCCTGCCTGCTGTGCTTCGGTTATGGTGCTCACCAGACTGTTGGCATAGTTTTCTATGTTGGCATATCCATTGTCGGCAAGTGTGTTGGCATCGGCAGCATGAGGGTCAGTGCCATTTGCAGTCTCCCATGTGTCGGGCATGCCGTCACCATCCGAATCGGCTTGCGGGGTGGCCTGTGCGAGTGTGGGCCATGGCGACCAGTCGGTCGAAGCACCCGAAGGCCTCAAGTCGTCCTGCGTGTTAATGAAGCCAGGAGCCAATGACTGACCCGTGTAGGTGGCCACACCCAGGCGTGTGTCGTGCACGATGAGCGTGTCGAGGGCATCGCGGTGCAGGCAAGCCCCGGCATAGCTGAGCACTTTGGTGTAGGCATCATAGGCTGTTTCTGTAGTAACCGGCATGAAGGTCATGGGCTTGCGTAGCCTCATGGTGTCCTTGGTTGCTTGCGTAAAAGTGTAGTCCACCTTGCTGTTATCTATCTGGTTATACATGCCGTAGGTCCAGTTGTCTTTCGTCACATCGCTGTGTGTGGAGTTTACGTTGCCCCTGACATAGAATTTTCCCCACACGTGCCACATCTTGTCCCAATCGTTAGGGCTCGATGAGTTATGTTTGGTATAATCGGATGTGCGTATGCCAATAGAGGCAATGCGCTGCTGTATGGCCTTACTGCGCTTGAGTGTGGCGGGTCCAACCTTATAATAGTTGTTTACGATGTTCACATTCATGCCCTCTCCCCCGTAGCATCCGTTGCCTGCCCAGTTGTAGAACACGTTGTTGCGAAGGTCAAGGCGCTCGTCGGTTTGCGTGCCTGGGCGCGGCCCAAGGCGCGGAACCCTACTGGTGTGATGTGCCAGCAGGTTGTGATGATAGGTGCATCCGCTTCCACCCCAGTTGCCTCCATAGCCGTGGGCGCCCTTGCTGTGTCCGGCATTCACGAGGCTCTGCGCGCCGATGGTCCACTGCACGGTGATGTTCTTACCTCCATAAACAGATATACACTCGTCTATGCTCCAGCTCACGGAGCAATGGTCTACGATGATGTTGTCCTTATCCATGCTGCCGAGTCCGTCGCCTTCATGATAGGCCACATACTTGTTACCCAGTCGGAAGCGCATGTAGCGTATGATAGCATTGTTGCAACTTATCTGAAAAGGGTAGTCGGCTATGCACACGCCGTCGCCTGGTGCCGTCTGCCCGAGTATGGTTACGTTGTCTTTGTTTAACTTTAGCTGAGAGGTGAGATGAATGGTTCCGCTAACGTCAAAGACGATGATGCGCTTGCCCGACTGTTTGCAAGCCCATCTGAAGGTACCCACTGTGAGCTTGTTGTCGCTACAATCATCGAGAGAAGTTACGTGAAGCACCTGTCCGCCACGACCACCCGTGGTATACATTCCGAAGCCTTCCGCACTGGGAAAGGCAGGCAACTGGGCAGTCTGAGCATGGATATTCACAGCCGCAGACAGCATCAGAGCCGCAGTAAGAATCAATTTTCCGGATTCCATTTTTTTGTTTAATTGATTAGGTTCTTAATTGTTAAGCGCTCAAATTTACAATATTTCGGCTTATTATGCAAGGATTTTGTTGTTTTATAACAAATCAGGTGTGTTTAAGAACCGAACTTGTTGCATTGTTATAGGTTTATTGCTCTGTTGTTTTCAGCAATCTACGCCTTCTTTTACAACGTCACCCCTTTCCCTGCAAGCACTTTCATTAAAAGCATCGCGATATAGAGGATAAACTTTTTCACATAAATAAACACTGTAATTGGAGTTTATACAAAAATCTTTTCTTACCTTTGCAAGTACAAATAACTGAATCAAATCAATCAATAACTATACAAAAACAAAATCATGATTAGTACTAACATTCCCCAAGTGAAGCTAGGCATTGTGGCTGTGAGCCGTGACTGCTTCCCTATCGCATTATCTATCAAAAGACGTGAGAATATTGTAAAATCCTATAAAGGCGAACTTTACGAGTGCAAGACCACTGTTGAGAACGAGCAAGACATGCTGAAAGCTCTCGACGAGGTGAAGCAGGCTGGCTGCAATGCACTGGTTGTGTTCCTGGGCAACTTCGGTCCGGAGACTCCGGAGACGCTCATCGCCAAGAAATTCGACGGTCCTTGCATGTTCGTTTCGGCTGCTGAGGGCGACGGCGACATGATTAACGGCCGTGGCGACGCTTATTGCGGTATGCTCAACTGCTCTTATAACCTGGCCATGCGACACATTAAAGGCTACATACCCTCTTATCCGGTAGGCACGGCAGACGACATCGCCAAGATGATAGCCGACTTTGTGCCCGTGGCTCGTACCGTTATCGGTCTAAAGGGATTGAAGATTATTTCTTTCGGACCACGTCCACAAGACTTCTTCGCCTGCAACGCACCCATCAAGGGGCTCTATGAGCTGGGCGTAGAGATAGAAGAAAACTCTGAGCTCGACCTGCTCGTGGCTTATCGTGCGCACAAAGGCGACAAGCGTATCGCTGCTGTGTGCGAAGACATGCGTAAGGAAATGGGCGAAGGAAAGTATTATGAGGAACTGCTGGAGCGCATGGCTCAGTTTGAGCTCACGCTGCTTGACTGGGCCGAGGAGCACAAGGGCTCACGCAAGTATGTGGCCTTTGCCGACAAGTGCTGGCCCGCCTTCCCCTCTCAGTTCGGCTTCGAGCCTTGCTATGTGAACTCCCGGCTGGTGAGCCGCGGTATACCTGTGGCTTGCGAGGTTGACATCTACGGCGCGCTGTCTGAGTATATCGGCATGTGCGCATCGGGCGACACAGTGACGCTGCTCGACATTAACAACTCTGTGCCTCAGTACATCTTCGATGAAGACATCAAGGGCAAGTACAACTATAAACTCACCGACACCTTCATGGGCTTCCACTGTGGCAACACGCCGGAGTGCAAGATGTGCGCTACCAGGGCCATCAAGTATCAGCTCATACAGAACAGATTGCTGGAGAACGGCGGCAAGCCCGACTTTACGCGTGGCACGCTGGAGGGCGACATCGCTCCCAGCCAGATTACGTTCTACCGTCTGCAGTGCGACTCAGAGGGCAACCTGCGCTCTTACATCGCTGAGGGCGAGGTGCTCAACGTGCCTACACGCTCCTTCGGAGGTATCGGCGTATTCGCCATTCCCGAGATGGGACGCTTCTATCGCCACGTGCTCATCGAGAAGCACTATCCTCATCACGGCGCTGTGGCATTCGCACACGTGGGCAGAGTGCTCTTTGATGTGTTCAGATACCTGGGCATCAAGGATATCGCATACAACCAGCCCAAGAGCCTGCCTTATCCAACGGAGAACCCGTTTGAATAAGTTGAGACAAGTCCGGCTTGCCGGCTGAATAGTTATAAGGGGTGCATAACACATCGTTATGTACCTCTTTTCGTGTTCGTTAATCCGTATTCGCCGGTGGGGCCTGCTGAGGATGATTGTATAGATTTTCCTTTACAATACATTGATGACCATTTTCGTGCTCTCTGCATGTGGACGCACCACATACGTCCCTACGTTTAGATTACAATTAACACACCACCCTTGTGCCGTCTGATAACGGGCCCCGAGGCTACGCCCCTCCTATCTCCGTCCGCACTTCAGCAACCATCCAATTCTGGGTGTGGCATTTGAGTCGGCAGCAGGGGCGTGCATAACACAACCTTTTGTTGGTAAATGTCTGGCGCAGCCACAGCCATAACTGCGCGCCACCAAGTAAAATGATACTCGTATTCGGATGGCGATTTTATATAAAACCCTACTGTATGGGGATAAACAGTATATCCATGGTGAGATGTGGGTGGGATGTTTTCGGATGTTTTGCCTCATTGCTGGCTCGTATCTCTATGAAACACAATGATATACCAGAAGGGTGGAATGGGTGGGATAGGTTTTCACGTTTTTTTTGGAAATGACATCCGATACCTAAGCCCAGGCAGGGCTCCATTCTGATTTTAGATGCCAAGCGGCGCCATCTGGTTTTTCTTTCAACTGCCGTTAAAAATCCTTCCCTTTTTTTATTATTTTCATTATTTCTTTGTAAATTTGTCCCTGTGAACCACGTCTAAGGCCCATCGGGGCGAATGCGTGATACAGGCTAGCTTGTATATTATGCAGAAGTCCGCGATAGGGTGGGAAAGAGCAGCCCATGAGGGTCTACTTGACAGTGGGGAACATATATATGATGAAGGCGTTTACTTGACGCTTTGTTCTTGACGCATAGAAATCTGGTAAATTTCACTTACTGTCAAAGAACATGGCAACGGTAGATGTCCATGGGTGTGTTATCACCAGCCGAAGGTATACCTTATTATTATATAAGGTATGCCAACGGTGCGATATACATACTGGCGTGGGCTTCTGCGTTGCTCGTTCTGACAGTAAAGGGCATTACCAGAGCCTCTATGCGTGGAACGGGTGACGAGAGTTCCACGCTTTTTTTGTATATATCAGCTTTTTACAACTTTAACCTATGACTCATGCTGATAGACAATAAAAAAGACAGGTATCCTGAAGATAAGCTTGACATTAAAACCGTTTGGGATTTTATTCGTGAATATGCAGGCTATAAGCCAGACTCACCAGAATACTCTCCCCACGGCAAGATGGATATTGTTACGGGCTACTTTACCCTTCGTGCGCTTAGCATTCTATATCATGAAATACCGGAGGGAGATGCTTTTCGTATTGTTTCTTCCGAAATGGTCAATAATGATGTGCAGGGTGATAAGGTCATTAATTTGCTCAATGGTGATCAAAGTATAGAGCAGGCCATTAGCATCAGCGACTGTGCTCGTGATGCCAAGGCTTTTCTAGAGCGAAATAACGTGCAGATAAAAGCCATTACAGATGCTTTTTGTCACGCAAAGGCTTATATGTTTCAGAATGACAATCCTCATAACGACAGTTTCTATCTGACTGGCAGCAGCAATCTTACTGATGCCGGGCTTGGCCTGAAGCAGACGGCTAATGTTGAGTTGAACATAGGGGCAGCCGTAAAGCTTAATGATAAGGATTATCAGGAAGTGTGTTCTTGGTTTGAGGACATTTGGAAGCAGGCTGATGATACGATAGCCTCTGATCCCAATAACAAGAAATCGCCACGTATCAGCGTGAAGGAGTATTTCATTAGGCAGATTGAACAATATTTTCGCAAATATACTCCAGAGCAGATTTACTATAAGGTTCTGTTCGAATTGTTTCATGCAGAAATAGACATAGACAATAGTATAGAGCACACCCAAGACATGTCGCAACTGCAGACAAGTGTTATTTGGAAGACGCTCTTCAACTATCAGCAGAAAGGAGTCATCTCACTCATCAAGATGCTGCGCAAGTATGGTGGTGCTATTCTGGCAGATGCCGTAGGACTGGGAAAGACCTTTTCGGCACTGGCGGTTATCAAATATTTTCAGATACAGAATTACACCACCGTGGTGCTCTGCCCTAAGAAGTTGGAACAAAACTGGCGGCAATACCGTAAGGGCCACAGCTCACGCTTTGAGAAAGACGAATTCGACTATCAAGTGCGTTTTCACACCGACCTTCAAAACGACAGGTTGGAAAATAGTTATGACGACTATAAGCTTAGCTACCTACAGACACGTAAGAAGGTGCTTGTTGTCATCGACGAGAGTCATAATCTGCGCAACGAGCGTTCGGGCCGTTATCAGGAGCTCGTCAACAAGCTCATTTGCAATCAGGCGGGACAAGAACGCCGTGATGTGAAGATACTCATGCTCTCGGCCACGCCTATCAATACAGGTCTGCGTGATATAAAAGGGCAGTTTAACCTTATAGGCCATAATCAGGACGATGCCTTTAAGGGCGAGGATTTCAGCATAGACTCCTTGAAGAATCTCTTTGCAGAGGCACAGCGCGACTACACGGCATGGACACATGATGACAACCGCACCATCGGACAGTTTATTACCATGCTGCCGCCCAAGTTCTTCAACCTTACCGATAAGCTCATCGTAGCCCGCACACGCAAACTCATTGAGAAGACACTGGGCGAAGAGCTCGGATTTCCGGACAAAGATCGTCCGGAGAACATCTATCAAGGCGTAGATCATATCGGACAGTTGCAGACAGCCGATGATATTTATGGCGCCTTCGATGAATTGGGCCTGACGGCCTATCAGCCCAGCCTCTTCCTGCATGAGAGTCCCAAAGAGGCCAGGAAGGAAGCCAGCAGAGACTGGGACGACGATGTTAACCGTGAGCGGTTCCTTGTAAAGATGATGGGCATACTCTTTATGAAACGATTGGAAAGTAGCTGGTTTTCGTGTATGACGACAGTCAAGAAAGTACTGGATGTGCATGAACGAACGCTTCAGCTCGTCAATGACTTCAAGGCACAACTCAACGACGGCACACTGCCTGAAACAAACGCAGAGGATGTTACGGATGTCGAGGACGACACACTGATAGATGAATATGCGTTGCGCAAGGGTACTATCCATCTCTCCGAGATGAAAAACCTGGGTGGTTTTGAGCGCGGACTACGAAGGGATGTCAACAAGTTGCGAGCCATCTATAAGAACTTTGAAACCTTCTATGAGGGTTACACCAATGGCAAGGAGAAGGATGACAAGTTGGAGAAGCTTATAGATATTCTACATAACAAGCAGAGACAAAAAAACAAAAAGGTTGTTGTCTTCACGGCCTTTGCCGATACAGCACAGTTTCTATTCGATGAATTGAGCAAACGGGGATTCTTCCACATGGCCATAGTATCTGGACAGCACATCAGTACGACGGGGCATCAACGCACTACAGACTTTACCGAAGTGCTGCAGAGCTTTGCGCCTTACAGTAAACTATACAAAGAACTGGACTGGAGCTACCTTTATGAGCAAGCTCAGTTAAGTCGCGATGAGTTTTTTGATGACGAGAAACAACGTTGGAATGTCAATTATGCCCAGTGGCAGGAACTTATCAGCCGACACAGCTCGAAATATTCACTTCTTTTGGACGACCCTATCGACATTCTCATTGCCACCGACTGCCTTTCTGAAGGTCAGAACTTGCAGGATGCTGACATGCAGGTGAACTACGACATTCACTGGAATCCCGTTCGGCTTATTCAGCGCTTTGGACGTATCGACCGTATCGGCTCGCCCAACAAACGCATACGCTGTGTCAATTTCTGGCCGGCAAAGTCGTTCGACGAATATCTGCACTTGGAGTCACGCATACAAGACCGCATGTCGATGATGACACTCGTAGGCTCTGAGACACAGGAGTTGAACGATTCTTACAAGAGGATGATAGCCGACAATCCCTTGGTTGACAAAAACGCCGACCGCCTCTTGGAAGAGCTGCAGCATAACAGCATATCAGACATTGAGTCGCCGTGCACCCTGTCGCTCAAGGACTTTTCTTTTGAAGTATATCGTCAGGATTTATTGGAATATCTCAAAGCCCATCAAGACGTATCCCGCCAAATGCCCAATGGAATATACTCCGGCTTCCGATTTCAGACAGATCTTTTTGCTGAGAAAATCCCTGAAAGCCTCGTAGCTGTGATAGGCTACCCACATCGTGAGGCAAGTAGCGACCAACCCTATAAGGAGTTATATCTGATGTGCCAACCTATAAGTGCAAAGGTGTCGAGTTCTGTTGGGTTTCATGAGATTAACCGTGCAGAGGTCTTGGAACTCTTACGCACCCATAAGAAAGCAGACAGACTGCTACCCGACTGGATCGACGCGGAAAGTGATAGCAAGAAGATAGCCAGGCTCTCGGCTATTGTGCAAGACTGGATGCGGCAGAAAGCACCCCGTCAGGCTACATCCATTATCCTTGATATAGCCAAATCTAACAAGGTTGCCCAACAAGCTGATAGAAAGCCACAACGTTTAGAAGAAAAGTTCAGATTAGAGAACTTTGACCTTATTGTTTGGGAATATGTATCTGCTAACTAATATAGAGACAAGATGCAAGAGACAGAATTAATAATAAGACAATTCGCACAAGGTTCTTTGTATGACGCTTGCTGTGCCTTGTTGCGCTATTTGAAAGTGTCATTTGTAGAAGTCATATCGAAGCCCTTACCGTTTTCACAGCTATACCCTGTTAGTATGTCAAAAGCTCTCAGTGAAGTTGCTGAGAAAATTGTGAATACTTACTATATCGGGCAAGTAGATGCCCGGACCTTATCCGGACAGTCTACTGGTTTAACAACAGAAGAAATACATGATCTTGTGCAACGGGGGAAATATCATGGCATGTTGGTCTTTGCAGTTGATATGGTAGAGAACTGCTCACTTACCCGTTCTGAGATGGCGATACTGACTCGTGGCTTCAATCGCATAGCTACGGCGCAGCCAGTAATACTATTCATCAGGCAAGGGGTCAAACTTTCGCTATCCACTTGTGAGCGTATGGAATTTTCCCAACAATGGAGAGAAGGTGAAAAACTAGGCAAGGTTTCCATACTCCGCAATATCAATTGTAAAAATCCACATCACGGCCAAATTGATATTTTGGAGGCTTTGGGTGATAAGAAGTATGATACTTTTGATGAGTTATACGATCATTGGATGAACGTGTTTTCTTGTGACGTACTTACTGAGAAGTTCTATAGCGAACTGAGCGATTGGTATGCTTGGGCTTCGGAAGTGGTTAGATTTCCTAACGATGTTTCTACTGGCCTCAATGACGACGAGCAACAAAGAAAGAATAACCAGCTGAACAGTGAGGCTTGTATCCGAATGATAACGCGTCTAATTTTTGTGTGGTTCCTTTATTGTAAAGGGCTTATACCCAAGCAATTCTTCGATAAAGACTATATTCATGACAATCTGATTAAAGATTTCTCGCCCAAAGGTGACCAACCGCAGTTTTATAATCCGGATGACAGCAAATATTATCGTGACATTCTACAAAACTTGTTCTTTGCAATGCTTAATTGTCCGATTAAATCTGAAGGAAAGGGGAATAGCGACAATCGCAGATTTAGACCCAGAATTGACGGCTATTATAAAAATTCCGGGTATGACATAAACAACCTCATGCGCTATGAGGGTGATTTTATGCCAGGAGGTACAGAGAAGTTTCTGCATCTTGCAAATACCACCGTACCTTTTCTCAACGGAGGGCTGTTTGAGTGTCTTGATGACAAGCCACACCATGTTTATTATGATGGATTCTCAGAACATAAGGAATCTCTTACACGGCTATATGTACCTGACTATTTGTTCTTTGGTGGAAAAGAGGATGTAAACTTGTGGAATTGGTATCATGATGATAAGAAAAAGCATGTAGCCGTAAGTGGGCTCATAGATCTTTTTAAGCGCTATTACTTTACCGTAGAGGAGAATACTCCACTAGATCAAGAGGTATCACTTGATCCGGAGTTATTAGGTAAGGCATTTGAAAATCTTCTGGCTGCTTATGTTCCGGAGACTGGCACTAATGCTAGAAAGCAAACCGGTTCGTTTTACACCCCGCGTCCTATCGTTCAATATATGGTAGATGAAAGTCTCGTAGCGCACCTTAAAAGTATGTGTGGCGAGAAGCATGAACAAGATTATTATAAGTTGCTAAGCTATTCAGCTGAAGATATAGATATAAGTGACGAAGAGCGTAACAGCATTATAAAGGCTTTGTATAACTGTCGCGTACTTGATCCTGCATGTGGATCGGGTGCTTTCCCGATGGGCATGCTACAACAAATGGTGCATGTGCTTAAACGGGTAGATCCCACTAACGAAAAGTGGAAAAGCCTTATGATAGAGCAAGCTACACAACAGTCGAAGTTAGCTTTTAGCCAAAATGATGAGCAAGAGCGAAGAGAGCGCCTGGCGGACATCGAGGTGGCATTCAACCAAAGTATCAACGATCCGGACTATGCGCGGAAGCTTTATCTCATAGAGAATTGTATATATGGTGTTGACATTCAGCCCATAGCCATACAAATTTCCAAGTTGCGCTTTTTTATATCATTAGTGGTTGACCAGCGTCCAACAAGTGATGCGATGACCAATTTCGGAATACGTCCACTACCTAACCTTGAAGCAAAATTTGTAGCAGCAAACACACTCATCCCCATTACCTATGACAAAACACTTGTAGATGGTAGGGATGACGTGATTAAGTTAAAAAAACATCTTAAACTATTAAATCATAAAATTTTCCTAGCACGTCGCAATACAGACAAGAAACGTTTGAAACAGGAAATAACAAACACTCGATTGTCACTAGCTGATGCTGTAGCTGATTCTGGCTTTGTGCGACCCGGTATAGCTGATCAACTTGCAGCATGGGATATGTTTGACCAAAATTCATTCTCTGAATTCTTCGATCCCGAATGGATGTTCGGAATTAAGGGCGAATTTGACATTGTTATTGCTAACCCGCCTTATAAGATAGTAGCAAGCAATGATCCCTTAAAAAATAGGTACAACAAAATTTATAAGGTGGCACATGGAGGAAAGCGTAACCTTTATCATCTTTTCTATGAGAGAGGAATAGAGTATACAAAGCCATCGGGTGTTCTGTCATATATCACACCAGACACATACCTTTCCGGCAATGACACGAAGGCATTGAGGGAGTATCTCATCAAACACACCAGTATAATAAGCATTGTTTTGTATTCAGAAAAAGACAAAATATTTAAGAATGTTACTCAGGCTGTTGCTGTAATGGTTCTCACGAAGGATACTAATGTGAATAATATATTTACTATTCATTCTAAAGATAAGACTAGCAGCATAGAATATAAAAACTTAAACGAAAATAATAAGTATGTCTTTAAAGCAGAGGACGCTATTATCTCAAAAATGAATAAAAGCAATCTGAAATTTGGGGATATATGTGAAGGGTATCAAGGTGATGTGAATTTAACATTAAAAAAATCCTTCTTTACTTTAGAAATGGAATCTGACACATTACCTCTTGTTAGAGGAATTAATATTTACAAATATGGCTATTGCCCAGGTAATGAATATTGCCATTTAAGTGCTTTAAGGAATAATCAGACGAAACAAAATCGAATAGTCTTCCAAGAAGTATCAAACATGGGACTTGCTTGCAGAATAAAAGGAACTATCCTTTCTAATGTAATCTGTGGCCATTCTTGCAATTTATTATATTCGAAGCAAAAGAAATATAGCAACGAATTAATATTGGGAGTCTTAAATAGTAACTGTGTAAACTATTATTTCAAATTTTATAATCAGACGAATCATGTGCCGATAGGGGAAATTAAGAATATTCCATTCCCACAATCTATTGAGAGTGACAAAGCTCAGTACATACAATCTCTAGTGCATGAAATATTGAATAAGAAACGATTAGGTGTTGAAAATGATACTTCCGAGGAAGAGGTTCAAATAGATTGTATGGTCTGCCATCTTTATGGTCTCACGTATGAGGAGGTATTGGTGGTTGATCCCCATACAACCATCACCAAAGAGCAATATGAAGCCGAGGAGAGTTGCTTTGAGGCTTGAATTTATTCCCTAAAATGTTTTCCGATTTGGATTCCTGACAGATTTCCTTGATACGGAACAACACTTGGAGATTATGAGGAAAACAAAAGAGGCTCACGCCTCGTTCTGAAAATGTCAGGATGAGATGTGAGCCCCTGTTTTCTTGCCCTCTGCCCATACGTCTTAGCGCGTTGGCAGGATATGCCGTATTAGTATGCGAACAAAGGATAGTTCTTCATTGTAGCGTTTACCTTTTCGCGAACGGTCTTGATGACTTGTTCGTTCTCTGGGTCCTTGAGCACCTCGTCTATCAGGTCGGCAATGAGGAGCATCATGTCTTCCTTGGCGCCACGTGTTGTCATGGCCGCTGTGCCCAAGCGGATGCCTGATGTCTGGAAGGCTGAGCGCTCGTCATAAGGTACCTTGTTTTTGTTCACTGTGATGTCGGCTGCCACGAGGGCGTTCTCAGCAACCTTTCCTGTAAGCTCCGGATACTTAGGACGCAGGTCGAGCAGCATGCAATGGTTGTCGGTGCCACCGCTCACAATGTCGAAGCCTTTGTCGATGAGTGCCTGAGCCAGCACGGCAGCATTCTTCTTTACCTGTGCGGCATAGTCTTTCCACTCTGGCAGCAGGTTCTCGCCGAAGCCTACGGCCTTGGCTGCGATGACATGCTCCAGCGGTCCGCCCTGGTTGCCGGGGAATACGGCAGAGTTGAGCAGGGTGCTCATCTTCTTGATAACGCCCTTCTTGGTGGTTTTGCCCCATGGGTTGTCGAAGTCTTTGCCCATGAGGATAATGCCGCCACGTGGGCCACGCAGGGTTTTGTGTGTGGTGGTGGTCACTATATCAGCATACTTCACGGGATTTTTCAGCAGTCCGGCTGCAATCAGACCGGCAGGGTGTGCCATGTCAATCATCAGCAATGCGCCCACCTCATCAGCTATTTTGCGCATGCGCTCATAGTCCCACTCGCGGCTATAGGCTGATGCACCGCCGATGATGAGCTTAGGCTTGTTTTCGAGAGCCAGTTTCTCCATCTCATCGTAGTCCACCCTTCCAGTCTCCTTGTTGAGGGTATAACCCACGTGGTGATACAGCATACCGGAGGTGTTTACGTCGCTTCCATGTGAGAGGTGCCCACCCTGGTCGAGGTCGAGGCCCATGAAGGTGTCGCCCGGCTTGAGCACAGCGAGCAGCACGGCTTGGTTGGCCTGTGCTCCGGAGTGCGGCTGCACGTTGGCGTATTCTGCGCCGAAGAGCTTCTTGACACGCTCAATGGCCAGCGTCTCCACCTCGTCTACCACCTGGCATCCGCCGTAATAGCGCTTGCCAGGATAGCCTTCAGCATATTTGTTGGTGAGATAGCTGCCCATGGCGCGCATCACCTCGTCGCTCACAAAGTTTTCTGAGGCAATAAGTTCCATACCTTTCAGCTGGCGCTGATGCTCTTTTTCAATTAAATCAAAGATTACTTCGTCTTTTCTCATTGCTGTATTTGGTGTTATGATGAATAATTGTGTATATAATAATGTGTTACTTAGCAAAGTTCCACCTTGTTGATGTCCTGCTCCTTATCGCAGTAGTGGCATTTCAGTATGCCGTGCTCCTTGTCTATCACGTTGAACACGGTTTGCATGGGCTCGTTGTTGGTGATGCACTTGGGATTGTTGCACTTCACGATGCCACGTAGCTCATCGGGCGTGATGACTTTTTTCTTCTCCACCACCTCATAGTTTTTGATGATGCTCAGCACCACATTGGGCGACACCACAGAGAGTCGTGAGATCTCGTCGTCGGAGAAGAACTTGTCTGATACCTTGATAAGGCCCTTGCGGCCTAACTTCTTTGAGAGATAGTTGAAGCCTATGGTGACCGGCGTTTGCAGGTTTTGCAGTCCCAGGAGGTTTACTACCTGATAGGTTTTCTCAGCCGGTATATGATCGATAACGGTGCCGTTCTCTATGGCGGCCACCAGCATTTCTTTCTTACTCATGATGTTATTCTATGATGGTTTTGTCGTTTTTAATATCGTCGAGCGTCAGCCCGAGGCAATAAGAGAAGATGGCCTGGCGGGCGAAGAGTCCGTTCTTGGCCTGCTGTATGTAGTAAGCATGGGGATTGGTGTCGACGTCATAGGCTATTTCGTTCACCCTTGGCAGTGGATGCAGAATCTTCATGTTGGGCTTAACGTGTCCCAGCATGTCGTTTTTCAGGATGTACACGTTCTTCACGCGCTCATATTCCATGAGGTCGGAGAAGCGTTCCTTCTGCACGCGTGTCATATATATAATGTCGGCATCGGCTATCACCTTTTCGTTGAATACGGTGTGCTCCACATACTTGATGTTATGTTCCTTGCAATAGAGCTTATACTCTTGCGGCATGGCGAGCTCTTTGGGCGCTATGAAGTGGAAGGTTGGGTTGAAGTGGCGCATGGCCATGATGAGCGAGTGCACGGTGCGTCCGTACTTCAGGTCGCCCACCAGATAGATGTTAAGATTCTCGAGCGTGCCTTGTGTCTGGTTGATGGTGTAGAGGTCGAGCATACACTGTGATGGGTGTTGGTGTGCTCCGTCGCCTGCGTTGATGATGGGCACAGGTGCCACCTCGCTGGCATACTGTGCTGCTCCCTCTATGTAGTGCCTCATGACGATGGCATCGGCATAGTTAGATACCATGAGTATGGTGTCTTTGAGCGTCTCTCCCTTGCTTACGCTCGACACTTTGGCGTCGGTGAAGCCTATCACGCGTGCCCCCAATCGGTTGGCGGCCGTCTCAAAGCTGAGGCGTGTGCGTGTGGAAGGCTCGTAAAAGAGCGTTGCAATGACCTTTCCTTTAAGGAGTTCTCTGTTAGGATGTTTTTCGAATTCTTTAGCCATCTCGATGAGATAAAGAATTTTCTCCCGAGACAGCCCTTTAATGTTCACAAAGTTGTGCTTCTCCATTTATTGTGATGTATTAACTGTTTCCGTGCGCTAAGTTAAGCATAAAATTCGGTAAGGCAAAGGCTTTACGGCAGAAAATTCTAAATTTTATTTTGGTTTATTCTTTATTTACACTATCTTTGCAATGATTTTTTTGAAAAGACAAGCATGAGAAGAGCCTTTGTACACTTTCTTTGGGGAGCTTTGATAACCATAGTTTCATTCCTGTTCGTATTTTTCATAGCTGTTTGGAACGGATGGATAGGGTATATGCCGGATATGGAAGAGCTCTCTAACCCACTAGATAAGTTTGCCTCACAAGTTTATTCTGCCGATGGTAAGCTCATTGGCACGTGGAACCAAGAGAATGCCAATAGGGTGGCAGTTGATTATAACAATCTGTCGCCGCACTTGGTGCATGCCCTTGTGGCTACTGAAGACGAGCGGTTTTATGAGCATTCCGGCATAGACTTCATTGCTTTGGGCCGTGCCATCATCAAGCGTGGCGTGATGCGGCAGGAGAGCGCCGGAGGCGGCTCTACCATCACGCAGCAGCTGGCCAAGCAGCTCTACTCCGAGAAGGCACACAACACGCTGGAACGACTCTTGCAGAAGCTCATAGAATGGGTGATTGCCATCAAGTTGGAGCGTTACTTTACGAAGGAGGAGATCATTGCGATGTACCTTAACTACTTCGACTTTCTGCACAATGCCGTGGGTATCAAGCATGCGGCCAACATCTACTTCAGCAAGGAGCCCCGCAACCTGAACGTAGACGAGTCGGCTACGCTCATCGGCCTATGCAAGAACCCGTCGATGTTCAATCCCCTGAGATATCCCGAAAGGTGTGTTGCGCGGCGCAATGTGGTGCTGCAGCAAATGCTCAAGTCGGGCTATATCACGCGTGCCGAATATGCCGACTACAGTGCACAGCCCCTCAACCTGCGGTTCAGAAGGGAGAATAAGGTGGACGGTTCCGGCGAATATTTCCGCGAATTTCTGCGTCAATACATGATGGCCAAAGAGCCTAAGCGCGAGGATTATCAGAACAGAAGCTTACGGCAGTTTGTTATCGACTCTATAGCATGGGCACAAGACCCGCTCTATGGTTGGTGCAACAAGAATATGAAGCGCAACGGCGAACCTTATAATATATATACCGACGGTCTGCGCATATACACCACCATCGACACGCGTATGCAGCAATATGCCGAGAAAGCCGTACGACAGCAGATGGCCGGATTCTTGCAGCCTGCCTTCAACAAGGCCAACAGCATGAAGCAGAACGCCCCCTTCTCGTCGAAGATTAGCCGACAGACCATCAAGAACATTCTGAACCGCTCTATCAGGCAGAGCAACAGATACCTGGTGATGAGGGAACAAGGAGCTTCGCCCGACGACATCAAGCGTGCTTTCCGCACACCGGTGGAGATGTCGCTCTTCACTTATCACGGTGAGGTAGACACGGTGATGACCCCCATCGATTCTATACGTTATTATAAGTCGTTCCTCCGCTCGGCCTTCATGAGCATGGACCCCCACACCGGAGCTGTGAAAGCCTATGTGGGAGGCATAGACTTTGAGCATTTCAAGTATGACATGGTGATGCTCGGCCGCCGGCAGGTGGGTTCTACCATCAAGCCTTTCCTCTACGCTCTGGCTATGCAAAACGGCATGACACCTTGTACGCTGGCTCCCAACGTGCAGCGTTCTTACGGCGGATGGACACCCAGAAACGGCAGCCACGCCAGATACGGGCAGATGGTTCCGCTCAAATGGGGACTCATGATGTCTAACAACTGGATTTCAGCCTATCTCATCAATCAGCTGGGACCATCGCAGTTTGTGAGCATCCTGCACGACTTTGGACTCAACAACCCCGACATAGACAAGAATACCACGCCTGTGCTGAGCCTCGGACCCTGCGAAGTGTCGGTGGGCGAGATGGTGAGTGGCTATACAGCCTTTGTAAACCAGGGCATCAGATGTGCACCACTCTTCGTGACAAAGATAGAAGACAGCCACGGCAACGTCATCGCTCAGTTCCAGCCCCTGATGAATGAGGTGATAAGCGAAGACAATTCATATAAGATGATAGACATGCTCCGGGCCGTGGTAGACAACGGTACGGGTAACAGACTGCGCTATCAATACAACATCACGGGTGAAGTGGGCGGCAAAACCGGTACCACCAATAACAATTCTGATGGTTGGTTCATAGGCTTCACGCCACAGCTGGTGAGCGGCGTATGGGTAGGCGGCGAGGATCGCGACATACACTTCGACTCTACGTCAATGGGTCAGGGAGCAACAATGGCATTGCCTATTTGGGCTTACTTCATGAAGTTGGTTTATGCCGACAAGACATTGGGCTACAGCCCCAGCGTGAAGTTCAACGTGCCAAGCTCGTTTAATCCATGCGCGGTGAAAGACACTGTGAACATGAACGGCATTGACGAGGTATACGAGTAGCAGACATGAAATCTATAAATCATTAGGTTGGTGCGGAGACTTTGGGCAAAGTCTTCGCACCAACTTTTTCCCCCTATCAGAGAAGTGGGCGGCGCTCCCAATATCCAACCTCTCCATAAGCCAGAAATGCTTATTAACACATCAGCCTATAGACAAAACAGGCGCTCAATCGTCATAATATATGTTTATAGCGAAGGCCCTTCGTGCTCAAAGCCATAACATGATTAATGCAAAAAGTCAAAACATGAAGATATTCAAACGAACAGTCATCTTACCCCTCATGCTGCTGTCAGCGTCAACACTGATGGCTCAGAACGATGCCAAGCCATGGACCTTTTGGTATTGGATGTATGGAGCCGTGTCGAAGGCAGGTATACATGCCGACCTTACTGCTATGAAAGATGAGGGGCTGGGGGGCGCCTTCCTTATGCCCATACGCTCGGCCAAGGAGCGGCCGGAGTATGGTGGAGATGCCGACGCCCTGACACCCAAGTTCTGGAATATGGCTGCTTATGCCCTGCAGCAGGCCGACTCGCTGGGCTTGGAGATGGGTATACACATCTGCGATGGCTTTGCATTGGCCGGAGGGCCGTGGATAAAACCTGAAGAATCTATGCAGCAAGTGGTGTGGACCGACACCATCGTGGCTGCCAAAGATATAGAGCGGCTCGCCGTAGAGCGGCCGGCGGGCAGATTGGGTTATTATGAGGACATTGCCGCTTATGCCATTCCGTTACAAGAAAAATGGCTCACCTATACGCCTGCAGCTGTCAGCACGGAAGGCGGAGTGAGCAAGAGCGACAAGGGCTATTACATAGCCTTCACGCCAGGTGCCATCATCAATGACATGGGGCGCACAGTCACCATACGTTCGGTGCGCATCCGCCCCAACGGCACCAGCATTCAGGCCCTGCGCGTGAGCATATCAGCGTCAGCCGACGGCAAGACCTGGAAACCCATCAGACAGCTGCAACCTCCGCGTCAGGGCTGGCAGAACAACGGACATGCTTATACCTACGCTCTCAAACCCTTCAGCGCACGCTATGTGAAGCTCTCGTGGACGCCGGAGGGAAGCGAGCCGGGAGCCGAAGATCTGGATGCAGACAAATGGAAACCCACTCTCAAACTGCAGGAAGCCATATTTAGCTCAGAGCCTAAGATAGATAATTGGGAGGGTAAAGCGGGGCAGGAATGGCGTATAGCACCCGAGACATCGGCCACTGACTTGCCTGACGAGCTGTACATACAGCCTTCGGGCATGGAGAGGATTACGCTGCGTGACAGCCATGCAGCTGGTTCTTCTATAGCCCCGGCATCGCTCAGGTTGCTCAAACAGCATTTCAAGAAACCCAAATATTATCGCATTATGCGCTTCGGCCATACCACAACGGGGCAGACCAATGCCACGGCAGGAGGTGCAAAGGGTTTGGAAGTAGATAAATTTAACCCACAAGCCGTCAATAAGCAGGTGGATAATTGGTTTGCACGCTTCAAGCATCTGTCTGACAGCATACACGCCGGTAAGCCCGGCAATGGTCCCGTCACCACGTTGCATGTAGATTCATGGGAGTGTGGAACACAGAACTGGGGCTATCACTTTGCCGATGAGTTTCAGCAGACTCATGGCTACGACCTGTTAGACTGGCTGCCTGCCATGGCCGGAGTACCACTGGCATCGGCAGAGAAGAGCGAGCAGGTGCTGCATGACGTACGTCTGTTGGTGAACAGCTTGCTGAACAAATGTTTCTTTGCCACTGTGAGAGACAGGGCACATGCCATGGGCGTGCGCTTCACATCAGAGAGTGTTGCCCCCACCATGGTGGCCGATGGAATAGACCATTACGACTATGCCGACATTCCCATGGGTGAATTCTGGCTTAACTCGCCTACCCATGACAAGCCCAACGACATGCTCGATGCCATCAGCGGAGCCCATATCTATGGAAAGAATATAGTGCAAGCAGAGGGCTTTACCGAGGTTAGAGGTGTGTGGGACGAGACCCCCGCCATGTTGAAGCCTTACTTCGACCGCTTTCTGGCATTAGGAATGAACAAGATTACGCTTCACGTCAATGCCCTTAACCCATGGACTGACAGAAAACCCGGCATGACGCTCGATGGCATAGGGCTCTTCTTTCAGCGTGACCAAACATGGTATAAGGACGCCAAGCCCATGATAGACTATATGACACGTTGCCAGCACATCATGCAATGGGGCCATCCCGTAACAGATATTGCCGTATTCAATGGTGAGGAGATGCCGCGCCGTGCTCTCACCCCCGACCGTCTGGTGCCTATGCTGCCCGGACTCTTCGGCGGGAAGCGTGTGGAGAGTGAGCGCATCCGACTGGCCAACGTGGGGCAGCCCATGACTGAGGGGCCTGTGGGTGTAAGGCATTCGGCTGGAATACTCGACCTGAAGGATTGGATAAATCCGCTGCACGGCTATCAATACGACTCCTTCAATGCCAGTGCCTTGTCTAAGTCGGGCACCCTGAACAACGGCTGCTTCACACCCTCAGCTAACGCAAGCTATAAGATAGTGGTTATTCCGCAAGCCCGGAGGATGAATCCGTCACGCGCCGCACTATCTGCCGAGGTAGCCAAACGTATAGCACAGCTCAGACAAGGAGGTGTAGTGGTGATAGACAAGCCCTATCTTGGCGCCGACCTCACGGCCTACGGCTTGAAGCCCGATGTCTTATTGCCTGAAAATATAGCCTACGCACACCGCGCCCATAATGGCAGTGATGTCTACTTCATTGCCAATCAGCGCGACAGCGCGCTCAGCTTTACAGCTGTTTTCCCACGTATGAAAGCAGGCAAAGCAACGCTCTACGACGCGCGCTTCAACCGATATGCCAACGTCGTAACCCCTGTCAATTCGTCAGGATATACATCCGTAGAGATGACTCTGCCCGCCCATGGCTCGTTGTTTGTGTTTTTTGGCACCGACAGCCCCATGCCTTTGTCTACAGAAAGTCTTCTGCCCACACAGCCCGGACGGCAAGCAAAAGAGCTCAAGCCCCTGCAACCTTGGAGCGTCTTGTTGAAGGAAAACGGAAAGAACATGGCATGGCAGCAACTCACCGATTGGAGCAAGAGCAGCGACGACTCGGTGCGCTACTTCAGTGGGCACGCCGTTTATCAGACAACTTTCCGCTCTCCTCAATCGCCGGCATCAGCTACGCGCCTTTGGTTGGGCGAGGTGCACGATGTGGCCAGCGTATGGGTGAACGGCATCTATTGCGGTACGGCATGGACAGAGCCTTATTGCGTAGAGATAGGGAAGGCTCTGCGAAAGGGCACGAACAACTTACGCATAGAGGTTGTAAACACTTGGGCCAACGCTCTGCGAGGCGCTGATAGCGGGAAAGCACCCTATGCAGGCATTTGGACCAATGCCCGCTACCGGCTCAAGGGCGACGCTTTGCTGCCCGCCGGTTTGTTGGGTCCTTTGAAAATAGACTAAAAACTAAGATAAAAATGAATTTAAGAGTAATCGCGCTTGCTGCCTTGATGGCCTTTGCCGGATGGGATGCCAGCGCAAAAGTAAAACTCCCGGCATTCTTCAGCTCTGGCATGGTGCTGCAACAGCAAACCACCTGCCGCATTTGGGGAACAGCCTCGACAAACAGCCGTGTGAAAGTAGTCACATCATGGAATGGCAAACATTATCAGACCGTGTCCAATGCTCAGGGGCAGTTTGAAGTAAAGGTGGCAACGCCTGCTGCAGGAGGCCCCTATAGCATAACCCTTGATGATGGTGAGAAGACAACGCTCGACAGCATCCTTATAGGAGAGGTGTGGTTGTGCAGCGGACAAAGCAACATGGAGATGCCCATCAAAGGCTTCAAGGCACAGCCTGTGGAGGGAGCCATTAACGAAATTCTTAATGGCACCGATGACAACCTGCGCTTCTTCAGCGTGAAGAGAAACCCCGCGCTCACCCCTCAATCAGACGTAACGGGCAAGTGGACAGCAGCCAACAGCGCCTCGATAAGGGAATTCAGCGCCACAGCCTACTTCTTTGGCAAGCAGCTGCGAGCCAGTCTGAAGGTGCCCGTAGGGTTGCTGCTCACGGCTTACGGAGGCAGCGCATGTGAGGCTTGGCAGACCGGCGAATGGTTGAAAGCCTTTCCGGAGGTGAAGTTGCCCACAGACCAAGAAACAGTAGACAAGCTCAAGCAGCGTTGTCCCACAGCCTTATATAATGGTATGTTGCATCCACTCATAGGCTACGGCATAAGGGGCGCGATATGGTATCAGGGCGAAGACAATGTGAACCGCTACGCCAACTATGCCCGACTGATGAAGAGTATGGTGGAAGGCTGGCGCCAGGAATGGGGGCTGGGCGACTTTCCGTTCTATTACTGTCAGATAGCGCCCTACGATTATTCGCTCATCAAGTGGGATATGAACAGCGCCTTCTTGCGTGAACAACAGCTCAAGGCCGAGAGTATGATATCCAACTGTCGTATGGCGGTACTTATGGATGCCGGACTAAAATACGGCATACACCCACGCAAGAAACAACTGGCAGGACAAGGGCTCGCCATGCTGGCTCTTGCCAATACCTATGGCGTGAAAGGACTGCCCGACTATGCCGTATATAGCAGCATGGAGATACACGGCGACACCTGCGTGCTGAGGTTTGACAGAAGCAAGGAGTGGGTCTACTTTAATAACGGAACAACCAGCAACCTCTTTAAGGTGGCCGGAGCCGACCGCGTATTCCATCCAGCACAAGCCTGGGTGTCGGGCAATAGAGTTTATGTGAAGAGCACTGAGGTGGGCCGCCCCGTAGCCGTACGCTACGCCTTCACCGACTGGGCAGAGGGCGATCTCTTTCATGATGGCCTGCCCGTGAGCTCCTTCCGCACCGACAACTGGGACGACGTAAAGTAACATCATTCATCTATTCAATCATCACAAGCAATGAAAAATCTTCTCTTTATACTTCTAGCATTCGCCTGCCTGACGATGCATGCCCAGCAACCCACTTCGGTTGCCGGCTTCCTGCCCATAGAAAATCAAGGCAGAGAGGTGTGGAACTTCAACTTGGGTTGGCGCTTCCATCTCGGTGATGCCGAGGGAGCATGGCAGAAAGACTATGACGACTCACGTTGGGAAACGGTGAGTACGCCGCACAATGTGCGACTGGAGCCTGCTGAGGCAAGTGGATGCCGCAACTATCAAGGCATAGCCTGGTACAGAAAACACTTCACTCTGCCTGCTGATGGCGCTATGATATACTTTGAGGCTGTCATGGGCAAGCAGAAGATATACGTAAACGGAAAGCTCGCCACCACCCACTTTGGCGGCTACCTGCCTATCATCGTCAGGCTGGATAAGATGGGACTGCACAAGGGCGACAAATGTGTGATAGCCGTCATGACAGACAATTCAGACGATGGCAGTTACCCTCCCGGTAAGCCACAGACCCAACTTGATTTTGCTTATCACGGAGGAATCTACCGTGACGTATGGCTTATAGCCAGGCACAAGGTGCACATCACCGATGCCAACGAGGCCGGCAAAACGGCCGGGGGTGGCGTGTTTGTGCACTTCAACAATATCTCTGCCCAGCGGGCGGATGTGAGCGTGAACACCGACATTATCAACGAGAGTGCCCAAACACGTGTGGTGACCGTTGAGCAACAACTGCTTGATGCTGCCGGACATGTGGTGCGCAGCGGCTCACAAAGGCTGAAGATACAGCCCGGAGCAACAGCTCAAAGCATACTAACGCTGAAAGTGAGCAAGCCCAACCTATGGTCGCCCGAAGAGCCTTATCTGTACAAGCTTGTCACACGCGTCAAAGAGCAGGGCAAGACCTTAGACGGCGGAGCAACACGCGTGGGCATACGCAGTTTTGAGTTTCGTGGTAAGGAGGGCTTCTGGCTTAATGGAAAGCCCTATCATCAGCTCATCGGAGCCAACAGACATCAAGACTTTGCCTATGTGGGCAACGCCTTGCCTAACTCACAGCAATGGCGCGACGCGCTAAGACTGAAGAGGGCGGGGTTCAACATCATCCGCACCGCTCATTATCCGCAAGATCCTGCCTTCATGGATGCCTGCGACGAGCTGGGCATCTTCATGATAGTGGCTACACCTGGATGGCAGTATTGGAACAAGAAGCAGCCCGAGTTTGAGCAGCGCGTCTATGAAAACACCCGCGAGATGATACGCCGTGACCGCAACCACGCCTGCGTGCTGATGTGGGAACCCATACTCAACGAGACACGCTTTCCCGAGAGCTTCGCACTGAAGTCGTTGCAGATAACCAAAGACGAATATCCCTATCCTTACCGCCCCGTGGCAGCAGCCGACATGAACTCGGCCGGAGTGCGTGACAACTATGATGTGGTGTATGGCTGGCCGGGCGATGAAGACAAGGCCGACTGCCCCAAGCAATGCATCTTCACGAGAGAGTTTGGTGAGTATGTAGACGACTGGTACGCGCAGAACAACATCAACCGTGCCTCACGCTCATGGGGCGAGCACCCTATGATGGTGCAAGCCATGTCACTCGCCAGCACCCTCGAAACCATGTATCAGACTAAGGGACAGTTTATAGGAGGCGCGCAATGGCATCCCTTCGACCATCAGCGTGGCTATCATCCCGACCCTTATTGGGGCGGAGACTATGATGCCTTCAGACAGCCCAAGACAGCTTTCTATATGTTTGCATCCCAGCAAAAGCCGCGCATCTGCAAAGCCAACAGCCTGCTCAGCGTGAAGCCCATGGTGCATATAGCTAATGACATGACACAGTTTTCTGATTCTGACGTAGTGGTATTCAGCAACTGCGACAGCGTGAGGCTCAGCATCTACGACGGAGAGAAGCAATTCACCTTGCCCGTCATGCATACGGCGATGTGTATAAGGCGGCTACACAACAGCCAGGTTCGGCCTTCAGCCAGCTGAACAGTCAGTTTGCCAAGCCTGTAGTGTTCAAGAACGTATGGAACTTCTGGGAGGCACGGCAGCACAGTTATATTCATAAGAAATGGCAAGAGGTGAACATCAAGGCCGAGGGTATCATCGGCGGTAAAGTGGTATGCGCCGAAACCCGAATGCCCTCACGGCGCAGCACCAAGCTCAGACTCTATGCCGACGACATGGGTAAGTCGCTCGTAGCTGATGGCAATGACTTCATGGTTGTGGTG
>ENA-OOXY01000272-OOXY01000272.1-human-gut-metagenome-genome-assembly--contig:-NODE-272-length-55769-cov-7.353771_pt1 | contig 55769 bp, 48 predicted proteins | sample MGYA00241593_ERZ501355 | MGnify/ENA primary metagenome ERZ501355 (study PRJEB25962, sample SAMEA2042739) | human gut metagenome | biome: human gut; feature: human-associated habitat; material: faeces... | reverse complement strand
ACCAGAGAAAGAGCCGAACATGGACGAGGAAATCGAACTCATTAAGAAGTGGGTATTTCAGAAAGACTCTTTAATGGCTGGCAAAGAGGAGGTGTGAGCGTATGAATTATCTGTATCGAATTATAATGCCGGGAGAAGACAGGGTGACCAATCTGGAGGATCTGCCACAGGAGGAACAGGATAGAATAAAAGAACAGCTTTCGCAGCGCATTGCAGATGAGATAGCCATTATACAGGCACGAAGCTGATCAAGAGGTGATGAAATGGGATACTTTTACGTTAATCAGGTAGTGTATGGGGGGTATCTTGATAAGCCTGCTGCAGTGTTTAGAACTAAGAATGGACAGGAGGCATGGTGGTTTTCCATCAAAGTGAAGAAGGCAGACAACATATATGGATATGTGAGCTGCATGGTATACAACATGCACCTTATTGAGATGACAAAAAAGTATATGATAGGTGCGAATGTTGGAAAACGGCTGGTTGTTTCCGGCGAAACTGGATTTGCTACAGCTAAGAGCCAGGCTGCTATATTGCTGATCAGCAGCATGACATTTGTAGATGACTTTGTAGACAAAGAAGAATTTGAAAGGGGGCAGGCCAACACGCCGGACTTTTCAGAGGATTAGGTTTGGGGTACAGAGGGAGTGTATGAGATGAGAGAGAACAGATCTGCGGAAAGAGACTATGTGTACAGCTATAGTGATCTTAACATTAATGAAACGTATGTGAAAAATGTCTTGTGCAATTATGACTTACTGCTATCCAGCATCGAAGAGTCCCGGAGATTTATCATCAATGAAATAACAGACCTGGAGGCGCGCTATGAAGCGGAGCTGGGGAACATGAATGTATCAGCAGTTACATTAGATCCTGTGCCGCCATCCACAACCAACAATGTGAATGATCATACATTTAACACGGTATGGAAGCTGGACAGGAAGTATGTGCAGAAGATAGAAGCATTGATGGACAATCTCACATACTACGAAGTGATGGAAGAGCGTATAAGGCGGGTGAGCAACGTATTCACTAAGCTGTCTCTGATATTTCCAATACATTACATAGTTACAAATGAGACATATATGCGGCATAAGTCCCAGGATCTTGTCAGAAGCAGATTCCAGTATGCAAAAGTGAAGATCCGGCGTATGCAGCAGAATATCGTAGCGGTGACTGCAAACGTATGTAATATGGAGATATCTATAGAGGAAATCAACGGAATGGATCCAGAGCAGCTCAAGGGGCTGATTAAGGATTCCGAATGTTATGAAGCTATGAAAAAGATAGAAATGGAGAATGAGGTATGATAATAGGAATAGATCACGGATATGGATATATAAAGACATGTCACAGCGTATTTGCATCAGGGGTGGCAGCATTTGACGCAGAACCGGCATTTTCAAAGAGGCTGGTGGAGCTTGATGGAAGATTCTATCAGGTAGGCTGCCAGCCCGATGGACTTGCTGCGGACAAGACAGCGACAGAGGACTACTACATAATGACATTGGCTGCCATAGCAGAAGAGATGAAGGCTGCTGGCACGACAGGTGCTTATGTTACACTTGCGGTTGGCTGTCCCTTAACCAGGTATGGAAGAGAGAAGAGTCAGCTTGAAGCATACTTATCAAAGAACACAAAGATAACATTCAAATATGAGGGAACTGAATACAAGGTGTATGGAATCTCTCATATCTATACATATCCACAGGGATATGCAGCCATAGTGGACAGGCTGTCACAGATCAAAGGCGCCTGTTATCTCATAGATGTAGGCACAGGAACAACGGATATATCGCCTATATCTTCAGACAAATCCATCGACCTTGCAAAGGCAAGGACTCTGCAGATGGGAGTCAGCAACTGTATCAGTATGATAAACGAAGCTATATCAAGAGAATATCAGACCGAGCTTCCGGCAAATGTGATCATAGACGTGATGGTTGGAAGGGATGTTGTGCTTCCGCCGGTGATCATAAGCCTTATCGAGGAGACCATATCATCCTGGTGTGAGATATTACTGAAGCAGCTCAATCAGAACAAGATAGACTACAGACTTACACAGACATTTTTTGCCGGTGGCGGTGCACTTCTGCTTTCCAAGTATGCAAAGTCTATAGATCCTGAGAGAAGCTGTATCACATACATCACGGATGTCACAGCAAATGCAAAAGGCTATGAGCTTCTTGCTGCAGCGCAGAGCCAGAATAAACAGGGCAAATAATATAAAAAGAAGGACAAGCCAAATAAGAGAACAAGAATAGAAAGAGGTGCTTAAAATGGGCGACAAGAAGGAAATAAGGTTTGCCATCGATGCGACAAGTGAAGATAACAGAAGGCTTGTATCTGCCCTTGAAAAATACCGCCCACATGAAAGAAACAAGCTGATAATAGATGTGCTTATTTCACATTTTGTATATGGAGGTATAGCAAGTGGTGAGGCAGGAATACGTGCATATATAGGACCAGACAAAATGGTGGAGCTTGAAACGGAGCTTCAGAAGCTGCAGAGCAGAGTGGATAAGGTTGAACATTTCCTTTTTAACAGCTCAGGCAATTATCCGGCAGATGTTACAGGAGTTCAGTCACAGCAGAAACCGAAAACGGCACAGGCTGTAAAGCAGGAAGAGCGGGAAATAACAGGCACAGAAAGAGTGGAAGATATTCGCCAGCCAAAAGAATATATGCAGCAGGAGTTTATGATGAGCCCACGCAGTAGAAGAGAAGATGGAAATGCTCTGCATGACAGCGAGCCCAATACGACAGAGAATGACACAGGAGAGACGCAAGCACCACAGTATCAGGATATCCCGGACGAAGTGATGGCCATGATAACGGCATTGCAGGATTCACAATAAAAAAAGGAGTCACGTACCAGGTGACTCCAAAGGGTGGACAAACATAACTACATATACATCTACTACATCTACAATATAAGCTGGGCTAAATCTTACTATGCTAAATCGAAGACGCTAGCTACACGTTGTGATATGCTTAAAGTTTAATTTCACTCGGCTTAATATGTTACATTATGTCCCCGAATTGAGCATAGTGTAGCAGATAAAAAGAAAAAAATCAATAGACTAAAAGGAGAAAACACTATGCAGATAAAACAGACAATAACATTTTCAAAGGAAACTAACAGCAAGGAGGGGAAAATGGTAAGACAATCAAGGAGCTTCATGTATATGCCGAAGATAAAGGAAGTTCCAAACATGGAGACTAAATGGCATGAGGAAGTATACAGGGGAAATAGGGCAGTATGCTAGTGTATAGCAGTGCAATAGACACAGCAGAAGATGATAAAGGCACCAAGCATATATGATAAATACATCACACAGGCTCTATCAGTTTTGTTGTATATGCCAAGCAAAGCCCAGCCGCCGACAAGTCGGTTGGGCGGATAAATATATATATAGTATTAGTGTAAAGTGACAGTAACTCAGAGGCAGAGAAAAGGCATGAATATATGCTGGTGTCGCCGGTTCGAATCCAGCCTGTCACGTTTACTTATGCAGTGAATCACTGTATAAGGCTGCAATAAAATAAAGGCTGCTACGAAAGATACAGGATGTTGAGAGGAATGGCAAGTAGCAGGATAATATCCGGCCAGGCATAGAGCTATCATCACAAAATAACCTTTTCGTGGCCGCCCGGGAGATTTGCAACCTCCTGATCCACGGAGGAATCCCTGGTTAGAGCAGATAGGAGTCAACTGTCGAGATTATGGGGAGGCTTGCCTGCCCGTCCTGGATGTGTTCCGGAGCAGATCCGGAGCAAAGGGACGTATAGTCAAAGAGTTGCTACTACGTTATCTTATGCCAGACCTCAAGCGTTGAAGAGCGTACAGATTGACCAAAGGGGAATTTTACGCTTTTCTGGAGACTATATGGCCTTGAATATACATATTGCGTGATGACAGTGCGCAAGAAACAGGGATAATTCTGCCTTTTTTAGAATGTCCGTGTACCATTTTATTAGGGTGTATATTCAGGGAGGGGGCGAAAAACTGCACACAGTGGAAGCATACAGTATATGAATAAGCTGATAAAAAAGAAAGTTATCCGTATGGAAGAGAGTGATGCAGTTTTGAGGGGGAAGCCGTGAAAAAAGTTCCAAAAGTTCTAAAAGTTCCATAAATCTTTTTTTCAGTTGTGATATACTATAATAGGGATTCAAATAAGGAGCTTTTGGAATAACACAGAAGCAGGTACAGGAAATTGAGCGAAATGGTGGATTAACAGACGCAGATATGGAGGAGTGATCAATATGATGAACTTATGTGTAAAATTTAAGGAAGTTAGTAGAGATGAAAAAAAAATAACCTACGTTCTTGAGTATAACAAAGAGAAATATACATTATTTGTGCCGTGTGACGGAGAGTTTCACAATAAACTGTATGAGTGTGAGAAGGAAATTCCAAAAGAACTTGAACGATTTGTTGAAGAGATGATTAGAAGAGATTCGGCTATATACCGATATGATGATGGCAAGATTGTGTCAGTATCAACAAAATTTGAGGAAATAAAAAATGGTGATGGCAAGATTGTGTCAGCATCAACAAAATTTGAGGAAATGAAAATATCAAATTAGGCATTACACACATAGTTTTATAACCGCATTATAAATCTCATCAGGAACCATAACCATTTGCAACAAAGTGGTTATGGTTCTTTTTGTATGGAGATTTTCTTTTTTATACACATATGGTACGAGGAGTGGAAATGATATTGAACTATTATGAGCTGCTGAACGTTGGAGCTCACGCAACAGACCAGCAAATAGAAGAAGCTTACAGAGAAAAAATAATGAAGTGTGACAGCGACCTGATGAAGCAGAGGTATGACACTGCATATTATCATTTGACAGATGGAAAAAGACGATATGAATATGATAGGTCACTGGGGATACATAGATATAAAAAGCATGGTGTGTTCTACAGGCTTATGATCCGTCTGATCAGGTCTGTGCTGACCATCCTGGATGCGTTAATGACATTCTACTGGTGTTTCCTGATAGTTGTTGTATGCTGCTCAATATGCGACATCGTTTATCCTGTTCTTACCAGTGGAGCAGTATCGTTATCAGCAGTTGCTAGTGTTGCTGCTGAGTTTGCCGGTAAATATGTTGATGAGATATACATACTTAGCATCCTGGCACTGATGGATCTGGCAGGACATTTCTATGTGCGCCGTGCAAACAGATATCTGAAGCATGCCCGGGAAGTAAGCTATGAGGAATATATAAAACAGGAAAAAGGCAGTGATTAAAGAGGTTGACAAAATATGGGAATGGTGCAAAGCCGGAAAGGAAACGTAGGATGAAAGCTGATATAAAAGAAAATTTTGATGAGAGTATGTTAGGCTATGATGAAGCTTATGAGGATATGCTGGAAGATGGTGACTCGGATGTATATCTGGATGAGGAGTCAGATGCACCTTATCTGAATGATATGGAAGAAGTTATGAGCACAGGATATATTAAGGAAAAGGAAGAAAAAACAGAATCTGTATCTAACGATATGACAACCGATGATGATGACACTTCCCAGGAGATTCGAACAGATACGGAGTTTTTAGTAGGAAGCCAGGAAAAAGGAGAAATATCAGACGAGATAAACAGCATGACACTTAAGGACTACCTGAAGTACAAGAAAGATCAATACATAGATGACTTTGGTGAAGATGAGGATGGCTGGAATAAGCTTAGATCACAGATCAATTCTGCTGTAATGCTTGGACTAACATTGGCTAAGATTGAGATATTTGCACAGGGCAGCCTGGACTACGAGCAGAGAGAGATCCTAAAATATGCTTTGTATGAGTCAAAGATAGACACGAAAGATCTAAAAGATATGGCAGAGAAGAGGTATACTGCTGATGTTCTACGCGTTAAGGTAAATGATAAGAAGATAGATGTAAAAATGAATGAAGAGCTTAGTGCACCACTCAGAATACTGTCTGATAGTATATCGGCGTACAAGTTAGATATAGACGGATATAAGCAGCAGTCAGAGAATCGGATTAAAGAAATAGAAGAGAAGCTTCGTAGTGCAGAGCAGGAGAGAGATAATTTAAAGGATCAGTTAGAGTCTGAAAGAAGAGAAAATCAAGAGAAGCTGAGGCTGATCAGAGAGAGGGAACAGAGGGAAAGAGAAAAGAAAGAATTTGATGCTAGAGTGGAAAAAGCTGCACAGGAAAAGTTTGCCAGGATGCAGCTTGAGGAGACGGCGAATAGGGAACGCATGGAGATTGAAAGAAGAAAGATAGAAGATGAGTTTCAAAGCAAGCACCGCCGTGGATTCTGGAAAAAGAGGAAAATAGAGCCTGAAAAAGCAAGGAAGAGTATTCCTCTGTCTGCAGTTGAGCAGCTGCCACCGGGATTTAACCTTACGGCTTATATAATGTCTGCTGGATTGTCGGCAGGACAGATGGATGTGATAAGTCTGGCAGTCAGATCTAAGGTTGATGACAGCATAATAAAGGCTATGATAGATCAACAGTTACCTGCAGCGCAGATGAAACAGCTGCTTGCGGTAGTTTTGGCAAGGGGACATCAGGGTAACTCGATGAGGGAAGAGGATATAAGATATGATGAGATAACTTATATTGAGGATTAGCGAGAATGTATGATATAATTCAAAGATAACTAACAGAGCAGTATATCATGTTTAGAACAGAGCAGGTGATCTGGTGGAAAAAATATATAATTACCTGATAAATCAAAATCAGATGAGAAGTTGGTGAATAGAGATGGATATATATGAGACAAATGAGAAGTTTACAGAGCTGAGAAAGAGCCTGGGACTTTCGAGAGCTGATGTTGGATATATGCTGGGAATCCCATACAGAACTCTTCAGGACTGGGAGCTAAAGAGAAGAAGAATGACGGATTATATGTATGACCTTATCCGGATAAGGCTCTGTGAGCTTCCAAAATACGAGAAAATGGTAGAAGATTACATGGAAGAGCATAACTGTAGCTTTGAAGATGTACAGAAAAAGTATGGGATAGAGGAAATCTGATGAAAAAAGTTCCCAAAGTTCCAAAAGTTCTATAAAATTCATTTCAGGATATGTTATGATATACTTGTCGAAGGTGTAAGAGAAATACGACAAACCGCGATACTCCTTCCCTGGTCATTCATTTTCATATCTATAAGAAGAACATGATGCAAAGTCATGTTCTTTTTTTACGGAAATAGATATAAGAGCTTGACAAATACACGCAATGCGTGTATCATATAATCAGAGGTACTATATAATGATGAAATATAAAGGGGGACAAAGCGTATGAAAGACACAAAGAAGCTGGATAAGAAAAAAATATTGATAATAACATCGGCTATAGCAGCGGTACTGCTTGTCATGACACTAAGCCTTGTGTTCATACTTCGGGATAAGAAGGATGGAGATACAGCACAGACAGCATGGGTGGATAAGCTGACTAAAGAAGCGGCTGGCAAGAAGTCTGAAGCATCGACAGCGGTTGCCAGCGGTAAGAAGAATGAGAAGACAGCGAAGAATAAAACGGCATTAGGCAAGTCCTCTGTCAAGACAAATGCAGGCAAGGGCGATAAAGATACAAAGTCATCATCCAAGGATAAGACCACAACAGAAGCTGTCACACAGAACGCAGGTGGCAGAACCACAACAGAAGCAGGAACGCAGAGTGAGACAAAGCGACCAGCCACAGAAGCTCCAACCGAGAGAGCTACAGAGAGGGCAACGACAGAAGCTCCAACCGAGAGAGCTACAGAGAGGGTAACGACAGAAGCTCCGACTGAGAGGACTACCGAGTGTCAGCACGACTGGGTAGCACAGACCAAGACAGAGAAGGTTCTGGTAGAAGAAGGCTGGGATGAGGATGTGTATGAGACTAGAATGAAGTGTGCATATTGTGGTAAAGATGTGGCAGATGGTCATGATCCGGGTGATTGTGGAGAGCTGGTATATGATCCTCGCGCAGATGAATGGTTTCATGAGGGAGCTGCCGCAATCTCATATCAGAAGTATGTAAAAACAATACATCATCCAGATGTATACGAAGACACGACTGTTACAACCGGATACAAATGTTCAAAGTGCGGCGCTGTTAAATAGTATATAGCAAAGTAAATATAGATCTGATAAGGGAACATGGAGACATGTTCCTTTTTTCGTGCAGAAGAGAGAGCAATTTTCTTTTTAGTTGCAAAAATCCAGGCCAGTCCTCAAGTACCGGGGATAGGCCTTTTATTATATACAAATAAAAATCCGCAAGGACAGGAAAGGAGTGAAATTATGCGGATAAAAAATAAGATGAAAAAGCTGCTGGCGATACTGCTTGTGGCAGTAATGATGTTTAATGTTATTCCGGCGAGCGCCGAGGTAGCAACTCCAACAGATAGTGCTGGAGAAGTGATGTTTGAACCTGAGGGTAGTGACGGTGGTGATTATAAACCGCAGGCCGGAGCTGCTGGAGTCGTATACGATGTATATGACAGCGAGGGTGAGCAAATAGGAGAATTTGTTTTATCATATGACGGCAGAGCTTATGTAGACAGTGAAGGTGAGCCTGTAGTGTATGATAATGTGAATGACATTAAGGGGGGCAGAACAGAAAAGATGATAAAACTGGCTGCCGGTACATACTCATTAAAACAGAGAGAGAAGTTATATAAGTCTGATGTAACTGTTGAGACAGGATCAAAGATAACAAGAGATAAAGAACTCATATTTTTTGATGTTACATCGGGCAAAAAGACTAAGGCCAGGGTTATGCTTTCAGAGAACAATATTGATGGCATAGCTACGCCAGGTGATGCAGCCAGAACAGATACAACAGGTAGGAGTACATATGTCATTTTAGGTTATACAGGTACAGCGGCACTTGCAAGTGACAGTTATGATATAACACATGAAAAAGATGTGAGAGGTGATACAGGAATTATATGTACATTGTTTAAAATATCAGAGTCACTGACATGTGGAAATACCGGATATGGGTTCTGTATGGAGGAGGGAAAACCTGCTCCGAGCAATTATGGAGTACAGTCAGGAAGTGTTGTCACTGTTGATAAAGCTGAAGCGGATATCAGAAGAGCTTTATATTATTCATTTGTTGGACCAGATCCGTGGTCAGGTTGGAAGGATGGAGGAGATCCTTATAATGAATATAACATAGCAGGAATTTCAGCAACACTTGATTATTACTATTATCATAACAGGACTATGTCATATATCTGGAAGTATGCTGAATTTGCAAATGAATACATCGCCTGGCTTGAGGCACAGCCATATCCTTTGACATCAAGTGAGAGTCGTTACAAGATAGCATGTAATGGTAATGGGATGAAAAACGGAAGTGTACTTAACACCTCATATAATATTGCAAATAAGCAGCAGAAGTCGCAGACAATCAGTGTTACACCTGCAAGCAAGACAGGAAGGATATCTGTCAGCGCCTCAAAGGGTGTATCGATAATGATCAGCGCAGATGGAAAAATATATAAAAATGCTGGCTCAAAGACAGCCTTTTCAGGTAAAAGATATATGTACTTTACTGCAAATCTGGCACAGGCGGATATCTCAAAAGTTAATTTTAGTGGAGCTACAGGGTATGAAGCGATGATGCTTGATTGTGGTGATTCTTATCAGAAAGTAGGTTTTCTTGGGAAAGGGGAATCACAGAAACTATCACTCTCGGTCAAGTGGTCTAAGCCTAGATTCAGACTGAAAAAAGTGAGTGTGGATGGAAAAGCGCTTCAGGGAGCGGAATATCTTTTGTACAGATCCGATGGCGGTAAAATAATCAATGTTGTACGTTTCAGAACCGATAAAAACGGAGATGGTGTAGTTACAGCAATAAAACATGCAGAAGCTGTGGGAAATATTGGAGATAAGGTAGTGGCTTTGAAAGCCGGAATCCGCTACTTTATTGTTGAAACGAAAGCTCCTCATGGATATGCCCTTAATAAAGGGATATCCGGTGTTACATCAGCCGGCGATACTTATACGTATGAAGCAAGATTTGGTGTATCGTTAGATGATGGACATGTAACAAGTGGAGGCAGCTTTAACTGTCTTGATACAGGGTTTATCTATAAATCGACCGATAATGCCATATACGGATCTCTGTCTATGAAGAAAAGTGCTATTGCAGCTGATGGTACTTCAAAACCTGCAGAGAATGCTGTCTATACAATGTATGACAGCAATAAGGCTGCTGTAGCAAAATTCACGTCAAAGAAAAGTGGTTATGGTGCGGTGACAGCAATTAGCAGTAAGTATAAGACTCTGAAAATGCTCAGCAGTAAGGGGACAGTAGTTAAAAAGAATGGTGTGCAGCTTACCGGTATACCAGTAGGTAAATATACTATAGTTGAGACGACTGCTCCGGAAGGATGCGATCTTCAGCCTGAGAAGTATGCTGCAGTTCTTACTATATCCGACAACGGAGAAAAACTTGTATATTATAGGGCAGAGAAGAAAACGGATGGAACAGTTAGCTGGATAAAAAAGACTGTTACTGATACTACAGATAAAAATGGTGTATATGGTGATTCTATAGGTTCAATCTGCTATGATGCCACGGATGTGGTAGCGGGCGATCCTTTAAAGCTTGTTATACGAAAGGTTGATGCAGAAACGGGAAAGCTTAACACGGCCGGGGCAGCTTCGCTTGCCAATGCCGTGTTTAAGCTTGAATATTACAAAGGAAAGACACAGGCTCAGGCTACAGGATTACCAGATAATACATGGTACATAAAAACACTTTACGAGGATGGTGGATATAAGGCGTGGTTTGGCGATAAATATCTTATTAAGAACAACAAAAAATATCCAAGTGATCAGGCTCCAGATATTTCGGATGGATTTTTCAATCTTGATCCTGGTACAGTAAGGATCACCGAGGTTACACCATCTAAGGGATACCTGAATATAACCGGTGATAATGCGGGTTATATAAGATTATCTTCAGGTGGGAAAGTAACATATATAGATGATGTACCGAGTACGTCTGTATATCTTGATGGATCAGGAAACACGACATACTACAATAATGTGCTTGACAAGAATACTATAGACATCTATGAACCGGTTAAGCGAGGAGATATCGAGTTTAGCAAGAAGAAGATAAATGATGATGGCAGCTTGTCGGCTATGGCAAATGTGGTATTCAAGATCACAAGTAAAACTACAGGTGAAGCACATTATGTCATGACAGATGCTGATGGACATTTTTCATCTGCAGCGAATAAGAACTCATTTAACACAAACAAAAACTGTGAAGGTTACATGGAAACAGATACAGGATATATTCAGACCGATATGGATAGTTCCTGGGGATTATGGTTTACCGGTGATTCAGATATTAGCTGTGCCGACATAGATTTATCAAAAGTATCTGATGACAGAGGCGCATTGCCATATGATAAGTACATTATCGAAGAAATGCGGTGCGATGCAAACAAGGGATATGTTCTGTCAGATCCTCAGGAGGTCACTGTATCAGAGAATGGTGTGATAGAACAGGTTAAGGATGATTTTATCAATGTTCCATATCCATCTCTAACAACTTTAGCAGATCATTTTGTAAGTTCAGGAGATAACGTTACATTAAATGATCAGGTACAGTTCAATTGGATCGAAGCAGGTAAGGATTTTACAATCAAGGGTATAGTCAAGGATAAGGCAACGGGAAAACCGGCTGTCGATGGAAATGGTGAGTATATACTTGCAACAATGACATTTAAGACGGATACAGTTGGTGCTGTTAATGGATATTTGCCACATTTTGAGCTTAATGATCCAGTAAAATTCACGTTTAACAGTATAGGCATGGAAAGTACCTATGTGGTGTGTGAATATCTATATGAGGGCGTTGATAATGACGTGCTTCAGGTAATAAATGATCAGGTTGATATAACAGGAGTTATGACAGATGATAGCGGGGAGCCGATTGCACATGCTGATCTGAAAGATGAAAGTGGAGCACAGACATTCTCAGTGCCGAGTATAGAGACTGATGCATTCGTTGATGCAAATGGTCTGCAGGAAATACAGGCAACGAAACATACAAAAATAGGTGATAAGGTAGTTTGTCATAATCTTGTCCCAGGACTGATATACAAACTCGTATCTAAGGCTGCATTTACGAAGACTGGAGAAGGTGTGGTTAATGGTTCTGAAGAACTTGTTAGAAACACAGAGTTCATGGCATTAAAGAGTGAAATGTCAAAGACAGTTTATTTGCCTAAATTCGATGCTACCCCATATGATGGGGGGACAATAACTGTGCAGCAGTGGTTATATCTTGTGACTGATGATGGTGATGTTCTTGTAGCTGAGCATACTGATATTGATAATGAGAGACAGCAGATAAGGTTTGTTGGAATACATACAACAGCTCAGGATACAGTTACTGGAGCAAACTTTACATCGTCGATAGATGCGGTAAAGGAGCGTACAGATTATGTGACATGCACTAATTTGGTCGTAGGAAAAGAGTATACACTTACGACTTATTTATATGAACAGTGGTCAAAGAGAAAAGTAAAAACAAGTTCTGGAGAATATGTAACCGGAACTAAGACATTTATAGCAGATAAAAAGAATATGGTAGTACCAGTTACAGTCAGATATAATCCTGTTGATTGTAATCTTGTAGGTAAGGTTAGTGTATTTTATGAGTATCTAACTACATTAGGAAAAGACGTGGCTTGTCACACTGATATTAATGATGAAGGTCAAAGTATGAAGCATCCTCGTGTTAGAACTACGCTGCATGAGTCTGGATCGGCGATAAAAGAGATAAAAACGTCTGGAATAGTGAAGCTGACAGATACAGCAAAATACATAAACTTGAAGAAGGGTTTTGAGTTTACATTCATTGCTAAGTTTATAAATGCAGATACAGGTAATGTAATAAATGATGGCAAAGATGCTGTTGTAGAAAACACATTTGTAGCAGCATCAGATAAGGGCAGCGTAGATATGGCTTGTTCTATTGACATTCAGAAGTCTGGATTGTTAAAGCCGGATGGAACGGTATCGGATGTTGTATGTTATGAGTATGTTTACTATAAAGGAGAGCTTCTCTACGCAGAAGAAGATATAACAAATAGAGACCAGACAATAAGTATATCTCCGATGAGTGGAAAACTTACAATACACAAGCGTGAACTTCAGGACAAAGATAAGCCGGTATCTGGTGTAACGTTTATGTTGTTCAAGAAGTCTGAAACGATCATCGAATCAGTAGATGTTGAAAACTTCGCAGGACTTAATGAGTCTCAGATAAAAGAAATTGAATCCTGGAAGAATAAAACGGGAGATCTGTATATAGGAACATATATCACAGACAGGGATGGAGACATAGTAGTAACAAATCTTACACCGGGTGATTACTATGTTGTGGAAACAAAGACGCTTGATACATACATATTATGCACAGACCGTCCGGAGTTTGTGATCGATGGAACACATGACGCAGAAATAACAGTCACTAATGAGGCAAAGGTAGGATATGTGACTATTTCTGGACCTGAGTCAAAACCAGCACAAGGTGGAGGCGGTACACCAAATACTGGGGATAAGGCACCAGTGTTGTGGCTGATTCTCCTTTTGGCATTTGCTATATCCGGAATAGCAGCCGTTATAGCAGCTAAAAGAAAAAAAAGAAGTAAATCATTGATCATAATATTTATAATAGGAGTAGGATCAATATCGGCTATGCTTGCGGATAGGGAGCCGGTTATTGCTGCAGAAACTACAGATGGTTATGTAACAGAGACATCAACAGAAGTGTATTACACAGATGATGAGAACTGCTACAAATTTGAGTTTGACAATAAGAAAGAGGATGATAAGAACACATATACTCTTGATAAAGTTGAGTATGACAAAAAGAAAGTAAATAATATACCGATTAAGATTGATGGTGAAGTATCAAAGACAGAGAGTAATGTTGCAGAGAATTATAAGGCTCCACAGAGCATAACGCAGAATGGATATACATATATTCTTTCACAGAGCAGTGTTACAAAGGATAGCAAGCCGGTACATGTATATTCCTACAAGGATACAGAATATCTGGCTGGTGAGCCTGTTCCGGATAAAACAATGCAGTATATATATGTTGATGAGAATGGAGGGGAACATGAACTTGTTCTCCCGTATTCGCATACAGAGACTCTTGACACAGGATATTCAGACGTGATCACGTATAACGGAGTAATAAGTGGCTTAAATTATCAGTACATTCAGATCGGAGATAGTCTGATAGCTTCTGATGGTTTTACTATGAGTGAAGATGAAATGAAGAGTGTGCTTCGTGAAAACGGATATGATGTTTCTGAACTTAATAATCTCATATTTTCTATGTCACAGGATACGTATACTGATTCAAAGGGTAATCTTTGCAGAAATTATACGATATCAGCAGGCAGAACAGGTACGAAGTACAGAATCTATTATGCGGATGATGTAGATGACCTTGATGTGACTTATAAGGCAGTAGATGTGTACGTACTGTCAGATGCTGATAAGGATGAGATAGACAAGTACAACAATGAGACACTTGTTACAGCCACGGCATATTACAAGGCAGCTCCTATAGATGAAGAGAAAACAATGTCTCCAGTAAAAAAGGCAGTGCTTGCCGGTTCAATAATACTTGGAGTGCTTGTGCTGATCGCACTTGCATTGTATTTGGTTAAAGGCGGCCGAAGAGATACAGATAGAAAGTCAAAGAGAGATATCAAGAGAGACTACAAGGAATTATAAGGTAAGACATAAACAGAAGAGATAATGAAAAAAAGACTGGTACATGACAGCTTGGAAATAGCTGTTATGCCACTGGTCTTTTTTTATGCAAAAGAAAGGTGGATTAATTATGAAGAATACCAATAATATCAGGAATTTTAAGCATACAGCAGAAATGGTTTACAGGAAGCTTGTTATGGCTGCTGCATTTTTGTATATAGCATTTAATACTGCATACACAGCGTATGCAACAACAGAAGCCGGGGCAGATGCAACAGCTATAGCTAATCAGGTTACAGGTCCGATCAATACGTTGACAACTATTATTGTAACGATCTTTGCAGCTTTCGGTGCACTTTGGCTTTCAAAGGCAGTACCTGAGCTGATAACAGCTATTCAGGGGCAGGATAACTCAGGTATATTTCATGCAGCGAGAAGTATTGCCTGTGCCCTTCTGCTTGGCGGTCTTCCGCTGATCATCAAGCTGTTTGCTTAGGGGGATAGTCTATGGTAGAAATATTGGCAAAAGCTGCTGAGACTACAACAGAAAGTAAGACACCAGTACTGGATACTGTAGATACTGTAACATCAACAATATCAGATGTGCTTAGCAACCTTGGCAGATACTGTGTTGAGTGGGTAGATGGAGCCCTTAGCGTTTTTCGAAAGCTGACTTGGAGTGCAAAGGATCTGCTCACATTTAAAACGACAGATTCAACCTTCAGTTCATTTAATACAGTGATCAATAATGTATCCGGAGTGCTCACGATCATCGCATCGTCGCTGCTTGTTCTGTTCTTTCTTACAAGCCTTGCTTCAGATGCGTGGGACAGCAGGCATGATATGGATGTGTGGGGACTTGTTAAGGACATAGCGAAGCTAATCATATCAGTTGTGGTTGTGAATAATGCATTATACTTTACCAAGCTGATATTTAATGCGGGAGCCGGTCTTGCATCTGTAGTTGCTGCTCTTGGCGTAGGAGGGGATGGTTCCGATACAGTCGAGCTGTCAAGTGTTGCTGCGAGATACCTGACATATGGAGTATCCGGCATAAGAGGAGTATTTCTGCTTGTGGTTTATGTGCTTGGCAGCATAGTTATAGTGATGTGCGGAGTCATGATTACGATGGAGATATATCAGAGAATATTTAAAATATATATTTTGATTCCGTTTTCAACTTTGTCATATTCGACATTTGTTATGGGTAACAGAAGCGGAGGCGAGGTGTTTTCTGGGTACCTGAAGAGTATTATTCAGGTGGCACTTGAGGCAATGGTTATAATGCTTGCTATCAGCTTCACGTACAGGCTGTGTAATAATTCAGCGGTTATGCAGAAGCTGTTTCCGGCTAAGTTCAATGATTATGCTGTTGTCGCTGCAACTAGCTATGATGACTATATAGTGCTTAATGAATTTGTATCAAATTACAGTATATCTTACGATGAAGATGCTGGCTCCAATGGATTCCGTGATTATATGCAGCAGTACTATGATAATGCAAAGAGACTTGCCGAAAAGAAAAGTGAAAGACATAATATTAATTCTTTTGGGAAAATGCTAGGAAGCTATTTTGAACTTAGCAACGTTAACGGGAATCTGCTTTCCTCGCTAGACAGTATGAAGACAAAGCCAGCAGTCATCCTATATAATACTGATACGAATTCCGTGCAGCAGAGTGTGCAGGCGGCTACCCTGTTTGCAAACCAGGTAAAAAACGGAACGCCGGGTGAAACCTTCAGGACATATTATTTCTATATGTATCCTGAAGCATCGATAAAGGATGCACTTATGCTGTTAGTTCAGGTATTGTTCCCTTGCATGCTTTGTGTAGGTGCAGTTAAGGCTGCCGGAACATATTCCGGTATGGCAGTTGGCAAGGGCTAAAGTTTACGAGGAGGAATAAGATGGAATTACCGATCAATCAGGATCCGGAGCAGCTTAACAAGAGCGTATATGCAGGCTGGAAATGGTGGCAGTATGCACTCATGGGAATATCAATAGCAGCCGCTGTTGCTTTTGTAGTATTCTTTCAGGGCAGACTTGGAATAACACTTTGCAGCATCATATGTATAGCTATTGTTGCGCCGCCCGGATTCGTAGCAACATACAAGAAGAATGGGCTGAATTTTTTTGAATACCGTCAGAAGAAGAAAATAAATCAGACGGAAACATTTGTATATAAGAACCCGCCTGTTACGGAAACTGTTATGTCCGATGATAATGGCAGTCAGAATAGTGCTGATAAAAGAAATGCAATCGGATATATAATTAAAAATCTTATAACAGGTGGTAAGAATTTGTAACCTTAGATTGGGCATCACGCGTAAAATGCATGATGCCCTTGCTTTTGGAGGCTTAGAATGAATAATTGGAAAATATATAAGAAATGTGATGATTTCCGTGTTGCAGCACCAAAGAGCGTGAGTGACCTGGTAGAAATAAAATCAATAGCGGAGAATGGTATATTTGAGGTTGGAAAAGGTGGAATATTCACAAAAACCTACACTTTTACGGATATCAACTACGCAACGGCATCTGTTGATGAACAGATCAGTATGCTTGAGAGCTGGTGTAGATGGCTTAACAGTAATTCTGCCCCATTTAAGATAACCTGGAATAACAAGAATAAAAATGAAAAGACATTGCGTGAAGAGGTGCTTTTTCCGCTGCAGCAGGACAGGTATGATAAGTATAGAGGCGCATTTAATACTGAACTTGAGGACAGGATAATGAATGGCCGGAAGGGTATTGAGCAACAGATGTATCTCACTATCCGCTACGATAAGTCAACTCAGTATGAGGATGCCAGGGTATACTTTGATACTATTGAGAATAACATGGTCAGAAATTTTGCCGAGATCGGTTCTGAACTCAGACCTCTTAATGCGACAGAGAGATTAAGGATATTGCATGATTTCTACAGATTCGGAGATGAAGAGGTATTTAATTTTAATTTCAGGCTTGCAGTTAATTCAGGCTGGGATTTCCTCGATTCCATTGTCAATACAAGACTGGATTTCAAGAGATCAGATGACTATTTTATGACGGATGACAAGTATGTTACATGCCTGTATCTCAAGGATTATCAGACAAGTAGCCTGTCAGACAGATTTCTGACAAGACTAATGGGGCTTAACATCAAGATGATGGGAAGTGTGGATGCAGTGCCTATTCCTGATTCAGCAGTAAACGATCTGCTTAAAGCCAAGTATATAGGTATCGAGAACAGGATCCGCAAGCAGAACAAGAGCAGGGTCAAAGAGATGGACTTTAATTCAGATATCAGTCTGCCGGTACAGATGGAAAGAGACGAAGTAAAAAAGCTGATAAAAGAAAAGAATGACGAGGATCAGCATTTTCTTTATTCGATGCTCAACATCTTTGTTATAGCAGATACACTTGAGGAGCTGAAGAGAGATGTAGCACTACTGATTGAAACAGCAAAGGATAATTCTGTTGTACTTGCCATATCTTACACCATGCAGCGTGAAGCACTTAACACCATACTTCCTATTGGAGTGCGACAGGTGGAAAATGGAAGAAATATGCAGACGAAGGGACTTGCGGCACTGTTTCCGTTCAACGTTCAGGAGCTGCAGAACCCACATGGTATATGGTATGGAAGCAACGTTGTGTCAAAGAATCTTGTCATGGCGAACAGAAAGAAGCTTGTAAACCCACATGGCTTTGTATTTGGTGTTACCGGATCCGGAAAGACAACTACATGTCAGATAGAGATGTCGCAGGTATTCCTTAATACAAATGATGACATCATAGTTATTGATCCTAAGAATGATTATGAGCAGCTTGCAAAGTGTTATGATGGCACGTATATCAATATATCACCGCAGCTTGGCAACCGCTATAATCCTTATGAATTCCAGGGAGATATTCAGGATAGAAATATAGTTGCGGATAAAACAGATATAACCCTTGCAATAGCGGAGACATGTAAGCGTGACCCGCTTACACCGAAGGAGACGAACACTCTTGACCGGGCGTTAAAATTTGCATTTACAGGGGCAGAGCTTCAGGAGAGGCATGCATGCCTTACGGATATATACAATGCTTTGTCAAAGATAGATTCAGTAGAGGCTCGTGACATAATGGAGTATCTGGAGATGTTTGTTAATGGCTCGTTCAATATATTCGCAAAACAGTCAAATGTTAATATCAATGATACGCGGCTGCTGTTATTTGGATTGAAGGACATGGGTGATAAGCTGAGAGATCTCACTATGCTTATCATGCTTGAATGTGTAAAAGAGAGAATCATGAGCAATGCGCGACAAGGTAAATGCACATGGCTTTATATTGACGAATTTCACGAGCTGCTGCATACAGAATATCAGCAGATGTTCCTGAAGAAGCTGTGGATGCTTGTGCGCTCCTTAGGCGGAATATGCACAGGACTTACGCAGAATGTGGCTGATCTGTGTCTCAACGATATCACTAAGGCAATGATAGAGAATTCAGAGTTCCTTATTATAATGAAGCAGAAAAATGGTGCTGTAGATGTAATAAGGGATCAGCTTGATTTGTCGGACGAGATGATAAAGTACGTAACCAGAGAGAGCCGGTCTGGCCGGGGGCTTATAAGATCAGGAAGTATAACAGTTCCATTTGACCTTACTGTAGAGGATAAATCGGAGCTGTTTAATCTCGGCGTAATAAAGCATGACTTCCACACTATAAATGCCGGGAGGTGAAATACTGAGTGAGTGATGACATTGACAGAAAAGCTGTATCTCGGAGAAATAAGTACATAAGAGTAAGAAAGGTGTCACAGAAGGTACCATATAAAGCACCACAGAAGGTATCACAGAGCTCACGCATTATAGAGAAAAGACGATCTCTATTAGGAAGGTCAAAGACCGCTACAAAGACTTCTGCAGACAGATCAAAAATATTGGGAAGAAATAAGGAGTCGGCAGTCAGAAAAAACAGTAAAAGGAAGTCTCTGGCAAAGTATGCTGGCTCAGTAGGGAAAAATGCGGCCGGGCTGGCGACTGACACTGCCAGACAGGCAAAGGCACAGATTAAAAATATAGCTGTACAGAATAAGATACAGGAGCTGGCAAACTCTAAAGAACCGGCTGACATGCTTGTCATGCTTGGTGAGAAAGGAATCACAGGAGCCGTGAAGATGTCTGGTATTGTTATTAATTTTATCTTTAAGGTGATAGTAAATGTTCTTAAAGCTGCTGCATCATGTCTGGGATCATATTTTTTTATTGTTATTGCGGCTCTCGCACTTATATTTGTCGTGTATGCGGTGGGAGAAGTACAGTATGTGCACAATGTAACGGCTTATACTTATTCCGAAGACTCAAATACAACAGGAATGGTAGAGGGATCTGTAAAAGTTCCACGTCTGGCAGGTACGGATACCGAGCTGACATACAAGGAAGTAACTCATAACAAGTGGTATTCTGCGCACGTTGCAGAGGGCGGCACTCCGTTTTCCGGAGATATTGGACTTGACAGGTATAGAGGTGACTGGGGCGGCAACTGTACCGCATACGCCTGGGGCAGACGCTGCGAGCTGGAAGGCGAGAGGACGAAGCTTGGAGCTGCCGGAGATGCTTATTTCTGGTACGCAAGGGAGCTTGCAGCGGGAATATATAAGTGTGGACAAAAAGCTAAGGTTGGAGCTGTGTGCTGCTGGTCGTATGGGTATGAAAAAGATGGACATGTAGCAGTGATAGAGAAGATAAATACAGATGGTTCTATTATTACATCAAACAGCGGTTATAGCACTAGAAAGCTATTTTATAATGATACATTTTCAAGTGAGGAAGAGTTAAAATCAAGTTATGGCACATTTCAGGGATATATATACTTGGAAAAGAAATAAAGGAGGATGCAACTGTGTATAATGTGAGTGATGGTTCTCTTGCACAGAATCTTGTGAAGAAAATTGAATTTGAGTGGAGAAAGTATTTTATGTATTTGAAGCTGTGTAGCAATCTGGATGTTGCTACGAGAGCAAAGGAAATATACTATAAGAATCTCATTTATGATCAGCTTATAGCAGATATAAGTGATGGTAAGTTATCCAGCACAGATATGAGGGAATATCTGCTTGCAAGTGATTTGATTGATACATTCTATGCAAGAGCCCAGGATAGCGTAACCATATCAAAAGGCAGAATTGAAGCACGTTCCTGGGATATGTTAAAGAGTGCAGTGAAGTTTTGACACATAAAATACAAAAATTACTAAAACAGCAGTTATGCAGAACTTGTATAGCTGCTGTTTTCTTTTTATCTTGCGTGTTACGAAAGGAGATTGTTATGTATCGAACAAAAGAGCAGATGGCCGAGGAGACAACAGTATGCAGAAATGCAGACATAATGCAGATAGCAAGGTCGCTTGGAATAGAGGTTAGACGCAGAGGCAGTGTATACGAAGACAAGGCAGAACACGGTGTAAGGATATATCCGAACACCAATTCATTCTATGACTTTTACAATGCTGCTGGGGGCAGCCCCATAGATCTTGTTTGTAAATATAGAGATTGTGGAATAGGTGAGGCAGTTCAGTATATTTTATCAGAGATAGGCTGTGACAGAGAATACGATAACAGTCTGCATGAGCGTGCAGTAGACCATAGCAATAGCAAGAAATCAGAGAGAAGTGGTGTGAGTGCGGTAAACGGCACGGAGCGTGCAGCACTTGATATACCAGACCATGCGCTTAACAATCGCAGACTGTTTGCATATCTGAATAAGACAAGACACATAGATGCGCCAGTTATACAGCAGTTGCTGCACGAGCACCTGATATATGAAACAGACCGTCACAATATAGCATTTGTGGCTAATGACGAACATGGAAATCCAGCGCATATATTTCAGCGGGGAACTGTTACTGATAAGGTGTGGCGAGGAGATACGGCAGGCAGTGATAAGGAGTATGGGTTTTCGTATGGCAGTGGCAGCGATGAGCTTGTTGTATTTGAAGCACCGATAGATCTTATGAGTTATTTATGTCTTAGAAAAGATGACAGGAACGAAGATCTGCTTGCACTTGGTATGCTTGATGACAGCCCGATAGATAAGTATCTGGATCTTCATCCGGGCATCAAGATTATTCATTTCTTCCTAGATAACGATGCTCCAGGTACGGCTTTCTCACAGAATATGATGCTCAAGTATTCAGATAAAGGCTACAAATGTACAAACTATCTGATGTGTGAGCTTGCAAAAAAAGGTTGCAAGGATGTGAATGATTATCTGATTCAAAAAAGAGAGTCTGTAATCAAAGGAAAGGTAAGATGCTGATGATACAAAAGGTGATAGATGCATATGCAGAGCTTGTGACAGATGAACAGCGATTGTACAGGACTAAGCTGACAGAAAGTATAGAGGAACAAGTTATGAATGTGAAAAATAACAATGATGATGAAATATTAAGAAGAAAACGGAGGATGACCAAGTGAGTGATACTGAAAATAAAGAGAATGTAAATATCGAAGATGAAAGCATTAAAATGCAGATAGAAGCCAACAGGAAGGTGAAGGATTCAATCTTTTGCAGTCTGTTTCGGGAAAAGGAGAATGCATTGTCATTATATAATGCAGTGAATAGAACAAGTTACACAGATCCTGATGAACTTGATGTGCAGGTAGTGGAAAATTCAGTGTATATGGGCTATAATGAAGATAACTCCTTCATAATAGACAGTGTACTTGCGATGTACGAGCACCAGAGCACGTACAACCCAAACATGCCGGTCAGAATGCTTGTATACATAGCGGATGTATATAAGAGGTATATAGAGGAGCATGCGATACAGAATGAATTGTATGGCACCAGAAAGATAATGCTTCCAGCGCCACAGGCGATTGTATTCTACAATGGGCTTACAGACAAAAGGGAGCAGTACGAGCTGAAACTGTCAGACAGCTTCGAGAAAAAGAGCAGCATAGAGCTGACAGTAAAGGTATATAACATCAATATAGACAAGAACAGAGAGCTTCTGGCAAGCTGTAAGGTATTGAATGAATACTCAGAGTTTATAGCGCAGCTTAGGCAGAGCAAGAACAAGTATGACAGCCAGATATCAGATAAGAAGACAGCATATAATAAGGCTGTGGATGAAGCAGTAGATTATTGTATCAGGCATGACATACTGAAGGACTATCTGATACGGCACAGAAAGGAAGTGGGCAGTATGGCACTTAGCGATGTGACATTTGAAGATGTACTGGCATATAGATGCGAGCAGGCAAGAGAAGAGGCAAGAGCACTTGGTAGGAAAGAAGGAAGAGAAGAAGGAAGAGAAGAAGAACAGCTGCGTTGCCTTCATAAAGTATGTAAACGTGTGAAAGATGTATGGACAGCACAGAGTTATATAGGCTGCTCCGATAAAGTGGCTAGAAAATATAGAGATTACGTCAAAACACACACGCCGGAAGAGGTAGAAAAGAAGTTCGGAGATACAGACTATAACTGCGGAATAAAGGGAAAAAGTATTACTTGAGAGTAGTTTATATTAGGGAAGTATTCATAAAAAGTCAGGAGCATATCAAAAAATGTTCCTGGCTTTTTTATATTTGTAGGCACTGGGAAAATGGAAACTTCCGTAAAATACGGAAAAAATTGCATAGAACATAATTTTCCAGATTTTATGGAAAATTCCAAAACGAGGGTTATATTATTCGGGGTATTAGGGGTGTCCCCTAGCAAGATGGTATTTTGTAATACAAAATGCGTGTCTTGCTATTATATAAATCAACTCCTTTTTTATCCGCAAAGTTTTGAATTGCATAAAAAACGGCCGAGCTGATAAATAAAAAATACAAAACTTCCACAAAATACGGAAAAAAATATGGAAAATAAATTACGTCAAAAAAAATTCCATAAAACATGGAAAAATCCATAAAAAACGGAAAATGGAAAATTCCGTAAAACATGGAAAACCCCATAAAACACGGAAAATTCCACAAAAAATGGAAAATGGAAAATTCCGTAAAATATGGAAACTTCCATAAAACGCGGAAATTTCCGAGAAAAATGGAAAAATACCACATAGATATAGGAGACGGATAATAATTGGGTAAATTAGATAAGATAAAATGCATTAGGATGGACGCAGCTACATTGGAGCTGCTTCAGAAAAATCTTGATAAGATTAATGAACAATCTGAACAGGCAAATAAAAAGAAGATAAATGAGTCGGCTTATATAAGAGATCTGATACATAGAGCCCATCAGGAGAATCTTGGATTTTCAACAGACGAATTTGCGAAAATATCAAGGACACTGGCAGGAATAGGAAATAACATAAATCAGATAGCGCATAATACTAATATGCAGGTTTATAATCAATATGATGCAGAAAAACTGCGAGAAGGGTTAAGTACACTTGCTGACATAAAGCAGCAGCTGGCGGAAATCAGAAAGAAGGTGTGACATGGCATTCTTGCGTTTGGGCTTTATTAGAGAATCAAAGACTGGAAATATAAATAAAGGACTGTATGATGCAATAGCTTATATCTTCAATGAAAAAAAGACCGAAGGCAAGTATGTAGGAGGATATAATCTTATCGTTGATATGAATAATAGTACAGAATCAGCGTATAAGCAGATGCTTGACACAAAAAGACTTTTTGACAAGCTGGATAAGAGACAGGCATATCATTACAAGCTTTCCTTTCCTTCAAATGATGATGTCAGTCCGGAACAGGTGATGAAGATAACAGATGAGCTGTGCTTCAGGTGTTTTTCAAACTATGAGTGTGCATATTCAGTGCATACTAACACAGAGCATCTGCATTCACATATAGTGTTCAACAGCGTTGGATTTGATGGGTATAAATATAGATATGAAAAGGGCGATTGGAAGAGATACATACAGCCTGTAGTGAATGATATATGTATGAAATATGGACTTTCAGGACTTAATCTGGATGTTGATGAGAATTTGAAGTTCAACTATAGGGCGAAGAAGAATATGAATTATAATAGCTGGATGAAAAATAGGGGCATTAAAGTACAGTCTTCAGAGTATACGAATGTTATGATAAAAAAGGATTTGGATGAATGTATAGCTGCCGCACATAGTTACGACGAATTTGTCAGGTTGATGACGGAAAAAGGTCATGTGTATGATGACAGCCATAAGTATATAACGGTTAAGGCTCCAGGCCGAAAGAGACCGGCGAGAATAATCAATTTTACGTCTGATAAAAGTACATATACAAAAGAAAATATAACAAATATGATAAAGGGAATATATCTGGACAGAGAAGAAGTGGTGAAGCGCTTATTTGCGGATTGGAATGAATATAACAGTACGATAAAGGTACGCTTTATGAAGCATTACAGTATAGATATATTAAGACTGAACGAGGAAATTGAGCTTATAACTGATAATGATATAAATGACAAGAAAGAATTGACAGAATATGCTGCATATATATCAGCTGCAGATAAGGAACTTAACATTATCAGAAAAAAAATAAATATCAGTTTGGAAAGACACGAAGCTGCTTATAAGGCTCTTGATGAACTGCTTGATAATTATGAGGGATTTGTCAGATATAAGAGCGGTGATGTGAGATGCAAAGAAGCTTATGATACATGTATGGTGGCATATAGAGAATTATCACGATATGATATTAAGCGACTATATGAATATAGGGAAAAAGCGCAGGAAGTGATCACACAGATAGACGACTACAAGAAACATGTATATGTGAATAAGAAGATAGTGAAGAGAATCCAGTCTAAAATAAAATAGTTCCAAAAGTTCTAAAAGTTCTAAAAAAGATAAAACAGGGTATGATACACTATAATCGAGATAGGTGTCAGGATATATTTTTTTTATTTAGCGTCACAGACCGGAAGGTCCGTGGCGTTTTTCAATTAATACAAAAGATAAACAAAAAGAAAATGGTTGGCGATTCAGATATTGGTTTTTTATTGCAAATTTTGAAGGAGGCGAGTTTATAATGCAGGACATTATAGTTGAGAGAGAGCAGCTTTATAAAACAAGGCTGGTTGATGCTCTTATGAATGCTGGGGTAGCTGTTAATGATATGCTTAATCTGAGAAGTGATAATTCTGGTTATGAATTGTTAAGTGAATATCCACTTCAGATGAAACTTATTGCAAAGAAGATAAGGATAGAAGGATATGATAATACCAGAAACCAGATAATAAGGGCATTTGATAAAGGTGATTTTTCTCTTTTGAATTTTGATGATTTAAAAGAGTACACTGTTGTAGCAAATAATGAAAGTCATGACATATACCTAAGGTCAAACAAACTAGATGATGCGTATGAATATGCATATAGACGGAGTTTAAGTCAGAAAGAAGATATCATGATTTTGTTTGGCGTTGAAAAGGAAAATTATTTTTTATCATTACGTGAGAGAGATGGGAAGAATATAAAATATCAAAAAGACTTTGAATTATCAAGAGAAGGTATTCCCGCAGAACCTCTTGTAATATTAAGAAATGGAAAAGTAAAATTTGGTGATGAGAATGCACGGGACATATGGTATGATGGCACACCTGAGAAAATAATGCCACAGATTAAATATTATTCAGATTGGTATGAACGTACTCATCTTTATAAGGAAAAGTATCCATATATTGTAAGTGGAATATCAAAAGCTGGTGAAAGTTATCTTGATAGATGCGACACAGCAGAAAAAGCAGTAGAGCTGTTTACAAGATGTCATGATCAGTATAGCGGAGATACATATATCAGCTACGCCATCGAGAATGTGAAAAATCCAGTGCTGCTATTTGCGGTTAATGTTGATAACCAAATAAAAAACTTTGCAGAAAATATTGGAGATGAACAACTAGCGAATATTGTAAATGACATATCTGCGGAATTATCGAAAAATGATGAGCCTGTCGAACAGGAAGAACAGGAAATTAAGCATACACCACAGATTGAACAGAACGAAGAAATAAATCGGAATATAGGTGATAATGATGAAAATAAGAATGTGACACATGAAGAAAATGATGAAGGTTTAATAGATGATAATGCGGAAGCAATAAGCCTTAGTGTTGCAGATGAAATATGTAGCTTGTTATATGGTTCGGAGGTAACTGCTGAACAGTATGAGGATGTAGCGGACTGCATATTATATTTTGATGGTTCAACTGAAGGAGACAGAATGCTTGTTGAAGATTTAAGAAAATTGCAGGCAGAGTATTCTGATCATAAAATATCCTTTGAATATATGAAGAGTGAAGAATTGATAGGGTATCTGCTTGCGAAGGCACCACAATTAGACATAACCCAAAATGTTGTAACCCAAAACAATAGTATTATTAGAAAAGAAAGCAAAAGGTAGGAGGTAGATTAGATGGATACACCGGGATTACAGGAGACAGTACAGTTAGCTAATGTTTTTTCGTCGTTTTTAAGCGAGATGATGAGGGGGGGCATAGAGGGCGCTGGATTGCTATTCAGAGGAGCAGGAGGTCTGGTAAAAGGCTCATATGCACTTATAATGCTTGCTAAAAGAGAACACGAACAGAATAGGAGGGATCCAAGCATATTCAGAAAAGGAAGTTACTCGATGACTGATATGATCAAGGTATGCAGCCAGAAGAATGTGAAAATGCATCTGATGAGAATAAGAAATGATAGCGGCACAATAGAGGAATTTGAGAAATTTGCACGTAAAAATAAGCTTGCATATTCAATTATGCCAGATTTGAATGTTCATGACGAATATATAGAGGTGATGTACCCTTCGACGCAGGCTGTACAGTATCAGAGCTTCATGAATAATATAAATAAGAGGCAGGCATTTAGCATATCAATGGATGACTATATAAATAATGCAACACCAGATAAGCACCAGGAAATGCAGACTATAATTGACAATCTGTCAGAAGAGGAAAAGAAGCTGCTAAACAGTTCAGAAACAATAGACAACAACGAAAAAAGCATTGTGGAAGTTTCAGACATTCCAGATACTTATGATCAAGAGCTGAACATAAGTGGACAGCAGCTGATAAAAAAGAATGAGGACGGCGTAGCCGTGATAGCACTAACAGATGATAATAACAAAGAATGCTGTCTCAGGGTGGCGGCAGATGCAGTGACACCGACGGAATATGGATATAAGGTCAAGCTTAACGGGACGGAACAGGTAGCATATACATCAGTTGCGGATATTACGTTATATAAAGATGATATAGCAAGAGAGACAAATTCATCATATATTGTATCTGTTCCGAATACCAATGGAGAGACATTTATAGCATTTGACAAGAGAAACTGTAAAATAGCAGGAGATGAGATCACAGTTCCTATTAATTCTGCCGAAAGGTATCTGTTGCTTAACAAGGACTATCAGATCAGAGGAGAATCAACAGGGACTGAAGTGTACAATGGACATTTTGACAGTAAGCTGATCAGTGCAGACACTATAGGACGATATAATGCAAACTATCAGAAGCTGAATAGGATTAATGTACCACAGCCTGAACAGCTACAGGAAGACATGCAACAGATGAAGGTCGAACAGAAGGAAGGACAGGTACAGACAGACCGTATTCAGCCACAGATTGAAGAGAAGGCTGAAAGTGAAAGAACTCTGCCAAGGATCATAGTAGAAGTTGATCGCGAGCGTATGACGGATTCTGATGTAGGTGTAAAATCTGTCAATACCTCACAGGGAACAGTTCATATCAATCAGAGCAGCATGCTTGATTCAAGAGACAGATATGGCAATCCGAGAACATTTATGCTGCTGAATACAGATGACACATTTACTATCAGGGATAAGAATGAACAGGAACGGTGCATAAGTGGATCGGAGCTGGCAGCAATAGTAAGAGATGACAGACTACAGGCTTACACATTGCAGAGGCAGGCACAGAAAAAAATAATTTCAACAGCAAAAACACTTGATGAAGTGAGGAATAGTGCCGTAAATATGCAGAAGAGAAGGTAGGAGATAAAGTGGAAGCTGCAGGAGTAAACGAAACAATGCAGATAGTAAGGGTTACAGAAAATGGCGCAGAAAGGTTTTTCAGAATATCGGGTAAAGTACTTGGAACATCGTGCGGTATAGCAAAAAATATAACTAAGGTAATTGCTGTAATAGTAAAAAATGCAAGAAAAAAATCTCTTCAAAATGGTGAAGCATATTTGAATGATATGATGAATACTGCATCGATGACTGAAGATAAAGTGCATGCGATTCTGATGAATGAGAACATAAAAGAACGTGATTTTATTAACTATGCAAATAGGAATAAACTGCAATATTCTATTGTAGATGTCGGATCTGATACAGTGGTAGTAGCTTATCCAGGATCCCAGGATAAAGTCATAGAAGAGTATGTAAAAAATAACAGACCAAATGTAAAATACACATCTATAGTCGGAGAGGTCGAAGACAAAACATTTGATCAAATTAATGTTAATAATAAAGAGCAGATGAAGCTGTATGAGGATAACATAGTGGCTGTTGACAGAAATTCGCAGTATGTTCGTGTGAAGCTGGGTACGCAGAGTAATCCATTATATGCTGACATGCCAGCATATAACATAAAAGCTGGAAGAGATAAGAGTTATTATATATCAGCAAAAAGAGATGATATGTTTAACTGTTATACATTAGATGGTACATGGCGCATTACAGGAATGCAGATGACTCAGCTGATGAGAGACTACCAGAATAGTGAAGAACAGGAATTAAGGTCTGCTATAAAAAAGCTTTCATGTTCGACAAATCAAAAAAATGAGTTCATGAATGAGCCACTAAAATATAAAAACATAATTAATTCTATGAGATGGAAGGAACAGTACGGAAGTAGCAAACGTGTTGTTTCTTTTTTTAATGGCTATAACAAAAAGACGATGGTTTCTACAGGCAAACATAATGCCACAATAGTTCATTCAGCTGCAGTAAAAAAGGCCGTACAGATGAAAAAGAGGTGATATAGATATGATACAGCAGGACAAAAAATGGAAACCACCAGTATTCACGTATGTATTACTGTTTATATTTGCATTGTATCTATCACTGGTGTTAGCCGCAACATATCATGTGGGAGACAGCATATATGCTTTTGCACCAAGACTGACAAAGTTATTTAAGGAGACACCATTTACGTTCAGTTATATAAGTGCTCTGAGAAATACAAAGGTGTTTCTTGTATCCCTGTTGTTTCTTGGAACAGTGGTTGGGTTATACATAGTAATGGATATGGCAAAAATACGTGACTTCATGGCCGGAAAGGAGTATGGAACAGCTTCCTGGGCGGATATTGACAAGCTGAATAAAAAATTTGCGGACTATACAAAGGAAAAAGATAAGGAGACTAATAAGAAAAAATATGTTTATACCAAAGCGAACAGAGTCTATTCCGATAAACTTAGAATATCAATGGATGGTAAGGCTACAGGGATAAATAATAACGTGCTTGTGATTGGTGGATCAGGTGTTGGAAAATCGTTCAAATTACTTACGCCAAATATATATCAGGCTGATTCTGATTCTAAGTATCCTGGAAGTTATATATTTACAGATCCCAAGGGGCAATTATTGCTAAAAAATGGTGCATATTTAAAGAATGCCGGATACAAGGTTAAAATTTTGAATCTTGTCCCAGGAAAAATGAAGGAATCCGATCGGTTCAATCCATTTTGTTATATCAGAAGCCAGGCGGATATACGAAAACTTATCACTAATCTTCAAAAGAATACTACAGAGAAAAATTCGTCGTCATCGGATCCGTTTTGGCCAAAAGCTGAGGCATTGTATCTAGAAGCACTGTTTTTAATAGTATGGATGGAGCATGACCGGTTTGGCTGGCCAATGACTATGGGCACAGTTCTAGATCTGATGGCAAAATGCGAGGTAAATGATGATGGTACGCCATCGCCACTTGATAACATATTTGAAGAGCTTGTGTATCAGACATCAGGAATTCCAGGACAGGGAATAGAGCATCCGGCGTACGTGGCATATCACAAAGTAATGGGTGGTGCTGCAGATACGGTAAGGTCAGTTAAAATAACAGCTGATGCGCGAATGTCTATATTCAACGAGCCGGATCTCAGAAGACTACTTTCGGATGATGATATGGATCTTGCAAGCATAGGAACTGGTAAGGTGGATGGTAGAGAAAATGTAAAGACCGCTTTATTTTGTGTAATCCCTGATTCTGATACTACATATAACTGTGTTGCAGGCATGATGTACACCCTGCTTTTTCAGGAACTTTATTATCAGGCTGACTTTATATACGGTGGAGAGCTTCCGGTGCCGGTTTCGTTCTGGCTTGATGAGTTCGCAAATATTGCACTTCCTGATGACTTTATGAAGATGCTTACAACAATGAGATCCAGACTTATATCATGTATTATCATTATTCAGAACCTGGCGCAGATAAAAGCTATGTTTAAGGACACCTGGGAGGAAATTCCAGGCAACTGTGATGTATGCGTATATCTTGGTGGCAATGAGCAGTCTACTTTCAAATATATCAGTGAAAATCTTGGAAAAAAGACTATCCACAAGAAGTCAAGCGGTGAAAGCCTTGGGAAAAACCGCAGCAGCTCAACAAATACAGATACGCTGGGAAGAGAGTTGATGCTTCCTGACGAAGTTAGAGAACTGGACAATGACTATTGTATAGTGTTTGTACGAGGAAAGAAGCCGGTATTTGATAAGAAATTCGATACGCTACACTCAGCAGACTTTGCTATATCAAAGGAACTTGGTCTGTATGATCATGAAAAGGCAAGGGAGCATGACAAAGCTATCAGAATAAAAGAGATAAGCAGGCAGGAAGCTATGGAAGCTGAAGACAGGGTTATAAATATAAATCTTGATGAGGATTTCGAGCAGAGCGTACCATTTGCAGAGCTTGAGGCAATAGCTGTAAAAAATCAGAAGGATGAAGCGGCAGAGCGGGAGCGCGTTGTTAATATAGATATCTCGGGATGGACACTTGATCAGATATTAAGTTATCCGGATTTTGAGCTGACAGCAGATGAAATTAATGAAGTGACGGCAGGTGTAGATGATGGCCTGTCTGATGAAGAGATAAAGAGCTATATATTATATGAGGATGCTGAGAGAATGAGGGCGCAGCGCCTGCTTATCAACCTCATGCATAAGAGAGAACAGGAGGCAGGCTGATGGATGTAATAATAGCAGAAAAACCCACAATAGCATATATCATAGCTTCCGCACTTGGAGCTGATAAAAAAGAAGATGGATTTGTATCAGGAAATGGACATATAGTAACCTGGTGCTATGGTCATTTATTAGAGCTTGTGCAGCCAGCAGTATATGACGAAAGGTATAAGAAGTGGGAAATGGTAACACTCCCGATTGTCCCTGAGAGATTCAAATATGGGGTTAAGAAGGATGCAGTTAAGCAGTATAAGGTGCTAAAGGGACTTCTTAACAGAAATGATGTTGATACAGTGGTGTGTGCCACAGATGCTGGACGTGAGGGAGAACTTATCTTCAGAAACGTGTATAATTATGTAAGATGTAATAAGCCGGTCAGAAGAATATGGGTTTCGTCGATGGAGGAAAACGCATTCCGAGAAGGCTACAAAAACGCTATGGATGGACATAAATACGACAATTTGTACATGGCAGCACTTGCAAGGGAGCATTGTGACTGGATAACCGGCATAAATCTGACTAGACTGTTTACAATTCTGTATGGAGCAGGGAACGTGCTTGCTATAGGACGAGTTATGACGCCGACACTACAGCTTATATATCAGAGAGAACAGGAGATTGAGGGCTTTCAAAAGCAGTCATTCTATAATGTACATATAGTTAATGATAATGGCAGCATCGATGCTGTATCAGGAAAGTTTGATAATGAATCAGAAGCAGTTAACGTAGCCAGGATATGTAATGGACAGAGAGCAGATGTGGTAGAGGTAAGGAAGGAAGTAAAGATGGTTAAGCCACCTCTGCTATATGACCTGACTACTTTACAGAGAGACTGTAACAGACTATATGGTTATACCGCAAATGAGACACTTGATATAGCACAGGAGCTGTATGAGAAGAAATTAACAACATATCCGAGAACAGACAGCACGTACCTGACATCTGATATGGGAGAAAAAATAATAGATACTGTATCAAAGATAAAAGGGTTATATACACTTACAGAGATAGCAGAATTTATTCCGGAAAATCCACAGCGGCTTATGAATGACAAAAAAGTGACAGATCATCATGCAATTATTCCAACAGGAAACACATCAGGTCTGGACAGTTTACCGGAGAAAAGCCGACTGGTATACGATCTGGTAAGCGTGCGGTTATTTTCTTCTTTATCAGCTGATTATAAGTACAATTCGCTTAGTGCAAATCTTGAATGCCAGGGATATGAATTCAGGCTGACAGGGAAAAGCGTAATAGATCAGGGATATAAAAAGCTTGAAAGAGCATTTTTACAGACAAGCCATGCGGAACAGGATGATCAGAGTGATAGTGGAGACAAAGCAGGAAACGAGCTTCCAGATATTATAAAGGGTGACTCGTTCACAGTTAAGACTAGTATAAAAAAGGGCGAGACAAAGCCACCTACAATGTATACAGAAGATACATTGCTGCAGGCAATGGAAAATGCCGGTAAAAATGATGTGAGCAAGGATGTTGAGAGAAAAGGCCTTGGAACATCAGCAACCAGAGCCGGAATAATAGAAAAGCTCGTCTCAAATGGTTATGTAAGGCGTATAAAAAAGGAAATGTCGGTAACAGATCAGGGAAAATATCTGCTGTCTAATGTCCCTGATAAGGTCAAAAGTGTGTCAATGACATGTGACTGGGAAAATGATCTTCTCTTGGTTGCTAATGGCGAAAAGACATATGATGAATTTATGGATGGTAATATATCGTATATCCGGGATATTGTTGAAGAAAGCCGTGGTATAGAACCGAAGAAGCCAGCACCGCCGGATTCTGTATGTAAATGCCCGGTCTGCAGTAATGACATAGTAAAAGGCAAATATGGTCTATACTGCACAGGGAAATGCGGCTTGCTGCTCAAAGCGTTTGGACAGCAACTTACAGAAGAACAGTGCAGGACTCTTATCGCAGATAAAAAAGAAATATTGTGTAAAGGTCTTAAATCATCAAAGGGAACAACTTATGATGCATACATAAGTTATGATGGTTGTGAGCCACATCAATATACAAACAGGAAAGGAAAGGAGGCAGTATATTACTCTATAAAGTGTAAATTCAGATTCCCAGAAATAAGAAATAAAAGAGGTAAGTATTCACGGAAAAAGAAGACAGAAAGTGAAGGTCAGGTATAACAGCCTGGCTATTTTTATGTAGTCAGTACAGTAAATAGTGTATGAGAACCATGTGTTCAAAATAAGGAGGACAAATATTATGTATGAAGTTAGAGTAACACCAATTAATGATGAGTCGAAGCTTGTAGGCCTTGCAACTTTAGTGGTCGATGGAAAATTTGCATTCAGCGGTATTAAGCTGCTTGCGACAGAAAATCCGGACGCAAATTCTGGAAGAGGGTATAACGTGGTTATGCCATCCTACAAAAATAAAAATGGAGAATATATTGACTTTTTTATGCCGGTTACAAAGCAGATGCATGATGAACTTACATTTGCTATTCAGAAGTCTTTGGTAAGTGGGGATGTGGTAAGTTTTGGAGCACCAAAGAGTTTTGAGACAGTTAGAGTTAGCGAGATGAATAATAAGACAAATGGCATTTGTGCAACTGCTACGTTGGCATTCAACAAAGAATTTGTATGCCCAACAATACAGGTTCGCGAGAATAAGGATGGAGAAATGTTTGTAGCATATCCTTCATATAAGACCAATCAGCTTGATAAAAATGGAAAGCCTGAGTACAAAAATGTCTGCAATCCAATAACAAAGGAGTGCAAACATGAACTCGATGAAAAGATTTTGGATAAAGTCCCGGTAAAGAGTGTTAAGAAAGATAGTCACAAAAGTACCTATGAGCCAAGCAAAGCAAGAAGATATAGTAGTGAGAGAAAATTGTAGTAAACAGGTATATCAAACTAGGCACAAGAATAAGTATTACTTACCAGGCTATAAGTGAAGCCTGGTAAGCTGTGCTAGCTTGAATATAAGAAAGTAAACTCTTAGATTTTAAATCGTTCGAGAGGATAGTGTATGAATAAAAAACGATTATTAGAATTAAACAGAATATTTGATGAGCAGGTTGAGAGATTGATTGCCAATGAGAATTTGTACAAAAAATTCCTCAAGGTATCAAGTAATATATACAGGTATGATTTTAAGGATGCTGTAGTTGTTCAGGCACAGAGAGGCGAAGTTCAGGCTCTGGCTCCATATGATACATGGAAGAGAATTGGCAGGTATGTCAGAAAAGGTACAAAGGGAATAAAAATATATGGTAACAGAGCGTTAAGGACAAGCACAGCAGTGGTCTTTGATCTGAAAGATACAGAAGGGATAAATGTATATGAGACAAATTGGAAGATGAGCCAGGCAGTACGGAAAAAATATGTTGAAAGATATAACACCAAAAACATAAAAAGCTGTACAAACCTTGTTTGCAGTGATATGATAAAATTAGGATTTTATACGCAAATTTATGGCGAATTGTTTAAACTTGCCAAAAAGGAATATCAGTAGAAGCGGCGCGAAAGTTTATATTGCAGTCAATAGTATTTATAGTGTCGCAGAGAACCGGAGCGGATACAGATGATTTGGACTTCTCGATGATAAATCAATTTGACAAAGATTCATTTATAGAGATGGGCGAGCTGGTGAATCAGATATCCTGTGAAATCCTGAGAAAAGTAAGAGTAGAAAATGATGAGATTGAAAAGCAGCTTGGCATATCAGTTGCAGAGGAAAGGAGAGATTATGATGCGGACACCACATTACGTGCTGAGAAAACCGAAGGTAGAGAAGGACAAGGAGACAGGAATAATCTGGGTAGAGGGGAAGGATTATTTCATGTATCCAACGCTGGACGGAAATCTGACGGAGGAGGATTACGAACCGGTGGAGCTGACGGAGGAGGATCAGAAGAGATACGAAGAGGAAGCCATCGAGGAGGAGACTCTGATCATAGACGAGATGATCAGAAAAGTACAGAACAGATGGGGAAGAATCTGGGCGAACTGGATGCTGGAGAACGAGAGAGAGAAGCTGATAGATTATATAGTGGAGGGCAGTCTGGAGCAGAGGATGAAATCCGTAGGCGAGATGGCATCGGATCAGATCATGGAGCTGACAGAACAGATGAACAAGAATATCCAGGAGAAGGAATGGCTGCCGAAATATCAGCATATGGAGCAGAACGGCAGGATAGTGGAGGAAACAGTGATTCACGAGACGCTGATGGCGCTGCACTGATAACAGCAGATGATACGGAGTTAGCGGAAGAACATGATTTTTTAGAAGATGGTGCAGAGAATGTATCATCTTCTTTTTTATCAGCAGACTCAATGAGCTTGCCATATATAAATATAGAAGCAGAAGCAGAGAAGCATACGGAAGCTTTTAACATATATGATTCAGATATGCTTGTTAATAAGTTTGGAGTAGAAAATGGCTGGCATGTGTTAGTCCATGAATTTATGAGAAGGGGAATAAGTGACACAGAAGCACTTAAAGCTTTATCTGATTATCTGCCAGGGCACAGCACTAAGAAGATGAGTGATGATACAGGGATATATAATATAAATCCATGTATGGTCGGAGTACAGTACAGTGTAGATACGAATAGTGGAACACATTTGACTGGCACATTACATCTGAGTCAGATATATTCGGCTATAAAAAAATATCTGAAATCAGTACAGGTAACATGCAGGCATATCGGATCTGAATATATGCTTGAGAGTAAGGTGCTTGGCAGCCACAAAGTACCTGAGTCAGAGGTTGACAGGATTCTGGCAAAATATCCTGATAAAACAGAAAAATCAGATTTTGAATATGACTTGAGTAAGTATGAAAGGGAATATGGAGGCAGAGGCGCAAAGGCAAGATTTGCGGATAATATCGCAGCAATAAAGCTTTTGAAGGAACTTGAAAGTTTTGATAGACTGCCTTCTCACGACGAACAGATAGTATTATCAAAGTATGTTGGTTGGGGTGGTCTTGCTAATGCATTTGATGTAGCAAATACTGAATGGAAGAAAGAGTCTGCAGAGCTACGGGAAGTGCTGACAGCAGATGAGCACAAAGCAGCGAGAGAATCTGTAACAAGTGCCTTTTATACTTCTCCAGAGATTACAGCAGAGATAAATAATATCATTATGAAGCTGGGAATATATGAGGGCAAACTGCTTGAGCCATCAATGGGAACAGGCAATTTCCTTGGAACCCTCAAGGGTAATTTTGATGTGAATGGAGTTGAGCTTGATAGTCTGACCGGCAGAATTGCCAGAAAGTTATATCCGAATGCTAATATAGCAATAAAAGGTTATGAGAAGGTCAGGATAAAAGATAATGAGTATGATCTGGCCGTAGGCAATGTACCATTTGGAAGTTATTCGGTAGTCGATAAGACAAAAAGATATGATGATAAGCTCCTAATTCATAATTATTTTTTTGCAAAGACACTTGATGTGGTTAAGCCGGGCGGGATTATTGCATTTATTACAAGCAAGGGAACTCTTGATCAGAAGAATCCGGAATTTAGGAAATATCTGGCACAGCGAGCCGATCTGGTAGGGGCTATACGTCTTCCGAATACAGCATTTAAAGGAAATGCAGGAACAGAAGCAACAAGTGACATTATCATACTTCAAAAACGTGATAGATTGCTCGGAGATAATGAATTGCCGGATTGGGTATATACCGGTTATACAGAAGATGGAGTTCTTGTTAATAACTATTTCCTAGATAATCCACAGATGCTGCTTGGAAGAATGCAGTATAGTGGCAATTTTAACATGACTGAATGTGTATCTGATGCTGACATCAATATTCCGGAAGAAATACACAGCCTTGCAGAGCATGAGTTTTCAAAAGAGAGTTTGAAGTATGCTCTTCCCAAGCATGAGATAACTAAAACTTCAGATGCTATAGTAGCTGAAGATAATGATATCATTGAGGTTCAGGCAGAAGATACAAGAATGTACAGCCATGTACTATATGATGGTGATATATATTACAGGGGCGAGAACGGATTTGAGAAAAAAGAACTTTCAGCAAAGGATAAGCAAATACTTACAGGTCTTATAGAAATAAAAACTCTGTCAAGAAAACTTGTGAAGCTGTCAATGGATGGGGCGGGCGATGAAGAATTCAATGCTGTCAGAATAGAATTGAATAAATCTTATGATACATTTGTAGCACGTTATGGATATATAAACTCGAAGAGCGTGCAGCGCCTGTTGGAAGGTGACATAGACAAGTATTTTCTGTTATCTCTTGAGAATCAGGAACCGGATGGCAGCTACAGTAAGTCTGAATTCTTTGAAAAACGGACAATATTGCCGGATATAGTCATAGAAAATGTAGATAACGCACAGGATGCGCTTCGTGCAAGTTTGTCTGAAAAAGGTTGCGTTGATATTATATATATGTTAAGTGTGTATAAGCCGGAAATGACATATGAAAAACGAAAGGAAGCCTTATTTAATGAGCTGCGAGGATGTATATTCAGAAACCCTGCGAAATATGATGTGAATGACGAATTTAAAGGCTGGGAGACAGCTGATGAATATCTGTCAGGCAATGTCCGGGAAAAGCTTGAAATAGCGGAAGAGTGGAGTTCGCGAATCGAAGAGTTCAAAGAAAATACAGAAGCACTCAGAAAGGTGCAGCCACAGGATCTCCTTGCAGAAGAGATAGGCGTGAAGCTTGGAGCCGTATGGATTGATGTGAGCGACTATGAACAGTTTATGTATGGGCTCCTTGATATACCGATGTATCTTAGACGGGATTCGTATGGCTATGGCGAAAAAATGACAATAGATTACAACAAGATCAGTGGAGAGTATTTTATAAAGAATAAGCTGGCTGTAAGGAATAGAGTTCTTCTTAACAATACCTATGGTACTAAGACTAAGATAGCAACGGAGCTGATAGAGGATGCACTTAACCAGAGAATATCAACTGTCAGATGTAAAATTGACGATGGTTCAAAGAATGGTAAATATATAGTTGATCAAAAGGCTACACTGCTGGCCAGGGAGAAGCAGGATCTGATAAAAGAAAAATTTGTAGAGTGGATATGGAAGGATCCGGAGCGAAGGGAAAAGTATGTAGCTAGGTATAATAAAGAATATAATAATACCAGGTTAAGAACTTACGATGGCAGTATGCTTAATTTCCCGGGAATGAACAAAACAATAAAGCTGCAGAAGCATCAGGTGGATGCTGTAGCAAGAGTTTTATTCGGAGGCAATACACTGCTTGCACACGTAGTTGGTGCTGGTAAGACCTATGAGATGATTGCGGCTATAATGGAACAGAAGAGACTTGGTCTTGCGAGAAAACCATGTATGGTAGTACCTAAGCCTCTAATCGAGCAGATGGCATCGGATTTTATGAAGCTATATCCGGCTGCCAATATACTTGTGGCAACTGAAAAGGATTTTTCTACAAAGAATAGAAAGCGGTTTATTGCAAGGATTGCAACAGGTGAATTTGACTGTGTAATTATGAGTCAGGAACAGTTTAAAAAGATAAAAATATCTCCAGAGAGAGAGCAGAAGCTGGTCCAGGATGAGATAGATAAGATAGACATGGAGCTTGTATCTCTAAAATATTCGGGTAGTGGCAGGTCGCATACTGTAAAAGCTCTTGAAACAAAGAAAAAGCAGCTGCTTGCAAAGTTGGAAAAACTTCTGGCAGACATAGCAGATAATGCAGATCAGGATAATCTGAGCTTCGAGGAACTTGGTATAGATGCGTTATACGTAGATGAAGCACATGCATATAAGAATATGCCGATCACAACTAAGATGAATGTATCAGGAATTGCATCATCAAACAGCCAGGCTGCTTTGGATATGCTTGCAAAATGTCAGTATATAAATGAATTGAGTAATGAACGAAATGTCGTATTCGCTACAGGAACACCAGTATCAAATACAATGGGAGAACTCTATGTCATGCAGACATATCTTCAGCCAAGTGCGTTAAGGAGCGCTCATTTAGACAGATTTGATGACTGGGCAGCAAATTTTGGCGAGGTTGTAACAGAGCTGGAAATGAATGTACAGGGCAGTGACTTCAGGTTTAGAAACAGGTTCTCCAAATTTGTGAATATACCAGAGCTTATGAATATGTACAAGGATATAGCTGATATACAGACTGCTGATATGTTAAAGCTTCCTGTGCCGGAAATCAGAGGTGGAAGGGCGGAAGTCGTAGCTGCCGAGAGAAGTGAGATAGTTAAGCTTGTCATGGATGATTTTTGTAAAAGAGCAGATTTGATACAGTCTGGAGGTGTAGATCCATCAGAAGACAACTTTTTAAAGCTTACAAATGATGCCAGACTGCTCGGAACGGATGTCAGGCTGCTCCCGGAATATATGGAAAGATATGGCGAGTATTACGAGGATGACCTGGGAAGCAAACTCAATCTTGTGGTTGCTAACATTGTTAAGGAGTACAATCAGGCGAAAGATGAGGGTGTAGTTGGTACTCAGCTTGTATTTTCGGATATAGGAACGCCAAAGACAGATGGACGGTTTACTGTATATGATTTTGTAAAAAAGGAACTGATAGCAAAAGGTATTCCTGCGGATGAAATAGCATTTATACATGATGCAGATAAGTCATCAGATGCTGGAAAAGCCAGAGATCAGCTTTTTGACAAGGTTAGAAATGGTGAAATAAAAGTTCTTATAGGTTCTACAGGAAAATGTGGTACAGGCGTTAATGTCCAGGATCATTGTATAGCTTTGCATCATATAGACTGTCCGTGGCGTCCATCGGATATCGAACAGCGTGAAGGCAGAGCAATCAGACGCGGTAATAAGAATAGAGAAGTAGCTATATACCGATACTGCACTGTTGGTACGTTTGATGCATACCTTTGGAATACAGTGGAGAATAAGCAGAAATTCATAAGCCAGGTGATGACGTCCCGGGCAGTGACAAGAGAGTGCGGCGATGTAGATGACACAACATTATCTTACGCCGAGATTAAGACTATTGCCACAGGAAATCCGAAGGTCAAGGAACGAATGACTTTGGAAAATGATGTTAACAAACTGGAGCTCCTAAAGTCATCTTATGTTAAGAATAAAAAATCACTTGAGGAAAAGATAAATATTGAACTTCCGGCCAGAATAAAACAGTATACAGAGAAACATGAAAATATCAGGAAAGATGTCGCACAGAGCAAGGAGCATGAGAATGGAGATTTTTCGATAACTATTTCGGGTATTAAGACAACTGAGAGAAAAGCAGCAGCAGAACTATTTGACAGATTGCGATCAAAGCACGAAGAGTCAGACTTCAGAAATGGGGTGTTCCTTGGTTCATACAAAGGCTTTTCAGTGTATATTAAGTCGGTGTTTGATATGGCAGCTCTGTTCAATTACAGAAAACTATGTGCGGAAGTCAGAGGGGCAGGGACGTATACCATAGAGCTTGGAGATTCTGCGATAGGAAACATTACACGAATAGAAAATATAGTGTCATCATTATCCTTAAAAGCTGAAAAACTTGAAAATAAAATATCTGAGTGTAAAGCTGAATTGGAGCAGATAAAAAAAGAATATGACAAACCATTTGATCGTGAAGACGAACTTGTGGAGAAAAGGCTGCAGTTAAAGAAGCTGAATCATGAGCTTGAATTGGCTGTCAGTGTAGATAATGGAATGAGTATTCCATCCCCAAAGTGCGTAAAAACAATGAATAGCGGCAACTGCTAGTGCTGCTACGCTATTCATTAATTTAATCAATACTTTTCGGCTACGCACCGCCGTACTGACTGATTATATCCTGAGCAAGTTTTGCGTTTGTCTCCTTTATATTAACAGGAAACTGTAGTCTTTTTTCATAAATCCACATCAGCAGTTACCCTCCCTTTCCCATGGCCATGGGTCGTTAACCCATGTGAAATAATTGTCATCGTTTACCTGATATTTGTTGAGCGGACCATACAGACTGATGTAATCCTTCACAGCCTGCTGCCTCATGCTCTGGTAGTTTTCATAGCTGGATAGTGCGTGTTTGCATGATGGGTGCAGATCAAGGTAGAGGGCGATGTCGTCCATGGCAAAAGATACTTCTGTTATAAAACGCATGAGCTGTTTCTTGTTCATTTTGTTCATGACTGTTTCCCCCTTATGCCGCAGAATATGAGATTGAGATCCTTAAACATGGTGCCTTCCTGAAGACCGCACTTGGCGTCATAGAGATTTTCGAATGGTTGTTCCGGAATATAAGTCATGCCCACAGGACGTCTTCTTGAATCCTCCGGGCATGTTTTTGGTTCATCTTTTGCAGGGCGGCATCCGCCAGCCTGATTGGTGTATTTGACCGTGGTGCCCTGGTTGTTGTAATAGCAGCGTCCCTGGCTGCCACGGCTGCAGTTTCTGTTTGCTTCCACAAAAGCCTCCAGATATAACATTCTCTGTATAGAGTATGCTGTGGGAGAGCTGGTGTGACAGCTTAATTTATTCCTTTCATAGATAACTGTATACGCTTTTTGTTCAGATCAATGCCGATGACTTTGACCTGAACTATATCTCCGACACTCACGACATCGAGAGGGTGCTTGATAAATTTGTTGGACATCTCAGAGATATGTACAAGTCCGTCCTGATGCACTCCGATATCCACAAATGCGCCGAAATCAATAACGTTTCTGACGGTTCCCTTGAGGATCATTCCCTCAGTGAGATCTTTCATCTCCAGCACATCGCCCCTCAAGATAGGTTTAGGCATCTCATCACGTGGATCCCTGGCGGGTTTCTCAAGCTCCTTGATAATGTCTGTGAGAGTTATGATTCCTGTTCCCAGTTCTTCGGCAAGTTTCTTGACATTGCCTGCGGCTTTGGAAAGCTCCTTAAGGTTGCCCTTCGAGATATCATCTGAGCTGTAGCCGAGGTGTTCCAGAAGGGCGGTGGCTAAATCGTAGCTTTCCGGATGGACAGATGTCGCATCAAGCGGATTTTTTCCATCACTGATTCTCATGAATCCTGCGCACTGTTCAAATGCCTTAGGACCGAGTTTCGCAACCTTGAGAAGTTCTTTTCTTGTGGTGAAACGACCATTTGTTTCTCTGTAATCCACGATATTCTTTGCAAGAGTCTTGTTGATTCCTGAAATGTGTTCCATGAGTGGCGCTGAAGCTGTGTTGAGGTCGACACCGACCTTGTTTACAGAATCTTCAACAACGGCATCAAGAGCCTCAGCAAGTTTTTTCTGATTCATGTCATGCTGATACTGTCCGACGCCTATAGCCTTCGGGTCTATTTTTACAAGCTCTGCGAGAGGATCCTGAACTCGTCTGGCGATGGAGGCGGCACTTCTCTGCCCTACATCAAAATTAGGAAACTCCTCGGTTGCGAGCTTACTTGCGGAGTATACCGATGCTCCTGCTTCATTGGTTATCACGTACTGGACAGGCGTGTCCAGCTCGCTGATAAGCTCCGCAATCACCATCTCAGACTCTCTGGATGCTGTTCCGTTTCCAACGGATATCAGAGAGATGCCGTACTTTTTGATGAGAGCTTTCACAGTCTTTTTTGCCTCGGCGACCTTGTTCTGCGGAGCGGTAGGAAATATGACTACAGTGTCAAGAACCTTGCCGGTTGGATCCACCACTGCAAGTTTACATCCGGTTCTGAATGCCGGATCCCATCCAAGTACAGTTTTACCTGCGATAGGAGGCTGCATGAGCAGCTGCTGGAGATTGGATGCGAATACCTTTATGGCACCATCCTCGGCGCTTTCGGTGAGGGAGTTTCGAATCTCTCGCTCTATGGCAGGTGCGATAAGTCTGGAGTAGCTGTCGTCTATGACATTATCCAGAATCTCTGATGTGTCAGAGTTATCCCTCGCGATGATCTTCTTTCTAAGGTAAGAGATTATCTCGTCCACAGGAGCCTCAATCTTCACGGTTATGAATTTTTCTTTCTCGCCTCTGTTTATTGCAAGTGTGCGATATCCGGTCATCTTGGATATCGGGGCAGAGAAATTGTAATACATTTCATATACAGATTCAGCATCAGGATCCTTGGCGGTCGTGTTGATAAACCCTTTTTTAGTCGTGAGGTCACGGATCTTCGTTCTGTAATCTGCTGTATCAGATATGTTTTCGGCGATGATGTCCATGGCTCCGGAGATGGCGTCGTCCACAGTCTCCACGCCCTTTTCAGTTGACACATATTTTTCAGCCTCTGTCCTTATCGGGGTGGAAGTCATCTGAAGTGATATTATATTTGCAAGTCCCTCAAGTCCCTTGTCCTTTGCTACTGTGGCTCTGGTCTTTCTCTTAGGTCTGTAAGGTCTGTACAGGTCGTCCACCAACACCATGGTTTCGGCTGCTTCTATCTCAGCGCGCAGCTCTGGAGTAAGTTTTCCCTGCTCCTCAATGCTTGCGATAACCTGGGCTTTTTTATCCTCGAGATTTCTCAGGTATGTAAGGCGCTCGTGAAGTGTCCTGAGCTGTTCGTCATTGAGCGCGCCAGTTGCCTCTTTTCTGTATCGGGCGATGAAAGGAATGGTGTTGCCTTCGTCTATGAGTTTTACAGCCGCCTCAGTCTGTGAGGTGCGGCATCCGATCTCCTCGGAGATTTTTTTGATTATATCCATGTATAAACTCCTTTGTACAAATGTCTAGTGCCAAATTATAAATATATCATCATAAAGTAAAATATGATAGCGGCACATCTGTAAAGTATATAAAAAATACGTGGATTATTCAAGACCGCTATGTTATACTCTGCTTAGTTGAGAACCACGTAAAAGGGATAAGATAAGGTTGGGAAAGCTGGATATGACAGATAAGATGGATACAAAACCAGACTTAATTCAGAAAGCCAAGGATATGGCAAAGAGCTACCATGAAGGACAGACACGCCGGGGAAGCGCCGGCTTTGTTCCTTATTATGATGAGCATATTCTTGGTGTATATAATATATTGAAAGATGAGTGTCAGATAGATGACGAGGAGGTGCTTGTGACGGCACTTCTCCATGACACGGTGGAGGACACGTCCTGCACGCTTGAAGATATAGAGAGAGCCTTTGGACCGGAGATAAAAGAACAGGTAAGGCTTCTCACCAGAATAGATGGAGAACCGTTTTCTGTTTATGCCAGACGCCTGTTTGCAAATGGCACAGACAAGACTATACTTGTAAAACTGGCGGACAGACTGCACAACCTCAGAACCATATCATATATGCCTGATATACAGTGGATACAGAAGAAGGTAAAGCAGTCTTACACAGATATACTGAATCCTTTGCATGAGACCATGAAGGGGATTGACGGACCATACAATGACAAGATCAACAAACTTGCTGATATGATAGAAGATCAGATACTTACGGTACAGAGAAAATTAAAGTTGAAAATATAAGAGATAAGATAAAATATAAAAGATCCTGCAGCTATATAGTCGGTATCGTTGATCGGCGGTTTGAAACACATAGCGGCAGGATTTTTTCTTTTGTTAAAAAATATGTGTAATAGCAATAAAGAACGCAGCTCAGGTATAGTATCAATATAGAAATTAATAAAATATTTTGGTCTCATCGATTATCCTGTATATGCCATCGGAGTAATCCATTATTATGACGTTGCAGTTTTGTTGGAGTCCACCGGACCAAAAATCCTTGAGATCGTGTTTTTTGACGTGCATCATCATAGCTTTGTTGATGGCACCGTGGGCTACTATCATGACTCTCGTGTCAGTTTTGGCAAGAGGCTCGATATATTCAGTCATGAATTTGGAGGCTCTGTCACACAGCTCCTGGAATGACTCACCACATCCTATAGGATGGTAGAGTTCAGGATGTTTGAAAAAATACTGAAAATCCTGACTTGGATCCTTTAATAGTTCAGACATGTTCTGTCCCTCCCAGTCACCGAAACACATTTCCTTGATGAGGTCGTTGGTTACTATAGGTATGTTTCTGTCTCCAACTATAAGGCAGGCTGTTTCGTGTGCTCTCTTCAGAGGGCTTGAGAACACTATGTCAAAATGAGTGTTCCTGAGATTCTTTCCGGTTATTATTGCCAGTTTTCGTCCGTTTTCGTTTAGTTCAATATCGGTTCTTCCCTGAAGTAGTTTCTTCTCATTCCATATGGTTTCACCGTGTCGTACTATATATATTTCCATTTTGTAATCTCCGTTATTATGTTTGGTATAAAATGCTTAAATGTCTTCAATCTGCCAGTCTATAGGTTCAACGCCGTGTGCGGTGAGAAAATCGTTTGTCTTGCTGAATGGACGACTGCCCCAGAATCCTCTGTATACAGAGAGTGGACTTGGGTGGGCTGACTTCAGTATCAGATGATGTGGATTATTCAAAAATGCTGCTTTTTTCTGTGCATAAGCCCCCCATAGAATAAATACGATAGGTTTGTCCTGCTTGTTGAGTATACGGATTGCGGCATCTGTGAATTTCTCCCAGCCTCTTCCTTGATGGGAGCCGGCTCTGTGTGCCTGAACAGTCAGCACGGCATTGAGCATGAGGACTCCTTGATCTGCCCATTTCTCAAGATATCCGTTGTTGGGTATTTTACAGCCGAGGTCATCGTGGAGCTCCTGGTATATGTTAACAAGTGAAGGTGGGATTGCAACTCCTGGTTTCACGCTGAAACTGAGTCCGTGTGCCTGCCCTGGTTCATGATATGGATCCTGGCCTATGATAACGCACTTGACCTTTGACAATGGTGTGTTGTGGAATGCGTTGAAAATATCATCAGCGGGTGGATATACGGTCTGCGTTGCGTACGCCTGACCGACAAAATTAAAAAGGTCTCTGTAGTATTCTTTGCTGTATTCGGGCTTTAAGTATTCGGCCCAGTCATTTGTTATAGCGGGCATATATATTATCTCCTTTTTGAATCAAATTCATTTGTATATCTGTACTTGAAATATTTTATCACAGCGCGGAAATAATGTAAAACAATCGGTGGACTTTTGAGGTTTTGAGTTGTAAGAAAAAAGCTGACATGTTATAATTATATAGTGTTGTGGTATCCGATAAATATCAGTTAAGTTGAAAGGAGCATATATGTATGGAGAAAGCATATAATACTATGAAACATGTAGGAGCACTCAATATTGCACTTGGAGTTATAACTATAGTTACAGGTCTTGTGGTTGGCATACTTATGCTTACAGCAGGTGGAAGATCTCTCAAGAACAAGAGATTTATAGTTTGGTAAGGCTGAAATATAAGTTAAAAATATAATATGAGATGTACACCGTAAAGTGTACTTCAGAAATGTGTTATAACGCATTAAAACAAATGCATTAAAACCATTAAAACATAGAAAAAGGTTGACATCTGACTTTGTGATGTGTTAGAGTCAACCTAGAAAATGCAATGAAGAGGAGTAGTAGAATCCTGGAGATGTTCAGAGAACTGCCGGTTGGTGTGAGACAGTGATTGAGAGGATTTGAACTCGCCTTGGAGCAGCCCGCTAAAAGATACGACGTTACACAGTAGCGTTGAGCGTATCGAGTAGGATGGGACGGAGGCTGGCCGTTATAGCAGAAGGATATAAGATATGTAAAAGATATGTATTTGAGTTGTATAAGATCTGCATGTCTGTATCTGTAACGAGAGCATATTTTGTAATTATTATGAAGTATGAAATAGAGTGGTACCGCGTAACTTACGTCTCTATAGTATGGGAGATGTGAGTTTTTTTTATGGTTTAAGTTGACTGTCGATATCAGATAGCGTTACAGAATCCTAAAAATATTTATTTCAACATTTTAGAATTAGGAGGATTTATCAATGAAGAATTATCAAAATTACAAGCGCGGATATTTTATGCCGCCGGTGGAGTGCACAGACTGGGTAAAGAAAGAGTATATAGACAAAGCTCCTGCATGGTGCAGCGTTGATCTCAGAGATGGCAATCAGGCGCTTATAGTTCCAATGAGTCTTGACGAAAAGCTTGAGTTTTTCCAGGAGCTTGTGAGAATAGGTTTCAAGGAGATTGAGATCGGTTTTCCGGCAGCATCAGAGACAGAGTATGAATTCTGCAGAACACTTATAGAAAAAAATCTCATACCTGATGATGTTACTATTCAGGTACTTACACAGGCAAGACCTCATATTATCGAGAAGACATTTAAGGCTATAGAGGGATGCAGTAATGTTATCGTACATCTTTACAACTCAACATCATTTGCACAGAGACAGCAGGTGTTCAGAAAGTCAAAGGAAGAGATACTGAAGATCGCTGTTGATGGTGCAGAGCTTCTCAACAAGATGGCAGAAGAATATGGCGTGCCATATCAGTTCGAGTATTCACCGGAGAGCTTTACAGGAACAGAGATGGATTATGCGCTTGAGGTGTGCAATGCAGTTATAGATGTGTGGAAGCCTACTGCTGACAGAAAGGTTATAATCAATCTTCCTGCGACCGTAGAGATGTCACTGCCGCATGTCTATGCAAGCCAGATAGAGTACATGAGCAAGAACCTCCACGACAGAGAGAATGTGGTATTATCACTTCATCCTCACAATGACAGAGGCTGCGGAGTTGCCGACGCAGAGCTTGGTATACTTGCCGGAGCAGATAGAATAGAAGGAACACTGTTTGGCAATGGTGAGAGAACGGGAAATGTAGATATAATCACACTGTGTATGAACATGTTCACTCACGGAGTTGATCCTGAACTTGACTTTAGCGATATTCCAAAGCTTACAGAACTCTATGAGAGAGTTACAGGAATGAAGGTATATGACCGTTCCCCATACACAGGAAAGCTTGTATTCGCTGCATTCTCAGGCTCACATCAGGATGCCATAGCAAAGGGTATGAAGTTCAGAAAAGAGCAGGGCAATGGAATGTGGACCTGTCCATATCTGCCGCTTAATCCAGAGGATATCGGAAGAAAATATGATGGAGATGTTATAAGAATAAACAGCCAGTCTGGAAAGGGTGGAATCGGATTTATACTTCAGACAAAGTATGGATTTGACCTGCCTGCCAAGTTCAGGGAGGACCTTGGATATACTGTTAAGGATGTATCAGATAAGGAACACAAGGAGCTCAGCCCTAAGGAAGTTCTTGATATATTCCAGAATACATATGTAAATGTTGATGGACCTATAAAGATGCTTGAGAACCATTTTGTTCAGGGAGATGGAATATCAACGGAGATCACTATTCTCAAGAATGGTGAAAAGAAGGTGTATCATGGCAAGGGAAATGGACGTCTTGATGCAGTCAGCAACGCCATTAAAAAGCATTTTGATATACAGTTTAAGGTCGTATGCTATGAGGAGCATTCTCTTCAGACTGGATCCAACTCACAGGCTGTGGCTTATGTCGGAATTGAGATTGAAAACGGCAGTGTTGTATGGGGGGCAGGAATAAAGGATGATATCATCGATGCCTCTGTACATGCACTTGTAAGCGCAGTGAATAGAACAGGTAAATTATAAAACCAGATCGTATATGCGATAATATAATAATAAAACCGGAAGACCTTGTATGTAAAGGCTTCCGGTTTTGCTGTTGTATAACGGCTATTTCGTGAGCTGTGTCTAGATCTGTGATCAAAAATGATCAATCTGACTGCATGGTTTTCAGTTTTTTATAACAGTAGCCTATGATATCCTTACGTGTCACGATGCCAATAAATTTATTCTGATCGTCTACGACCGGGACAAAGTTCTGAGCCATTGCGCGGGCTATCAGATCTTCCATGTTTGAGTTGATCGATACGGAGGCGTACTCGAATTTCTTTGGGATGTCACTCAGAAAGATCGTCTCGGCGGTCTTGAGTGCACTCATTGAATTCTTTTTGCAATACCAGAGAATATCGCCCTCTGTTATAGTTCCAACGTACTCGCCATTGTTTGACAATATAGGGATGGCAGAGTAGCGGTGTATCTCCATTTTTTCAAGTATCTGTCTGAGGGAAAAACTATCCTCAATATATGCAACCTCACTTTTGGGTGTCAGAAAAAATAAAATATTCATGTTAATTCTCCTTGATGCAAATAATAAGCTTGAGTAACAAACTGACTACATTTAATTATAGGCGATAATCCGTTGAAGTTCAATTGAATAAAGTGTGAAAAAGAGGCATTGCATGAAAAAAGGGCATTTTACGTTCGACAAATGGAAAATATGTTGTTTTCAGAATACACAGATACAACATTGTAATATGTCTGAATTTGCAAAAAGCTGTTGTTAAATGTCTAGCTATTTGATATTATTAAAATGTATATACAATTTGGAAGCGATATAAGGAGGTTTGTATGGGAACAGAAAATGTTTTCCAGGAAAATCAGGAATATCTTATAAAGGCAAGAGAGCTGGTGACAGCTATAGATGATATGGAGGATGAACTTGACCAGGCAAAGGCGCTTCAGAAGCGTACTTCCAGGAGTTTATCCCAGGAAGAGAAAGGTCTGGCGGACGAGGTTGGTTCAACACTCAAAAATAGAAAAATAGAGATAGAAGATGGATATGATGCAAGACTTGCGGAGAACGGTGCAAATATAAGAAAGCTTCAATCCAAGAAAGACAAAAAGAAGACTGAACGCATGGGAAACAGGATAGAGAGCGAGACAGCCGCGCTCAATGAGGACAACAGGCAGTTGCGACTTGAGGCAAAGGAATTGTTCAAACAGAATCATGTATCAGCGTTCTGTAATAGTGGATTCTTTTACTGCATGTTTGCACCGAGCGGCGCAGGGGAGATCATACGGCTTATTTTGCTTATAATACTGTTTTGTCTTGGTATCCCGGCGTTGGTTTCTGTGACACTTTCGTATACAGTGTTTGCGGATGGAGTGGATAAGCTTGTATATGTGGTTATAGGACTTTCTATTATAATATTTGAATTCATTGTCTATTTCATTGTGTTCAATATGGCGAAGGTGAGAAACTTGGATGTTGTACGCGAGGGACGACAGATACGAAATAAGGTGAGAGCAAATGACAGACAGATCAGAGCCATAAGAAACTCTATAACAAGAGACAAGGATGAGAGTGTTTACAATCTCGAAAAGTATGATGATAGACTCAAGGAACTTGAAGAAGAGAGAGAAGATATCAGCAACCGCAAGATAGAAGCCATAAAGGTGTTTGAGAATGAAACGAAGCAGGTGATTGTGGCAGAGATAACAAGCCGCAGACAGCCAAAGATAGACTCCCTAAAGGAGGAATTGAAGTCTCTTGAGGAGAAGATCAATGCAATGGAGAGCAAGCTGGCTGATATGCGGAGTCATCTCACTGATAGCTATGTCACATTTCTTGGAAAAGATCTTTGTACAGAAGAAAAACTTACAGATCTTATATCCATTATGGAAGAAGGTACAGCAAGTACGGTGTCGGGGGCTATAGAAGTATACAAGGGAGAGGATTGATACAACCGTATATAATTTAAGTTTATGGTTTATCAGATCCTATGTGGAAGCTTCGGTCCGCATGATGACGTCGGCGATGTAATGCGCCATGTTGTTTACAGTATACAATCTTGTACTCTGCAGAAGACTGAGTCCTGGTTTTCCAGACAGATTAACGATCCCGGTAATAGACAAGTCGCCTATTGCCGGGAGTTTTTTATTTACACCTATACCGGGAAGAAGCGGAGCTTTGGTGAGAGTTACCATCCCCACATCTGTTCTGTGCCCGAGCGACGCGTCCACGGCGATCACAACCGGGTATTGGTGCTCTGTATATATCTTCTTTATCGTATCGTTTAGGTTGAGAGCGTGGACTGGGTGCTGCAATGTGCCATATACTCTGTAGGCACACTGGGAATTGGAAAGCAAGCTGCCTACGAGCGGGCCAAGAGCATCGCCTGTTGCCCGGTCTGTTCCTATGCATAGAACAACTGTGCTCCTATCTCCACTGCGCAGGGACTTTAATATTTTGCACATTCTGGCGGACATATCGTCCGCGGATGAAGTGATTGTGGGATTGTAATATTCAGTTCGCCTGAGCATTCTTCTGCGATCGGTTATATTCATATGGTAGACCTGCCTTGATTCTATAATATTAGATTATTTCCAAACAATGTAAAGTTTACACATCTTTGGCTTAATAACTGAGAAATTGATGTGATGATAAAAGTCATATAAAAAAGAAAAAGTCAATAAAATAAAAGCCTCCGGTGACAGAATTTCCTAAAAAAAAGATAGGATGGATGCTATCATACAGACTACTAAAATAAAATTCGGGAGGTAAGTTATGTATGATAGAGATAGTATATGATGAGGAGAGAGAAAAAAACAGTGACACAGGGAGAAAGAAATATGAACTCCCAAAGAATATCAGACAGGTGGGAAATGCTCCAGGAAATTACAAGATATATATAGAAGATTATGTGATGACGTATCTGAGAAAACTTGCTGCCCCGGGAAATATGATGTGCAGAGGGGCGATACTGCTTGGAAGGATATACCGTCAAGATGGCGAAAAAGTTATGTTTATAAGTGGTGCGGTGGATGCGCAGAATCTCGAATTTGATATCTCGATGATAAGCTTTGATGACAGCGTGTGGAGCAGCTTGTATTCAGAGATAAACAAATATTTTGATGATCTGGTTATAGTCGGCTGGTTTTTATCCAGAATGGGATTTTCGACAAATATAAATGAGCAGATGAAAAAGCTGCACAGGGATAATTTCCCAGGGGATGATAAGATATTGTTTCTCATGGATTCCCTCGAGTGCGATGAGGCGTTTTATTATTATGAAAATGGCAGTCTTGTGAGAGAAAAGGGATATTACATATACTATGTTCGAAATGAGAAAATGCAGAACTATATAATAAGCAGAAAAAATGATGCGACGGAGTCGAAGAGGGATGCAGTCGCTATAAAGGATAAGACCGTGGTGGAGACATTCCGTGAGAAGGAGCGCAGTAGAACGAAGGACCACCGGAAGGGAAGAGGCGGATTTGTACGTACTGCTGCGGGCATCGGAGTCGTGTGTGCTGTGTCTCTGGGGGCTCTATGGTGTGTGTCACCGTCCACATTTGATAGGCTGGGGGATGTGGTGATGCGAAAAAATGGAGGGGAAGTTCAGGTGTTCATGAACAATGCTGACGTCAGAAGTGCAGACGAACCGTCAGGTGTTATAAATAAGGGAAGCTCCAAGCGAAATGTGAATATGCAGCAGATAGATTCACAGGAGGGAGATGCACAGACAGAGCAAACTCAGTCAGCAGACCAGACATCCCAGGATAGAGCGCAGCCTGACTCAGGAAGTATCACAGAAAATATCACAGAAAATATCACAGAAAATATCACAGAAAATACAGCCGATGTTATAGCAGCGGACTCTGGTCAGAATATATATATCGTGGAGGCCGGGGATACCCTGGTAAGTATTGCGATAAAGATGTATGGTGATCAGACTAAGGCCGATTATATAGCCACTGTGAATGAACTGGATATAGACACCCCCATATACGAGGGGCAGAAAATAGTTATTCCATATATAGAGTAAAAATGCTATAATTAGCGTGTTTTTTATGAAGAATACTCATTATGCTGAGAGGAAATCTGAGCGTAATGGGAGAATTTTTATTGGTGAGAGATTTTACTAACGGATTATAATTTCAGAGGATGAGTGTAATGAGTTTATTTAATAAGAACAGAAAAAAAGAGAATTATAAACACGAAGAAAAAGATGAATCAGTAAAGGCTCTTTATGATGAGTGTGCAGATGATTCGGTGGATAATGTAATAGAAGTAAAGCGCACTATGGGCAAAAGAGGGCGTGTCATAGTGGCAGTGGCTGTTGCGGTGATTGCCGTCGGACTGAGCATATCGTATATGAGGTATAGTGCTGTAAAGACGTATGACGGGTTTGATGTTGTCAAATCGGTTGAGACATCCGGAGACAATATAGCGGATTATTTTGTGTTTGCAGGAAATGTCCTCAAGGTTACAAAGGATGGAGCGTCATATATTGATGAAACTGGCACGGTGAAGTGGGATGTCAGCTATGCTATGAAGATGCCTAAAGCAGAAGTGTGCGGTGATTATGCCATAGTTGCGGATATGAATGGCAAGGATGTATACATATTTACCACTGAGGGAGAGGTGAGCCGTCAGACGCTGAGTTATGATATTGCAAATGTTGACATAGCGCAACAGGGAGTTTACTGCCTTGTTCTCATTGGGGAAGATGGTTCATATATAAGCGAGTATGATAAGGACAGTAAGAAGATATATGAGAAGAAGGCATCTATAGATAAGGATGGATATCCTCTGGATATAGATATCTCCAATGATGGTGTAAAACTAATAGTAAGCTATTTAAGAGTGAATGGCGTCAAGACTGAAACGGTGTTGGCGGCGTACAATTTTGGTTCGGTGGGACAGAATAAAAATGCGGACAGACTTATGGATTCATATACTATAGAAGATTCACTATATCCTACGGTGAAGTTTATCGACAACGATACCATCGCCTGCTTTGGCGATAAGGATATAAGGCTGTACACTATGGTGGAGGAACCCAAGGAGAAAACTGTCATAGATCTGGAAGGCAGAGAGATGCAGGGAGTGTTTTATAATTCTACCTGTGTTGGGTATATAGCTTTGGCTGATTCTGGCTCTGGCTCAAAATATAAGATATACACATATGGAAGTAACGGAAGCCAGAAGTCTGTGGTTAGCTATTCGGATTCATATGACAAGATATATGCGGCTCAGGATGAGATAATAGTTGTGGGAGATATGGACTGTAGTATTTTCAGATTGAATGGAAGTACCAAATTCAAATACTCGTTTCCCAAGAAGCTTGTCAATGTGGTTCCGGATGCAAACAAAGAAGAGTATGTAGTGATATCTGAAAGTGAAACGCAGATAATAGCTTTAAAGTAGATAGTAAATAGATGCAATTGCAGATCTGTTGATTTAGTGAGAGGAGACGTGTTATGAATCTTATGTTACTTGCATTCCTTGCAATCGTATTATTGTGCGCACTCCTGGGATATCACAGAGGACTGCTTAAGAGCGCGCTCAGTGCAATAGGGATAGTTGGGGCTATTCTGCTTGCAAATTTACTAAATCCATATGTAAGGACTTTTATCTGTGAGCATACAGGTATAAGAGAAGAGGTCAGACAGAGGATAGAGTTGGGGCTCAATGCTGATCAACTTGATGTACAGGGGTCAGTATATGGAAAGGAAGGGTATCTTGAGAATACAGACCTTCCGGAGATCGTAAAAAATTATATACGAAGCAGCGACAGTATAAGAAAAGGCCAGGAGACATTGTCTGAATATGTACAGGATGTGGTGGACTATCTGACGGATATGGTAGTTAGTGGAATTGCATACATAACAACAGTATTACTGGTTGCTTTGGGGCTCATAATAGCGTTGGCGCTTTCTAATCTGGTCAGTGTGATACCTGTGGTTGGCGGAATAGATAAGACTGGGGGGATTGTGTTTGGATTTGCCCAGTCAATACTCATCGTATGGGGGCTGATGCTTGTAATCACGCTTTTTTCTGCGTTTAGCTGGGGAACAGATATGATGAAAATGATCGATGAAAGTAAAATATTGACATTTGTATACAAAAAGAATATTTTTTTGAAAATAGTTGTTGACATATTGGATAATATTTAGTATAGTGTCACTTGCTGGTCGTGACCGGCAAGTGAAAACAATGAATCAGGTCAATATGTCACTGAGACATGATTATAAATTGCCTGAAAAAGTTGTTGACATACACACTTCGGTGTGGTAATATTCAGAAGTTGTCGCCGAAGAGGTCAGACATCAGCAACCGAAAAGATCTTGAAAAAAGATAAAAAAGTTGTTGACAAAGAACTTCAGATGTGATAACATATAGAAGTTGTCGCTGAGATGCGAGAACATAAAGAACCTTGAAAAATTAACAACATGACAACCCTGAAATTCCAA
>ENA-OOXY01000270-OOXY01000270.1-human-gut-metagenome-genome-assembly--contig:-NODE-270-length-56051-cov-10.511804_pt1 | contig 56051 bp, 34 predicted proteins | sample MGYA00241593_ERZ501355 | MGnify/ENA primary metagenome ERZ501355 (study PRJEB25962, sample SAMEA2042739) | human gut metagenome | biome: human gut; feature: human-associated habitat; material: faeces... | reverse complement strand
GGTGAGAAGATATGGCTGAAGTAACAATTCCAAAGGAAAAAATGAATTATACAATAGACCTTCTTATCACTATGGTGACAGATGAGATTGCAGAAGAAACGGGAAAGGACAGAAAAGAGATATTGACAGATTTTCTATGTTCAAAGACAGGAAAAGCACTGTATGATGAGAAAACAAAGCTGTGGTGCAATGGTCCGGCATATATAGCTGAATTGTATAGGGAAGAGTTAAAGAAATTCGGATATCAGATTTGAGATGAATGCATATCCAGATGGTGTTAAAAACTTCCGCTATTATATCGTTGTGACAACTAAATATTTCAAAAACGCTGAGGTCAGCATTTCCTAATCATAGGACAACGACCTCAGTTTTTTTATACCTAGGAATCGGCATTCATGAATCAGCCGGTTCTTTTTGTTTACAGAAAAATGAAGGAGAACGACAAAGTGAGCAGAGCAAAAAATCCGAAATATGAATCCATGTCACTGGAAGAATTGAAGGCAAATATGGAAAAGAGCAGACAGGAACTGGAGGTTGCAATCCACAACAAAAACCTTCTGGAGCAGAGAAAAAAGTTAGTGGAACGCAGGGAACGCTCCCACCGGCTGATTGTCAAAGGGGCAGAGTTTGAGAAAGCGTTTCCGTTGTCCAGAGATCTGGAGCAGGAAGATGTTCAGAATATAATGAACCAGCTGCAGAACAGCAGTTACAACAAGAGTATTGTGCGGCAGACTTATATCTCAGCGTCACAAAAAGACCGACAACAGATTGCAGAAGCGGTTAAAAAAACAGAGAAGGGAGATGACAGTTAATGGCATTGTATCATTTTTCAGTAAGACATGTATCCAGAGGGAAAGGGCAGATGGTGGTTGCTTCCGCAGCCTATATTTCCGGGCAGAGGATTTATGACGGTTATTACAATAAGATACATGACTATACAAGCAAGTCGGGCGTGGTATTTACAGAAATTCTGACACCGGAGTATGTGCCGGAGCGTATGACAGACAGGGAAACACTCTGGAACGAGGTGGAGCATGTAGAAAGGAACAACAAGGCGCAGCTTGCCTATTCGTTTGACATTGCCCTGCAGAATGAACTGACACTTGAGGAAAATATAAGACTGGCGAAAGAATTCTGCCAGGAGCAGTTTGTGGTATGTGGCATGATCGTGGATCTGGCAGTCCATGAGGGAAAATCGGATAATGAAGAAGAGCCGGATAATCCACATTTCCATGTGCTTGCCCCAATCCGTCCTTTTACAGAGGAAGGAATCTGGGGCAATAAACAGAGACGGGAATATATTCTTGATGAGGATGGAAACCGGGTGAAGGACGCGAAAGGAAAAGATATGTTCAATGCTGTTTCTACTACCGGTTGGAATGATCCCGAACTTTTAAAAGAATGGCGGCGGGCATGGACAGAGAAAGTAAATGGGAAATTCCAGGAGTGCCACATGGCAGCCAGAATCGACCACCGTTCCTACAAAGAACAGGGGATTGACCTGATCCCGACCATCCATGAGGGATATGAAGTCCGGGCAATGGAGAAAAAGGGAATCAAAACGGTAATCGGAGAACTGAACCGGGCAATCCGGCAGTTCAACCAGATGTTTATTTCTCTAAAAGAGTCTATTCAGTGGATGAAGACAGCTTATGAGGAAATGAAAGCAGAGCTAGATCGCAGACAGAACCCTACACTTCTGGAGAGTTTGCAGGATTATTATGATAAAAAGACACAGGGTAGACCGCCGTTACCAAATTTCTATGCGGAGATGAAACGGAGAGGGAAGAATCTCTCCAATTTACAGGAGTTTTCAAAATCCATCAATTATCTTCAGACCCATCAGATAGAGACGATGGATGACTTGCAGGAACGGATTGAGGAACTTAATGGTGTTGTTTCTGTCAGCAAAAAAGAAATTTCCGAAAAGCGAAAACAGTTAAAGGAACTGGAGAATCTGGAAAAGATGGCAGAGGTGATTAAAACAAACCAGCCATTGATTGATGAGTATAATCGTTTCTATTTTCAGAAAAGACGGGAGAAATATTATCAGCAGCATAAAAAAGAAATCAATTATTACCGCAAATGTGAACGGGAACTAAAACAGCATCTGGATCAAAATGGAAAGGTGCCTACTGCCAGATGGAAACGAGAGAAAGAAGAACTCCAGGCGGTGATCGAAGAGCTGAAAGCAGACAATCAGCCGTATCAGGAAGAACTTGCGTTTGTAAAAAAGGTACAGAGCTGTGCAGACATTGCCAGACGTGACCGGGAAATGGCAGAAGCAGATACTTCCGGGCGTTCAGAAGAAAAAAGCGAGAAGCAGACAAAGTTCCCAGCATTTCACGCAGCTCAGACGGAAGATATTTTTGAAGAAAGCGGTAAAGCAGAGCAACAGCCGGTGAAGCAGTCGGAGCAGAAGACAGAAAAGAAGACTTCTCTTCTGAGAAAACTGGATGAAAAAAAGAAAGAGTGTGCAGAGCGTGATGCAAAACAACAGGCAGTGAAGAAAAAACGGAACCATGAGATGAGTTTATAACAGTCTGTCAGCAGGACAGATGGGAAAGGATGAGGAAAATGCAGTATACAGAAGAACAGATTACAAGAGCCAACCAGACCAATCTTGTTTCTTTTCTGAACGCACAGGGGGAACAGTTGGTGAAAAGTGGCAGGGAATATCGTTGGAAAAAGCATGACAGTGTAACGGTATCCGGTAACCGGTGGTATCGTCACAGTCAGGGCAGGGGCGGCTATCCGGTGGATTTTGTGATGGAATTTTACAACGCTACATTTCCGGAAGCAGTTAAAAAGTTAATCGGGGAGGAAGGCGAAGGCAGGAACAGTACCTGCCCCGCCCCGTCCCCTGACTTCCGGTTACCAGAGAAAGAGGAAAATAATGAGAAAATCATCAGATATCTGACAGAAAACAGAGGGATTGAAAAGAATCTGGTGGAGGAATGGATCAGCAGTGGGGATATTTATGAAGAAAAGAAGCACCATAATGTGGTGTTTGTTGGCAGGGATGCAGACGGTATTCCCAGATATGCCCATTGCAGGGGAACAAGTGAAATAAAATACAGGGGAGATGTGGCTGGATCTGATAAATCTTGCGGATTCTGTCACAGAGGGACGGATAATCAGTTGTTTGTGTTTGAAGCAGCCATTGATCTGCTTTCTTTTATCCAACTATTTCCCAAAGACTGGAAAAAGCGGAGCTACCTGAGTCTGGGTGGCATTTCCGGTGTGGCACTGAGGGCCTTTCTTTCTGAACGCCCTCAGATTACTTCTGTATTCCTGTGCCTGGATAATGACCAGGCAGGGAATGAAGCCTGTGAGAAACTGGCAGAAGAAATCCCGGACGGATACAGTGTCATCCGTCTGAAACCGTCCCGAAAGGACTGGAATGAAATCCTTTGCGATAAAAATGCAGACAGGAAGAAAGCAATCATTGAAACAGTTACAATGAAAGCACCAGAGAAGGAAGAATTGGTGCCAATGCTGTGTTATGAAGACATTGAGCAGACCAGCGTAGAATGGCTGTGGTTTCCCTATTTGCCATTTGGAAAACTGACGATTATCCAGGGCAATCCGGGAGAGGGAAAAACTTATTTTGCCATGATGCTGACCGCAGCCTGCACGAACCGGAAGACTTTCCCGAATATGGAAGAAATTGAACCTTTCAATGTGATCTATCAGACCGCCGAAGATGGCATGGGAGATACGATCAAGCCGAGACTGGTAGAAGCAGGTGCCGACCTGAGCCGGGTGATGGTCATTGATGATACAGAGGAAGCACTGACATTATCCGATGACCGTATTGAAAAGGCTATCCGTCAGAATCAGGTCAGACTTTTAATCATTGATCCGGTACAGGCTTTTATCGGTGCAGATGTGGATATGAACCGGGCAAATGAAGTCCGTCCGGTATTCCGGAAACTAGGGATGATCGCAGAGCAGACAGGCTGTGCGATTGTGCTGATCGGACATCTGAACAAATCTTCCGGGACACAGAGCACCTACCGGGGACTTGGCTCCATTGACATCATGGCGGCAGTGAGGAGCCTGATCTTTATCGGAAAAGTAAAAAAAGACCCGACCACAAGGGTTCTGCTCCATGAGAAAAGTTCCCTTGCACCTCCGGGTGAGACGATGGCATTTAAACTTGGAGATGAAGAAGGCTTCCGATGGGTGGGAGCTTATGAGATTTCTGCCGATGAATTGTTAGATGGGAAAGAAGGAAAGCCGACAGAGACAAAACTACAAAGAGGGGCAAAGCTGATTCAGGAGCTTTTGACAGACGGAAACACGATCACCATCCGGGAAGTGGATGAAAAAGCAAAGGCACAGGGGATTTCCCAGAGAACCATGCGTGAAGTAAGAAGCCGGATGAAAGAAGAACTGGATTATCAGATGAATGAAAAGCAGGAAAATACTATTCGATTAAAAAAAATAAAAGAGAATGGGTGACGGCAGGATTTTGGAGTAAACGGCAGTCTTTATAGATACCCTATCTGCCGCCTGCCGTTTGCCAGTGCAAGGCAATCGAACGAAAACAGTAGGTATCCATACGAAAATAAAAAAATGAAACCAACAGTCTGGGCAGTTAATCTGTAAAAATGGATTAGCTGCTCTTTTTTTGCAAAAAATGGAGGGTTTACAATGGCAGCGAAGAAGAAAATCATCAATATCAAAGTATATTTTGACGGTGATCAGGACGCAAAAGAAGTATTTGCCGAGGTGATTGCACAGAAAATACGTGACACGAAAACAAAAGATAAACTTGCAATAATGAAAGATAAGCAGTATAATGATTATGAGTTCAGTAATCTGAAATCTGCGTAGGATGTGCAACGTAACGGAGGTATCAGATGAACAACAGATATATGAGTAACAATATAGACAGAAATGCAACATGGAGAGTTGGCGTATACTGCCGACTTTCCAAAGATGACGAACTGACCGGAGAGAGTGCCAGCATCTCCAACCAAAGGGACATTCTGGTGAATTACTGTCAGTCACAGGGCTGGCAGGTGGTGGATGTGTTTCAAGACGATGGTTATACAGGATTGAATACAGACCGACCGGACTTGCAGAGACTTCTCAAAGCCTGTGAAAAAGGACTGGTGAATCTTGTGATTACCAAAGACCAGAGCCGACTGGGACGAAATCATGTACAGACAGGATTTCTGATGGAGGAGTTTTTCCCCAAGCATGGAGTAAGGTATATCGCATTATACGACAATGTGGATACCTTTGACGGGGACAATGAGATTGCTCCGTTTAAGAACGTGCTGAATGAGATGTATTCCAGGGATATTTCCAAGAAAGTTCATGCTTCCTACCACCTGCAGGCAACCAAGGGGAAGTTTACAGGCGTTGTTCCACCATTGGGATATCAGAAAGACCCGGAGGAAAAGGGACATCTTCTGATTGATGAGGAGACAGCACCGATTGTCCGGAAAATTTTTCAATGGGCGGTGGATGGTCATGGGATCAACTTCATATCCAGAGAACTGGAACGCCAGCAGATTCCATGCCCTACCTGGTGGCACAGGAAACGGGGACTTCGCACTTACTACACCAAATGGGAAAAGAAAGATCCGGAGAATGGGAAATTTGTCTGGGATGAATCTTATCTCAAGTCCCTGCTGATGAATCCGGTGTACTGTGGTGACATGGCTTCCCAGAAACGGTACTACCGTTTTAAGATTGGCAATCAGGGAGATAAAGCACCGGAGGATTGGATTACAGTCAGAAATACCCATGAAGCAATCATTCCGCAGGATGTATTTGATCTGGTACAGGCGAAGATGACAGGCAGGAAACGTCAGACAGAACAGGGAGAATACAGCATGTTTGCCGGATTGCTCCGCTGTGCAGAGTGTGGCGGTGCATTGACATTAAAGAAGACGCATACCAAAGATCAGCATGAAGTTTATACCTGTTCCACCTATATCCATAAGGGAAAAGCACACTGCACTCAACACCGGGTGGACGCTGATGATCTGTATGATGCAGTCCTTATCAGAATCCAGGAATGTGCAAAAGCAGTCACCGGAGATGGAACAGAACTGGAAAACCGGGTGAAGGAGTTATGCGAAGAAGATACACAGGGACACAGAGACAGTCTGGAGAAGCTGGTATCAAAACAGAAAGACCGCCTGGAGACATTAGACCGGTTGATTGCAAAACTGTATGATGATCTAATTAATGACAAGATTACAGAATCTGTTTTTGATAAGATGTTGGAGAAGACACAGAAAGAGCAGACAGACATCAAAAAGGAACTTTCCCAGAACCAGAGTGTGCTGAATACAGAAGAAAAACTGGATGCACAGTCCCAGCAGTGGATTGAGGATATCAGCGAGTATGCGGACATTAAAGAACTGGATGCCAATCTTCTGAACCGACTAATCAGTAAAATCGTTATCTCAGAACCGCAGGAGAAAGACGTAACAGAGAATTACCGCCGCACTCCTGAAATGGTCACAATGGAAATTCATTTCAATTTAAAACCAATACCGGAGCTTGGAACCATCGAAAGAGGTTCCGGCTCCCATAAATAAGAAAATCTATCAAAATTTAATCTATTTTAATCTTTTCAAGGCTTATTTCGAGCCAATATTTTCTCATAAAAGACATAAAACAGCTGATGGCTGGTGCCGGAATCATGCTGCTGGGAACTACCCTGATTCCACAGCTGGCAACATTGTTCTCTTAAGAGGAGTGGTAGATGAACACCATCATTGAGAGAATTACGGAAGCGATAAAGGATATCCTGATCGGACTTATCAAGTCATGTTTGGATAACATGTTCACGTCTGTCAATGAGCAGGTGGGAACCATAGCCGGGCAGGTGGGACAGACACCGCAGGGATGGAATGCAGGGATTTTTAATCTGATTCAGAATATATCCCAAACGGTGATCGTCCCCATTGCGGGACTGATCATCACCTTTGTCCTGTGCTATGAATTGATCACGATGGTAACACAGAAAAACAATTTCCATGAATTTGAGACTTATAACATTTTCCTCTGGATCTTCAAAGCGTATGTGGCCATTTATCTGGTGACAAATACGTTCAATATCACGATGGCGGTCTTTGACGTTGGCCAACATGTGGTAAACAATGCCGCCGGGGTGATATCAGGAAACACTGCGGTGGATGCAACAGAAGCAATTACACGGATTGTGGATGCCCTGGAGGATATGGAGTTAGGGGATTTGTTCCTGCTATCCATGGAAACGCTGCTGATCAGTATTACCATGCGGATTCTGTCAATCATCATAACCGTTATTTTGTACGGAAGAATGATAGAAATTTACCTTTATACTTCCATAGCACCAATTCCGTTTGCTACCATGACCAATAAGGAATGGGGCAATATCGGAAACAACTATTTAAAAGGCTTGTTTGCACTGGCATTTCAGGGATTCTTCATGATGGTCTGTGTGGGAATTTATGCAGTTTTAGTAAATGCAATGACCATATCCAGTGACCTTCATGCAGCAATGTTTTCAGTAGCGGCTTATACCGTGATTCTTGCATTTTCATTATTCAAGACCGGAAGCCTTAGCAAATCGATATTCAATGCCCACTAACGGGCAGGAAAGGAGCGCATACCATGGCGTATGTACCAGTACCAAAAGACCTTACCAAGGTCAAAACAAAAGTAGCGTTAAATCTGACAAAGCGGCAGTTGATTTTCTTTTCACTTGCCGCAGTTGTGGGAATTCCGTTTTATCTGTTCATGAGAAAACCAATCGGTTCCAGTATCGCTGCCATTTTGATGGTAACGGTCATGCTTCCGTTTTTCTTCATGGCAATGTATGAAAAAGACGGGCTTCCCTTTGAAAAAGTGGTGGCAAATATCATTCGACAGAAGTTTATCTGTCCGGCAGTAAGACCATATAAGACAGAAAATTTTTATCAGGAGATTTCCACCCTTGTAAAAAAGGAGGGTGTGCCGGATGGCAAAAAAGACAAAGCAGGAGGCTCAGCAGGAGCGTCTGTCCCTGGCGGAAAAAAGAAACCGTCAGGAAAGAAGAAACAAAAAAAGCAGAAAAGAAAGAGAACAGGAAAAGCGTAGGAAGAAACAGGAGCGGGATCGCAGGAAACAGAAAAACATTCCTACAACTGCACAGCAGAGTATTCCGTATATTCGGATGCTGCAGGATGGTATCTGCCAGGTGACAAAGACCTTTTTCTCCAAGACGATTCAGTTTTACGACATCAATTATCAGCTTGCTTTAAACGAGGATAAGACCACGATATTTGAGAATTACTGTGATTTCTTAAATTACTTTGATTCTTCCATCAGTGTGCAGCTGTCCTTCATCAATCAGCAGGTGGATGTGGCAGAATTTGAAAAAAGCATTGATATTCCGGATCAGAACGATGACTTCAATGCCATTCGTGAAGAGTACCGTACTATGCTGAAAAATCAGCTTTCCAAAGGAAATAATGGTCTGGTGAAGACAAAGTATATCACTTTTGGAATCGAAGCAGAAAGCCTGAAGGTGGCAAGGCCAAGGCTTGAAAGAATCGAAACGGATATCTTAAATAACTTTAAGATTCTGGGAGCACAGGCACATTCTTTGAATGGACTGGAAAGGCTGGAGATTCTGTATCATGTGTTCAACCAGGATCGGATCGAACCATTTAAGTTCCAGTACAAGATGCTTCCGGAAACCGGATTAAAGACCAAAGATTTTATTGCACCGACTTCCTTTAACTTTTCCAAGAATCAGACATTTTTGATGGGAAGAACGATGGGAAGTGTGAGTTACCTTCAGATTCTTGCACCGGAGCTGACAGACCGGATGCTTGCAGATTTTCTGGATGTGGATGACAGCATCAATGTCAACATTCATATCCAGTCCATTGATCAGAGTTCAGCAATCAAGATGATCAAGAGTAAGATTTCTGATCTTGATAAGATGAAGATCGAAGAGCAGAAGCGTGCGGTACGTTCCGGTTATGATATGGACGTGCTTCCATCGGACCTTGTGACTTATGGCGAAGAGGCAAAGAATCTGCTGGAAGATCTGCAGTCCAGAAATGAGAGAATGTTCCTTGTGACAGTTCTGGTAATGAATACCGCAAAGAAGCGTCAGAAGCTGGATAATAATATTTTCCAGGTGCAGGGGATCGCACAGAAATATAACTGTTCCTTAAAACAGCTGGATTATCAGCAGGAAGCAGCACTCATGTCCTGTATTCCGCTTGGAGTCAATCGAATTGAAATTCAGAGAGGGCTTACCACATCTTCAACGGCGATCTTCGTGCCATTTACGACACAGGAACTGTTTCAGGAAGGGGAAGCTCTTTATTATGGATTGAATGCATTATCCAACAACATGATCATGGTTGATCGGAAACGTCTGAAGAACCCGAATGGACTGATTCTTGGTACACCAGGTTCCGGTAAGTCCTTCTCAGCAAAGAGGGAAATTACAAACTGCTTTTTGATTACGGAGGACGATATCATTGTCTGTGATCCAGAAGCCGAATATTCGGCACTTGTGCAGGCGCTGCATGGGCAGGTGGTAAGAGTTTCGCCGGTATCTGACCAGTATATCAATCCAATGGATCTGAATCTGAATTATTCCGAGGAAGACAATCCACTGTCACTGAAAGCAGATTTTATTCTGTCTTTGTGTGAACTGATTGTTGGAGGAAAGAATGGATTGGAGCCGGTAGAAAAGACCATTATTGACCGTTGTGTGCGGTTAGTATATCAGGAATACCTTGCCGATCCAGTACCTGAGAAGATGCCAATCCTAGAGGATTTATATAATCTTCTGAGAAAACAGGAAGAACCGGAAGCACAGCGACTGGCCACATCATTGGAGATTTATGTTACAGGTTCTTTGAATGTGTTTAATCATCAGACAAACGTGGATATCAATAACCGCATTGTATGCTTTGACATCAAGGAACTTGGTAAGCAGCTGAAAAAAATCGGGATGCTTGTAATCCAGGATCAGGTCTGGAACAGGGTAACGATGAACCGTTCTGCCCATAAGTCCACCAGATATTATGTGGATGAGTTCCACCTTCTTTTGAAGGAAGAGCAGACCGCAGCTTATAGTGTGGAGATATGGAAGAGATTCCGTAAATGGGGTGGTATTCCAACTGGCATCACCCAGAATATTAAGGATTTGCTGTCTTCCAGGGAAATTGAGAACATTTTTGAAAACTCAGACTTCATTTATATGCTCAATCAGGCTTCCGGAGACAGGCAGATTCTGGCAAAACAGCTGAATATCTCACCAACCCAGCTGTCCTATGTAACCAACAGTAATGAGGGGGAAGGACTTTTGTTCTATGGAAATGTCATTATCCCATTTGTAGACAGATTCCCGAAGAATTCCCTCTATAAAATCATGACAACCCGCTTAGAGGAGACTTCCGAAGCAGGTTAAATCAAAGGAGAAAACAATGTTACGAGCAATTTCATATGTATTAACTTTTAGTGGCGGTGCTGTTTTCGGCATCGCTTTTCTCTGCTTATTACAGGCAGGGAAAGGGTATCCGAAGAAGGAGGAGTAAGTAGTGGCAGAACAGAGAATGAAAGTCAGGGACAAGAAAGTCCAGAAGATGACCAAGGATGGGCTGGTGGAAGAAAACCTGACAGATAAATCTTCTGTTCGTGTCAGTAACCGTGTCGGTGATGTGCAGATGGGAAGAAAACAGGGGGAAAAAGAAGAAAACCTTGTGGATAAGTCTCCCCGCCAGTCTGAACGGAGTGGGAAAAATATTCGACCCTCTGTGCAAAAATCCAGGGATGCACCGGAACTGATACGGACAGAGAAGCAAAGTGAGGATTTGGGACAGAGTAGTAAACAGCAAAATAGAAAAAGAATCCGTGCTGAAGTCGGAAAAGAATCCAGACTTGCAGAAAAATCCGAAGCCGGACAGTCAGGGAGACTGAAAGAAAAACGTGCTGATCTATCAGAAAACAGAGGAGACAGCCGGAGAAATCAGACAGGTGGCAGCAAAAAGCCAAAACAAAAACAACGTTTGAAGTTTGCTTATGAGGAAACTGGTGCTTCTGTGAAAAATGACAAAGATATGGAGAAATTGAACCAGATGGATACGGATGGAGTCAATTTCCGCCATCAGAAACAGAAAGAAAAAGCCAAAAAGTTTTCTTATGAAGAAGCAAGAAAGAAAAAGGAAGCAAAGCAGCATTCCAAGAAAGCACAGGTCTATCAGGCAAATGAAGGAGAAACTCCTGGAAAGAAAAAATCCCGTTTGAAGTTTGGTGAAGGGGAATCTGTGAAAACAGAAAAAACTTCTGTTGTCAAGAAAGCAGGAAGTGCAACTTCCGTAGCATTACACCGTGAGATTAGCAAAAATGAAGACGATAATGCGGCGGTAGAAGGTGCCCATAAGTTAGAAGAAAGCGGCGAAGGTGTTTACCGGCTGGAACAGAGAAGTGCCAGACGCAGGAAACAGTGGGCATCCAGAAAAAGAAGCAGACTTGAGAGACAGGCAGAGAAACAGGCACAGGCTGCATCCCATCAGGAGCAGAAGAAGCTGAAAAAACAGATTCAGAAGCAACAGATCAAACGGGATTATGCCAAAGCGAAGCGAAGTGAACAGATAGTAGGAACAGCTACAAAAGGTACGATTGATTATATTAAGAAGATTGGCGGTAAGGTCACCAACTTCTTTAAAGAAAACCGGAAGGTGTATATCAGTGTGGCAGTTCTGATCGGATTGATGTTTCTGATTATAACGAATGTCACGTCATGCTCTGCAGTGTTTTTACAAAATGTGATCACTTACACGGGAACCAGTTATCTGTCATCGGATCAAGCAATCCGGGAAGCGGAACTGTATTATACACAGCTGGAAGCTAATCTGCAGGAGCGGATTAACAACATGGAGTCTGAAGAATCGGGACATGAGGAATACCGATATAACATCGGACCTATTGAGCATGATCCGTTTATCCTAATCAGTTATCTGTCAGCAAAGTATGAGGAGTTTACTTTTGAACAGGTCAAGCCTGAACTGGATGCATTGTTTGCAGAGCAATATCATCTGACTACTGAAGCAGTCAATGAAACTGTGACAGAGACAGCAACAGTAAGAGTTGGAGAATCGTTGGGACAGGTTGTAACAAGCGGATATTGTAACTGCCCAATCTGTTGTGGTATTTGGAGTGGAGGACCGACTGCCAGTGGAGCATATCCAACAGCCAATCATACCTTAGCAGTAGATGCTTCCAATCCGTTTGTTCCAATGGGAACAAAGGTGGTCATGAATGGTGTCGAATATACGGTAGAAGATACCGGAGCTTTCGCAAGATACGGTGTACAGTTTGATGTCTATTATGACAGTCATGCGGCAGCATCCGCACATGGTCATAAGACCTGGGAATGCTATCTGGCAGATGATAATGGAAGCCAGGAAGTGGAAGTGACCAGGACAAGAGATGTAGATGTGCTGAATGTCACCTTAAACAGCGGAAATCTGATGTCGATCTGTCAGGACAGGCTGGGATTTTTCCAGAAAGAACTGTTCAGTGCCTATAACGATACGAAAGGTAATTTACAGATGTTTGCGACACCGGTTGATTTTAACTGGTATTCCAGTGTGACAAGTTATTATGGATATCGGATTCATCCAATTTCAGGAGCAAATCAGCTTCATAATGGTATGGATATCGGAGCGCCGGAGGGAACAAAAGTAATGGCAGGGCTGACCGGAACGGTTACAACTTCTGCTTATAACGACAGCTATGGCAATTATGTTGTGATCAAGGACAGTAAAGGCTATGAACTGCGGTATGCACATTTAAGCAGCCGGAGTGTATCTGCAGGTGTATCCGTCACGAAAGGTGATGAGATTGGTCTTGTAGGAAATACTGGAAATTCTACAGGAAGCCATCTTCATATTGAACTTCTGAAAAATGGAGAGCGCTTAAACCCGATCTTTTATCTGGAAACTGGAGAAGGGGCAGGCTTTGGCGGCAATGAATACACCAGTGAAGCGGCACAGCGTTTGTTGAACGAAGCAGCGAGATATCTAGGAACACCGTATGTGTGGGGTGGATATTCTCCAAGTGGATTTGACTGTTCTGGATTTGTAAGTTACTGCCTGACAAACTCTGGTGTAAGGAATACAGGAAGATTGACTGCACAGGGACTGTATGACATCTGCACGCCGGTATCTCAGTCAGAAGCACAGCCGGGAGATCTGATCTTTTTTACAGGCACTTATGATGCAGGAGTTCCGGTAACGCACATTGGAATCTATGTAGGCAATGGTCAGATGATCCATTGCGGTCATCCGGTGCAGTACACGTCCATCAATTCACCATACTGGCAGAGCCATTTCTATGGATTTGGACGATGGTAAGAAAAAAGGGCGGCTGCATCAGCCGTCCGGAAAGGAGAAGCGATGAAAAGTCTTGAAAAAGCAACGGCGGATTATGAGAAAGCCAAGGAAAAAATGGAAGCATCCAAAGCCAGATATGAAGCAAACTTAAAGCGGTTCAAGGCTGCGGAGATTGCAAAAACAGAAGCGGAAAATCTGGAAATTGTAAGAATTATCCGTGCAATGGATATGAGTATTCCGGAATTGGAAGCTTTCAAAAAGAGAATGAAAAATGAACTGCCCGGCAGGGTGGAAATACAGAAGGAGGAAACAAAAGCCGATGATGAATCTGGAAAAAATGAAACAGAAGAAGAGAACAATTACTAAAAGCAGGGTAAAAAAGGGCTTGCTTGCAGCAACGACATTTCTTTGCCTGACAACACCTTTGCTCCAGACACAGACTGCTTATGCAGCTGAGAATACCACACCTGCGATTACGATTGAGAAACCGGATGGATGGAAACAGGGAGAAACAACCATTGCTGTTACGGTAGATGCCAGCCATATGCCGGAAGGTTTCTCAATAGCAAAGATTGAAGCGAAAGCAGGAAAAGATGGAAGCTGGCAGGATGTAACCGGAAGCGGAAGTATCACGATCACTGGAAATCAGACAGTGTATGTGCGTGTGACAGATGGTGAGGGAAAGGTCTATGAGCAGAATCGCTCTATTAAGTGTTATGACACGGAAAAGCCGACACTTTCTGCTTCTCTGACAGATGGTGTGCTGACGATTCAGGGGAATGATACAGTATCCGGGATTACTGCGGTAACAGTCAATGGCACCACTTATACAGACTTGAAGGATGGAATGCTGAGAGTGCAACTGACACAGAAAGATTTTACTACAAAACAGATTGAGATTACGGTAACAGACGGTGCTGGAAATACTTCTGAAAAGTATGTGTTGCAGAATCCTTACTATGAATGGGCAAAGAAGCAGGCAGAGAAACAGAAAACTTCCAGTGACAGCAATGGTGCAATGGCAACTACGACCAGTGCAGATGCAACGGGAACTGAGAAAACAACGACTTCTCCGCTTCCGCAGGATGCACAGGCTTCTGAGCCGACAGATGCAAAAGGGACCGTGGATGATCGGACAGTAACAGGTATTGAGAAACAGCTTAATAAAGAAGGCGAGACGGCAGAATCCGTTACAAAAACAGCTACGGAAGGAACAAAAGAGTTTTATACCATTTCAACGAAGAGTGGTAAGATTTTCTATCTGATTATTGATAATTCAAAATCTCAGGATAATGTGTATTTCCTTACCGAAGTCAGTGAGAAAGATCTGATGAACTTCACACTTTCTAATTCAGTGACACTTCCGGAAGTAGATACTGTTTATGCAGAACCAGAGAAAAAAGCAGAGGAAGAAAAACCGGAAACGACAGAGTCATCCGAGAAAGATAAGGTAGAGGATGACATCCAGATGCCGGAAGATAAAAGTTCATTTGGAACGTATCTTTTGATCGTACTGGTTGCAGTCGGAGCTGCGGCAGGAGGATATTACTTCAAAGTCTATAAACCAAAGCATGAATATGATGACGAGGATGAGATGGAAGAGGATGAAGATGAATCCGAAGATTCAGAGTCAGAAAAACGGGAAGTAGACGATGCAGATGAGCAGGAAGAAAGTGCAGAACCGGAAATCCTGAGAGATGAAGATTTCAATGATGATGTACTGGAAGATGAAGAAGAGGAGTAGGAGTAAATGAAATTAGTGATTGCAGAAAAGCCATCGGTTGCGATGGCACTGGCTTCGGTACTGGGAGCCAGAACAAGAAAAGATGGCTACGTGGAGGGAAACGGTTATATCGTTTCCTGGTGCATAGGACATCTGGTGGGATTATGCGATGCATCGGAATACGATGAAAAATATAAAAAATGGAGATATGAAGATCTGCCGATTGTGCCGGAATGCTGGAGACACAAGGTTTTGGATGGAACAAAGAAGCAGTACGGAATCTTGAAAAAACTGATGAGAGATTCCAATGTAGATGAAGTGATCTGTGCTACTGATGCAGGACGTGAAGGAGAGTTAATCTTTCGCCTGGTGTATGAGCAGGCAGGATGCAAAAAGCCGATGAAGCGGCTCTGGATTTCTTCCATGGAAGAACAGGCAATTAAAGATGGATTTGCGTCATTAAAAGACGGTTCGTGTTATGACAGTCTCTATCAGTCAGCACTTTGCAGGGCAAAGGCAGACTGGCTGGTGGGAATCAATGCGAGCCGTCTTTTTTCCGTTCTGTATAACCAGAATCTGAAAGTCGGAAGAGTGCAGACACCAACACTTGCCATGATCGTGGATCGAAATCAGAAGATCAAGGAATTTACCAAAGAAAAATATTATATGGCTCATATCAAGTTTGATGATATGGATGCGGTTACAGAGCATTTTCAGAAAAAAGAGGATGCAGATAAAGTGGCTGCGGACTGCCTGGAGCGGATGTGCGAAGTGGAAAAGGATGATGTGAAAGAGAAGACGGTACGCCCTCCAAAACTCTATGATCTGACCACTCTTCAGAGGGAAGCAAACAGAATGTTTGGCTATACCGCACAGCAGACATTGGATGCCGTGCAGGAGATGTATGAGCAGAAGCTTGTCACTTATCCGAGAACAGACAGCCAGTATCTGACAGATGAGATGGAAGAAAGCACAGAAACTCTGATTCAGATGTTACTTGGGAAAATGCCTTATGTTGAAGGTCTGGAATATCAGCCAGACGTGAGTAAGGTATTAAATTCAAAGAAAGTATCTGATCACCATGCGATTATCCCGACTATGGAAGTAGCCAAAGCAGATATTGGTGAACTGAAAGAACGAAACCGTAAGATTTTGTATCTGATCAGTGCCAGGGTACTGACAGCAACCGCAGATCCTTATATTTATGAGAGCCATAAATGTCAGATTACCTGTAATTATCATACGTTTTATCTCACGGCAAAGAAAACAAAGCAGGAAGGATTCAAGGCGATCGAAAATAAATGGAAACAGTTCTTTGGCGTAAAGATTGAGAAAGAAGAGCCGGAGCTGGATATCTGGGCAGGCAAGCATTACGGCCCTTGTGATTCTTTTGTATCGGAGCATTTTACACAGCCACCGAAACAATACACAGAAGATACCCTGCTTTCTGCAATGGAACGTGCAGGGAATGAAGAACTGACCGGAGATACAGAAAAGAAAGGACTTGGCACACCGGCAACAAGGGCAGCAATCATTGAAAAACTGATTCAGTCTGGCTTTGTGAAAAGGGAAAAGAAAAATCTGGTGCCGACAGATGATGGCAATGTACTGATTACGGTTCTGCCGGATGAGATTAAATCTCCGAAGATGACAGCAGAGTGGGAAATGGCATTGAATCACATTGCCCAGAATACAGAGACCGCAGATGAATTTCTAAATGGGATTACAGAGCTGATGCAGGAACTGGTTGCCAGATATCAGGGTATTTCAGAAGAAAAGAAAGGGCAGTTTCAGGGAAAAGCAAAAGGAGAAGTCATTGGCAAATGTCCCCGCTGTGGAGCAGATGTCAGGGAAGGAAAAGTAAACTTTTACTGTTCTGACCGGAACTGTGCTTTTACCTTGTGGAAGAATGATAAATTCCTTGCAAGCCAGGGGAAAAAGATGGATAAGGCGGCAGCAAAGAAGTTCCTGGCTAAAGGAAAAATCCATTATAAGGATCTGGTATCCAGAAAAACAGGGCGACAGTATGAAGCAACTGTGGAAATGGTTGATCCCGGCGAGGGGAATGTGCAGTTCAATCTGATTTTCCCACAACGATAAGTAGTGTATTGCAGGCAGTCTAAGGACTGTCTGTTTTCATACAAATATTATGAAAGAGAGGACCTTAGCATGAAGAAAAAAGGTAATTTTAGAAAAGTAGTATCTGGCTTGCTGGCAGGCATGACAATGCTTAGTACAGTGTTATCTCCGATGACTGCATATGCAGCGGAGATCCAGCCAGAGGAAAAACCTCCACTTTATGAGGAAGTGAAAGACCTTCTGGATGAAGATGAGGTGGTGACTGCCAAAGATTATGAAATCGAAACAGGCAGTGTATTTGATGTGAAATCAGACTTTACAGGACTGGAAATCAAGGATGATAACAAGGTTAAAGTCACATTTGAGGAAGCAAAGAATGACAAGAATGAAGATTTTACGACAGATCATGTGGACACTTACAAAGTGGTCTATTATGTGGAACCGGTAAATCAGGAGCATCCGAAGTACCAGATCAGCCGAAAACTGATTGTTCGTGAGAAAGCAACAGAAACTCAGACAGAGGTGGCAGTGAGTGAAACAGTGACCGAATCCGAAACAGCTGGCAGTGAACAGCAGACAGAGGAAGCGGAGGATTCCGAAGCAGACTCGGAAATTACCGATATTGATGCTGATGAATTTGATGATTTAGTAGAGCAGGCACAGAATCAGGATACCTATGATGAAGAATCAGGGTTAGAGCTTCACGATGTTTTGGAACAGGCAGGAGACGAAGGTGTGGATCTTGATTCTATGGAAGAGGGAGAGATTGCAACATTTGAAGCAGTTTCGGCTTATTCAGCAAGAAGTACACAGCAGGTAACGATTGAAAAAGGACCTCTGTATAGATATGCAGATTATAATCTTGGAACCTATCTGACAGAGCCGTACTATATCAGCTACGGAAGCGTCAGAGCAACTGCGTATTGTGTACAGCCGGCAAAGCCAGGACCTGGATCTGGAAATTATACAATCACAAAGATTGGGGACAATCAGGCGTTAGCAAAAGTGTGTTATTACGGTACAGATGCCGCAGGGAGCGAAAGCTTTTTTGCGAATAAACACACGGATTTTTCAGAAGGAAAAAGATTCATCATTATTCACATGGCTGCATCATATGCCAATGGAAGCAGTGATGCATTCTATGGAACAAATGCTACAGGTGAGGCTTTGGCAAAAGAACTCTATAATTATTGTGTAAATAAGCCGGAAATACCAGATGTAGCGATGTCATTTTCCAAACCGAATGTAAAAGCTTATGTAGATGGAAATATCCAGAGAACAGAAAATATTAAGTTCAACGCATCTTCCCAGCAGAAAATTACAATGGACTTACCAAAGGGAGTGAAGCTCCATAATGTATCTACGGGAACTGTAAGTGCGGCAGGTGCAAGCGTAACAATCGGAGGAGGAACCACGTTTTATCTTTCAGCACCTCTGACACAGACAAAAGATGTAAGTGCTACTTTTTCTGCAAAAATGAAGGGAAGTATTACAAAAGATTATTCAGCATATAAATTGACTACGAATGCAAGTGTTCAGGATCTGGCATTTGTATTTGGAGAAGGTGTCGCTGATGAAAAATATGTAAGCTTAAAGGTATCCTGGATTGAACAGGCTACGATCGAAATCGTAAAGAAAGACGATACAGCGGATGTTAATCTTGCAGGTGCAGTATTCGGTGTATACAGCGATGAGGCTTGTACAAAGCTGATCACTCAGATGCCGGCAACAGATAAGAATGGAAAATCTTCTGTTACGATCATCAAGACACAGGATACTGTTTATCTGAAAGAGATCACAGCACCACAGGGATATGTAGTAAATGCAACGGCAACAAATGTAAAACTGGTAGCAAGTAAAACCTCATCGGTAACTGTGGAAAATAAGGAACAGCTGGCAGAGCTTACTATTTACAAAGAAGGACAGGTTCTTACCGGAGCAGATGTCAGTGAAAATGGAACGGTATTCCAGTATGAAAACCGCAGACAGAAAAATGCAGTGTATAACGTGTATGCCGGGGCAGATATCGTAACTGCTTATGGCACAAAAGTGTACAGTAAAGGTGACCTGGTAAAAGATAATCTGACTACGGGAGAGAATGGTTCTGTTACTCTGAAGAACCTGCATCTTGGAAGCTATGTGGTGAAAGAAGCAAAAGCACCGGACAATTTCTATAACGGCAGCGAAGAAAAGCCAGTGACTCTGACTTATGCCGGACAGAATAAAGAAGTTGTATTTGCAGATGTGACTTTTAACAACGAAAGACAGAAAGCAGATGTTTCCGTAGTAAAACAGGATAAAGATACAAAGAAACCACTGAATGGCGGTATTTTTGCTCTGTATGCATTCGATGATATTAGAAATGCAGACGGAACCGTTGTTGTGAAAAAGGGAACACTGATTGAGAAAGCAACTACTGGAGCAGATGGAACTGCAAAATTCACAGCAGATCTTCCGATTGGATATTCCTATTTTGTAAAAGAAGATCAGGCGCCGGAAGGCTATGTAAGAAATACAGAAGATGTGTATACGTTCAAGTTTTCTTACACCAATGATAAAGAAGCAACCGTATCATTTGCCCATACCTTCAGCAATGACCGTGTGACAGCAAAGATCAATTTATTCAAAGTTGATAAAGAGACAGGAAAAGCAGTACCGCAGGGAGATGCCACACTGAAAGGTGCAGTTTATGGACTGTATGCCCGTGAAGATATCGTGCACCCGGATGGAGCAACGGGAGCTATTTATAAAGCAGGAGAGCAGGTAGCTTCTCTTACAACCGATGACAAAGGACAGGCTTCTGTAAATGGCTTATATCTTGGCAAATATTATGTCAAAGAGATTACTTCGCCGACCGGATACCTGGCAGATGCAGAAGAGCATGATCTTACGTGCAGTTATGAAGGAGATATGACAGCAGAAGTAAAAAGAGAGTGCACTTCCAGTGAGCAGGTCATCAAGCAGCCATTCCAGATCATCAAAGCAGCCAACAATGGAAAGACCGATGCAGACCTGTTATCCGGAGCGGGATTCACAGTTTATCTGAAATCGTCCCTTACAAAGAAAGTAGATGGAAGCTATGATTTTGATTCTGCCAAACCAGTAGTGAGTGGAGAAAATGGAGCAACTGAGATTTTCACAGATGAAAAAGGGTATGCCTGCAGTATTCCATTACCATTTGGGAGCTATATCGTGCGTGAAACTACAACACCGCACAATTACAAGCCAGTCGATGATTTTGAAGTGAATATCACAGAACATCATCCAAACGAGCCACAGATCTGGCGAGTGCTTCTGGATGAAGAGTTTAAGGCAAAACTGAAAATCGTGAAAAAAGACGATGAAACAAAGAAATCTGTATTGATTGCCGGAACAGAATTTAAGGTATATGACCTGGACAACAAGAAGTATGTGGAGCAGGTAACAACTTACCCAGTGACAACTACTCACAAGTCCTATTTTACGGACAGCCAGGGATATCTGATCATGCCGAAGAATCTGAAGATCGGACATTACCGGATTGAGGAAGTCAACGCACCGGAAGGGTACACAATCAATAAGAACTATGTAGAGATTGCGGTGGATGCAAATACAGCATACCAGATGGATTCTGAGAGCGGAGATGCCATTATTACGGTAGACTACGAGAACCATCCGGTAAAAGGAAAGCTGACGATCTATAAAAAAGGTGAGATGCTGACCGGATTTAAAAAGGATTTTGTTTATGAAGAAAGATACCTGAAGGGTGCATCCTTTCATGTCTATGCAGCTGAAAATATCTATACACCGGATTATCAGAAAGATGAAAACGGAAACAGACAGCTGATCTATGCAAAAGATGCACTGGTAACAACGATAACGACCGGGGAAGACGGAAAAGCAGTTGCTGATAACCTGCCGCTTGGTTCTTACTATGTGGTAGAAAAGACTGCACCGGAAGGATTTGTCCTGAACCATGACAGATCGGATGTCTCATTTGTCTATGCAGATCAGGATACACCTGTGATCGAACAGGAAGTGATGGTTGGCGATGACCGCCAGAAAGTTGCAATCCAGGTAGAAAAACAGGATGCAGAAAATGGTGCAACCGTAGCAGGAGCTGTCTTTGGCATCTATAACACAGAAGATCTGAAGAATGAGAAAGGTGAGATCATTGTAAAGGCAGATACACTTCTGCAGGAAATGACTTCTGATAACGATGGTCTTGCAGCATGTACGCTGGATCTGCCGCTTGGACAGTATTATGTGAAAGAGTTAAAAGCACCGGCGGGATTTGTATCCTCTGATGAAGTTCTGAATCTGGATGCTTCTTACCAGGGGCAGGATGTGAAGACAGTAAAACTGAAAACAGTGAAAAAGAACCAGCCGACAACAGTTGAAATCACAAAATCTGATGTAACAACAGGTGTGGAACTGGATGGGGCAAAACTCACCGTTCTTGATAAAGAAGGAAATGTTGTGGATCAGTGGACTTCTGTAAAAGATCAGCCACATGTGATCAAACGACTGACTGTGGGTAAAGAATACACCCTTCGAGAGGAAATGGCACCGTATGGATATCTGAAAGCGACGGATGTGAAGTTCACACTGGAAGATACTGCCGAGATTCAGAAAGTAGAGATGAAAGATGAAGTTCCAACAGGACTTCTGATCATCAACAAAAATGGAGAGTTTCTGGATAAGGTGACACTTTTGGATCATGTAAAAGGTACCGTGGAGCATCTTTTTGAGTATGTAACCGGAAGCCTTTCAGATGTGGCTTTCGATGTATTTGCTGCGGAAGATATCAAAGCGGCAGATGGTGTCAGTGAAGATTATTTCAAAGCAGATGAAAAAGTAGGAACCATTACCACAGATTCCAATGGTATTGCACAGATGGGAGATCTCCCGGCTGGAAAATACTATGTGAAGGAAGTAAAAACAGCTCACGGTTATGTGCTGGACAAAGAGCCGAGATATGTTGACCTTTCCTACCGTGATCAGGACACACCAGTCATCACTTATGATGAGAAATGGCAGAATGCCCGTCAGAAAGTAAAGGTTACGGTTCTGAAGAAAGAAAAAGATACAGAACGTGTTCTTGCAGGTGGTGTCTTTGGTCTTTATACCAGTGAAGATATCAAAAATGCAAAGGGCGAGGTACTCCTTGAGAAAGATAGTCTGATCGAGCAGCGGGTAACGGATGAAAAAGGACAGATTACTTTTACGGCAAATCTTCCGGTAGACGGAAAATACTATGTGAAAGAGATCTTTGCGCCGGACGGATTTGTTACAACAGAAGAAGTACAGGAATTTACCTTTGAATATGCCGGAGAAGACCAGGCAGAAGTAAGCTACGACTTTACTTTTGAGAATCAGCCAACCACAGTGGAGCTGACCAAAACAGACCTGACAACAGGTAAAGAACTTCCAGGTGCACACCTGAAAGTGACGGATTCAGATGGCAATACAGTGGATGAATGGACTTCTACGGAAGAATCCCATGTGATCAAAGAACTGGTTGTTGGTAAGGAATACACCATGACAGAGACAAAACCGGCAGATGGATATGTCACTGCAGAAAGTATTACCTTTACAGTAGAAAATACAGCCGAGATTCAGAAAGTAGAGATGAAAGATGATGTGACAAAAGTGCAGATCAGTAAGACGGATATCACAGGAGAAACTGAGATTCCAGGTGCGAAACTGACGATTCTCGATAAGGATGATCAGGTAGTAGAGAGCTGGACTTCCACAGAGGAAGCACACTATATCGAAAAACTTCCAATCGGTAAATATACCTTACGTGAAGAGCAGGCACCGAAAGGATATCTTCTGACATCGGATGTTAGTTTTGAAGTAAAGGATACTGGAGAAATCCAGAAAGTAGCTATGAAAGATGACACTGCCAAGGGAAAAGTGATTCTCAATAAGACAGATAAATCATCAGGAGAACCGCTGAAAGGGGTAGAATTTGAACTTCGTGACAGCAAAGGAAAAGTTCTGGAAACCTTAAAGACAGATGCTGCCGGTCATGCAGAAAGTAAGCTGTATGAGATTGCCACATTTAAGAACGGCAAATATGATACCGCTATCAAGTATTATCTGGTGGAAACAAAGACACTGGACGGATACACACTGGATCAGACCAAGCATGAAGTGACATTTGCCTATGCAGATGACAGTACACCGGTTGTAGAAGTTACCTTTAATCTGACAAATGAGAAACCGGAAGTTCCAGAAACACCGAACACACCACAATCCCATGAAGAGACAAAGGTATCAAACGCACCGAAAACAGGTGACAGCACGAATATTTGGCTGCCGATTCTGCTTCTGGTAATCTCCACAGGAGGTATGGCAGGACTTTATATCTGCAGAAAAAGGAAAAGCAAATAAGGAAACCAACGGTTATGATTGGGAGCTTCTATGTGAGGCTCCCTTTTTCATACAAAAAAATCACAGAAAGGAACAGAAAACTATGATGAAAACAATGGAAAAAAGACAGGAAGCAAAAAAGAACCAGGAGAAAACTTTAAAGAGAATGATGGCTTATCAGAAGAAAGCCGAGCAGATGGTCAGCAGAAAAAGAATGAACCATCACATGATCAGAAAGGGGTAAAAGCGTATGATGAATAGAAAAGAATTTTATGAATATGTCAAAGACAATGTAAAGGAGTATCTGCCAGAGTCTTACAAGGACGCAGAAATTACGCTCCAGGAAGTAGAAAAAAACAACGGTTTGAAGCTGACAGGTATTACGATTCCAAACGGAGATCAGAGAATCGTACCGACAGTCTATCTGGATTCCCTCTACCAGGAATATATCCATGGAAAAGATGTAGACTCTTGTGTTGGCGATGTGGCTGATATGCGTATTGAGGTACAGGGAAAAGCAGAATTTTTTGATATGGGAGTTCCAGATATTCTGGATTATGAAAAGATGAAGGACAAATTACAGATGAGAATTTGTGATAAGGAATGGAATACCGATCTTCTTGCAGATAAAGTAGTCACAGAACACGGAGATTTTGCAGCTTATTATGCAGTAAATCTGGAGGAAAATGGAGAATGGATCAGCAGTATTCCGGTAACTGTTTCTCTGATGAACGAGTGGGGAGTATCTGCCGAACAGATTCAAGCGGATGCGATGGTGGCAGACCGAAAACGTGGTGTCACACTTATGGATATGAATGAGATTATCAAATCTATGATTTTTGGTGAAGAACCAGAAAACCTGCTGAATGAAAAAATGGATATGGAAGCCATGGAAAACCCAATGTTCTGTCTGACAAACAAAGCTAAGATGAATGGAGCTTCCCTGTTACTGCAGGAAGATATTCGTAAACAGATTGGGGAATGCCTGGGAAGTGATTACTTTGTCATCCCATCTTCCATTCATGAAGTGCTGATTCTTCCTGATAACGGCATTTTTCAGGTTCCGGAATTAAATGCGATGGTACAGGAAGTCAATGAGACAAAGGTGGAGAGACAGGAGCAGCTTTCCGATAAAGTTCAGTTTTGTGATGGGAAAACGGCAGTTATGGAAAATGCTGAGCGTAGGGAAGCTCGTTTGGAGAAAGAAAAAGCAGCCGAAAAAGCGGAAGTAAAAGGTGGAATCCATGGAAGACTGGAGAAAGCTAAGGCAGAAATCAAGGCAAAAGAGGGAGACAAAGTGCCAAAGAATAAGTCAAAAGAGCTTGCCACAGCATTATAAAGAGTAACAACGATGATTTTAAGGGGACTGTGCTAAGCAGTCCCTGATTTTATGAAAAGGAGTAGCGCATGGCAAATAAATTATATGCAATGGAACAGCTGACGGAAGAGGTGGCAAAAGATGTAGCTGCCAGTCCGCAGGAATGGATGCGGTTCCTAAACACTGCATCCAGACTGTACAAATACACTTTTCCAGAACAGCTTTTAATTTATGCACAGCGACCGGAAGCAACTGCCGTAGCATCCATGGAAATCTGGAATCAGAAGATGTACCGCTGGATCAAAAAGGGATCCAAAGGGATTGCCTTGATTGACAATACTTCCGGACCGAAAACGAAACTTCGGTATGTATTTGATGTGCAGGACACTTATAAAGTGCGGAATCTTGGAAAGGATCCTCAGTTATGGAATCTTCCGGTGGAAGGAGAACAGCTGGTGGCAGATTATCTGCAGGAGCAGTTATCACTGGAAGATACAGAAGGAGGACTTGCTGAAAGTCTGCATCAGGCAGCGAAGGAGAGTATGCAAGAATGGCTTCCAGATGCATTGGAAGAACTGAGACTGGACGTAACAGGGACATTTCTGGAAGAACTGGACGAACAGAATCAGGAAGTCGAATTTCGGGAACTGATGACCAATAGTGTCTGGTATGTATTACTAAACCGGTGTGGACTGGATGCACAGGAATATCTGGATGCAGAGGATTTTCGGCATATTACGGACTTTAATCAGCTGATAGTATTAGGACATCTGGGAAGTGCAGTCAATGAGATCAGCAGACCAGTCCTGATGCAGATTGGACGATATGTGCTGAATAATCTGGAAAATGACCTGAAAACGGTTGCAAAAGAAAAAGAAGTAGTCTATAATGAATTTAACACATTAATGCGTGAAAGTAATACAGATAACACAGAAGATAGAGAAGAAAAAAAGGAGGAAACAGACTATGAGAGAGATCAGTTACAGCCAGAACGGAGAGTATCAGATTCCAGATATCAGCCTGGAAGAGACGAGAGGAACCATCGGCAAGTACGGAATGATGCGGAAAGAGTATCTGAGAAATCACAAGGTAGCCAGGTTCAACATTCTGACACTGCAGAACCGTCTGGACAGTCATCTGATGGAGATCGACAGCCAGGCAAGACAGAGAGTAGACGACCTGATGAACGAACTTCTGGAGAAAGATCCGGCACCGGACAAAATGGCAGACGGGATGGCATGGACCAGACACATGAACCAGATCAAGGCACAGGCAGAGGAGCTGGTGATTCAGGAGATTATTTACAGTTAAGTCTGTTCCCAACAGAAGAGGAACAGTTAGGAGAAATAAGGAAAGCGGCAGCTGCATTGGAACAGCCAGCCGCTTTTCTTATTTCCGATGAAGTGGTAAATGATATTCTCCGCACGGGAAGCGGACAGAAAAATACACTGTTTCATATTACAGCAAGACTGATTGAAGGTCTGGATAATGAAGAAATGCGGAGTTTTCTGAAAGATGAATATGGAACTGGTGGCAAAGGATTTACCATAGATGGTCAGAAAATCAGTATCTGGTATGACAATGATGGTATCCGTATCCGGCGAGGGGACTCTGCCAGAAGAAACTTTGACCGCATGGTTACGTGGGAAGAAGCAGCGAACAGAATTCGGGATATGTATGAGGATGGAAATTACGTGGATAATTTGATTTCCAATAATGCCATTGAACAGGAGCAGGAAGAAATGACCAATCTTCTTGCACTTCATTTTCGGGATACTTGCAGAAACTGGGAAAAGAAACAATCATATTCAGACTGGCAGGATGTAGTGAGTGGAGCATGGACAGATCAAGAGGAAGCAGATGCGATTGTCTATCGTTTTGAATGGCTGCAGAAATATATGGATGAGAATCCGGGAGATTATCACCGCTGGGAGATTCAGCATAATCCGGAATATTTCCAACGCTTTCAGGATCTTCAGAGGGAGCGTTCCTGGGTAGACCAGAAATTTACGGTCGAACGTCCGGCACTATCCTTTATCACACAGGATGAAATTGACGCAGTGTTAAGAAGAGGCGGCATTACTGCAGGAGGACGTAACCGAATCTATGAGTATTTCATGGAACATCATGATATGAAAGATGCAGCTGAGTTCCTGAAAAATGAGTATGGAACAGGTGGTTCCTCACCCGGAATACCAGGAGCAGATGCTTCCGACGCATCCCATGATGCAAAAGGATTAAAACTTGCAAAAGGGAAAATTGGCAGTCCAGAGGTAGAAGTTTTATTAAAGTGGAACAAGGTTGCAGAACGTGTTCGCCAGTTAATCCGCACAGATGATTATTTGTCACCGGAAGAAATGGAAAAGTACGAAGAACGACAGGAAGCACAAAGACTGGCAGACCTGGAAGAAGCACAGCAGATGTTAGGAGAACAGCTGGAACAGGATACTTTTACAGCGGAAGATATAACGGATCTGCGACTAGTTGATTCAGAATATATGTCCGGTACCAGAACAAAAATCTATGATTTTGCTTGCAAAGTTAAGGGAGAAGAGAATCGACTTCAATACACATTAGAATATCATGATGATGGAGAAGGTTTCACGATTCATACGGAAAAAGATGATATTTGGGAGCGAATGTCAACACAAGAATTGGAACGTCTGGATGTAAAACTTGGACAAGAAGTACTTTATTATCATTATCACAACAAAACAGTAAATGCGGATACCTTAGATAAATTACGGGAAATCAAGGAAGAAATCATGGAGGAAGAGTCTTCCTATTTTACTGCTATTTCTAAACGTGTGTGGACAGATTATGATAAAAAAGAAAAAGAACTGTCGGGAGAAGTTGAGGTATTGGAAGAAAAAGAATCATTGGAAGAGATTAACGGAATAGCAGAACTGATTCCAGCAACGAACTTCCATATCACAGATGATGAACTTGGACAGGGAACACCGAAGGAGAAATTCCGAGCCAATATTATGGCTATTCAGCTGTTAAAAAAATGTGAGGATGAGAACCGCAATGCGACACCAGAGGAACAGGAAATCTTATCCAGGTACGTCGGCTGGGGAGGTCTTGCAGATGCATTTGATGAGACAAAATCTGCATGGGAGACAGAATATCTGGAATTAAAGACCGTCCTTACACCGGAAGAATATGCTGCAGCCAGAGCTTCCACATTAAATGCTCATTATACACAGCCGATTGTGATTGAAAGTATGTATCAGGTGTTGGAGAATCTGGGATTTACAAAGGGAAATATCCTGGAGCCATCTATGGGAGTCGGGAACTTCTTTGGAAAGCTTCCAGAGAATCTAAACCAGTCCAAACTCTATGGAGTGGAACTGGACAGCATCAGTGGCAGAATTGCTAAACTTCTCTATCCAGATGCCAATATCCAGATCAAAGGCTTTGAGAAGACGGATTATCCCAATGATTTCTTTGACGTGGCAATCGGAAATGTGCCATTCGGTGCATATAAGGTCAATGACCGTCAATATGACCGCTACAATTTTATGATTCATGATTACTTTCTTGCCAAGACTATAGATCAGTTACGTCCAGGTGGTGTAGCTGCGTTGATCACAACAAAGGGAACTATGGACAAGGAATCACCGGAAGTCCGGAAATATTTGGCAGAGCGTGCAGACCTGCTGGGGGCTATCCGACTGCCGAACACAGCTTTTAAGGCAAATGCAGGAACAGAAGTCAGTGCTGATATTTTGTTTTTCCAGAAGCGTGAGAGTTTCACAAAAGAGATGCCAGACTGGGTGAATTTGGAGAGTGATGCAAATGGGATTACCATTAACAAGTATTTTGTTCAGCATCCGGGATTGATTCTTGGTGAGATGAAAGAAGTGTCCGGTCCGTATGGTATGGAAACAACCTGTGCTCCAATGGAAGGAGCTGATCTGGAATTACAGTTACAAGAAGCTGTAAAACACATCAGAGGAAGCATGGTAGCGGCAGTAGATATAGAGGCAGAACTGGATGAGATGCCAGAGAGTATTCCGGCAGATCCGAATGTCCGAAATTACAGCTATACGGTGGTAGATGATCAGGTATATTACCGTGTCAATTCTTTGATGAATCAGGTGAAAATGCCTGCAGCCACTGCAGAACGTGTAAAAGGCATGGTTGCAATCCGTGATACCGTTCGTGAACTGATCGCCATGCAGATGGAAGAATTTGTCACAGACGAAGAAATCCAGAAACAGCAGAAAAAACTGAATCAGGTGTATGATACCTACACAGCAAAGTATGGAGTTATTGGAAGTAATGCTAACAAACGTGCATTTTCTGATGACTCTTCTTATTGTCTGCTGTGTTCCCTGGAAGACTTGAATGAAGATGGAACATTGAAGCGGAAAGCGGACATGTTCACCAAACGAACCATTAAAAAGGCGGTCGCTGTGACAAGTGTGGAGACAGCCACAGAAGCACTTGCTCTGTCCCTAAATGAAAAGGCTAAAGTAGATCTTCCATATATGGCACAGTTGACCGGAAAGACCGAAGAGAAAATCACAGAAGAGCTGGTTGGAGTTATCTTCAAAAATCCACTGACAGACCAGTGGGAAAGCGGAGATGAATATCTGTCTGGAAACGTCAGAGATAAATTAAATACAGCGAGAACTTTTGCAGAGAATCATCCGGAATTCACACCGAATGTGCGTGCATTGGAGGCAGTTCAGCCAAGAGATCTGGAAGCGTCGGAGATTGAAGTGCGTATTGGAGCCACCTGGATTGAACCTTCGGATTATCAGGATTTTATGGTGGAACTGCTTCATACGCCGAGGTATCTTGCACAGAAGGAAATACAGGTAAAATTCTCTGAGGTAAATGGTGAGTGGAGGATTACAGGAAAGAACGCCGACAGTCCAAGAAATGCGTTTGCTTATGCAACGTATGGAACGGAGAGAGCAAATGCCTACCGGATTCTGGAAGATACCTTGAATCTAAAAGATGTTAGAATCTATGATAAAGTCGTAAATGACAATGGGGATGAAGTGCGAGTTTTGAATAAAAAAGAAACTATGTTGGCATCACAAAAGCAGGATGCCTTGAAGGCTGCATTTCAAGATTGGATTTTTAAGGATCAGCAGAGGAGAGAAAGGCTGGTAAGCGTGTACAATGAGCGTTTCAATAGTATCCGTCCCCGTGAATATGATGGTAGTCACTTGAGTTTTCCAGGAATGAATCCGGAAATAGAGCTTCGTCCGCATCAGAAAAATGCAGTCGCACATCAGTTATACGGTGATAATGTGCTTCTGGCACATGTAGTAGGAGCTGGGAAGACTTACGAAATGGTAGCGGCGGCAATGGAGAGCAAACGTCTGGGATTATCACAAAAGAATCTCTTTGTTGTGCCAAACCATTTGACAGAGCAGTGGGGAGCGGAGTTCCTGCAGTTATATCCAGGAGCAAATATTTTGGTAGCAACCAAGAAAGACTTTGAACCGGCAAACCGAAAGAAGTTCTGTGCCAGAATCGCTATGGGAAATTACGATGCTGTTATTATTGGTCATTCCCAGTTTGAGCGTATTCCAATCTCTGATGAGAAACAGGAAGCCATGCTTCAGAGGCAGATTGATGATCTGGAAATGGCAATCCAGAGTGCAAGGTATGAACAGGATGGTGGACGTTATACCGTCAAACAGATTGAAAAGACAAGAAAAACATTGCAGACAAGGCTGGAGAAACTGAATCAGAAAGAGAAAAAAGATCAGGTAGTTACGTTTGAAGAACTGGGAGTGGATCATTTATATGTAGATGAAGCACACAGTTATAAAAACGCATTTCTTTATACAAAAATGAGAAATGTAGCCGGGATTGCACAGAATGAAGCACAGAAGTCGGCGGATATGTTTAATAAATGTCAGTATCTGGATGAGATTACCGGAGGAAAAGGCATTACCTTTGCTACGGGCACACCGATTAGCAACAGCATGACGGAATTATATGTTATGCAGAGGTATCTGCAGAACAGCAAATTACAAAATATGGGACTTGGACTGTTTGATTCCTGGGCCTCCACCTTTGGCGAGGTAGTCACGAGCATTGAGCTTGCACCAGAAGGAACAGGCTACCGTGCAAAGTCAAGATTTGCAAGATTTTATAATATTCCGGAACTGATGAATATGTTTAAGGAGATTGCAGATATCAAGACTTCCGATCAGTTAAAGCTTCCTGTGCCAGAGGCGGAATATGAAACAGTGGTGCTGAAACCAACAGAACAGCAGAAAGAAATCGTAGAAAGTCTGGGGGAACGTGCAGAAGTTGTCAGAAACGGCGGGGTAGATGCCTCTGTTGATAATATGCTGAAAATCACCAATGATGGAAGAAAATTAGCTTTGGATCAGCGTTTGGTAAACGAATTATTGCCAGACAATCCGGAAAGCAAAATATCAGTCTGTGCAGAGAAAAGCTATGAGATCTGGAAAGACACAGCAGCACAGAAATCGGCACAGCTGATTTTTTGTGATTTGAGCACACCGAAAGGCGATGGCAGTTTTAATGTCTACGATGACCTGAAACGCAAGCTGATGGAAAAAGGTGTACCGGAAAAAGAGATTGCTTTTATTCATGATGCAAATACAGAAGCAAAAAAGACGGAGCTGTTTGGAAAAGTGAAATCCGGGCAGGTTCGTTTTTTGATTGGCTCAACAGCAAAGATGGGTGCCGGGACCAACGTGCAGGATCGTCTGATTGCGTTGCACCATCTGGATATTGGCTGGAAACCATCTGACTTGGAACAGAGAGAAGGGCGTATTATCCGCCAGGGAAATCATAATAAAAAAGTTCATATCTTCCGATATGTAACAGAATCCACATTCGACAGCTACATGTGGCAGCTGATCGAGAATAAGCAGAAATTCATTTCTCAGATTATGACCAGTAAAGCACCTGTGCGAAGCTGTGAAGATGTGGACGAAGCGGCACTTTCCTATGCAGAGGTCAAGGCACTTGCAACCGGAAATCCGGCGGTAAAAGAGAAGATGGCATTGGATGTTGATGTGGCGAAATTAAAGCTTTTAAAAGCTAACCACATGAATAATCAGTACCGCCTGGAAGATGATATTGCAAGGAATTTTCCACAACAGATTGCAAAACTGACAGAAATCATTGACAGCTACAAGGCAGACATCGCTCATTATTCTGAGCATAAAATCACAGATCCAGAGCAGTTTACTATGGAGATTGGTGGCAAAGTGTTCACAGAAAAGAAAGAGGCAGGAGCAGCACTTCTGGCGGTATGTAAAGATATTAAAGCTGTAGATGCTGCGATGGATATCGGAAACTATCAGGGATTCAATATGAGGATTCAGTTTGATGGATGGAGTAAAGAATTTATTCTATCTGTCAAACATGAGGCTGTCTCGAAAGTTCATCTTGGAACAGATGCACTTGGAAATATTACCCGTATCAACAATCTGTTGGACAGTTATCCAGAGAAGCTTTCAGAAGCACAACAAAGACTGGAAACAGTATATGAACAGCTTGCAAATGCAAAAGAAGAGGTTGGAAAGCCATTTCCAAAAGAAGAGGAGTTGAACCAGAAACTGGAGCGACTGTCAGAGCTAAATGCATTGCTTAATATGGATGAACGTGAAGATGCAGAAGCAGAGGTATCTGAATCAGATGAGAAAGAAGAAAGACCGGCACGTGGTTCTATCCATGAAAAACTGCAGATTTATAAAGAAAAGAGTCAGCGGGAAAGTGAAACTGGCAAGGAAAACAGAAAACGGGATTTCGGTCTGGAATAAGATAACAAGGAAGATGGCATAATCTGGCAGAAAGAATGTTCTGTGGGTTATGCCATCTTTCAGAATACAGGAGGAACTTATATGGCAAGAAACAGGATAATAGGTAGAGAAACACAGAAAATGCAGGAATATACGCAGGAACGGATCGCTCAGGCAGAGCGTAGAGATATAGAATTTTCAACAGATGTAAAAGAACAGATTTTTGAATATGCGAATCTGATCGGCGAGGAAGAGAAAGTTAGAACTTTGGTAAGAAATCTGGCAGATGCAGTGAGTCAGGCAGATCAAGAAGGTGTAGAGGATTTGCTGGATGACGTAAGAATGGATATTCAGGAACTGCCAGATCCAACCATAGGTAAGCTGGAATTACGTGACTATGGATATACAGCAGAAGATATGGTACCGCTTAGAAAAGAAGCAGCTCTTGATTATCACAGAATGGGTTCTAAAATTTATTGCCTTGGCAGTGATGACAGTAAAGATGAATATGCGAGTAAAGAAATGATACAGGCATACGATGGTTTGTTTGGAATGGAATCGCAGATGTGGGAACGGATAAAGGATAACAACCTGGATTATGCAGAAGAAAATTTAGGAGCATTTCAGGAGCCTATGAGTGTCATTGAGCAGGAAGAAGCACTGAAATTATACGATGCCGGAGCAGATATCTATCTGATCACTAATTTTTCATCACCGATGTATGTCACGGAACGCATGGAAATTGAACGAGGACCAGAGCATTATCAGATGTCTATGACAGAACTGGAGCGTTTCCGTAAGCTGGAATGGGAAATGCAGAAGTATCCACAGATTCAGTCATTGAAAGAAGCAAACCTGTTGTTAGGAACAAGAAGGACATTTGGTATTTATCAGATCCGGGAGGATTCACCGGGCGAAAACTATGCTTTTATGAATATGAGCTTTATTGAAAGTCATGGTATGCAGATAAAAAAAGAAGATTATAAGCTGGTCTATGTTGGTGAATTATCAGGAAATATGTCACTGGATGATATTTTTGAAAGGTTCAACATTGACAGACCGGAAGACTTCCGTGGTCACTCCCTGTCTGTCAGTGATATCGTAGTTCTGAATGACGGGGAAAAGGTAACTGCTCATTTTGTAGACAGTATCAGTTTTGAACAGCTGGATTCTTTCCTGAATTTGGAAGAACAGGTTCTTAGTGAACTGGCATATGAGGTGGAAGAACGTTATTTTGCTATTCAGAGAACAGAGGAAGGATACGATTATTCCTTTTACGATGAAGATTTCCGTCTGATGGATGGTGGCGTCTATGAAAATGATGAAATTTCTATTGAAGAAGCGGCAGAGGAACTTCTGGAAGACGAAGGCTGGACTGGAGAACGCATCCGTGGGGATTATGGTCAGTTGATGGGAAAAGTAGAAGAAATGGATGAGATTGTAATGGCAGAGATTCAGAAAAGCCAGGGCGAATATAAGCCTTTGGCGAAGGTGGAGGAACTGGAAGAGGCAAATTACAACATGATTGACAATGTACTCAACAATATGCCACCGAAGAAAGAACCGTATCTGGAATATTTCGCCACAGAATGCGATGAGTTTCACGATATGGGGGCTTATGAAAAAAGTACCGATGTTAATCAGATAGCTGCAGTCTATGAAAAATATAGGGAAAATCCCAAAACTGCGTATCTGGGATGCTCAATGGGAATTATTTATCATGATCCGGAAGACAGTTACTATGATGAAGCTGAATTTGCAATCGTAAAAGGAAATACAATACTTGGAAATCTGATGGACGATGTTCGATTTTATGGAGAACTTGCACTGGTACGGGAAGGGATTGAGAAAATTCATGAAGCATTGCCGGACTATAAGTATGTACCGATGCGGGATGTTCGGGAAGCAATGTATCCAGAGAAGATGACCACAGAACAGCTGGCAGAGGCACTGGATGAGATTGCAGAAGCGTTTGATCCATATGAGTATCGATATAATGTAGAAATAGGAGAAAATACGGTACAGGAAGTAATGCTGGATTTGCGAAGTGGAAATATTCATTCCTATATTTCGTATCTGAAGGATATTGTAGATGAAGATTGTGACCAGTCTGTGCGTGCAGGTGTATTGATTGAAAGACTGAAAGCCTATGAACCTGAACTTCCAAAGGATATGGAACCAATGGTGTATGTAAACTATTGTGAAGAAAGCAATCTCATGAATCCAAGATGTCAGAAGTTGTCCGAGCTGGATGCAAAAATAGCAGAAATGGATAAAGAATGGTATGCAAAACGTGATCCGAAGACAGACGAACCTACGAGAATCGCAAAAATATATGTGACTGTGTATTATGCGGAAAAAGGTGAACAGAAGCTGCATCATTTCAAGAAGTCAATGGATATTGGAAATGGACATGGCGGTATTGTAAGTCAGTTGAAGTATGACAATGAAATGAAGCTTACAGATGAATATTGGATTAATTACCAGAAAGGCAAAGGAAGTGAAGCGTTCCAGAAATATATGGAAGATCTGACAGACATGCAGAATCATGTACTTCCGTATCTGCAGAGCTTTTGCAACTTGGAAGAAAAAGGTGTGAAGGAGAGACGAGAACAGCAGATAGCAGAAAGAAATGAAGGAAGAGCAGATGAGCGGGGAACAAGCAACGAAACAAATGCAGTGGTTAAGGATGCAGGAATAACAGATAGAAAACCGGTACAGCAGAAGCAGGAGGTAGCTGGAAAAGATAAGAAATTATCCATTCATGAACGACTTGAGATCAATAAGATGATTATTCAAGAAAAGCAGGGAAAAGATAAGCCGGAGAGAGGAGCTGATTTGAGTGTAAGGACGGTGTAGTATTAAGATAGAATGGAGTCGGAGGTCACGGATAACAATGTGGCTTTCGGCTTTTTGTTTTGAATGATTTGTGCTTCAAAGTTTTATGTGACAAATGAAACAACCTATGATATTATAATTGCTACAGTAGATATAAGGATCGTGACCTGTGTATCAAATTCGCAACAGATTATGAGAATCTCTACGGATATGCTCATGGTGTTGTAAAAACTAAGAAACAGAAAAAAGAAGCAGATAACAACAGGCGGTATGCTGCATATTATAATCAAATATGTATGATTTAAGCGTCACAATCCCTTTTTGCCGAATTTAGTCACAATATATTGTTGTGATATATGAAATGAATATACTAAATATAGTATCCTTGGTTATTAAATTACCCTTTTGACGCTCTAATCTTATTTGGGAAAAAAGATCTTCCGGAAAAATATGAAAAAAATAGGGGAACTGATTCGGTAGGCCTGGTATTTATAAAAATATGGGAAAGAGAAAAAGTGTCTTTGGTTGCATTGACAATCTTGATCGTGTTGTGTTCGCAGTTTGTCGGGATAATAAAGTATAAAATTGAAAAAAGAAATAACGGGCGAAAATGATGGAGTGTTTATCATTTTCGTTTTTTTAATGTATCAGTAATAGAGGATAATTGCGAATTATCCTTTATTTAGAAGCTTATACGGGCGACATATGATGTGGAAATAAGATATAATATGACCAAAAGGACATAAAAAGTGGGAGGAGTCTATAATGGATTTGCATAGAGCTGTTATTGAGCGCATAAAGGACATCATTGAGTTAAAGGGAATTACTGTTAATGAAGCGGCTGTTCGTTCTAAAGTACCGCCATCTACATTGAAAAACATCTTGTATGGAAACAGCAGAAATGTTGGTATCGTTACGATCAAAAAGTTATGTGATGGTCTAGGAATATCAGTTCAAGAATTTTTCGAGGACATTATTTTTGAAAATTTGAGGTAGGTACTCGGATGGTAGTGAAATGTTTTGTTTTGGAATATAAAAATTGCAAAAAGATATATAAAACATACTAAAAGGACTAATATCAGAATGAAAAAAACACTAATTAGAGTTAAATAATACCTATAGGTTTCGAAAATCATATCTAAAGGGTTATTCAAATTTGTCGATTTAAAAGTATACTTAATACTTAAAGAACGATAAAGGAGTAAACCAACATGCAAGGAAAACACAAATGTAGTGTAAACAGGGATCTGTATAAGAATATCGGGAATCGTGTGTTGATTAAGAGGCGAGAATTGCATTATACGCAGGAGCAGATGGCTGAAATTTTGGGAGTTAGTTCAGGCTTTTATGGAATGATTGAGAGGGGAGAAAAGGCTCCAAGTATTGAGAAATTGATTATAATATATGAAGAATTGGGAATAGATATCACATATCTATTGACGGGACAAGAAGAACGAAACAATATATCCAATTATATTGAACGCTGTCCAAAAGAGAAAAGATATGATTTTGAGCAACTGATCAAGTATGCTTTGAATTTGGTTAATGTGAAATAATAATCTTTAATAAGTACAGAAAAGAAAGCGTTGTTTTATTTGGGATTTAATCATTTGATGATCTGTGATGACAATTATATTGAAGAATAAGTAAGGCATTAATAGTAATACAGATTTTTTCAAAATTTCATCTTTGCAGATAAAAACAGATGTTTTGATCTGAAAAATGTTTTTTTGTTGTGTATGACTAGACTGATAAAAATAATTTAGAGGTGATTTTGTGCTATGTTTAAAATTGCGATTTGTGATGATGATGTTAATTATAGAACGCTTATTAGAAACATAATTTCAGATGACAATACTGTAGGTAAGAATGTCTTGTTTTTCGAATATCCTTCAGGAGAAAGTCTTTTGGCCGATGTTCATCAAATGCATAATTTACTTTTCCTGGATATTCAGATGTCAGGGTTGAACGGAAATGAAACTGCAAAAGCATTTCGTAAAATTAATAAAGGAGCTGTTTTGATCTTCTGTACTAATTATCAATATCCAACAACTGAATCTTTTAAAGTGCAGCCATATAGGTATGTAATGAAAGATATTAACAATCAAATGTTGATAGAAGAAATGCCCGACATTATTAGGGAAATGGAAAGCCACAGTGAGATACAGTACCTTAATATTACAGAGGATGGGCGATTATCAAGAATTTCAATTAAACATATTTTATACATATCTGTAATAAAAAGAGGTTCTGCGGTTCATTATTATACAGACGAAGGAACTAAAGAAGTATATTGCCGTGAGAATGTCCGGGATTTATATAATCAACTATCCGAGAAAGGATTTGAATATGCTCATAACAGTTATATAGTTAATATGTCCAATATAATACATGTTAATAAAAATATTATTACTTTGAAGGATAATACGGAATTGAATATTTCAAGATCTAAACAGAGAGATTTCGACAATAGTTTTTCTGCCTTTTTATGTATGAGGTATAAGAGAAAATGAAAATATATATAATTGGAGAAAATTTGTTGACATGTTGTTTTGAATTGATAATGCTGAAAAGTTTTTCAAAAGCACTATTACATAATCGGAGGAAGAGAGATGAGTTATTTAATCCTGCGGCTGTAATCTTAACATTAGGGTTATTACTATTGGCTAATAGCTATAGTAGTTCTACAATAAATTTGCTTAGTGTGCCTATAATTTATTGTGCATATATAGTAATTTGTTATTCGGATTCATTGTTAAAATGTATTAGTATTGCAGTGTGCTTTTATATGTTGGCTATGGCTCCGGAATTTATAGTATCAACGATTTTTAGTTTGAATTGTTATCATGATGCGGAAACTGCTTTAGGAAATGAATTGAGTGGTTTATGCCTAACATTGATTGCAAAAATAATAACATTTATAATTGTGAAATGTGTAGAGCAAATTCATAAAAGGCACGAATATGAAGAAGTAAATAATGGGATTTTTTGTTCTTTGTTGGTATTGCCGATTGCAACAATGACATTGTTGATTGCGTTATTTTATGCTGATATACATATACCAGTTAATAATAAACTGTTTTTAGAAATTGGAACAGGTATGCTGCTATTTGCAAATGCTTTTATGTTCTATTTATTTGACAAGCTAATTGAAACTATGGAAAAGGCATATAAGATGGAACGGCTTTATGTAAAAAGTGAAACCGAGAATAAGCATTATCAGCAATTGGAACGGATCAATGATAAACATAGAGCATTGATGCATGATATTAAAAAATATATCAGAACTGCGGCGGAACTGATTCAGAACAACGAAAATGTTTCGGCCTTGCAGATATTTGAAAAACTCGATATAGAAATAAGAAACACATCCGCATCCACTATTGATTATTGTACAAATAAATTGCTAAATGCGATTTTATGTGAAAGAAAAACAAAGGCAAATGAATTGGGAATTGAATATAAAGTTAATCTTTCATTGGACTTATATACAGAGTATATAGATGATATTGATTTAATATCGATTGTTGGAAATTTAATTGATAATGCAATTGAAGCTGCGGCAAAATTGAAGGATAAAGGTTTTGTAAATATTGAAATGTTTATGGCAAATGAAGGACATTTTATGGTTTGGGAGGTAAGCAATAATTTTCTGATACCGCCAGTCGTGGAAAACGGGGGCTTTATTACAAGTAAGCGTAATATGTCTGAGCATGGAATTGGAATTCACACTGTTGAGAAGATTGTAAAGTCTTATGGGGGTACACTTAAAATTGATATTGATAATAAAGTTTTTATCGCGTCTATAATTTTTCAAGTAGACAAAAGTGGTCTGTAATAGTACAGACTTCTTTTTTTTGCAAAAATTTCCAAGTTAGATGTCATTTTTGCCTCGGGGATTGTGAATATATGAAAAATATAGTATAAGATTAAAAAAAGAAATGGAGGATTTGTGATATGAAAAAACTCAGAAATAAGAGTCTTGTAAAATTTATGGGAATAGTAAATACTTTGGCCTTAGTATTGGTTGCGCAAACTGCAAACTCTACTTGTGCATGGATTTTGGGACAGCCAGAGGAACCTGATGAAGTCAAGATGATGAGGAAATTTTAGATGGCTAAAAAGATTGCCAGTCAGCTATTCGCTTTTCAATGTAAGCATGGCATATTGGATGAGAAAGACCGGAGACTTTATGAGTATGCATATAATTTGTTATTCTGCAGAGTTAGTGTATATTTACTGATTGTTATTGTAGGTATATGGCAAGAAAATCTAAAGCAGAGCTTTGTTTTTTTGTTAGCGTTTATTGCATTAAGGCAATATGCCGGGGGAATACATTTAAAGAAAGAAGAAGTTTGTATTGTTGCATCTGGTACTATGGTTTGTATGGTGGGGCAGTATCTGAAATATCAACCACTTCCTTCCTATTCAACTATCGTGATATGGATGGCTGCTGATATCCTTATTTTTCTTTTGACACCAATAGGCTGCAGTAATAAGAAGCTTGACCCAATAGAGCATAAAGTTTATGGAAGGCGTTCACGAATTATTCTTACAGTAGAGTGCCTGATGGTGGTTTATATGCTATACGCGGGTTGCTTGTGGCTTGCAAAAGGAATTATGGTTGCACAAATAATTTTAGCAATGAGCCTATTGAGCGAATGTATGAAAGAGAAAATATTAAGTTGCGATTAATGAACTTGATCCCGATCAGGAGTAATAAGATGAATGAATATATAGTACCATTAGATGAAAAAAATATAAATATAACGCATTTCGCTGTTTCAAAGCTATTTGATTTCGAACAAACCAAAGAATTAATTGCTTTGTTGTAGCGATTGTTATATATAGATTTTTTCATTTTTGATGACAAGTATAAAGAATGCTTATTATCAAAAGTAGAAGATATTTTAAGTCGAGAATTAGATATATATTGTGAAGAATTAAAAGAACAAAAAGAATTGATAAAGCATTTTATAAGTTTGTTACCAGAAATAAGAAAACTGGTTATTTCTGACATTGAGGCGGCATATAAGGGGATTCGGCAGCTAATAGTCCAGTGGAGATTATTGCTGCTTATCCTGGGCCGTTTGCAATTATGACCCAAAGAGTTGCCAACACTCTCTATAAAATGAATATACCCATTCTACCAAGACGGATGACAGAATATGCACATTCTATAACTGGTATTGATATTCATCCTGGAGCAAGTATTGGCGAAAGCTTTTTCATAGATCATGGAACGGGAGTTGTGATTGGAGAGACTACGATTATAGGAAAACGTGTAAAAGTGTATCAAGGTGTGACGTTGGGAGCATTGTCTACGAGTGGAGGACAGAAATTGAAGCATATTAAGCGGTATCCGACTGTGGAAGACAATGTTACTATTTATGCGGGTGCAACTATCTTAGGCGGTGCGACCAAAATTGGAAAAGCGTCAATTATTGGTGGAAATACTTGGATTACCGAGTCAGTTCCAGCGTTTTCAAGAGTTAGCCAGAATGTTATGGATTTTGAAATACGGCAAATTTCTAGGAGGGATTAGATGTGTATAACAAATTGGTAAAGAATTATGAAAATATTGCGGATAATAGGGTTACATTATTTTGTCTGCCCTTTGCTGGTGGCGGCGCATCCGCATATAATGGTTGGATTAAAAAAATGCAGGAGACAATTACCGTATGTCCAATACAATTACCAGGACGGGAAGAACGAATTATGGATAAGCCATATAGTGATATGAATTCTTTGCTGGATGATTTGGTTGGGATAATTTCAAATTTTGCAAATACTCCGTATGCATTATGGGGACACAGTATGGGCGGAAAAATTGCTTATGAATTGGAAAAAAGATTAGAAAATGGTGGATATATTGCAAAATACTTTATTGTGTCTAGTAGTAGGGTGCCGCATATTCCAGAGCCAAATCCTATTTATCATTTATCTGATACAGAATTTAAGACGGAACTTGAAAGATTTGAAGGAACACCAAAGGAAGTTTTAAAAAATGATGATTTGCTAAACTTCTTTCTACCTATGCTTAGAGCAGATTTTACTATGGACGAAACCTATTGTGTAAAGGAACCTGTTCCATTAAAATGCCCGATTATTGCATTTGGTGGAACAGAGGATAAAGAAGCAAAAGAAGAAGATGTAAAAGCCTGGAATAGTTATACAGTAAATGGGTTTAGACACCAGATGTTTCCGGGAGGACATTTTTATATAAAAGATCAGGAAGTGAAATTGATTGATGCGATTATAAAGGTAAACAGGTGTTTTAGCCATAATGATAATTAGAAGATTTGAGAATTGGGATCTTTTGCATATTTCAACTTTAGTATTAGAGCGAGAAGAAATTCATATTTGGTGCATACGATGGACTAAAATCACAGCCTGGATATTGGATCATTGGAATGTTATGTGTGATGATGAAAAAAATGCTGCTCAAAAATTTATAAAGCATGATGATCAAATGAGGTATGCGGTGGGGAAAATTATGAGCAGACTAATTTTAGCTAGATATATGAATATTTCAGAAAGGAATATTCTTATTTCAAAAAACAAATATGGTAAACCGTTTATTCGTCAGTTGGAAATGGAAGAGCCTATTCAATATAATATTTCACATTCAGGAGAGTTCGTGCTTTTAGCTGTTACAAAGTATTCTGAAATTGGCATTGATATTGAACTTTTAAGAGAATTACCAGATTATTTGGAAATTGCGCAAACTGTTTTTTCACCAGAAGAGGCAGAAATTATAAAAGATAGTAATAGTCCAAATATATTTTTTTGTTATTGGACGGCTAAAGAAGCGTATGTAAAAGCGCTTGGCACGGGACTTTTTACAAATTTAAAGTTATTTATGATTGAAAGGAATGAAATCATAGATTGTGGCGGAAGAAAAAAGGAGTGGAAATTAATTCGTTTATATATTGCGGAAAATTACGTTTCGCATATTGCTGTAAAACTTGAATATATAGGAGAATCAAATGAAAAATTTAGAGAAGAGAATATGGATTTCTAAGAAGTACACTATTGGCCAGTGGATAAATGAATCAATAAAAACTCATAGTAAAAAAACGGCTATTGTTGATGGAAGAACACGTATTACTTATGCAGATCTCGGAATTCAAATAAATCATTACTCAAGTTATTTTTTTCAGAGGGGAATCAGGAAGGGACATAAGGTAGTGGTTCAATTAAATAATACAAAAGAATATGTATTTTCTGTTTTGGCTTTAATACAGATTGGCGCAATACCAGTTTTGGCAAACTATGTGCTCAGGGATAAAGAAATTACTGGTATTATAGAGCGGAGTGCGGCCATTGCATATGTTTATCCGGAAGAAGCATTAGGGTTCTCATATAAAAATATGGCGGAACGGGTGAAAAAACGAAATGGACAGTTACTTTTCGTTACTTCAGTTTCCGAAATTGAAATGAGTTCTTTTAATGATAGAAAAATTACATTGGCAACTTCTAAGTTGACTGATATAGCGGTGTTGATGCTTTCTGGTGGCACTACAGGTATTCCTAAAATTGTACCTTTATCACATGAAATGATTTATTGGCATATAAAATGCTACATTGATAAATTCGGATTCGATGAAGATTCTGTGTATTTAGGAATATTGCCATTTACTCATAAATTTGCTTTTTATTCGCCTGGACTTTTAAACAGTTTGTTTGTTGGTGGTACAGTAGTTATGTGTAAAACGGGCAGTTACGATGAGATTTTTCCACTAATTGAAAGGGAAAAAGTTACGATTACGGGTATTGTACCATCTTTGGCTCGTATGTGGTTAGAAGTCTTATCGTGGGATAATAGTTTTAATTTAAGTAGTTTAAAAAGGATTGTTATAGGTGGCGCATTAGTTGAAAAAGAATTGATCAAGGATATGGTTAAACAGTTTCCGTGTGATATCCATATTGGATATGGCGCAACAGAAGGAATCATTATGTACAATGTGTTTAATCGTAATAGTTCGAGAATCAATAATGGGTATAAATATTTGATATCAGGGTACGAGGATGTAAAAATAGTAGATTCTGAAGAAAAAACAGTAGAAATTGGACAGCCTGGTGAAATTGTAATAAAAGGTCCGTATACAATCAAAGAATACTTTAATATTGATGATAATACTGGGGAAAAATTTACGCATGATGGTTTCTATCGTACAGGAGATAAAGCTATTTTCAATCAAAGTGGCGAGTATGAAATTATTGGGCGGATTGTAGACCAGATAAATAGAGTAGGTGAAAAAATTAATCCGCAAGAAATAGAGTCTTATTTATGTGAATGTGTTGGTGTGAAAGAAGCTGTCGTTGTTGGTGTGAAAGATGAATTGCTGGGGGAAAGAATTTGTGCGTTTGTTATTCCAGATAAGATGAAGGAGATAACTAACGGTGCAGAGTTGAAGAGAGATTTAGAGGCAAAGGGAATTGCTCGTTATAAATTACCGGATCAGATTTTATTAACAGATAGTTTTCCTGTTACACCAATTAACAAAATAGATAAAGAAAGATTGAGAAATTTAGCCAGTATGCAGAAAGGGAGGTAGAGACTTTGAAATCAATTAGATTTGAAGACTTTGAAATACTAATAAAAGAGATATTGATGCTAGACAAGGATATTTCTTTGAAAAAGCTGAATTTGTTAGAAATAGGACTAAATTCTTTGCAAACAATGAGAATTGTAAACCGATTAAAACAAATGGGGGCTGTGATTTCATTTGCGGAATTGATGGAAAAACCCTACATTGAAAAATGGTGGGAAATATTGTCTGAAAGAATGAAATTGGAAGATTTGCTTAGTGATCAAAAAGATACAAAAGCAATTTCAAAGGAAAGTAATTCTTTAACGGATGTGCAATATGCATATTGGATTGGCAGAGGGAAAAAACAGATTTTAGGAGGCGTATCTTGTCATGCATATTTTGAATTTAAGGGATCAGTTTTAGACATTGGCAAATTAAAAGAGGCTTGGCATAAAATTCAATATAGACACCCGATGCTTCGGGCAAGGTTTTTGGAGAACGGAACGCAGCAGATAATAGAACGAAACAAATTTTCAAATGAATTGCTTGTTTATGATTTAAGAGGGAAACAATCTGAAATAGAAGAACATCTTTTAAAGGTTAGAACAACTAATTCCCATCGAGTATTTGATATCGAGAAGGGGCATGTAGCATCATTAGAAGTTACTATTATTAATAACAAAGAATATGTTATCCATTTTGATATTGATTTATTAGTAGCAGATTTGAAGAGTATCAGAATAGTTTTAAATGATTTAGCTGCTCTATATGGCGAAAAATATCTGCCTGAACTGCCTGACAATGTTAATTTTATGAACTATATAGTGAATACCAAACAATCTGATTATATTAAGGATCGGGAGTATTGGAACCAGAAAATGGACGATATGCCAGGGATGCCAGAACTTCCAATTTGTAAGAAAATTATTCAGATTAAAAAACCTGTTTTTAAACGCAGAAACTTTTTTTTAGATGAAAATAGATGGAGACGCCTATTGGAGATATGTGCATTCAGACAAGTTACACCTGCAATGGTACTTCTTTCTCTGTATGCAGAGGTACTTGGAAAATTTAGTAATTCTTCAAGATTTATAATTAATGTTCCATTTTTTGGAAGACCATTGGATGTGGAAAATATAAATTTCGTAGTGGGAGATTTTACTAATATCTTACTTCTTCCAATAGATATTTCTGGAAAAAATCAGTTTATAGATCAAGTTTACAATATTACAGAAATATTTATGGAAGTAATGAAGCACAATTCCTACTCAGGAGTAGAAGTAATTCGTGACTTATTAAAAAAAGACGCTGGAAATAAACTCATTGCACCGGTTGTTTTTTCGTGTAATTATGATGAAACCATGGTGCCGGCGTTATTTGAAAAAAAGTTAGGAAAATTAGATTATATAAGCACACAAACGCCGCAAGTGCTCATTGATTTTCAAATTTTAAAAATGACAGAAGGTATACTTTTTTCTTGGGATGTGGTTGATGAAGCTTTTTGTAAAGGGACTATTGATACAATGTTTGATTGCTATACTAAGGCGTTGGAACATCTTATTGAGCAGCCTGATATTTGGAACAAAAAGATAGAATTTGTGGAAGCGAATTCTTTTCCTGAACGATACGAAAATATTACAACATTGGGAAAAACAAAGGGTTACATTCATGATAAAGTTTTTTTAAACATGGAGAAGAAATCGAAAAACATTGCAGTGTTTGAGACCGATACACATAAAAGTATTACATATCAGGAGTTGCAAATAAAGGTTGAAAATTTGAGTTGGACATTGATTGAAGCTGGTGTACATAAAGAAGATAAAGTTGGAATTTATCTTCCAAAAGGAAGCAGTCAGATAGTTGCAGTATTAGCGATATTAGGCATTGGTGCATGTTATGTTCCTATTGGTGTAAATCAACCGTTACAACGGATGAAGGGCATGTTGTTAAAAGCAAATATAAAAACTATTATATCGGATGAAAATGGTGGGAAATATTTGCAAGAAAATGTTCAACAGAATATAGTGTTGGTCAATACCAAAAATGAAAGAAAGAGTTCTTATGATACCATACCCGATAGTCCAGAAAAATCATCGTATGTTATTTTTACATCTGGAACTACAGGAGATCCAAAGGGAGTAGAAATATCACATCGAAGTGCGTGGAATACGATCAGTGAAGTGAATAAAATATGCTGCGTAGATGAGTATTCGAAAATACTATCTGTATCGGCATTAGAATTTGATTTATCGGTATATGATATATTTGGAATTTTGTCCGAGGGAGGCACAGTTGTAGTAGTTAGTGAAAATGCGAGAAGAGATGCAGCAGTGTGGGCAAATGCTATTGTGGATTATAGTATTACCATATGGAATTCTGTCCCTTATCTTTTGAATATGTTGTTGACTGTTGCTGAAACTGAGGGGAAGGTATTTTCATCTCTAAAGAAAGTTATTTTATCTGGAGATTGGATCGGCTTGGACTTACCGGAAAGATTAAAAAAAATCGCTCCGAATGCAGAAATGGTTGCAATGGGTGGAGCAACTGAGGCTGCGATTTGGTCAAACTTTATAAAAGTACAGTTGCCACTGCCTTCCAAATGGGTATCGATTCCCTACGGTAAACCATTAGCAGGGCAACTGTATAGAGTAGTTGACCAAACAGGGAAAGACTGCCCGAACTGGGTTTCTGGAGAACTATGGATTGGCGGAGATGGAGTTGCAAAAGGTTACATCGGTGATGATGCATTAACAGAAGAAAAATTTGTATATGAAGGCGGAATAAGATGGTATAAAACAGGAGATATGGGACGATTTTGGTCTGATGGAACAATTGAATTTTTAGGAAGAAAGGATACTCAAGTAAAAGTAAGAGGACATAGAATTGAGCTTGGAGAAATTGAATCTGTTTTAAATCAATATCCAGGAATCATAGGTTCTGTGGTTGATGTGGTAGGTATCAAGGAAAGTAAAAAAATATATGCGTATATTATAAGCCGGCAAAAAAACTTAGATTTTGAATCTATAGAACAATTCTTAAAATCCTACCTACCTGAATATATGATACCTTCTAAATTTGTAATTGGAGAAAAAATGCCACTGTCGCTTAATGGAAAGGTGGAGCGTTCATATGTCAGAAGCGTTTTGGAAGATAATCTGAGTGTGGAATCAGCAAACTATGAAGAACCTATAGGAACCACTGAAATTGCAATTAGTTCAATTTGGAAAGAAGTTTTGAAGGTAGAAAAATTATCAAGAAATGATGATTTTTTTGAGATTGGAGGCGACAGTCTTAAAGCGGTTAGTATAATGTCCCAATTAAAGCAAAAAAATTTGGTACCAATCAATACATCTGTTCAAATTTTATTTACGGATTCAACGATTAAAAAATTTGCTGAACAGATTAATAGGTTGAATATGGAAGAAAACCAGGAAACCGAAATTAATACAATCTAAAAAACTATAAGGAGAAAAAATATGGATGTACAGAATTTAATCAATGAACTGGCAGAGAAAGAAATTACGCTGTGGTGTGAAGGTGCTAATTTAAAATATAAGGCACCAAAGGGCGCTATGACTGCTGATCTGTTAAGCAAAATTAAAAGTGGAAAAAGCGAAATCATTGACTTCCTGAATGAACATGGAAATTTACAGTTTGTTCGTAATACAAAAGGGCGATATGAAAAATTTCCTTTGACGGATATACAGAATTCGTATGTTGTAGGAAGAAATACGATGTATGAATTGGGAGGCGTGGCTTGCCATGGCTATATTGAAATGTCATTTGATAAGGTATTAGACATAAAGCAATTGGAAATAGCATGGAACAAAGTTATTCAAAAACACGATATGCTAAGAGCAATTGTATCGAATTCTGGCTATCAAATTGTGCAAGAAGCTGTTCCATATGTGACTATTCAATGTTTAGACTTGCGCATTACAGAGGGAAATAATGAAACAGATAAAAATGATTTCCGCAGACGATTAGCAAATAAGCAGTATGAACTTGGAAAGTGGCCGATGTGTGATTTGGCACTTACTGTTGAAAATGAGAAGAGTATTATTCATTTATCATTGGACATGTTAATTGCTGATTTTGTGAGTACGAATATCATCTTGCATGATTTAGAAACTTTTTATGAGAATCCTGATTTAATAATTGTGCCTACAACATTGTATAGAGATGTGGTGTTATATCAAAATCAGAAGAGAACAATCAAAACGGTAGAAAGAAATGTTGCAGAAAAATATTGGAGTGACAAAATACCATCTATGGGAGAGGCTCCTGATTTGCCCTTGAAGGATGATTATGCGCTGGACAATGCGAAATTTATGCAAAAGAAAGTGTTCTTAAATCACGATATGTGGATGAGCTTTGTGGAGAATGCACGTAAGTTTAAAGTGACACCTTCCATACTTATTATGGCTTCATTTGCGGAAGTTTTGGGGTTGTGGTCATCTAATAATAAGTTCTGCATTAATACAACTATTTTGAATAGACCTAATGTAACTCAGGATGTTAATAAAATAGTTGGAGATTTTACAGATGTTAATGTGACAGCGATAGCTTTGGATTTTTCAAAGAATTTCATCGAAAGGGCAAGAACTATACAAAATGATTTATGGGTAGACTTAGAGCATAATGCATTTTCTGGTGTTGAGGTTTTGAGGAAGATGACCAAAGATAGGAAAAAGAATATTATCATACCAGTTGTTTATACAAGCACAGTAGGTATGGCAGCAGGTGATGATATGACTGTAAAGAATCCCATTACTTATAAAATAAGTCAGACTCCCCAGGTATATATTGATTGTCAGGCTGCTGAAGAAAACAATGGATGTACAATAAATTGGGATGTAAGAGATGGGGTTTTTGATGATTTTATTATTGAAGCTATGTTTGAAAGCTTTAAAGAATTATTGTTATCTTCGTGCGAAACCATGAATAATCGTTTTGAAGAAAAACAGCCAGTATATTTACCATCTGATATGCGCTCTGTTCGTGAGAAGATAAATGATACAAAAGAAAGTATTTCTCCTTATATGATGATGGAAGGATTTGCTAGATCATTAGAAAAGTATTCTAATAAAACTGCTCTTATCACGCCCAATGGTGAGTACACATATAGCGCTTTGGGTAAATATGTGGCAACAGTCTATGACATACTGAAAAAAGAAGGAGTGGGAAAGGGCGATATTGTAGGAGTTGATATTAGTAAAGGAGTTTGGCAGATTGCGTCAGTATTAGGAATTCTATTTGCTGAAGCGCTATATGTTCCTTTAGATACAAATCAGCCTTTAAAACGAAAGGAAAAAATAGTAAATAGTGCTGGAATAAATTTAATATTGACAGAACAAGAAAACTTAGTCTTGAGTAATAATTGTAAGGTTTTAAATGTGACTGAGATTAAAACACTGAAAGACTCATTTGAAATTCCGGCAATAGAAAAAGATTATGATCGGCCAGCATATATTATTTTCACATCTGGAACAACAGGTGAGCCTAAAGGTGTAATTATTACACATAGGGCTGCTATGAATACAATTTGTAATATTAATCAGAAATACAATATTACTGAGCGGGATGTTTTCTTTGGTTTGGCCAATTTGTCCTTTGACTTATCAGTTTATGATATTTTTGGATGTTATCAAGTGGGAGGAACATTGGTGCTGCCAGATTCAAGCAGTATTAAGGATCCAAAGCAATTAACAGAATTACTTGTTGTTCATGGTGTTACAGTTTGGAATTCAGTTCCGGCACAGATGCAAATGGTTATTAATTATATGGAGAACTCAAAAGTGAATTCGGACATAGAACTAAGAGTGGTATTACTCTCTGGAGACTGGATACCGGTTAATCTTCCGAAGAAAATATATGAGAAATTTAATAAAAGTAGAGTGGTAAGTTTGGGAGGAGCAACCGAAGCATCTATATGGTCGATTTACTATGACATACAGCGTGAAGATGATTTTGAAAAAAGCATTCCATATGGCTATCCTCTGGCAAATCAGAAATTTTATGTGTTAAATGAAAATCTTCAGAGCTGCCCTGATTATGTAGTTGGGAGTTTATATATTGCTGGTGTTGGCCTTTCAGCAGGGTATTTGAATGACGAAAAGTTAAACCAAGAAAAATATAAATACTTACCAGAAACAGGAGAGAAAATATATAAAACAGGCGATATCGGATGTTATACAAGAGATGGCATCATCTTGTTTAAGGGCCGAGAAGCTGGAGATGAACAGGTAAAAATACATGGACATAGAGTCGAACTTGCAGAAATACGTTCTGTATTAAATGAGCATCCGTTAGTAGAATCATCTGTGGTATTGGCTATGGGAGAATCCGCCGAGGATTTACATATTAATGCTGTTGTAGCCCCTGTAAAGAAGAAGGAACTGACATCCATCCATATAACAAATGCTGAAAAAGAGAATTTGGAAAAATTAGAGAAATATTATGAAGAAGAAATTGATCAGGATTTATTTGAAAGATGGATTAATAAATCAGAGGAAGTTGTAACATCTGATATTTTTAATACATTCCGTTGTTATAGTATCTTCGATAAAAATGATACGGTATACAGTTTTGATGAAATTGTCCAGAAGATGCAGATTCCTGAAAAGCTTCATAAATTAACAAAGCGTTGGCTTCGTGTGTTGATTAAGGAAAAGGTTATAGAAGAAAAAGAAGGAGGATATCAGCTTATTCAGCAGGAAAAAGATTTTGATTCCTTTAAACTGTGGGACGAGTTTTATCAAATTGAAAACAAATTTGGATATAGTCGTGAATTGGTGGATTATTTAAAACAATCTAGCGATTTACTGCCGGAATTGATTCAGGGAAAAGAAGATCCTTTAAATATTTTGTTTCCTAAAGGAGAAATGGACCCTGCATTGGCTGCATACCATGATAACCAAATCAATAAAATGTTGAATGATATAGCGAAAGCAGAAATCGGTTTTCTGTGTCGAGAAAAAAATCAAAATAAGAAAAGGACATTTAGGATTCTTGAGGTTGGAGCTGGTGTTGGGGGCACCTCTTTGGATGTAATACCTAGTCTAGATGGAATGGAGGTAGAATATTATTTCACGGATTTGTCAACGTTTTTCCTTAATAGGGCACAAGATAATTTCGGCAAGTACGATTGGGTAAAATATGGCATTTTTGATATTAATAAAGAATTTGCGATTCAGGGATATGACGAGTTTTCTTTTGATTTAATATTGTGTGCAAATGTTCTTCATAACTCAAGGAATATTCATGATGTTATGGAAAACTTAAAGGGATTGTTGACGGATAATGGAAGCATGGTCATTTTGGAAGAGACACGTACCAGTTATATTCTTTTAACATCAATGGAATTTAAAGATGGTTTGACAGGCTTCACGGATGAAAGATCGGAGAATGAGCAGACTTTCTTTACGAGAAATCAGTGGGAAAGCGTGTTTGCGTCTCATAAAGGAGAGATTGTGTTTGAATTTCCATCAAACGAAAGTAAATTAGATCTTTCAGGACAGACGATATATGTAACACGTTTTGTAAATGAGTTAGAGCCTATTCGCAAGCATGATGTACGTATGTATTTGGAAGAGCAGGTATCGCCATATATGGTTCCAGCTAATATTTTGGTTATACCAGAAATACCGCTTACGAGTAATAGAAAAGTTGATACTAAGGCGGTAAAGAATTATTTTATGGGAATTGAAGAAACCAACAAAAAAGGTGGAACTGAGCTGCCACAAACAGATTTGGAAAAACGAATTGCTGATATATGGTGTAAGGAATTAAATATTAGCAATATAGGCAGAAATGATAGCTTTTATCTTGTTGGTGGAGATTCTTTGTTGATAGCACAGGTTATTGGAAAAATGCTTGAAAAAATTCCGGAGGCAGAAGGATGGGAATGGAGTGCACTATTAACCGAAATGATGCAGACACCTACTATAAAAGGAATAGCTGAAAAAATTGAAGCATTTCAGAAAGATACAGACTATGTGATAGACCCATGCCTTGTACAACTGAAAAAGAGTGTAAAGGAAAACTCACAATCAGTAGCAAAGGTTTTGTTTCATGCAGGCACAGGAACATTGACCCCGTATAACACACTTCTTTCTTATATTGAGAAAGATAGTAAAGAAAATGAAGCAATAATAGGTTTTACTTTTGGAGATGATGCCGATTATATTTCCATGGAGACAAGTCAGACGTTCCGTTTGCTCGGAGAAAAATATGGTAAGATTTTGAATAAATTGGGATATTCTAATTATATTCTTATAGGTCATTGTGTTGGTGGCTTGATTGCTCTTGAAACGGCTCAGTATTTACAGAAAAAGAATGTTCAAGTTTCTGATGTGACATTAATTAGTTCCAATATACCTAAGCAAAAAAATCAAACTATTTTATCGCAGGCAACTGATGAAATATATCGGAAAACTTTGCAATCTAGCTTGGACAATGAGATTCTGCTTGAGAGAATATTTGCAAAACTTATCGGTGCGGATGCTTATAAAGCAGGGTATCAAGTTGATGAAGAACGGCTACAGCAATATATCGAATATATTGTTGATCAAGGAACAGGAGATATTACTGTTGAGGCATTGTGTAATACTGGTGGTAAATTTGAAGATGTGGCCGAGGAATTCCGTCTTTTGGCGAGCAAATCTGTGTCTGAGAGGTTAAATGCATTATACAATATAATTGAAAGACCAAACGGGGAGTTGATGGAACATCAATTAAAAATGTTAAATATTCTATTTAGAGTTTTTTCACAGAATTTCCGGTGTGTTTCGACATATGAGCCGAAGCCGTATTATGGAAATATGAGAATACTCTGCTGTGAGATTCAAGGGGGACATTTTTATCCGGGATTTTTTGCGGAAGACTATGAAACCTGGAAACCTTATGCAAAAGGGAAGCTGACGTTTGAGTTAATCAAAGGTTGGCATCTTGATTGCATTACCGAACCGAATTTGGGAGAAAACATAAAGAAGATGTTAGACTTTAATTACTGATCTTGTTACGTCAGGGCTATATACAATATCGTATATGGCCCTGGCAGAAAGGAAAATGAGAATTATGTCAGATAAAAAAATAGGCGTATTAGGTGGCAGTGGAGAAATAGGAAAAAGATGTGTCAATATTTTGACAGAAAAAGGATATACTGTAATGGCTTCCTATCGAACACGGAAACCTATGGAAAACAATGAAAATGTATATGTTCAGTTAGATATTTGCAATGAAAATGAATTGTGTATGTTTATGGCTAATTGTGATGTGGTTATAAACTGTGCAGGAGCTTCCTTCATCAATGGAGAAAAGATTGCAAGGACTGCAGCAAAAATGAAGATTCCTTTGGTAGATCCGTCAGGCGAGTCTTTTCTCGAAGAGCGTATTAAAGATATACAGAAGGATAATGTTTTTGTTTTGTCTAGTGGCTGTTTTCCTGGAATGACAGGAGTTCTTTTGAACTTTTTGTGTAGCCAATTTGATGATGTTAAGTCTTTATCAGGGATGAGTATCAGTACAGAAATTCCTAGCCAATCAGCCATAGAAGATTTCATTTTGACTAATATTGCAGGATTTGGTCAGCCTTTAAAATATTATAATAATGGAGAATATGTTAGAGATGAGCAGATTTTTTATGAAATAGTAAGAAACAGTGAGTTTAAGCTGCAAAACTATTATACGGTTGAATTGGAACGAGTAGTTAAAAAATATCGTCCCGAAAAGGCAAATTGGTACAATGTTCTTTTTGCAGAAGAGATTATGAAAAAAATGCAGGAAGCAGTTGTGCAGTTTAGCGCAAGAGGATACAGCGATGAGTTTAGAAGGATTGTAGCAGAAATTAAGAAAATATTTGCTGATAATGTGAAAAATAATGAAGCTTTTAATTTCCTTAAGGTAGAAGCAAACGGTGTGAAAAATGGAAGTGTTACTGGTAGAAAGGTCGAGATTCTCAATGATTCAAGCAGTCAGATCAGTGCGCTTATTGCATCACATGCCTCAATTGAACTCTTAAACAAAAAAATTGTTCCTGGAATATACTATGCAACGGATATTATTGAGGGAGATATTGTTTTAGGTGATTTACCGAAATTGAACATAGACTTAAATATAAGTGAATATGTGATGCAGGAGGAATCATTCGATGACGAATTTGAAGAAGGGACTATTTGAATTACATATAATTGGAGATCCGAGTAAGAAAAAAGTATTATTGATTCATGGTATGGGTTTTCAATGGAAATTCTGTTTTAAAAAAGTAATAGAAGAACTCAAGAGAAACTATTGCCTTATTCTGCCGGAACTGGGAGGCCATAATATGCAGGGGTTGGGCGGATTCTCGAATGTTTATGAATGTGCCGATGAAATCATTACATCTATACGGAATCATAGAATAGAGGAGCTGGATTGTATTTATGGTATTTCATTAGGGGCTAGCATTGCGATAGAAATCGCATTGAGAGATTGTATTAGGATAAATAAATTAATTCTCGATGGCGGGCAATTTGAATCCATGGGTATTATGAAAAAAATAGATGCATACTTTATGGCAAAGGAATTTCAAAAAGTAATTCAAAAGAAAAGAATGTGGTCATATGTTAGCAAACAAATGGGTTACAGAAATGGTAATGAAATAGAGGTACTTTATCCTTTGTGTTGCAAAAGAATACAATTTGATACATTATATGATGCGGCATTGGCAGCTTATGGATACGACATAAAAAAAAGAATGGAGAAATTACGAATGAAAGTTGTTATAATGTATGGTGGAAATGAGCTTTTTGCTGCAAAATCAGTTTCGCTTGTTAAAGAAAAATGCGTTTCTGAGTTCGAAGTTTATGCCTATGATAATATGGGGCATTCTGAGGTTTTAAGTTTGTATCCAGAGAAACTATGTGAAATTATTCGAAAATAAAAATCAATATCAAAGTTGAAGTTGCATTTTTATTGTTTCCTATATTATACTAATAAGGACAAGTAAGTTACAACTAATTAAAGGAATGGGGTATCAACATGAGAAATAGTTGGTATGGAGAAAATGTTGCTTCAGTAAAAAAACGCCAAGAATATAATTTAATTAATTATCAATGTAATGGAACTGGTATTCTTATGGCATATGCGTTGTTTCCAGGTATTGATTTAGTTTTTATGGATTTTAATTGCAGTGATATTTTTGACGAACCAACTCTTAATCAAGATATTATAGATATCCGGCATTATAGATGTGGTCGAGTAGAATTTGAGTTTGAGAATCATAAAGTTTTCCATATGTCAGAAGATGAATTTTGTATAAATGTTCTGGCAAGTATGCCGGCAAAGCTTTCTTTTCCATTTAAAAAATGTAGTGGGGTTAGTTTTATAATCAATAAAGAAAATATTGATAATGATACAAAAGAAATGTTTGCATTTTATGGAATTGACCTGGAGACGCTTGGGGACAAATTGGAGTTATCTTCGCATTGGTATATTTGTAAAACACCACAGAATTTGCAACACATTTTTGAAGAACTATATGCTGCAAAAGGCGTTGAAACGCGAGAATTTTTTTGTATTAAAGTATTAGAACTGTTACATCATATACAAAAATTGCGTAGCGAAGACCGTTATGTGGCAAATTATTATTCAAAGGATCATATTCAAATTGTTAAAAAAACCTATACAAAATTGGTGGATAATCTGGATAATTATACTACATTAGATGAGTTGATTAGTGAAGAAAATATAAGTATGGTTACATTTCAGGCCATTTTTAAACAATTATATGGAGAAAGTCCTTATGCATATCTAAAAAAATATAAAATGAATAATGCTGCAACACGATTGCGTAACGGGAAAGAGAATATTAGTCAAATCGCAAATTCTTTAGGATATAGTAATGCTAGTAAATTTTCAAAGGCATTTCGCGATGTGTTCGGAATTCTGCCAAAAGATTACAGAAAGCAAAATAAAAGTTAATTAAATTTTGGGCCATTTTCGTAAAAGATAAATATTTATGGAGTAGAAAAAAGAATATGCCTTCTTTATAATAATAGGGATAATCAAAGTTCTTTAGGGTTTGCCAATCTATTTTAGGGTTTGTCGATAGGG
>ENA-OOXY01000261-OOXY01000261.1-human-gut-metagenome-genome-assembly--contig:-NODE-261-length-57149-cov-16.156917_pt1 | contig 57149 bp, 76 predicted proteins | sample MGYA00241593_ERZ501355 | MGnify/ENA primary metagenome ERZ501355 (study PRJEB25962, sample SAMEA2042739) | human gut metagenome | biome: human gut; feature: human-associated habitat; material: faeces... | reverse complement strand
TTTGCCTATGCTTATAAGTTGCATTGTGAAGAATTAAAAAAGGAGGAATAAAATGAATCGTACAATAAAATTCAGAGGTAAAAACTTATATAATAACGAATGGATATTTGGTGACTTGATTCAGTACGAAAGTGGTGAAATGGCTATTTTCAGCAAGAAACTTTCCCAATATGGATGCGAAACTACTGAAATGTTTAATAGAAGTAAGGTCATTCCCGAAACCGTAGGTCAGTTCACCGGATTGCTTGACAAGAATGGAAAAGAAATCTATGAAGGGGATATACTCAACAACGGGCAGCGCAATTACTTTGTGTGTTGGAATAGTGAACGGGGCGCTTGGTGGCTAAAGAACAAAGACCTTATATACACTACACCTCTTGGATTTTTATCAATAGAACTATTTGTTGTAGGTAACATCTACGATAACCCAGATTTAATCAAAGAGGAATAATCATGAAGAAAATAATGTTTAACGATAAATTTGGCTTAACCCAAGCCGTATTAGATGGTCGGAAGACTATGACTAGAAGAATTTGTAAATACGATAGACCTGATGAAAGTTGGGATATTGTATTTCCCGTTTTTGAATCTAAAGATTATGATAGCGAAGGAAACCTAATATCTCCTTTATTGGGTGCATTTGGGTGGAAAAATAAAGATGGAGATTTTACAGGATGGAATAATCCCCTTTATAAGTTTCGCGAAGTGGTCGCTATAGCACAGAACTATAGGGATTCAGGCTATTCCCCAGACTCACTAGACAGGCATCCGAAAGATTTAAGCGTTCGTGGCCTCATGAAGAATTCCGCATGATGGAATAACAAAATGTTCGTTAAGTCGTATGCTTGTAAGCATCACATAAAGATAACCAATGTAAAAATAGAGCGTTTGCAGGATATATCCGATGAAGATTGCTTGAAAGAGGGGATTGTTAGGCAAGAGGTAATATCTGATGAATCCCCTTTTCTTTATGCTTATGATGCTTTTTTGGACGGAGATAATAAATACTTTGCTTCTCGCTGGTTTAGGAGTCCCGAAGAAGCCTTTGCTGTCCTGATAGACAAAGTTTCCGGCAAAGGCACATGGGAGTCCAATCCTTTTGTATTTGCTTACGAATTCAGATTAACAGACTAAGCAACTGGTACTCAACAAGTTAAACAAAGTTTAAGTAAAAGTTTTTAGATTGTTTTATTTTGGTTAACTCATTGATAATGAGTATCTTTACAATACTAAAAGAAACCAATAATACTAACAATTAAAAGACAAGAGCAATGAAAGAAAAAAATAAAGATTCCAGCAAAATCAAGTTTATACAAGGATTATCAACAGAAGATTATTCATTGTACTACACTTACAACAAAATAGATGAGGTTCAAGAAGTTATCCGCGGTCACTACGGTTTACCTTCAAAAGACACTCCTAAGGCAATCCAAGTTTCTGGTGTAGATGGTATCTTATTCATGACAAAAAATTCCGGTATTCTTGCAGATTATATATGCAAAGAGAATGATGGTAAGTTCGAACTATACGAGATGAGTCTAAAAGCTTACAACGAATACGAAAGATACATGAGCGATTTAATGGTAGCATAAGGTTAACTAGCATGGCGAAAGCCCTGCGCAATATAGAAGATTATGAAATTTAGTGAATTACCAACAGACACCCAACAGAGATTAAACGATGAACGCTCAAAATTGAGTAATCGAACAATCAATAATGCGTATGAGGTTTTACTATACAATAAATCAGGTACACGTTTCTTTTCTGCAAGAAGACACCAAAGTTCATGGCAAGACGATAAGGGTAATTATATGTCATTTGGTGGCGGTTCTGAATGGACAATACGATATGGCTGTATAGGCTTCGTCCGTAGAAAACAAGTAATGGGTTATGACTATGAGTTGGACTATGGTAGAGTTTACTCTAAATCAGCAAATGGCACAGTCATCCCATCTTCTGTGAAAACCAAGAAAGAAGTGTATGATGTTGCAAAAGCGATTGGTATATTTGATTTTTAACCCAGTAGCCTTCAGGTTACTATAACACATAAGAGCAATGAACACATATTACAAATTTGCGCCAAACGTATTTTTGGCAAAGTGCGAAGAGAAGCACGAAAGAGGCGAAGAAATTCTAGTTACAACCAAGTATGGCAAAGAAAATGCTTGCATAGTTTTTAATCTGATAGCCGAAAAAAGTGGCTTTTACTACTATTCCATCGTCAGAGCAGATGGTTTCAATGTACAAGAATGGGCAAGGCAAAGAGCGGAACGCAGGCATGAATGGGCATTATCAGCAGCACAAAAGAGCGATGAATATTTTCAGAAATCAAACAAACATCGGGATTTCCTTTCTTTGGGTGAGCCTATCAAAGTAGGACACCATAGCGAACGAGGACATCGTAAAATGATAGATGACGCCTGGAATAATATGGGGAAAAGCGTCGAGCTTAGTGATAAAGCTGCCGAACATGAAAGAGTAGCCAAGTACTGGGAAAAACGCGCTGAAACGATCAATCTTTCTATGCCGGAAAGTATCGACTTCTACGAACACAAGTTGGAACAAGCGAAAGAATACCATGAAGGTGTGATGTCCGGAAAATATCCACGTAGTCACTCTTACGCCCTCACTTATGCCAAAAAGGAAGTGAATGAGTTGCAAAAAAAATATGATCTGGCTAAAAAGTTATGGGGAGATGAAAAATAAAAATATACTAGTACTAGCCGGTATTAAATTCAGATCAGATGAAATAGAACAAGAACTAGCAAAAGGCAATAAGTTTATTGTCAAATGGAAAACAATCTGGGAAATATGTTATTCACAAGCTCAAAGACAATACTACGCTATAAAAGTGCACACATCAGAAGACAGTTATGTTTCTAAGGGACGCTTTTATTTTGTAAATGCTAGTAGAGCAAATGAAATGATTGGATCGGAAATACTCATAGATTAATGGAAACGAAAACCAACAAAGCTATTTCACTACTCCAGTGCGGTGATTTTAAAGCCGCACTAGCAATTTTCTCCACCTTTCGCATAGGATTTACCAAAGAAGAGCAAAGAACCTTAAAAATAGCAAGTGAAAGCCTTTCCGGAAATTCCTCGTTCTATCGTCAACTTGGAATTGACATCGACAAGGAGATAGAGAAAAGCAAGTCTATTATTACATCAAAGTACTTGAAAATGAAATAGTTAAACAAAGTTTAAGCCATGCAAATTTCTAATTTAACTTATTGGTAATCAATATATTATTTGTATCTTTACATATCAAAAATAACAAATTAATCAATAAGAGCAATGAAAAAGATAGAAGTTGAAATCAGTTTAAGAGATGCGAGAAATGGTTATTGGAGAATAGAAGATAATCGCTTCCTTTCAGAGAATGGTGAATGGACTGCATCGAACATCTGGGAATCAAAAGAGTTTGAAGAAACAGAGTTGGAAGAAATGGAACAAATGCAATCTTTGATTGAAGGTGTTCTTTCAGGTCTTGAATATGAAATTGCAATTGTTGAATTTTAAAGCATAAATCAATGAGCAAAATACAACGAATGACATCCGAACTTAATCAGATATTACACTCTGACACTTATCAGTTCGAGATTGATACCGAAGATTTCGTTTTCGGATTCAAGAGCACCATAAGAAAGCGTACCAAAGATTTAGCGAAGGCACTTAAGTTAGAGCAAAAGGTAACAAAAGACTGTGGACGTTTCCTGTCCGATACGGTTAGAATCGTATCTGTAAGAATATACAAGAACAGTGAGTTGAGAAAAGAACTTCATGCTAAAGAAATAACAGCAACGTATAACGGATAAAATATAGAGCAATGAAAACATTGAGTAAATTAACAAGCAAAGAAAGTTTTGCAATTCTTCATGAAATAGAAAAAAGAGAGTGCCCATCGGACGAAAAAAACTTTTTTAAATGGAGACAAGAAAAAGATAAAGAACGAATGGAAGCTATTAAGAACCTTATACCAGAGCTTGGTCTAGGCTGTACAATTTGCTATTACTCTGATAAACGCGCAGCTACAGTAACAAAAATAATTTCTCCTTGCAAAATTGAAGTCACTTGTAACCAGACGAGATGCATTGACTATTACGATGGGAAATATGAAATTCTACCAGAACTTGAAGGGGAAGAAAAAGTGTTTACCAAAAGAAGAAATGGATATTGGGTTATGGAAGGACAACCGTATAAAGATGGAGTATTATTGATGCTCCATTATCAGAACCATTATATCGACCCTTCATTTTAATATAAACAACGGTAAAAGTATAAATTATGAATGATTACAAAAACAGATTCAAGCGTATGGATTGCAATGAAAAAACAATCCAAACAAAAAAAATGACTATTCGAGGAGTTGAAATCTCAAATATCAAAAAAGAAGACGTCCTCGATTTTTGTGAAATCAAAGGTGTTTCACCAGAATATCTTGTTCTTAAATTAATTGAGAATATTGATTAACCCTACTTTTATAAAATATAGAGCAATGAAAACAACAGTAAAAGTGTATTTAAAAGACGAACAAGGCAATAAAGATTGGTTCGTCACTCCTATCAACCTACCAGAGGAAGAAGCTCACATGTACTATCTTGGCAAAACATTCAATATGGGACGCGAAACAGACCACATGATGAGGTGCTATAAAGTTGAGACAATAAAATTATCAAATTAGACAAATTTATGACTAAAAGTGATTGAATTTACGCCACTTTTTGTATCTTTACACCATAAAATTAAAGCAATGAGGATTTATACATCATATTTTGGAAATTACAGAAAACTGGCAGCAGCGAACATCAAAATGATATGTGTCGCTTTAGGCAGACCAAAATTTTATAACGCACCTCAAATTATAGAGGTTGCACCAAGAAGATATATGTTGGATGACAAATGGACTTATGAAGAGTACACGAGTATGTATTTGAATGATGTTCTTGCAAAAGTCAATCCGCAAGAATTGATTCAAACTATCCAACGACACAGTGAAGGTAAAGATGTTGCTCTCTGCTGTTACGAAAAACCGGGTGATTTTTGCCATCGTCATATTTTGGCAAAGTGGCTTACTGAAAAGACTGGCATTGAAATAACAGAGTTCGGAGTAGTTGAGAAAAAGGAACCTAAATACGAACAAGCAAGTTTATTTTGAGTATGAGAAGGATTAAGTTTAGAGGGAAACGCATTGATGGTAAGGGATGGATAAGAGATTCTTATACGCTTATTCAAGATGGAGATGGAACTTGGTTGCACGATAATGACGTTGAAAAAATAGACGAAAATACTCTTGGGCAGTTCACCGGCTTGTGTGACAAGAGCGGGAAAGAAATATATGAGCATGATTTAGTTGAATGTGCTGGAGTATTATGTGAGGTAGTGTATAGTGATAAAATCGGTTCTTTTGTGCTATTAGAAGTTCTGTCTCAAAATCTTGGGAACAAACCAATAGGACAAATGATAGATATGTTCGGAATTAGATATGCAGGTAATATTTATGACAATCCGGAATTATTAGCCAACCGTCAATAGCGTTTGATGGGATGCTGTCAGATTTGCCAAGCAAGCGGTGGTTTGACAGCATAGGAAAAAAGGAAAGTTGGCAGAGAGGACTATTGCATCTGTTTGCTAAACAGACTAACCGAAAGGTTACAGAGGTTCGAATCCTCTACTTTCCGCGTCTTGTATCAATGAACGCACCATTTTCTAAAATTTGAGATTGTTATGGGAGCAACCGATATATGGAAGAAAATAGTAGATTGAGAGAGTATGGTAAACCCATATAAGTCCAAAGGGTATCAATCAAGGTGGATTTTCACAAAATCATGTGAATGTTGACGGTGACGACATGGCGGTTCATAATGTTGACAGCTTGGAATAGACAAGCATTTGCGGAAATAGCTCATCGGTAGAGCGTTGGCATTCCAGCCAAAGAGTGGGGTTCGATTCCCTGTTTCCGCTCAACCCTTATAGTAGCGATAAGCAAAAGCAAGAACATTAAAGCTTGTGCAGTTTATGGGGTGATGGAAATTGCCATCTGACACGACTGTAAAGAAGCCGAATAGATTGCATAAGTGTTCTTGTTAGTAGCTTAAAAAATGATGGATTTGTGTTTAGGCCTGTCGGGAATACGCTCGGCAGGCATTTAACACAAAATGTATATGAAGTTATATACAACCTAAATATATGGACGAAAAAGGACTAATAAGAGCATGCGAAAACTCCGGCTGCGGTTGGAAGTGTTGTTCGTTCGGATCGGACGGACATATTGTAATTCTCCCCCATGAACTTGAAGGGCATGAAAAAGAAATCTCCCATTTACAGATTATAGATGATGATTACTTTGGCGGTAAAAAGGTAAAATGTATCGCTAAAGACTGTAAATCATGTGATAATGGCTATAAACCTATCATGTGTAGAACTTATCCTTTGTGGGTAAAGTCGGTAAAGAAAGGTCTTGTTTTCCGTAGCGGTAAATGTCCGTTGGAAAATGAGCAACTTGCTAAGCATAAGGAATTTGTATTAGACATTTTCGACAATTATAGAAAAGCATTATTGCCTAAAGTCGATATAGACACATTCCTTTCTAAAGCATGGATTGACCGTTACGAACCATTGTTCCCGACGCATAAAGGAAGCATAGAATACAATATGCAAGTGAAAGCTTTATCTATGTCTGACATTACTACCATAGAAGAAATTGAGCAAAAGTTGCTCTCTGATCCTGATATGTGTTTCGCTTCGGAACCGGAAGATATAGTCAAGTGCTTGCAATCTGGTTGCAGTTACGGATTATTGACAAATGATAAGCTGGTTGCTTATTCGCTTGCATATTTCACTGAATACGGTACTGCCTACGTAGATAAATGTTTCGTTCGTTCAGATTATAGGGGTAATAGCTTTCAGTACATTCTACTCAATGCTAATCTTGCAAAATTGGTTTCAAACGGTGCACAAGAGGTATTTGCCATGACCTCACCCAAAAATGAAGCAAGTATCAAGAGTTTTACCAATGCCGGGTTCTCGTTCAAACGTGATACCAAATACAAAGGGATTGAACGTTTAATCTTAAAGTGGGAGCTATGAAAGTTATTGTCTATACCAAGAATATAATAGAGAACATTGAAAAGGCGCAATCGTTTGTTAATGTTCCCATTTCATTAATGTTTAAGGACTTCTATGAAGATATTCATGAGCATATAGCGGATAAAATAAGAAATAAGATTTTCGGGTTACATTTGAAAGATAGCGTATGTTATTCTATTGGGAAAGCGACAAAAGATAATATAGGTGCAGTAGTAACATCATTTGCTGACTCTTGGAAATATCTCACTATTAATGGAGAGGGTTGCCAAGGAATACACAACTACTACATTCCAATTGACGCTTACGATAACAGAGAAGGTTTAAGCATTTATGAAGCAAGCAAACTAGCTAACGAAATAAGGATGCTTTCAGATGCTCATATATACGGTATGATTACTTCCGGTTGCCTCAATGACAAATACCCGCCAATGTCGCGATTATACGACATCTGGGACAACCTAAAAGGATATATTGAATCCATCAGTTTAGGAGGAAGTTTTTGGCTCGGACAGTATGACAAACTTCCAAACTTCATAAGTGATGTAAGAATAGGAGAATATATGCTGTTTGGCACTATTCCATATTGCAATGATGAAGAGAAAAAAGGCTTTAATGGGATAGAACTACAAACAAGAATAATAGGCATCTATCCAGAGCGTAATCAACTCATTCTCGATTGCGGTTATTCAATGGCGGACATGGCTAAATGCAGAATTCCCTATTATACCAATTTGAAGTATGTAGATAGCTCCAGCGAATATACAATAATGCAATGTGACCATGTTTCGGATTATCACATTGGTGATGTGGTTCGTTTTGTCCCTGATTATAAATCATTAGTCAAGTTGAGATATGCAGAACACGAATATAGATAAACCGTGGATTGACTATATAGCCAATCGCACATTTGGCATGGAACTGGAGTTCGCTGATGGTGATAAAGAGCACATTCCTCTTCCATCGGGTTACAAGTGGACGGATAACAAGCTAACCATGATGAATAACTCGGATGGATCGGCAGTTACGCATCACGGTCAATTTGGCGGGGAAATAAACACACGCCCATACCATTATTGTATAGAAGATTTGCAGGAGTTGAAGAATTTTATTCAGACCATGAGAGATGCAGGAAGTTATCTCATGTGGAATGAAGGTTTTGATGCACATCTATACATCAAAGATATGGACTTGAATGTTATCAAACGTTTGTTTGCCCTCTCCTACTACACCGCTTATCCAATCAAACGAATATTTGACATTGCCGAGTGGTGGGAAACAAAATATCTCGTACCCAGTCCACCTTGGGATGTTGTAAAACGAGTTCTTGAAGCAGATAATATTGAGAATTTACTGAAAGTTTTTAGTAATGGATCAGATAGAGGACATATCCGGTACTGGCTCAACTTATGTTCTATTGAAAAGATAGGAACAGCAGAATTCCGTATCTTCAATAGTTCATGGGACTTCGACAAGGTGCTGGAAACAATCAAATTCATGTATTCATTTGTAGAATATGCCTACCTACATGAAGACATAGAAGAGTATAAGCAACTCACCACTATTGACAAATGTCTTGAGACATTCCATATAGACTATTCCAAGGTTCCCCAAAGACATAAACCGTTACTTTGGGCAGCAGAACACTCGGACAATGTTACGATAGTAGGCTCCATGTTTAAGAAAACTAATCGTATGCTTTCCTTCATCAAGAAAGAAGCGGCCAAATTTGATATTGCTCATGTGGTAAACTCATACTATATGGATATAGAGCAAATACTTACCAACCGTGAGATTAAGGTGTATACAAAGGAGTATTTTATCTACATGATGTATAAGGCAATCAAGGGAGAGATAAAAGAACTGCGTTTTAATGATGAATATGAGTTTCTGAATATCAAGTCTGAAAGTCCGGCTGAAATTATTGCCACTATCCATCTGTTCAATGCCATCAAGAAGCATAAGAACTCACAAGATATTTACCATAAGTCGCTTTATGACGATTTTATGGCAAAATTGGAGCATTACCATAAGAAGTATACGGAACGTTACCAAAAGCTCGTAGACAGCCTTAAAAGTAAGTCTATTGAAATATTTTATTGTGCTGATATATCAGATGCAATTCTTAACTGCAAAGAGAATGACATATTAATCTATCAGAATGAATTTCATTCCGGTATGAAAGCCACAAGCAACGCATTACAGCGTTTCTTATTGGATGATTTTGGATCTCAAGAACGAACTAAAACGAAATATGCAGAAATAGATGAAGAACAAGTTAATTACATGGCTCTCTCGCAGCATGGATTTATGGGCAGAAGAGAGGTATTCAAAGACCAACGCACATATATTTGGTCTAATGTGGTAGAAAGTGGAGACAGCAGTTTTAACAAGCGGACTATCATCCCTCTAAAATATAAACGGTTGCCAGACGATTACGTACTTACAAATAATAGCAAACTCCGGTTTGTTCGTGCTTCTATGGCAGAAATTGATTATCTGCGCATGATTTACTTGAAGAAAGGCATCATACTCGGATCAGCTCCGTTCTGTTATTTGTGGTTCTTGGATGATTACGTGTTCGGAGCTTGTATGTTTGACTTCCTGAAGGTCAGCAAATACGGCATGGATGCAGTTTGGATGAAATCGGATTTTGTCATAGACCACCCTCTGCCTAAGTTGAGCCGATTGCTAATTATGGGCGTTCTTTCATCAGAATTTAAATCAGAACTGGATATAAGATATAAACATCAATGTGGTGTTATTGCTACTTCCGTGTTCACCGATAAACCTGTAAGTATGAAATATCGTGGTGTATTCAAATTACATGAACGTTGCGTTGGTAAACTCCATTACATACAAGATGCAGGTATTCGTGGCAACTTAGATGATATTTTAAAAACATTTGTAGAAAAATACAGTGATGAACCAAGAAAGGAATAATATATGGGAAAATTCAAGATAGCAGAAGTACAGTTGTCTGATATTAAACTAGTTAAAAAAAATGCACATTTCATGCAGCAAGACACGTTTAATGCATTAGTAAATAACATACGTAGAGACGGACAACTTTCATCCGTTCCGTTTTGTGTGAAACATCCGGATGGCACATATACAGTAGTAAGTGGAAATCATCGTACACAAGCTGCAAAAATGGCAGGTCTTACCTCTATCCATGTCATGTATATAGATGAAGAGGAGACAAATAATGACTGGTTACTTGCTACGCAGTTAAGCCACAACAGTATTGTCGGTCAAGACGATGCCGAAATTTTAAAGCAATTACTTGATGAAATAACAGATGTCGCACTGAAAGAGTATGCGCATATCAGTAATGAAGTACTAGAAAGCGTTAAAGACATCAACTATACAGTTGAAATGCCGAATAATGAAATTGTTCCAGTAACTCTTATGTTTGTAGATACACAGAAAGTCTCATTTGACAAATTAATGGAAACATTGGATTGCTATTCAGAAAAAGAACTTGGCAACCTTACTTTATTGGACATGGAAACAATGTATCGATTAAATGAAGTATCCGCAAAAGTTCAGGCGAAATACAAAATCAAAGCACAGGCTTTGAGTATATGCAAAATGTTGGAAATTGTGAATAATGTATTGGAGGGAAGTAAAGATGGCACAGAAGTACAGGCTTAATACAAGGCAAAAGAAAGCTAAGTTTTTAAAAGCATTGGAAGCAAGGATGCTGAATGTTACCGCAGCTTGTGAAGCTGTAGAAATCTCACGCTCCATTGCTTATAAATGGAAATCGAATGATCCAGATTTTGCCGAAAAATGGAAAGAAGTAGAAGAAAGTTTCTATGATAAGCTAGAAACGACAATGTTTGCTAAAGCTTTGACGGAACAAGATAACACCATGCTTATTTGGTTAAGTAAGACTAAAATGAAGCATCGCGGTTACGTTGAAAAAGTAGAGCAAGATTTGAATATTAATCCATTTGAGAAATTAATGCAAGAATTGCCAGACGATGAAGAATGAGCAAAGATGACAAGTCTATAAGATACATGAAAGCATGGCGGGAGGATTGGTGCAAATTCGCTCATGATGTTCTTCATTCAAGGTTAGACAAGGAGCAACAAGCCATTCTTCAATCCGTTCAGCATAATCCAATGACTGCTGTAGCGTCAGGCACGGCAAGGGGAAAGGATTATATTGCGGCTTGTGCATCTATGTGTTTTATGTATCTTACTCCACGTTGGAAAGAAGGTAAGTTAGTTAAGAATACCAAGATTGCCATGACAGCTCCTACAGCCCGTCAGGTTCAAAATATCATGATACCTGAAATATCCCGCTTATTTAGAAATGCAGGGTTCTTGCCCGGACGCTTATTGTCTTCCGGCATTAAAACTGATTACGAAGAGTGGTTTCTAACTGGGTTTAAAGCTGGTGACGACAATACAGAAGCATGGTCTGGTTTCCATGCTGTAAATACCATGTTTGTTGTTACTGAAGCTTCCGGTATATCAGAAGCGACTTACAACGCTATTGAGGGTAACTTACAGGGTAATTCTCGCTTTCTCATAGTGTTCAATCCTAATGTTACTACTGGTTACGCAGCTCGTGCCATGAAGTCTGACCGTTTTGCAAAATTCAGACTTAGCTCTCTAAATGCAGAAAATGTAGTAAAGAAGCAAATAGTAATACCCGGTCAAGTGGATTATGAATGGGTTAAGGACAAGGTGATAAATTGGTGCTCCCCCATTCAGCGAACAGATTTCAACGAGGGAGAAGGCGATTTCAATTGGGAAGGTAAGCTATACCGGCCTAACGATTTGTTTCGCGTCAAGGTACTTGGTATGTTCCCGAAAGTTTCTGAAGATGTGCTTATTCCTTATGAATGGATAGAAATAGCAAACAGGAATTGGCAGGAATTACAGGCAAGCGGTTTCATCCCAGCCAAATCTTGTAAGCTAGGTGTTGACGTTGCCGGTATGGGACGCGATAATAGTGTGCTTTGTCCGCGATACGGTAACTACGTTTCTCAATTTGAAGTTCATCAATCTGCCGGACGTGCGGATCACATGCACGTAGTAGGTATGACGATTCCCTACCTGAAGAAGAAAGGAGCAAAAGCGTTTATTGATACTATCGGTGAAGGAGCTGGAGTATATTCCAGGCTACTAGAAGAAGAGTGTAGGAATGCTTTTTCTTGTAAATATTCCGAAGGTGCAGATGGCTTACACGATATTACTGGCGAATATGAATTTGCCAATATGAGAGCATACCTATATTGGGCTTTACGTGACTGGCTCAATCCTAAAAATGGTTTTGGAGCTGCTCTCCCACCCTGCGATCAACTAATGGAGGAAGCTACCGAAACCAAGTGGAAATTCCTTAGTAATGGAAAGATTATCATTGAGCCTAAAGAAGATGTCAAGAAACGTATCAAACGTTCTCCTGACTATATGGACGCATTAGCGAATACGTTTTATCCTAGAGATTACAACTTTATTAGTGATGAAGAGTTGCTCAAAGATTTTTTGTAGTTGTGTTTCTTTTAGTACCTTTGCGTTTGAAAACACTTCTTTTTGGTGTTTTCATTGCTCTTATGTGCGCTGGCTTGTGAAAGTCGGCGCCATTTTTGTTTTATAGCAAAAGTTAAATATTTGATTATGAACGAATTACGCCTAAAATAATTGAATAAACATTTGGTTAACTCACTGATAATGAGTATCTTTACAATACTAAAAGAAACCAATAATACTAACAATTAAAACATAAGAGCAATGAAAAAAGAAGAATGGATGAATAAAGAAAAAGAGTTGCAAGCTAAATTTGATGAAGCCCAAGCTAAATTTGATGCAAATCCCTGTACGAAAACAGCAACAACACTCTCTAATGCAAGAGAAGAACTCAAAAAACATAATAGAAATGGATACGATGGCCGTGACAAAGAACATAGTCGAAGATTAGCTAAAGAAATAGCACAAATTTTCGCTTATGCAAATGGTCAATCAGAAACTCTTCCAGCTTTTTAATTCCGATATTACAATGAAACATTCAAAAGAACAAATAAAAGAAATTATGTTGTCCCTATACCAACAACTTGGTGGACATAAATTTGTAGTTATGACGGGTTCAGAATTTACCGGTTATATGGAAAATGAATCTGGCAACATGGAGCAGATTATTAAATTGAGCAGGAACAAATCTGGCGCGGATAAATTAATCGTCACTTATGAAGAAGGTAAGGATGTTTATTCTATGAGATTCATCAAATCCTCGAAATTCAACAAAAGGACCTTCTCTTTCTCTGAAACTGAAGAGATCTACTTTACGAGCGATATTTATTCTGAACAGTTGCAAGAAGTGTTTACACAAGTGACAGGTTTATATACTCATCTTTAAAACAGGTTTTAATGAAAGCAACAATTATCCAACAAAGAACAATAGAAAAATTTATCATGTCAGAGTTTGTACAAGGTAATTTGGATACGAAAGAACAAGTAAATTGTATGCTTCTTCTGATTCAGAAAAAAATGAATATGTCAGTAGAGCAAGCGAGTAACTTTATGAGAAATGCAATTGGTATCAACGCTTAAATATACGATTATGACAAAAGAACAATGGATTCACCATAAAAACGTAATGTGTGAAATTAGCCTAAATTTTCATTTTGCTTGGCTCGCCAACCCTAGCCCGTTGAGATCAAGATTGTACAATAACCACTGTAAAATGTTTTTCTATTAGCATACACGATTATGAAAGTATATGATATAAATGGAAATGTAGTAGCAGAAGGCTACTTAGTACCCAATCCTAATTTCATTTCCAAAGGTGAATACAAAGAAACAGAACTGGATTATCAAAAGAAGAAAGCTGATATGTTGATAACTTCAATTGATGGAGGTTTCTATGAAATCAGTTTACCTAAAAGTACTACACTCCGCCAGAAAATAAATAAAGACATACAAGGATATGGCAGAAACGTAAAAAGGTATAATGAAGATATAATTCATGTAACAGAAAAAGTTCTAAGGATTTTGCAAACTAAATATACTATAATGTGTGACTTTTAAAAGATACATATATGAATGAAACAATAGAACAACAGATCAAACGGTTAGAGTTTTGCCGTGATTGTATCGTACTTGATTACAATGCTGGGAGAGAAGAATACAATCGCCTTGAACAGATGATTGAAGATTTAAAACAAAAGAAAGCAAAGTTGAAATGAAGAAAATAGTAATAGACGGGGTTATTTATCATATTAAAAATAAGGACTTCAAAAAACTAGAATCTCTTGTTGCTTCCATGCAAATAGCACCCACAGACGAAGAACTTGAATATTACCGAAAGTACATAGAATATTGCGAGAATGTTAAATCAAAGCATGGAGATGGTATGCCTGTAGATGGAGTTTATTCTACTAATGGATAATGATATGAGTAAAGAAAAGCATATATGGGATATAGTCAGTTGTATATTAAGTAACTTTGGAGAAGAAAATGACGGAATATCCATACACGAATCCGAAGATACAGAGAACGATGGACTTCACAGAAAGATTTATACTCATCATGGATACTGCTTCGAATTATCATGCTACACCGATTGTGAATCAAAGGATATAGATAATGTGGAAGATGGTTGTGCTTATTGCTTTAGTGAACCGTGGGAAGGATTCAATGAAGCCGGTATTGATAAAGCGATTAAGATTTTAGAAAATATAAGTAATAGAAAATAAATCTATGACACAAAATCGGTTTGATATATTTGAAAAAGTACTCCTCCTTTATGGAGAATACGTCTTACTCAATCTTTATTCTTCTGCTAAAGTTATGGAAAGATATGAGGATTGCGCTATCATGAGAGATTTAATGAAGAAGTACAATATTGATGAACGTGATGATATACAAGATTGGCAGGCTGAATTATGGCGTTGTGGATATTCTGGTGAGATTGCTGTCATTAATTTCCCTTATTACATGCATGAAGCTATCAAATTAGTTGGATATTTATAAATAAAAGTGATATAAATTACGCGACTTTTATTATATTTGCACCAAGTAAAAACGAATATTAAGTAATATTCTACTCAAATGGACGAAATCACCTCTATCTTAGACAGTACGCGGCCCGTTGATAACATAATCAACGATTTGAAAGAAAAGTCTGTAACAGTCCCCTCATGGGATAAACTTCTCAAAGACTACGAACCAACAGAACATGATATAGTATCTGACACAGTTACCCGTAAAGATAAGATCCGATCTAATGGAGATACAGAAAAAGCTTCCCGTATCTACATCGGACTTGAAAAACTCCTCACCAAGCGAATGACTGAATTCATGTTCGCTATCCCGGTTAAACGTGTATATCACAATATAGAAGACAATGAAACCCGCCAAAGTATTGCGAAAGCGATTGAAGCGATATATAAGTATGCCCGTATTGACAGTGAGAATATTAAGCGAGGCAATGCTTACTTTGCTTCATGCGAAGTGTTCACCATTTGGTACACAGTTGAGAATCCCAACACTCTATACGGCTTTAAAAGTAAATATAAGCTAAAATGCAAAACCTACTCACCAATGGACGGTGTTAGCTTATACCCTCTACTTGATGAGCTTGGCGATATGATCGCAATGTCTTTTGAATACACAAAAAAGGTCAAAAATGAAGAAGTTACGTATTTCGAGACATACACGGCAAACATTCATTATAAATGGAAACAACAGGGAAACGGTTGGGAATTAGTTAAATCAGAGCCGGTCGTTATTCTGAAAATACCCGGAGTATACGTTTATCGTCCTGTTCCCATTTATCACGGTCTTTCCTATATCAGAAAAGAAATCGAATATACCCTTTCACGCAATAGCGATGTCATAGCATATAACTCCGCTCCTATCCTAAAAATAGCAGGTGGCATAAAAGGAGGAGAAGATAAAGGAGAAAGCCGTAGAGTTTACCGAGTAGAACAAAACGGGGACGTGTCCTATGTTTCATGGGCACAATCTATCGAGGCGTTAAAATATCATGTCGATACCCTTGTTAAGTTGTTCTGGTCACAATCACAAATGCCGGATATTTCCTTCGAAAACATGAAGTCTCTTGGCAATATCGGATTTGATGCAAGGCAGACTTTACTTACTGACGCTCATTTAAAGGTTGGAGATGAAAGTGGTGCATGGATAGAAGCATTTGAACGTGAATGTAGCGTAATCAAAGCCTTTCTAAAAATGATGAATGTTTCTTGGAAAAATGAAGTAGACAATGTTGAGGTTGAGCACATCATAACTCCGTTTATCCAAAATGATGAAAAGTCAGAAATAGAAAAATGGGTTACAGCAAGTGGTGGAAAAGCAGTTGTCAGCCAATTAGAGGCCATCAAGAACTTAGGTATCTCTACTGATCCACAAGAAACTCTTGCCCAAATCCAAAAAGAAGATGCAGATGCTTCCAGAAGCAGGATAAGCAATATATTCGAAGAACCGGAATAACAATCTAAAATATAAATATTATGGCAAAAACTGATGTACTAAAATTTAGTAAAGAAAAACAGGGCTATTCCTGTGAGTTTACTTCTGTTGGGAAATGTGTAATACAGATAGACAGAGAGAAGAGTGGCACACTTAGTATATACGCAAAGTTGGAAGGAATGGATTATGCGCTATTGTATCAATATCCTGCCGCTCAATTCAATGACAATATGATTTTTGAGCTTGACGTACAAAAGGGGCTTTCTATCAGGATGCTAAGTTCGGTTGGTGTCATGAGTGCAAAGATGGCTTATGAAGAGGAAGATGTTTGATTTGTAAATAAATACACTATCATGAAAAAGTACATTAGCACAAAACAGATTGAAGCAGAACCTATGACATTAGGCGAAGCTTACCGTAAAGGTTTGGTAAAAAGTGAAATAGGAGAGCATGAATCTTGCAAGCTTGGATATCACACTCGTGCTGAATATGGCTATGAAAGTTGGTCACCCAAAGAATTGTTTGAAGAATCATATCGAGAAGTCAAGAAAGAAACTCCTATGTGTTTCGGTGATGCTATCGAAGTTTTGAAGCAAGGTGGGGCTATCCGTAGAAACGGCTGGAACGGCAAAGGCCTGACGGTATTCAAGCAAGTGCCTGCACATATTGAAAGCGATACCATTCCCAAGATGCAATCGCTTCCTCAATCAGCAAAAGACCTTATTCTGAAAGGAAAAGGTTTTATTGACTATACAAGCCAATGCCTTATCTATAACGAGAATACGGGACGTGCTGATTCGTGGGTACCATCCATCAGTGATGTGTTTGCAGAAGACTGGGAAATTGTACAATAGCCTATCTGCCAGCTGTAGAAAAGGTTAAAGCAGCGTAAGCAGATGTTTACGCTGCTGGCTTAAAACTTAAAATCATGAAGACAAAAATATCAAACTGGCTTATCAGATTAGCCGAGAAAATCAATCCACAAGAAAGATTGAGCAGTATTGAACGAGTTGATAACTACGAAGCAAAGAAGCTTGGTATCTGCCTTGCCCGAACTAAAAAAGAAATCAAGGATTACCGGAAAAAGAAGAAACTTGATGAAGGTTGGTCTAATCGAAAATCAGATGAAATGTTCATCAAAGAAGTAAAGGATGAAGTTCGCCAATCAATTGTAAGCTCAATCAACCAGAGGGGATTAATAGAATACTCCGTTGAGAAAATTGGTGATGAACTCCGTGTTACCGGTGAAATCAAAGTATATACCAAAAAAGAAAAGTAGACTTATGAGCAAACACACAAGAGTAGTCACAGTGGAATACATAGTACAAGATTGTCCTATCTGTGGTAAGATTATAGTAAAACACCACCTCTACCCTACCGACGACAAAGATAAGAAAAAGCAAATGAAATAATGGCAAAACCCAAGATTCCAAATCAGAAAAAGAAGTACCAAGAACTCAACGGGAGATTAAACAGATATGTAGCCCTCGTTGAGCAAATATACGACACCCTGAATTTGGAAGCTGCCAAAGCCGTTTCACGCACTAAATATTCCCCTGATAGCGATAAACCGTTTAAATGGTCTGACTACCCTCAAACTAAAAAGCAAATTGACGATATACAGAAGCACTTTGTAGAGGATATAAACGCAACTATCTATCGCGGTACTACCGAAGAATGGAAGAATAGTAATGAAGCACAGGATTTAATAGCAAACAAAGTATTAATAGCTTATAATGCCCAAGTTGACAGAGAGAAATATAAAGTTTTGTATCAAACAAATTCAGATGCTTTGGAAGCATTCCAGAACCGAAAAGATAAAGGATTCAATATATCTGCAAAACTCTGGCAGCAATCTATGATCTACAAAGAAGAACTGGAGGCTGCAATCTCATGCGCTATTCAAAAAGGAACCAGTGCTGTTACGTTGAGTAAGCAAATAAGTAAATATCTTTTTGATTTCCCATTACTGCAAAAAGATTACAAAGACAGATATGGCAGTGCTGAACATATACAAGATTGTGAATATCGTTCCATACGTCTAGCCCGTTCAGAAATAAACATGGCTTATAGAACAGCCGAAAATGAAAGATGGAAACAAATGGATTTCGTAGTCGGATATGAAATAAAACTAAGTTCTTCTCATCATAGCCGTATGCCACATGGAGACATTTGTGATACACTTGCCGGTAAATATCCTAAAGACTTCACCTGGACAGGATGGCATCCGAATGATTTATGTTATAAAGTTCCTATCCTCAAAACAGAAGAAGAATTCTGGGAATGGGATGGACGGAGCGATGTTTCCACAGAAAGTATAAATGAAGTAAAGGATGTTCCTGACGAATTCAAAAAATGGGTACTCGAAAACCATCAAAAGATCGAGAAAGCCCAGAAAAGAAACACCCTACCTTATTTTTTGAAATATAACAAATCAATTGTTCAAAATATAAATACCGAGAATTCAGCTAAAGAGCTTGTTAATCGTGCTTCTTTAGTCGGGAATGAGGTACAAAGTTTAGCGGAATCCATAGCTAAAAAGAATAAAGGATTTGTAACGCCAATCAATTACAAAAGCATTTCATCAATAACAAGAAAGGTTACAACGGAAGGTATAACTCCATACGATATAAAAGACGCAGTTAGGACGACAATTATAGTCCCCAGATCACAAATAGATCAAGTATTAAACGAACTGTCTGAAAGCGATTCGTTTGTACGACTGAAAAGGCAAAAACCGGAATCATTTATGGGATATAGTGGCAATATAGTCAATATCCAAACATCTAACGGATTAATTGCCGAAATTCAAGTTAATACAGAACGTATGATTTATGCCAAAGAAAAGCCGGAAGACGCAAAAAGAATTCTTGGAGAAAAACGTTGGAAAGAAATACAGAAGCAAACAGGTATGGAAGGAGGATTAGGACATAAATATTATGAAGAATGGCGAGTATTAGACAAAGCTGATAAAAAGGCACAAAAAATAGCTGAAAAATCAATTGAATATTATAGTCATTTCCAATAAAAATCACTATCTTTACATATAAAAATGAACCAAAAGGAATTATATAATAAATTACAGTCAGGTGAAACGGTTTATTTACTTGACGATTTTGAGGAAGCAGTTATCCGTTTACATCTCGATAACGGTCAAACAAAATCGTATATAAAACATCGTGGGCGTAACGAGATAGAAATTCCACAATCCAATAAAACAGTTTGTAATATAATTCTTGGCGGAAAAGAAATTTCAAAATCAGAATATGACAGATATTAGTACTTTATTAGAGAAAGCGCTTCATATAGCAACAGATGCGCATATTTATCAAGTTGACAAAGCAGGAATGCCTTATATACTTCATCCTATCCGCGTCGCAAATAAATGTTCTACAGATAACGAAAGGATTGTTGCTTTGCTGCATGATACGATAGAAGATACTGAAGTTACCGCTGATTTTTTACTAATGGGAGGATTCCCACAATATATTGTTGATGCTATTATTTCAGTTACTCGTAATAAAGGAGAAAGTTACGAAGATTTTATAAAACGTTCTAAGCTTAACCCTATAGGAAGACAAGTTAAATTGCATGACTTGGAAGACAACATGGATATAACACGTTTGAACGAACTTGCAGAGAAAGATACTTACAGATTAAACAAATACCTAAAAGCATATAGATACCTAAAGGAATAGCTTAATTAAATGCCTTTCATTCAGGCAAATCCAAACATTTACTTTTTATATACTTTAACATTAAAAGTGATTGAGTTTACGTCACTTTTACTACTTTTGTATCAGATGCGTATGAAGACGTACGCCACAGAACTTGTCGTAAAAACTCATTGCTCTATTGTTTGGTAAAGTTCTAAGCGAATAGTCTGCTGGTATACGTACTTCGCAGACTATTTTAGTAACCAAAACATTGTACAATGGACAGAAAACAACAAGTGTTTCTAAAATTGAAACCGAAAGTGAAGGCATTCGGGTTCAATAAAAAGGAATTGATGAGTGTCGCTGCCAAGATTGCCGACAATCTAACTTCCACAGACGATGCCTCCGATGAGGACGTAAACGCAGAAATTGATACAGCTATTGATGCGGTTCTCCCCTACCTACAAGTCAGCCAGTCTTTTGCAAATCGAGTAATCGAAGAAAACCGTAAAAAGAATGACGACGACGATGAAACCGATGACGACGATGACGACGAGTCATCAAATTCCACTAATCGCCAGCCGGGTTTAAACAAAAAGAATTCCCAAAACAAAGGAAAGAATGATGCCCCCGATTGGGCTAAAAGTATGATGCAAACCATTGAAGCTTTAACAGGCAAAATCTCCGCATTAGAGGGAGAAAAGCTAACAGCTTCTCGAAAATCAAAACTTGAAGCTCTTTTAAAAGATGCTGGTACATTCGGAACTCGCACATTGAAATCCTTCAATAAAATGAAGTTTGAAAATGATGAAGAGTTTGAAGAATTCTATTCCGAAGTTGAGGAAGATTTGAAATCTTACAACCAAGAACGTGCCGACGCAGGACTATCTAGTTTGGGGAATCCTCCAGGTGCAGGAAGTAAGAAACAAGAAAAAAATGAAGTATTAACTGACGAAGAGGTCATAGCAATAGCTAAAGGCCTTTAATCAAAAACAAATTAAAAATGGGCGCAAAAGCTGATTTAGTCAACGAACAAGAAACAATCCTAACCGGAATGGATTCGATTGTTATTCGTAACTATTTGGGCGGAATTATGAATGGCCGGACGTTAGACATGACTGGATTTAAGCAGTCTGTAATCAAAGCCGGGCACATCGTTATCCGCGATACAGAGAACGATACTTATAAGCCGATGCCTGTTAATTCTGCAGGTACAGCTTACGATTCATTACCATCCAATCATGAGTATGTTGGCGTAGTAGTTTGTTCAAAACCTGCCGACAAACCATTTGTAGGCATTATGTATGCTGGTGAAGTTAATGATGTGGCAAGTCCTTATTCTGTTGACAGCATCAAAGCTGCATTAAAAACGGCATTGCCACAACTCGTTTTTTTACACGATTAAAAGGAGGTGAAAGATGAATGAATCATTGTTTATTGAATTTGTAAGAAGAATATGGCCTAAATTAAGCCTGTATGTGAAAGAAAAGATCAATGATACAAACAAGACATTGACCTATCTTCACAAAACGATGCTTACTAAAGTGTACTCCCCCGATCAGAAATGGGAAGGCACATCTGCCAATACTACGTATGTCGCTGCTGATATGGTGGCTATGGACTCTCCGCTTTCACCTAAAAAGCGAGATTCTATCGCACGGTCAAACGGAGAATTACCTAAGATCGGAATTAAAAAGATTCTAAGAGAGACTCAAATTAATGCTATCAACATTATGAGAGCTCATTTATCCAACGCTAGCACGGATGCAGCTAAGAAATCTGTTCTTAACCGCATAATCACTCGTATGTTGGACGATGGAACAGCTTGTTCTATTGGTATTGATGAGAGAAATGAAGCAAATTTCCTTACAGGACTATCCGATGGTGTCATCATTGTTGAGGGTGACGATGATAAAAATACTGGTATAGGTCTCCGTGTTGATTATGGTTATTTACCAGAACATAGCTTTGGGGTTGTTACTACCGGTGAAGTTACAGGAGATGATATTGAAAGAGTTATAAGTAAAGCTAACGATGACGGTAACAGTATTTCAGTTATTATGCTGGCTTTATCTACATATAACAAAATGCGTCAATCTCAATGGGCTAAAGAACTAGCCGCAAATTATCGTGGTCAAACCTTTGATAATGATACTAAACTTCCGGTTCCTACATCTACTTTATTTGACGAAGCGTTTTCGGATCAATATGGTGGCATTTCGTTCTTGAAAGTTGACCGTTCTGTTACCTATGAGAAGAATGGGAAAAGGGTTTCTTATAAGCCGTGGAATGCAAACAAACTTATATTCCTCCCTTCCGCTGATAATGTAGGTTCTTTTGTATGGGGAACTTTGGCTGAAGCAACTAATCCCGTTAATGGAGTGGAATATACTACTATTGACGAATATAAGTTGATTAGCCGCTACTCTAAAACAGACCCGCTGCAGGAATTTACAAACGGGCAGGCTATCTGCTTACCGGTTATCGAAAACGTAGATCAAATCTATTCTTTGGATATACTGGAAGCCCAAACAGTAGACGCAACAGAAGAAGGGAAAGATACTTCTGATGTTAAGATTACAATTTGGGGAGCAACTTACAAAAAGCCGGAGTTTGTGACGGAATATAACAAGATTGCAGGCAAGAACCTTACTTCCACCGTTTCCGATGATAAGCTAATCGCAGCAGTCAACAGATTAAGTGACGCAGACGAAGAAGCATTGAAAAAGGCGGTTGAATCTCATAAAGCATCGTAAACCATGAAGACAATTCAGCAAGCCCTCATAGACGAAATACATTATCCGATCCCTATCGGTTTTGTAGAGAATGTGATGATTAAACGTAATCTCAATGGTGATGATGAGTTTAATTACGACATAGCTCATTCTAACGAATATCAGGGAGCTCTAGCTGATTGTCTTTGGTCTTTGGTTCAGGCTATCAATTTCTCTGAAGCAGACAAGTCCTTCGGGGCTTTGTCTGATAAAGACAAAGAACGAATACTATTACGTGTTAACTCCATCTACAATACTATTGGTGAGCCTTCAGTAGAACTGGAAGCAAAACCAATGGTATATGTGGGTGATTGTTTGTTGTAGTATGGCAGTAGCAAATAGAAATCCACATCGTTTACAATACCTAGTGGCTGTACCTGGCTATGAAGATGAAAATGGAAATTATCATCCCGGTTCATCTGAATGGAAGGGCTCAATCCCTTGTGATGCAGTACCTTCCGGAAAGGCAGAAGAAAGGGAGTTTGAAGACGGTGTTGTAAGAAGCTATTCATATACGGTTTGTCTTCCAAGTAATTGTCAGACCTTTACTATTGGAGACAGGGTTAAAATAAATCTGCTCGGAGGAATTGAAAGAGAATTTGAAGTAAAAGGTTTCCATCGTTACCAACTTCAGTGTAAAATTTGGGTTTAAAATATGGGAATAAAATTATCCGGCAAGCTGGACGAAATACATAAGGCTTTAATGAAAGAAGCGGAACGCGTAGAAACACTAACAATACGTGCTTTAGCTTATCTTGGAGAGCAATGTGTACGAAGAATCCGAGATCGTCCCGGAGAAAAGAGCTGGTTTGACCAGTCCGGTAATCTTAGAAGTTCTGTTGGATATATTATTTCCCATAATGGCAACATAGTTTCAAGCCACGGTTTTGACAGTAGCATGGGGAAAGCATCCCATACAAAACAAGTTGAATATGTTACTAAAGATGGCAAAAAAGTTTCATTTACAGCACGTGTCAAAGCCGGAGGTCAGGAAGGTGCAAAAGCCGGGAAAGACCTTGCCGAAGAACTCATAAAAAGGTATTCTAATGATTATGTACTTGTCATTGTTGCCGGAATGAATTACGCTGAATATGTAGAAGCGATGGATAATAAAGACGTACTTGCATCAACGGAATTATGGGCGACAGACAAAATTCCTCAAATGCTTGAAAAGCTAAAAAGACAGATTGCTAAATAATGAAATCAGACATTGAAATACAGAAGTTCGTTTACCACAAGATTAAGGGAACAAACCTTGAACAGAATGTTTCTGGTAAATTGAGTGACAGAGGAAGACCCAATAAATCAGATAAGGAAGATATAGTTATATCTGTTCTTGCTAATGAAGGATGCGGTCAGCTCCAGAGAGCTTATGTTAATGTCAATGTATATGTCAGTGACCAATGGAATGAAGAAACAAAATCGTGGGAAAAGAATACTCAACGCGTAGGTGAACTATGTGAATTATGCAAGTTCCTTGTTTTTATACGCAAAGATGAGTATCATACAGTTCCTTCAAAATGCAGTCAGAAAACTAATTCCACAGGCATTCCTTTTGAAGACGGACATACCGAGCATTTCATCAATAACAAACTGTATATTGAAATAAATAACGAATAAGTATTAACTATATTAAGTGATATAGAACTATGGCAGTAATCGGATGGGGTAAACCCCGAATTTTCGTAAAAGACTTGGATGCTACTTCACCCAAATGGGAAGAGCTTCCTACACCTGTGGAAGATTCCACACAGTAAACAGTATTATATACTTATATCTTACTACATATCAACACTTTATAACTATTTGATTTACACAAAGTATCATAGTTTATTCAAAAGATAAAATATCCGTAAATTTATTAGTAATGGAAAATTATAAAAAGAGGGAGCCTGTAAAATTGAAACAACGGGCTTTGAAGGATGGTTCTACCTCCTTGTTTCTTGAGATCAACACCAACGGGCAACGCCGCTATGAATGGTTAAGGCTTTACCTTGTAGTGGAGAATACCAAAGCGGATAAAAAGGCAAATATGCAAACGCTTGAACTAGCCGAAGCCATCCGCGCAAAACGTCTGGTAGAATTAAGAAACAACAAATACGGGTTTAGCAGTTTCGACAACGGCAAAGGTGATCTACTGGCATATATGCGAAATCGTGCAAAGAAAATTGCCAAACATGGAACCACCACTATACGACGTACCGAAGACATCATAGAGCATTTGAAAAAGTATTCCGGGCGTGATACTTTGTCTTTTGACATCGTGAATAATAAGAACTTTCTGGAAGGATTCATTATGTATCTGAACCGTCATAAAACAAAAGGTTGTGGCTGTATGGTGTGGAGCAAACCGCGCCCGCTTACTGAAAACTCCAAATTCACATACTTTCATGTATTGGATTCCGCATTAAATAGTGCGGTACGTGAAGGAATAATCCCCAATAACGAATCAGCACGTATTGATAGAAGTTTGAAACCCAAACGGACAAAAGTAGAAAAGTGTTATCTTACAAAAGAAGAACTTCAAAAGATGATTGATACGCACTACGGAAAGAATAACGTAGCCCGAATCCTGTTTCTTTTCGGTTGTGCCACCGGATTAAGATTCAGCGACATAGTAAGCTTAAAGTGGTCTAATCTGATAGAGACAAACGGAAGGATATACTTTTCAAAGAAGCAAATCAAAACGGATAACTTAGTATCGGCTCCATTATCTGTAATGGCTACCCGGTTATTACCAAAGAGAAGAGAAGGAGATAACGGTTTTGTATTCAAAAAAATCCCGACACTTAACAACGCCAACACTTTTTTAAAACGATGGGCGGAACGCGCCGGAATAAACAAGAATATTTCATTTCACGTTAGCCGCCATTCATTCGCAACACTCGCAATAAACAGCGGAGCCGATTTGTACGTAGTTTCAAAGCTACTGGGGCATACCAACATACAGACTACCCAGGTGTACGCCAAAATCGTAGACGAAAGCAAAAACAAAGCTATAGATTTATTGCCTGATTTCTTAGAAAAAGAATGAAAAATAATATTTTAAAAGTGATTGAGTTTACGTCACTTTTTATATCTTTGTCACATATAATATTAACGCTATGGAAGAAAATAATAAAAAAGAAGAAAAAGAACTATTAAAGGAAATCTTAGACCGTTTGGAAACGATCGAACTTGGACAAGCAAGAAGGCGGGACACTTTCACACTACAGGAAGCCGCCAAGTACGTAGGATTAAAAGCCCCTGCCTTGTACAAGTTATGCAAAGACCGTGAAATAACCTACAGTAAGCCATCAAAGCAAATCTACTTCAAAAAGAAGGATTTAGACGAGTATTTGAACCGGAATACGGTACCGAGCTTTTCCGCACTTGAAGCCCTTGCAAGTAATCACGTAATATCCAGTATGTAATCATGGACGAGCAATCATTAAAAGAACTGAAGCTGAAAGCCAACGTTTTAAACAACCGTGAACGGCTTCTACTTCTGTATATGGTTATCGACTATCAACGCGGGCGGATCGTGTACGAGGATGCACCGGAAAATCTTTTGGAGCTATTCTTTGAGATTTGCCCGGATGCAATGAGACGTAGGAAACTCCCTAAATAAAATGATATGACAAAAGAAGAACATGATAGAATAGATTATCTATCAAAGAAATTTGATGATATTCTGGACGAGATGGACAATATAAAGCATATCCGCGAAGTATGTATAGCAGCTACAAACTATTCTTTTGGACTTACTGACAAACTCCCAAATTTCAGAGGGAAGAAAAAAGTAGCATTAGATAAAATGAAAAGCTTCTTACCGGAATACAGAGAGTTATTAATCAGGCTATTAAAGGAGGGACGCAAAGATGAGAACAAATAAAAAGAAGGCTTTTTTAATGTATCTTGATTCTCTGGAACCCGTCTACATGATGGACGATAAGCAAAAAGCCGGACTACTTAACGCTATCGTTGCATATCAGTTTGAGGATAACGAAATGTTGGAAGAAGCAAAGAAAGACCAAGTAGTGAACATTGTATTTTCTCGTATTGAAAAATATTTCAAAGAGAATGAAGGAGCGTACGAACAAACTTGTTTACAAAATCAGGCAAACGGGCGCAAAGGTGGAAACCCTAATTTCAAGAAAGGGCAATCTAATCCGTATTACAAAAAAGATAACCGAGGGATAACCGAAGATAACCGCCCGGTTATGTCCGGTAATGAAAAGATAACCGAAGATAACCGAGAGATAACCGAAGATAACCGAAGATTACCTGATAATGATAATGATAATGAAGAGTTATCTACTAACGCAGATAACTCTGAAAAAGAAAATCTTTCTCTTAGGGAGAAAGATGAAAGAAAGCAACTTTCTTTCAATCTCATCTCCGAGGAATTTTTGAATTTCCAGAAGTGGCTAAAAGAGAATTGCCCTTTTGTCCTGAAAGTAAGATCCCAAATGAACGAAAAGGAGTACAACAAGCTAATGAAGAGATACAGCAAGAAAGAGCTTTGCGATGCGCTTGAAAGTTTGAACAACTGGAAGGACTTCCCCAAAAAGAGAACCTCCGTATATCGAAGCACATTGGACGAATTAAAACTGAAATTCGGAGAAAGGATTTAAAGCTATGGCAAAAACTGAAAGAATTTTAATAGACAATATCCCCCCGCTCCACGATCTTGAGTGTGAGAAAGCCGTATTGGGTGCATTAACCATCCCCGGCAACTACAAGGAGATTCCGGAAAGCTTGTCGGAAGATTGCTTCTATGACGACCTTAACCGCAATATTTTCCAGTGCATCAAAGAAATCATGTCCCAGGGCGGACACCCCGAACCAATCAGGATAAAGGGCGAACTTGAAAAGAAAAACGTGAAATTCCAACTAGGGGATTTGTTGGGAAGGCTTAACGGCATGACGCTTGATTTGGAACAGTACGCAAACCGCCTATTTGATTTGAGCGTGCGCCGGAAGTATCGTGAAATAGGCTTGTACCTGTTGAAGCATTCCGCCACCGAGGAAGAGGATGCGGAACACGTACAGGCAAAAGCCGGCAAAGACCTAGCCGGTATTTACCGAAGAGCTTCCGACGGCATCTCGACATTACACGACGGACTGGTAAACGTTCACCAGATAGTAAACCGCAATCTTGCCGGTGAATCAAGCCTGACCGGTACCCCTACCGGGTTTTCCAAGTTCGATTCAAGGGCGGGCGGTCTGCAAAAATCGCATCTTCTCATAATTGCAGCAGAACAGGGCATGGGTAAAACGGCTCTATTGCTTTGTTTTTTGCGAAATGCGGCACTTTCGGGTGCAGGTAGTATAATTTATTCAATGGAGATGAAAAAAGAGGAAATATCAGCTCGTTTGGCGTCAATCGAAAGCGGCATACCTACCAACCAGATTTTATACTCCAAACTACAGGATCACCAAATCCCGCTTTTTGATGGGGCAATAGGTCGAATCCTGAATTTGCCGATATACTTTGACGATACCAGTACGTCCAATATTGACACAATTATTTCATCTATCCGGTATATGAAACGAATGTACAACATAGAGGGCGCAGCGGTGGATTATCTGCAAATACTCAACGTGCACATGAAAGGGAACAGCCCGGAACAACAGTTGGCGGATGTGGCACGACGTTTGAAGGACCTAGCAAAAGAGCTTGATATCTGGATTATTGCTTTGTCACAGTTGAGCAGAGACAAAGACAACCCCGTCCCGACCGAAAACCGGTTAAGAGGTAGCGGACAGATTGCAGAAGCGGCAGATATTGTTCTCCTACTCTACCGTCCGGAAAAGAAAGGCAGGAACTACCCGGAACCATTCACACATGTAGACCCGAAGGGTACGGCAATGATAGACATATCCAAAGGACGCAATATCGGCGAATCAAAGTTCATTGTAAAGTTCAACGCCCCTACTACACACTTCTACGACATCGACGAATTACCAACGGTGGAGAATGTGGAAGAAGAAGCACCCTACTAGAATTTTCGATAAAAAGTGATTGACTTTATGTCACTTTCAAAAATAATTGCTATATTTGCATTCAGAAAATGAAGAGAATAGGGACATTCTCATAAAGATATAATTTTGAGGGTGTTTTAACTTATGCTAGTCCCCGCATTTATGCGAGCAAAGGTTAATCGCCCTTTTGTTTATTAACCGTGTGAAGATGCACGGAACCGTAAAGTTATGAATAGAAATAGGTCTCTTTTTTTTCGTTTCCCGATCATAAGTCTTTCTAAGGCGATTTAAGCCACTTTCTCCAACTGGACATACAAAGTATCATCCACGCGGAAAAAGTGGCTTTGTCGTTAAGAAAAAACGGTCCCAGCGTCTTCTATAAACAAAACATCATGGAAAAGAAACCGTATACCCCTCCTCCCGGCAATCTCCGTTTGTGTGAAAACGGTGATAAAATCCGCCTGTATATCGGAAACACCTACCGGGATTTAAGTATCACGTTCGCCCGTACATTCTCCGGAAAAATCAAAGAAGCAGCCGACAGGCTGGCGAAGAAACAAAAACAAGATGCAGATGAAAAGCCGTGATATAGCAGCGGAATATATTGCCAAATGCGAGGAGATAATCAAGCATGACACAATAGAAGCCCTTTCCTATCTCGGTGAAGAATGTGTTAAACGTGTACGTGATCGAAGCCCCAAAGACAGTTGGAACGACCAGACGGGAAATCTGCGTAGCTCTATTGGCTATATGGTTTTGTATAACGGACAACCCGTACAACGAGGCGGATTTATGCCTACAACAAACGCACCTAAAGGCGACGGAAGCAAAGGACGATCCGACGGGGAAAAGTTCTTACAGGAAACAGTGGCAGAAGTAGCAAGAGATAATAGTTTTGCGCTAGTCATCGTTGCCGGAATGAATTACGCTGACAAGGTAGAAGCACTAGAAAATAAAGATGTACTTGCAAGTACTCAACTATGGGCGGATAATCAATGGCCGACCATAGAAAAGAATCTGCAAAAGAGGATAGAAAACGATATTAATAAAATCCAATTAATTATGTGATTTATGAAGAAAGAAACAAGAAAAGAGAGAAAGGTAACGTTCCGAGTTGAGAACATGCCAAAGACGCAAAACGTGTTCCTACATCACGAACAAGGCGTATATGTGCTTTCATACGAAGAGGCGGAAGAGTTCTACATGACATGCCGCAAAATATTGTCGTCTCCTAGTAGTTATTACGAGTTCAACATAGATGCAAAAGGCATTTCAAAGCGTCTTGAATCGGAGAAACTGGTAGTAAACCGTGAAAACATCTGGAAAGTATGGGTAGATTTAAAGAAAATCTTCCGTTATGAATAATGTAAACATTTAGAAAACAACTAATATTTACTAAATGGGAAGCGTAAACGGAAAGAGTAATAACCCAAAAGGTCGCCCGCTAGGTTCCAGAAACAAATCTACAGCAGAGATTCAAAACTGGGTTCAAAAGCTGATTAGTTCCAACCTGAAACAGATTCAGAAAGATATGAAGTCATTGGAACCTAAAGAGCGTTTGAAGATTTTTGAGAAACTACTTAATTATGTTTTACCGCGTAAATCTTCCGTATCTACACAAATAGACTTTTCACAGCTCACAGATGAACAACTGGACGAACTGATAAACCGTATCACTAAAGACGAAGAAGAATGAGAATACCGATAAACCGTGAAATAAAGATTATTCTTCTTAAATGGCTGCAAAAGGGTGTCATCAATACGGACGATATACCGGCGTTGAAGAAAGAGCAAAACCAAGCGCAAAACACTTGGTTTGCCGAACTGATTAAACGGCGGACGGAGAACAAGAATACTAACGATTAATTATATAACAATCATGGGAAGAACAGTAGAAGAGATCAAAGCGGAATTGAAGAAGAAACAAGAGTGTTTGGATGCGCTCTACCTTCATCAAAGAACCAAAGGTGATAAATTACCTAACGGGCAAAGCGCGTTCGATTATGCGCTAAAATATAATCAGAGCATTAAAGCTTTGAAAGCGGAGTTGGAACAGGCGGAAGCGTTGCCGGACGATGAAGTTATTGCCATTGCACGAGGCGAAACATACATGACCGAAGAAGAAAAGAAACGCCGTCAAATTGATGAAAAGGAAGTGCGATCCGTTCTCGGTATAGAAGAACCGGACGAAGATATAACCCGCATAGCAAAGAAAGGTTGGTAAAATCAACGGTTGTTTCTGCCTGCATAAATAAAAATACCTTCATACGATCGCAGGCGGGGACGCCGTTTCAAATCCTTGTATATGGTAATATGTGATATGTGCATCCATAAACGGAAAGTCTTTGATGAGTCTTTGGGCTGGGTTTGGAGATGCAAGGCTCATCGCTCTTTCATCATCCCCGAATGTCTATCAAAGTGGGACGTTATGGTAGCAATAAGAGATAACAAATGTGAGTTCTTTAACAAGCCTATAAAGTTTGATGCCAACGGCTTTGCACTCGTATGTGCGGAAGAAGAACCACCACACCAACAAATTGAAGAAGAAGATGATGATTTTCCGGTAGTTTGTGACTGATGGACGATATAGCATTAAAATATCTGGCAAAATGGCGTAATGATTGGTGCGCTTTTGCATCTGACGTTCTACGGGCTAATCTGGACGAAGAACAGAAAGCCGTGTTGCGTTCGGTGCAAAAGAATCCTATGACCGCCGTAGCGTCCGGTACTTCAAGAGGCAAAGATTTTGTGGCAGCTTGTGCCGCCTTATGCTTTATGTACCTTACGCCCGAATGGGACGATGACGGCAATTTAATCCGCAATACAAAGATAGCCCTATCCGCCCCTAGTCAAAGACAGGTAGAAAACATCATGACCCCGGAAGTTAGAAGACTGTTCCGTAACGCCGGTATATTGCCGGGGCGACTGGTTGCAAATGACATTCGCACGGACTACGAGGAATATTTTCTAACCGGATTCAAGGCAGACAACAAAAACCAAGAAGTTTGGTCGGGATTCCATGCGGCAAACGTCATGTTTATCATTACTGAAGCTTCCGGCGTATCTGAAACGATATTTAGTGCGATAGAAGGAAACCTACAGGGAAATTCACGTCTTTTGCTTGTATTCAACCCCAACATCACTACAGGTTATGCAGCAAACGCCATGAAATCGAATCGTTTCGCAAAGTTCCGTCTTGATTCCCTGAATGCAACCAACGTAACGGCAAAAAGGGAGATTATCCCGGGGCAAGTTAACTACGAATGGGTAGAGGACAAAGTTAAACACTGGTGTAACCCTATCACGAAAGAAGAATATAACGAAGGCGAGGGGGATTTTCTCTTTGAGAACAACTTGTACCGACCTAACGATCTGTTTCGCGTCAAAGTACGCGGAATGTTCCCCAAAGTTGCGGAAGATGTACTCATCCCCTACGAATGGATCGAGATTGCCAATAAACGTTGGCAGGAGAACCACCCGTATAGACCGCGTAAATCTTGCAAACTGGGTGTTGATGTTGCCGGCATGGGACGGGACAGCAGCGTATTTTGTCCCCGATATGGGAACTATGTTTCACAGTTCGACGTGTTCCAGTCGGCAGGCAAAGCAAGTCACATGCACGTTGTAGGCAAAGCACTTTCATACAAAAGGACAGATAGGGATATTATCTTTATCGACACTATCGGAGAAGGTGCGGGCGTGTATTCCCGTCTTGTGGAGCAAGGGATAAGAGGCGTATTTTCCGTTAAGAACTCACAAGGAGCGAAAGGACTGCATGATATAACGGGTGAATACAGTTTCGCCAACATGCGCGCGTATCTGTATTGGGCTTTGCGTGACTGGCTGGACCCGAAAAACAACTTCTTTCCGATGTTGCCGCCGTGCGACCAGTTCACAGAAGAAGCAACCGAAACAAAGTGGAAGTTTAGGAGCGACGGGAAGATACTCATAGAGCCAAAGGAAGAGATAAAGAAGCGCATCAAGCGTTCGCCCGACTACATGGACGCGCTTTCAGAGACATTTTACCCGTATTCATTCACATACAAGGATGATGCGGAATTATTACAGGATTTTCTATAAACTCATAGCAAATGAATAATTATTTAAACACAGAATCCCTGATACTGGACGTGTTGACAGATGCACCAGTAAGATTTGAGGTAAACAATAAAAAATACAGCATCTACCCTCCTACTCTGGGGAAGACGTTGCTTATTGATCGTTTGAAGAGAAAGTTATCCATTAATCCCGAACGTTCAAAAGTCGATCCGATGGAAGAAGCTTTGCAGGTATGCAATGAAAGCAAGGAAATCGTTTTGCGTATTCTTGCATATAGTACCCTACGATGGAAAGAAGACATACAGGACGAAGCCTGTATAAAAAAACGTATTTCCGTTCTTTCCAAACTGGAACCCGACGAACTAGCAACATTATTGTTAACCATCATTTCAGACACCACCGTTTCCGACCTTATCAAACATTTCGGTATAGACCGGGACAACGAGACCCGGCGGAAGATAGCCCAGGTAAAAAGTAGTAATAACACCGTTGCGTTTGGCGGGCATTCCATCTGGGGCACACTGATAGATTTTGCGTGCGAGCGTTACGGATGGTCGTTTGATTATGTCATGTGGGAAATCAGCTATAATAATTTGCTGATGCTGTTCAACGACCGCCCGGATAGTGTCTACCTGACAGATGAAGAGCGAAAGAAAGCGCATCTAAGACAGGGAGGAACAGTTATAAACGCAGACGACCCCAAAAACATGGAAAAGATAAAAGCTATGAAATGGGATTAAATCATTATATCAATCTTAAAATATACTATTATGGCAGGATTAAAATTTACTTTCACAGGAGATAATCAGGACGTATTGAAAAAGATAAACCAGATACAGACCGAACTAAAGAAGGTCTACAACAGAAAAAACACAAAGATAGACCTTAACGCAGGGATTGATTTTTCTTTGTTGGGCGAGAACTTCAAACGGTTAGACCAACAGAGCCGGGAAGCGTTCGACAACATGTCAAAAGACGCCCAGAAATACGTGAAAGAGATACAAGAGAATATATTAAGCCTTCAGCAGGTAGAAAAGATGCAAGCGGGATTAAATTCCCTGTATGAAGATGGGGATATTGACTTGAACGCATATATTCAGTCACAAGCCCGGTTAACCGTTCTACATGAAGAGCTGGCGAAAGGCATTAATGAAAGCCGGGCGGCACTCGAAGCCGAGACGACTACAACCAAGATTGCAGCGGATTCTATCGCCGGGCTTCATGCAAAAGTGCTGATGTTGACTACTGACTACATGAACCTTTCCAAAGCCCAACGGGAAGGAACCGAAGGCGCGGCACTGTTGAAGAACCTACAGGAAACCCAAACGCAGTTGGATAACGCTTCTTTGTCGATGGACAAGTACGCATCCGGGGCAAAGACCAAGTTTGACAGCCTGGGAATGAGTATCACACAGATCGCACGTGAATTACCATCTTTGGCAATGGGTCCGCAAATGTTCTTTCTGGCTATCTCTAACAATCTGGGACCGTTTCAGGATGCGTTGGCAGCTGCAAGAAAAGAGTATAAAGACGCAATAGATGCCGGACAAAAGGGGATTCCTGTTTGGAAACAGTTGCTCAAATCTCTAACTGGTGCCGGTCCTATTTTGGCTGTCACTACTACGTTGTTCGTTGCTTTTGGTGATAAGATATTTGATTGGATAGGAACATCAAAAAAGGCTGAAAAGACCCTCAAAAAATTGTACACTCAATTAAGAGACTTGAATAATGTTCTATCAACATCTATAGAACAGAGTGCAGGCGAAGTTACCAAACTTAACAGTCTATATAAGATTGCAACAGATGTAACTAAATCTACAAAAGAAAGAAATAACGCAGTAAAAGAGCTAAAAAGATCTTATCCAGAGCATTTGAAAAATCTATCAGATGAATCTATAAAAAACGGTGAAGTTTCCAAAGCTATAAAAGAACAGACTAACCAAATTATAGCAAATGCCAAAGCAACAGCAGCAGCCGATCAAATCGCAAAGAATTGGTATAAATCATTTCAGGCTGGAGTATCTAAAAACATCGCATATATCACAAAACAGAGATTAGAACAAGAATTAGCAGCAAAAGAAGCCACAGTTCAACAACTTTCCCAAATGAGAGCTAGACCGGAAAGTTATGCCGGATTAGCTAAAGAAATTGAGGGGATTAAGGACCGAATAAAAGAAACTGATAGAGAAATTGCGATACAAGAAAACCTACAAGATTCTTATCAAAAATCGTCTAAAGCTCTTGAAAAATTAGTAACTGTATCTGGATTAGGCGGAAAGTATGAAGACACAGATAAGAATTACAATTCCATCGTAGACCAGCAAAATAAAATAGCCGATCTTTTGGATAAACAAGCCATTGAGAGAAGACGTAAAGAAGAAGATTTGGAAAATCAGGCTTTCCAAGCTCGTATTAATGCGATGGAGGAAGGAGAAGCCAAAATACGGGCGCAAAGAGCCTTAGATAACAAGAAGGAAATCCAAGATTTGAAACGCCAAAGAGAAGACTACATACGCACGGAAATCGAGTATCAGAAAAAAGTCTTTGATGAGCAAGAGGAACTCAAAGCCCAAAAGACCAAAGGATATAAAAAGAAAACGTTTGATCCTACCAGTGTTTCGGTAGATACTTCCGCACTTGATTCAATCAACCAAGACACCTTAAAAGGACAAGCTAATGATGTAGCTAAATATTATAAAGAAGTCCTTTCTAAATATCAAGACTATACCGCACAACGTATAGCCATCGAAAAACAATTCCTCAATGATGAAAAGAGGCTTAAAGAAGGTATGTCTAAGGCTCAAAATGATTCTGAAAAAGAACAATATGCAAATGCTTTAAAAGAGCTGAATAAACAAAAAAAACGAGCAATTACTTCTATCTCAAAAAGCGAAATCGAAGATTCCGGCATTTGGAAAATGTTAATGGGAGATATAAACGCATTGTCTACAGATACACTTGAAAAACTATTATCTGATGCTGAACAACTTGTCAAAACTACAAACTTGTCGGCTACAGATATGAAAGCCATGATGGACACCATAAACAACGCCCGTCAAAATCTTATAGCCCGTAACCCTTTCAAGACATTGAAAGAAGAATATGAAAAGTATCAGAAAGCAATAAAGAAAGGGGATAAACAGGGAGCTTCTACTTCATGGAGTAATGTAGAACAGGCTAGCGAATCTATAAAGAGTAATATTTCAACATTAGGGGCTTCTCTATCTTCTCTTGGAACTACTTTTTCCGATGAACTGGGAGAAGGCATCCAAAAAGCGGTAGATATTATAAATGACGGCATCACAGCATTTGAAGTATTCGGCAAAACTGGTGAAAAGTCCGCCGGTGACACAGTGAAAGGCATTAGCGGAATTGTTGGGATCATAACTACGTTAGTGGGTACTGTAATGAATGCTTTTGATTCAACAAAAGCAGAACAAGAAAGAAATATTGAATATCAACGTAGACAAGAAGGGTATTGGGATTCTATCAATTATCAAGTAGAACGTTATCTGGAATTGCTCAAAGAAGCCGCAGGAAATGATTATTTTGCAACAGCTACCCAATCATTAACAACTCTTGAAAAAGCCAGAGAAAAGGCATACAAAGACATAGTTAAGTCTATGCCTGTTGGTGATGTAGATCCTACAACTTTTGGTCTTGCTCAACTTTTTAAAAGTGGTAAGTTTGCTGGCAAAATGACTGAATATGCCTTCGGAGGTCCGCAAGCTAAAGAAATATTTGATTTCATACAAGCTAATGGAGGATATGATCTGCAAAACAAACTCATATCAGAGGAAGCGATTTGGGCAATGAAAAGCAATGCCGACATCTGGTCTAAGTTACCGGAATGGATGCAACAAGCTATTGATAAATTTGTAGAGTTCAACGACCAGACTAAGGAGCTAGAAGAGACTTTAAACGAGGATTTATTTCAAACTACCTCACAAAGCATAGAGGAAGCTATTTTAGAAGGTTTGAAAAGTGGCAAAAGGGGCATTGCCGACTTTGGAGAAGATTTTGAAGAGATAATGCGTAATGCTTTGTTGCAATCGTTTGTTATAGACCAGTTAAGAGGCAAAGCACAAGAGTTTTATAAAAAATATACCCTTTTGGCTGATAGTGATGAAAACGGGAAACTTGATTTAACAGCAGAAGAGATAAGCGACCTTAGAGAGGATTGGAATGATATTATAAGAGCCGCTACAGAAGAAGCAAAATATATTGATTCTATTATTGGCAGTTCTTCCTCTTCATCCCAGGAAGCTTCAAGCAAAGGCTTTGCCACAATGTCCCAGGATTCAGCCGACGAACTCAACGGACGTTTCACCGCTTTACAAATATCCGGGGAAGAAAGCAAGAATCAACTTATTCTACTCAATCAGATAACAAATGCGTTGTTAAACGTGAACGAGGTGGGAAACGCCACGTTAAACGACATGTTGTATCAACAGGTATTAACAAACGGATATTTAGAGGACATCGCCAAATATACCAAAGCATTACAAGAAATCAGGGCTGATATAGCGGTAGTTAAAACCAACACGGCAGGATTAACACGTAGATAATATGGCAAAACCCAAAATACCCAACCAGAAACAACAGTATCAGGAGTTAAACCGACGTTTGCAAAAGTATATACTTCTGGTGCAACAGATATACGAAGATTTGGCACTCGAAGCATCAAAGCTCGTACTTCGTACCGGTTACGATCCGGAAGGAAAGAAGGTTTTCCGGTTCAAGGACTATCCCCAGACGAAAGCGGGGATAGACAAACTTTTGCGTAACTTCGTGGAAGATATGCAGGTTATCATCTATCAAGGGACGTCCAACGAATGGAAACAAAGCAACGAGATACAAAGCTTGCTCGCAGATAAGGTTATCAGCTCCTACACGGGACAAATAGACAGGGAGAAGTATAAAATATACTATCAGACCAATTCGGACGCTCTGAAGGCTTTCCAACAACGAAAAGACGAAGGGATGAACCTTTCCCAAAAGTTGTGGAACCAGTCGCGGGAACTGAAAGAAGAGTTGGAGGAAACAATATCTACAGCTATTCAAAAGGGCTACAGTGCAATAACTCTTAGTAAGCGGGTTAGTAAGTATCTGAATGACTTCCCGACGTTCCAAAAGGACTATAAAGAGAAATACGGTAAAGCATCCGACATACACGACTGTGAGTTCAGGAGCGCACGGCTCGCAGCGTCCGAAATCAATATCGCATACAGGAAAGCGGAGCAAATGCGATGGGAACAGATGGATTTCGTTGTAGGTTATGAAATCAAACCAAGCGGGATGCACAAGAAGAAGGACATTTGCGACCTGTTGGCGGGGAAATACCCCAAGAATTTTAAATGGGTCGGCTGGCATCCGCTTTGCAAAGATTATTGTCTCCCAATAATGAAAACTGAAGAGGAGTTCTGGGCGCATGGGTATTTTGATGATCCGAACGACACCACCAGCGTAAACGAGGTTAAGGACGTGCCGGACGCCTTCAAACAATGGGTAGGTACAAATGCGCTCCGTATCGAAGCGGCCAAAAGAAAAGGGACTTCTCCGTACTTCATCAAGGACAATCAGGAAATAGTAGATAATATCCTTTCCGGTGCCCCTGTAGGCGAATATTACACCCCAAAGGGAACAGACATCAAGGGTAAAACGAAATGGTCGGAAAACGCAATTAAAATAGAAAAGAAGTTGGGTGTAAAATCCGGTACTCCTATGACATTTGAAGAAGCGAATGAACTAAGGGGAAATATCAATTATCATAAAGGGAAAAAATATCAGATAAACTGTCAATCCTGTGTTGTCGCCAATGAGTTAAGGCGTAGAGGACTGGACGTAACCGCGCAACCGAACATGGAAAACGGTGACCTTCCCGACCAGCTTTCAAGAAAAACAAATTGGGCGTGGATTGATCCGGAAACCGGGGAAATGCCGAAGAAAACCATAATAGGACGTACGGTCAACAGTCGGGGAAGTATTGTTGCAAAATCCATGAAAGAAACTTTGCACGACCTGTACGAAACCACCAAAGAACCGGGACGTTATCACATAGATTGGGGATGGAAGCACAAGAACGAAGGGCATATAGTCACATTTGAAAGGACACCCGACGGGAAGGCGGTTTGGTATGATCCGCAATCCGGAAAGAAAAACTTTTTCAATAAAGACTATTATAGCTTTATCCGTGTTTCTCATGGCATTGGCGTTTTACGAGTAGATAACCTTCTCGTTAACACGGATATTATAAACGGAATTGTAACCAATTTACAAAAATAATCGTATATTTGCCGTATGGAAAAAGACATTTCAAAATATCGTAAAATAGCTCTTGACTTCGCAAGCAAGGACAAGTACGACGGATGCCGTTTTGAAAAGGAGTGGAACGGTTATCATGCTTTTTATGTGTACAAAAAGAGAAGCAAAGGAGCTTGTACCGGCTTTCCCGCCTTTGTCCTCGTAGACGATGATTTAAACGCGCGGTATTCTGATTTTGACGAGACTTTAAAACTTATGTAACTAACAATAACAAAGCGTTGTGAAGATGCAGCGCACCCGGATTATGAACGAAATAGAACAACTTTTAGCCGCAGGACCGGTTAATGTCATCATTGAATCACTGAAAACAAAATCCGTCTGTGTTCCTTCATGGGACAAGCTTGTTAAGGATTACGACCCCAAAGAACACGAGATAGTAACGGACACTGTCACCCGGAAGGACAAGATGAAATCCGACTATTCAGTAGAAAAGGCTTCCCGTATCTATCTCGGACTGGAGAAACTTCTCACCAAACGAATGACTGAATTTACTTTCGCTATCCCGGTCAAACGTGTATATCATAACATAGAAGATAATGAAACCCGCCAGAAGATAGCGAAAGCGATAGACGCTATTTATAAATATGCCCGCATTGATGCGGAAAATATCAGGCGCGGAAACGCTTATTATGCGGCGTGTGAAATCTGTACGATATGGTATGCCGTAGAAAAACCTAACAGCCTGTACGGATTCAGAAGCAGATTTAAACTAAAGTGCAAGACCTACTCACCAATGGACGGTGTCAGCCTGTACCCTCTCTTTGACGAACGGGGCGACATGCTCGCTATGTCACTGGAATACAATAAAAAGATACTGGATAAAGAAATAACCTATTTCGAGACATACACCGACAAAAAGCATTACAAATGGAAACAGGAAAACGGCTTGTTCTGGGAAGAAGTCACCAACGAGCCTATCGCACTTATGAAGATACCGGCTATCTATGCCTACAGGGATTCCGCGATCTACGCCGATTTGTCATATATCAGAAAAGAGATAGAATACACCCTTTCACGCAATAGTGACGTGATCGCATACAATAGTGCGCCTATCCTCAAAGTTGCGGGCGGAATGAAAGGCGGAGAAGACAAGGGCGAAAGCCGTAGGGTGTTCCGTGTTGAAAACGGCGGAGACGTTTCTTATGTTTCATGGTCGCAATCTATCGAAGCCCTGAAGTATCACGTAGAAACGCTTACCAACTCCTTCTGGTCGCAATCACAGATGCCGGATATCTCCTTTGAAAAGATGAAGGATTTGGGAAATATCGGCTACGATGCACGCCAGACACTTCTAACCGATGCGCATCTCAAAGTCGGAGACGAGGCGGGGAACTGGTTGGAGTTTCTGGACCGTGAAAGTAGTATTGTGAAAGCGTTCCTTTCCCTGATGAATATACAGTGGAAGGAAGAGATAGATAACGTAGATGTTGAAAACATCATAACGCCGTTTATCCAGAACGACGAAAAGAACGAAATAGAAAAGCTTACTACCGCAAACGGCGGTAAACCAATATTAAGCCAGCTAGAAAGTATTAAAGCGCTCGGTTATTCCAACGACCCGGAAGCTACACTAAAACAGATTCAGGAAGAGGAAGCCGTAGCGGAAGAAAACAAGGGTTCAATAAACGTTAGTGCATTTTAAGGGTTCATGTTGATTTATTCATAATAATGTTCTTAAAAATCCTGTAGGGGCGGGCGTTGTGAAACGGTCGCTCTTTTTTTGTGCCATGAAGATATAAAAATAACCTACGCACTTACACATGCGTAGGTCTGATTTGAGCAACAAAAAAGGGGCAATGCTACTATTATTCACATTACCCCTTTAGTAAAAGACCCGTATTCACAAATATAGTGAATCAGTTTATTATATCAAAGGCTATTGAGCCATTTTTTACCGGATTTGGTGTTAAGCCAAATTGCTACCCCAGCCCCCACGACGCTAGTAAACATGAATATTATCGTTAATCCGTTCATATTCTACAAGTCCTTCAGCCATTTCTTACCGGATTTAGTTTTAAACCATATAAGAATAGCACCACCAATAACAGCACCTATAGTATAAACTAAACTTAAAAAGTCCATATAACCTCCTATTTTAAAATAATATTAGCAATTCTTGCTAAAGATATAGTAAAAAAACATCCAATAATAGCTCTATATATTTCTATCGAATAATCTATATTATCCGGTTTTATAGAAACTATTCCACCTACAACAAGACCAGCAAAAGAAAGTTTTGATAAGTCAAAGAAATACCCGGCAAGCTTTTCCCGCCTAGTCTTATCTTTTTCCTTTCCTTCTCTCTTTTCTTCTTGCATCTTACTAAAGTTACCCATTTTGCACTGTTGTATATGTATTGCAAATACAAAGATAGTCATTTGCAGTAATAAATCAAACGAAATCAAGAGAAATTAATTATTTGACTTTTTCGACCACCAGATAAGGTGGTTAAAATACCATATTCGCCAAAATTGTTGAAAACCTGTTTTTCCATTTAGGGCAAATTTCCCCTAAAATTGATAATCAGTTAGTTACGTCTTAAATATGGTTTGAACACACATTATAAAGGTAATTGTGAGTTACGTCTTAAATACGGGCTTTATCGTGTTTCACGTTATCGCCTGATTATCACGCCCTAAATTATACATAGGGGGGAATTCCCCTATGATAAAAGTTACTGGGCGCAAATTTACGCTCGTTAACCGTTCCGGCGTTTCACCTTGTTGCTTGATTATCAATGTGAGCGCATTTTTGCGCTAACATAAAAAAGGGAGTGCTTTACAGGCACCCCCGACACTATGGAAGAATGAGCTACTTTTTTCAAAATCGCTCTAATAAAGATTTCACGCTAAACTGGTCTATAAAATATTTGTCTAAAGATTCAGCCCCCTCTCTAGTAAAAGAAGTTTTTAATTTACCGTCCTTAATATACTTATTATCGATGATTGACGAACGATTTCCCATATTTCCCCAACCATCAATCATAATTCCTCCATCCTTTGAAAATTGTATATCTAGGATAGTAACTCTATACTTTTTATCATTCAAATCTATTATTACTTTATATGCTAGATTATCATCAAAAATGGTATTACCAATTTTACTACCTTTATACTTATTAAAATCTATTTTATTGCCATAAGATCCCCCGATTATTCGCTCCCCAGTTTGTTCGGCTATGCCTATATTACAGAATACTTTAAAATAATCTATTATCTCTTGCTTAGAATGAGATGTTTCATATACTTTTTGCCAAATGATTCTATCGTTGAATATTCTAAAATTCAAAAAAGAATCTTGAGAATAAGATATAGAACACCAACCTATAAACAGTAAAAATAGTGCTTTTTTCATGTCTTTGTATGTTTAAAATTATGCAACAAATTAACAGACAACCACACAAAAAAGCAAACATTTCTCTATTTTTCTTCTATCTGGGATATAATTTTTTTTAATTCGTCTACAGATGTGGCTTTATAATAGTCACTTTTATGTTGAATTAGGGCGGTTAGCTCCTCGCCTTTGGCTTCTTCAGGTTCGGCAAACAATTCTCTTACCGGAACATCTAAAGCCGCCGCAAATCGTTCCAATGTTGCTAAAGTCGGGTTCTTCATCAAAGAATTTATAGTTTGTTTGGGTACACCTAATAAATCAGCAAAAGCAGATTTTGTTAGCCCTTTTTCTTTTAGTAATGTTTCAATATTCATATAATATTATGTTGTTTAATGATGTAAAGTTACTGATATATTCTGTTTGTAACATTGCTATATTACTAATTAATGTTAAAGTAAGAACTAAAAGTTACTCATTTTATTGTTTGGTAATATTTTATACTTACTTTTGCTTCATCAAAAACAGAAAATCATAATAAACACCAATAAAAACGATTATGGAAAAGAAACTAAGAGAGCTAAAGAAAGGCGACTATTTCAAACTGAAAGATAGCGAAACCGCCCCCGTATGGATAAAAGGCGATTACGTACGCTCTGAAAAAAAATATAGTACTTATAAATTTGATGATACTAATCATGAAAGATTTGTATCAGGCGAAAAGATGGTTATAACTGATTTTGAATTTTAACCAGCAGGGCGGAAGCCCTGTATAATAAATACCATTATGAAAACAAGAATTAAAAAGAACGGTGCAAAAGAGGTAGAAGTGAATAAATACGAAGCCCTTCTAATCAAAGCTGAATTAAAGAAGCTATTTGATAAAGGAACAGTAAGCAGAATACTAAGTGAACTTTACGAAATCCTTTAAATATACGATTATGGCAAAGAAGAACATTTCTAAGATTCTGGAACAGGTGGAGCATATCTTTTTGAAACACTGTTCCAGTTATGAAGAAGTAAGTAGTAAAGAAGTTTGTATAGAACCGAAACGTTACAACAAACTTTGTCTTACTGCACAAGGTCGGAAACATAACTACAACGCTATGTTTGACATAAGCAAGGATTATCCGTGCCTTGTACACTTTAAAACTGTGTAATTTATGTATCATGTCTACTAGGATACTGGTTTGTGAAAATAGGTATCCTATCTTTACAAGATTATTAACCCGAGGGTGTGCATTTGACGCACCCCCTCATAAAGATATTATATTATGGCTTATTTCCCATTAACCATTAACGAAGAGTTGGCGGACCTGTTACGATCTGCTACAGAACTGAACGGCTTACTTAACAGCTATGTAAAAAAGCATTTCAAGGGCTTGGATCATCAGGACTGGCAAGAATATCCCGCAAAGCAAATTGCAGAAATGCAGAATAACACTTTAGATATGATTACTACAATAAGCGATTTTATGGGAGATGATATTTTATCCCAGGCACTCGCGGAACTTAACAAAGCGGATCAATGAAGACTATCAAAGTGACAGACAAAGCCGCCCGGTTTATCAAGCAGCTACGGGAAGAAGGGGTAGAGGAAAGGAAGGTTTTCCTTTGTGATGCTTATGCAAAAGCAGTGGAACAGGTTTTGGCTAATGATGAATACAGCGAGGCGGATTTTTACCCGTTGACGGTGATACATGATTTTCAGACATTGATAGAGGAATTGTCAGAAGATGATGAAAGCGCACATAGGAGCAATGATAATACATAAAAGTTGTGTCAGGGGGCTACGGTCCGACACTATAAAGTTGACGCCAATAGAACATGATGCCCCGATAGCAATACGGCTATCGGGTTGAGTAGCAAGAACGTCGCAAAACGACTTTTAAATATCTAATTATTAACAATTTAAATTTTTGAATCATGAAACAAAGAACAATTTTCGGAAGAAACAACAGTGAGAATTATCTTTATGTAAGAAGTGGCGATAATAACGAGGTCCTTATCGATAAAACAAAAGCCGGTAATCTTATTGATGGAGCAAATACCGTACGCCTAGATGCAGAAGAAGCCCGCAAACTCGCGATTCAGTTACTAAAGTTATCAACTGATCCGGTAGCGAAAACAGGGGAAGCAGTAGAAAACCTTTCCAAATGTAACGTAACAGTGTACCAGATAGAGAACCCGGACGACACCCCATCAAACTGTGCATGTATTGAGATTCAGGAAACCGATGAAGTAGAAGCACAACGCAAAGAAGAAGGTTTGTACCCATGCTTTGATATAGAAGGGGAAGACCTCGAACGACTAATCGCACTACTCGCAAAAATCGTATGATTGAGTTATTGATTATTTCCGGTAGCCTGTATCTGGGCTACCGGATTTTCAGAAAGCCAGGTGAAAGTTTTTTCTATAAAAATAGTCAGTTATGAAGAAAAGAAGTACAAAACGGTATGGTCTCACTACTAATGAGGGCACCAAGTTAACTATGTCATCCGTAGAAATTGCAGAAAGGACGGGAAAGAGACACAGAGACGTAATGCGATCTATTCGCACAATGGAATCGGCATGGTTAAAAATCACTGGGCGCAAATTTGCGCTTAGTGAATACAAAGACAAGACGGGGCGTAGATTACCTATGTACATTCTCGACCACTACGAATGCATGTATATAGCTACCAAGTTCAACGACGAAGCCCGTGCAAAGCTGGTTCTTCGTTGGGCTGAACTGGAAGAAGAAGCCCGCGCAAAGGGTATTAATTCAGGCAACCCCCTTCCCTCTCCCACTCCGATAGAAGAACAGTTGCTCACACTCATAGAGGAGCAGGGAAAGGCATTGAAAACGATAGACAAGCGTCTGAAGGCTGTAGAGTTTACAGGAAAGACCCGGAAGGCAAAAGACGTTAATAGTGATTTCGATCTCGTTACCGTAATCTCTTATTGCTTTCATAAGGATATACGGTTATCACCTAACCAGCGTTCTATATTGGCTTATGTGTGTGCAACCGCATGTAACAATGATAATATCTACTACCAACAGGACACCCACGGCAACAAGTACCCCTCTTGGTTGATTGATAACGTGCTGGATAATGAACTAAGCGAATGTATAGAATAGTGACGTAGTAAATACTACTTTAAAAGTCGCAAAAAAGTAGAGAAAACATAAGTATTTTATAGAAAACATATATAAAAACTATATTTTTGCAGTCAAAAACCGCATCAATTATATATGTTTATTTATTGTTTTTCAGCGTTTTATATATAAAATAAAGCTCTATATGGCAGTAAACACAGTTGACAACAACAAAAGGCGACAAGCAAGAAGCCAAAATTGAAGGCGGAGAAAATGAAGACGTCAAGTATGGTAAAAACACCTATGCCCTAGTACTCAACATACGTGCGGCAAAAGGGCGCAAAAGACCTATCAGCGACAGTGATGGCGTAGTTGCTCACAATTATGCTGTTGCGCTACAACCGGAAGATCCTGAAGTTCCCGGATTTTGCATGGAAAAGACAACGGTATCAGTTGAAGACACGTTTACCAGTGCCGATGGTGGTGTTTGGGCATATACATTTGATGCCTTAAAATCTGCTGCTGATAAGAATCAAGTCCAATGGGGTAAAATTATTGTTACTCCTACAACAGGATCGCCTATTACAAAAATTGAGTGTGACCCAGATGACGAAGATGGTGATGGAGACAAGTTTGAAGTCGCTCCGAATTCCGGCATAGGCTAAGCATAGGCTAATAGGCTGCAATAGGTATAGTTTTTATAGAGAATAGTGCATCTATTAGGTGGATGCACACTTGCGGATTAAGCACACACGGGCGTGCGTCGCTCTACCAGAGTGAAGGGGATGGTGCAGGCCCATCAATCCGCTCTAAAAATCATGAGTTGATTTGTTTTCATGTCTGAAATTGGCAGTCTGTGAAGATAGCCATTTTATTTTCTAAAAGTAATAGTATATGGTCGGAAATAGAAAAATAATAGAAATGAATATCGCTGATACCATAATGGAAAGACCATACGGCTTTCGGGTCAATAAGCGACATTTTTATCTATATCCAATAACTTTGGGCAAAACATATCTACTTTCAAGGCTCATTGAAAACCTTGATATGAAGGCTGATATTATTAAAACAAACCCGTATATGGAAGCATTAAGATTATGCCAAGAAAAAAAAGAGATTGTTTGCCAGCTATTATCTTACCATACACTCAACAAGAAAGAAGAACTATTTAATAACAGAATTGTAAATAGCAGATGCCAGTTTTTGAGGAAAAATCTTTCAAATGAAGAAATGGCTCAACTTCTTGTTATGGTTCTTACTAAAGATAATACAGATGAGTTTATCAAATATTTCGGGATTGACCGGGAACGTAAAGAACTAGCTAAAGTTTCAATGATAAAAAACAAGAAAGGCAATTCCATCACTTTTGGCGGTAAAAGCGTATTTGGTTCTTTAATATTACCAGCATGTGAAAAACTCAACATGACTCCACAGCAGATTGTATGGGAAATTAGTTTTTCATTTCTTCAAATGTTGATGGCAGATGCTATTACTTCCGTATATCTTACTGATGAAGAAAAGAAAGAAGCCCGTATTTCCAATGACAGGACATTTGTCAATGCAGACGACCCCAAAAACATGGAAAAGATAAAAGCTATGAGATGGGACTAAATACGACAAATAGAACAAAAACTGAAATAGAAGGCAAAAAAAACACGAGGGTTATACAAAAGCCCTCGTGATTTATAGGACAAACAGGACAATACAATTAAAACTAGTTATCTCTTACGAATATATAAGAAGTTTCACCCCTATCTATTCTAAGTTTCGTATTGGATTGGTCAAGAATCCCCCTCCATGATTCGTTTTCGTTAGAAAGTTCTATATTACTATTATCTCTATGAAAAGATAATGTTCTATTATTTTTTGATAATTCCTGCTCTTCTTTTAAACTAATATAGGAACGAACAATTAGGCTATATGTATAATTTCCATCCAGTGGCAATACTAATATATCTCCAGCTGTAGAAGCCTGATATATTCCATATGCTTTAACGGTAATACCAACGTGTGTTGTTCCATATAATGTGCCAATATAAGTTCCTCCTTCAAATTTATAATCTGTTTTCTCTATCTTACTTTTTACATTTTGAACGTATTTGAAGGTATTTTCGTTCAATACACATTTATCTACTTGAAAAGTTAGGAAAGCATTGGTATGACTTGTATGACCAGCCTTCATACACAAATCTATTGTTTCGATATTTTCCGAAATCTCCTTTTCATTCATTGTATATTTTAAAGAAGGACAAATGTTTAAAATGTAATCAAGCTGATGCTTGTTTTCGTAATTTTCATATTCTTCTAGCTCATGTTCTATATCATTCTTGCATATCCATGAGGTATTAGATAATACATCATCTATTCCATCCTTTTCCCCATCATTATCAGAAGAACAAGAAAAAAATACAGAAAACAATAATGGAAACAAAATCTTCTTCATTTTGCAGTGTGTTTAATTGTTACTACTCTTCATTGCTATTTTAAGTGCTTCTTCAAGTCTATCCGCATATTTGAATATGTCATCTATACTATCAATTAGAATCCAGTCGCAGTTTTTGTACTTATCTACCGGTATTCCAATTCGTTTTTTTCTTGCACCAATGGAAATGCGGCATATCCAGAACCATTCGCTGTTATCAAGATTAACGACAAAATATGTTTTATAGTCTTTATAAGTTATACGTGCGGCATCTATGCTTTTTCTTAAGATACTCCTCACAATATTGTAGGCGTCCAATTCTTCCTGTGTAGTTATAATACCGGAGTCCTTGTCCATGTACACAACTCCTTCCGGGAGTTTATCGTCTATATCTTGTCGGGGAGAATCTGGCAAACTTCCCTCTTCGAAAACTGAATCATCAGCCTGTTCATCGTTCTTCATTGCTGTATTAAGCCTGTCAGATATTATGTCATTGACAACACTAGACATTGATTTCTTCACAAGTGGCGTGAACATCTCAACAACTTTCTGGGTTATTTGCCCTGTTGTGTATACCTGTTTAGCAAAGAATTTCACAAAATCTGATGACGGTGAAACAAATTCACTATTCAATATTGTCTTTATTTCTGTCGTGTATTTAAGTTCGTTTGCAGTACTTAAAATATCATTTTCATTGTAATAAGATTTGTGAAATTTCTTCAACTGTTCTATATCTGTATCCGAAAGTTCCAGCATATTCACAACAAGAAAAGGTTTCTCATCCATAATGTTTACCTTTTCCAGATCAGTATAAAAACGATATTCTATACCATTAGTAAGCACTCCGAAACGTGCATTAGAAGCGACAAAATACTTTTGTAATTGAGTATCATGCAAGTTTAAATCTTGTTTACAATGTTTGCACTCAATAAGAAGAATCGGATTTTCATCCTTCATTATAGCATAATCTATCTTCTCCCCTTTCTTCTTTACTAAGTCGCAATCCATTTCAGGCACAACCTCAAAGGGATTAAAAACATCGTAGTCTAAAGCAGCTATCATTGGCATAATGAAAGCATTTTTTGTTGCTTCTTCTGTAGCTATCCTATCTTTCTGTTTCTTTATATTGTCAGATAGCTGCATGATTTTATCTTTAAAATCCATTGCTCTATTTATATTGTTGTATATGTGCAAATATATTTAATATACCAATGCAAACAAAATTAAAGATAAAAAAATAAACTTTTAAGGATGTTTTAATAACAAATATAGCACTACAAAGAAGCATATTTTGTATATTTGCAATGCCGTGTGATGTTGCACGGAACTATTTCTATCGAAAAGACTTATGGCTGGATTACACTTCGATATTACCGGTGACAACTCCAACTTTATACGCAAACTACACGAGTGTGAAAACGGAGTAAAAAACGCTTCCAAACAAATAGAACAAAGCGGGTTAGGCATTGAAGATTTGTTTAACCGTATGACTAAAGCTGCTGCCGCCTTTGGAGCAGGTTTTACCGCTAAAGAATTAATCTCAAATATTGCGAAGGTTCGCGGAGAATTCCAACAGCTAGAAGTCGCATTTAGAACAATGCTTGGCAGTGAAGATAAGGCAAATGCCCTCATGCAGCAACTTGTAAAGACAGCAGCCACTACCCCATTCGACCTTCAAGGCGTAGCAAATGGAGCTAAACAACTTCTTGCTTATGGAGAAAATGTTGAAAACGTAAATGACGATTTAATACGTTTAGGAAACATTGCTGCCGGTCTATCTCAACCTCTCGGAGACATCGTTTATCTTTATGGTACTACTATGACCCAAGGTCGTCTATATACACAAGACCTGAATCAATTCACAGGGCGTGGTATTCCTATGATTCGCGAATTGGCAAAAGTGTTCGGAGTAGCCGAAGGAGAAGTAAAAAGTTTAGTTGAAGCAGGAAAAGTAGGATTTCCAGAAGTCCAGAAAGTTATCCAGAACCTTACAAATGAAGGAGGAATGTTCTACAACCTTATGCAAGAACAGTCCAAGACAATCACTGGTCAGATTTCCAATATAGAGGATGCAATTTCTACCATGTTTAATGAAATAGGGAAAGCTAATGAAGGTATTATTAATGATGCTTTATCCGGAGTTTCCTATCTTGTTGAAAACTATGAGAAAGTAGGACGAATATTAATAGAAATCGTAGGGACCTACGGGGCATATCGCACCGCTTTAATGGTAACTAATGCCTTGCAAGCTTTACAAGCATCAGGTATTACAGCTTTAACAGCTAAAGAAGCAGCTCACTATGGATGGTTAGTCTTGACAAAAAAAGCGCAAGATGCATTGAATTTATCAATGCTGAAAAATCCCTATGTATTAGCAGCTGCTGCTATCGCGGGATTGGCATACGGCATTTATAAACTTGCCACTGCAGAAAGTGAGACAGAAAAAGCCATCCGTGAAACAAATAATGCTCTTGAAGCTCAAAAAAGCCACTACGACGATCTGAAAAATAAAGCAGGAGAACTTTCCAATATTCTAAGTAATGAATCCAAATCTATAGAAGAACGCTTCATCGCATATCGCCAATTACAGCGTTTAATGCCTGAAGTTTTTCAAAATATGGATTGGGAAACAGCAAAAAGAAAAACAAATGCCGAATTAATCAAACTGGAAACAGATGAAATGTTGCGCCAACAACGTATTGGTTTAAAGACCAAAGTTGTAATGTCACAACAAAAAGTACAAGGCCTAGAAAATAGTATAATCAGAACTACAAACAGAGGGGGATATACTGGTGCACTAAAAGAAGATTTAGCTGCCGCAAAAAAAGAACTTGAGATTTACACAAAAGCTTTAGAAGATTTTGAAAAAGCTGATGAGCAAGCTAAAAAAGAGTCCGAGAAACCTGTTATATTCAATAAGAAGTATTGGGAAGGTCAAAAGAAAGAAGCTGAAGATGCCTTAAATTCTATAGCATCTTCTCAAAAAAAATTGTTGGATGCTGGTAAGTTTGAAGGAATTGACGCTTCCGTTATAAAATCCTATAAAGATAACACCAAGAAGCTAAAAGAGGCAGAAAAAGAATTAAAAGTCTACGACTCTTCTTCTAAGCGAGAATCCGCAGCTAATAAGCAAAAAAAAGAACAACAAAAGACAGCCGAAGAACTTTTGTCGCTTCGTCGCCAAAATCAACAAGCGGAAATCAATCTTATGAAGGAAGGCACAGAGAAAAAGCTGAAACAGATTGATCTTGACTATCAAAAGGAACTTGACGCCATCAAGAAACAAGAAAAAGAATTATCAGAAAAGCAAAAGGGGAAATTAACCTCGGAACAATCTATCGAGATTTCCGATCGTTATACAAACGCTGAAAACAAGAGAGACAAAGCAATTGCTGATATAACCAAGGAACAACTTAAAGCCGAACAACAGGCTTTAAATGATTATTTGAAAGAATATGGAACATTCCAGCAACAGAAATTTGCCATAGCACAGGAATATGCTGAAAAGATAAAAAAAGTACAAGAAGAAAGTGGAGCAAATAGTGCGCAAGTTAAGTTATTAGAAAAGCAACGTGACGTTGCCATCCAAAACAAGGAAACCGAAGCTATAAAAGCCAATATAGATTGGGTTACTATATTTGGTGAATTTGGGAGCATGTTTAATGATATGATTAAACCGGCACTTGAAGAAGCAAAGAAATACGTCCAAACAGATAAGTTTAAAAGTTCAGACCAAGACAGCCAAAAAGCATTGATTGATGCCATCAACCAAATGGAGCAATCTTTAGGCGGAGCTGGTGGTTTAAACTTCAAGAAGTTAGGTCAAGACATAAAAGCATATCAACTAGCTGAACAAAATCGTCTTGCTGCTATCGAGGAAGAAACTATGGCTCATGACAAGTTAGCCAAAGCCCAAGATGATTACACTAAAGCACTAAAGAGTGGAACAGAAGAGGAGAAAAAAGCAGCTCAAAATGCTTTTGAGATAGCCCAACAAAATGCAAATGCAGCATCTATAAACGTACAAGCTCAAACAAGTGCTGCCAATGAAATGCAACAAAGCCTAACTAACACCGCAACAGCTTTAAAGGCTAATATGGAAAATGTAACAAGTGGATTACAGAAGTTATCTTCTGGAGGAATTAAAAATGCCTACGAAGGATTGTTGCAAATTGGTAAAGGAGCCGGAGGAGCTATGGAAAAGTTTGCTGATAAACTTGATAAAGTTCCGATTGTCGGTTGGATCATATCAATCATTGATGTGTTTAAGGATGGACTTAGTGATTTTGTTGGAACTTTGCTGGATTCAGTATTCAATGCAGTTAGTGGAATTCTTAGCGATGTTTTATCTGGTGATTTATTTGTCACATTAGGCAAATCCATACGGGATGGCGTAAGCAATATTTTTAATGCTATTTCCTTTGGCGGATTTGACTCTCTGATAAACAAGATTAGCGGAAGCAATGCTAAAGAAGTGCAAGAAGCGATCGACAGATTAACAGACCGAAACGAAACATTAGAAAAATCGATTGACCGATTAACTGATGTAATGGATAAGTCCGCAGGTTCCAAATCTATATCAGCATACGAACAAGCATATAAATATCAAAAAGAACAGATTGACAATACTCTCAAAATAGCACGTGAGCAAGCTAGATACAGTAATTCGCATCATAGCTGGCAATATTATATGGAATGGAATGACGAACAACTACGTTGGGTTCGTGAAAATGTGGATAAGAATTTCTCCGGTACTAACTCGTTATGGGGACTGACACCCGAACAAATGAGAGAGCTTCTTAGTAATGCTGATATATATGAGCAAATTAAGAGTTCCGGCAAAGGCGGATATGGAGAACGTGTAATGGAAAAGCTTGAAGCGTATGCCGACCAAGCAGGAAAATTAGATGAATTAACAGAGAAAATCAATGAGTCTCTGATGCAAATTTCTTTTGATGGTTTGAGAGACAACTTCTTGGAATCATTAATGGATATGGATAAGGATGCTAAAAGCTTTTCTGAAGATTTCTCCGAATATATGCAACGTGCACTGCTTAATTTCTCTATGGGAGAGTTGTTTGATGATGAATTGAGAGAATGGTATAATGGCATTGCAAAACTGATGAAGGAAAATGGAGGAAAACTTACTAAACAACAGTTGGAAGATGCTAGAAAAGAGTACGATGCAATGGTTCAAGATGCAATGAATGAAAGAGACAAGATTGCTGAAATAACAGGATATACAGGTAGTTCTTCCTCATCTTCCCAAGAAGCTTCAAAGAAAGGCTTTGCCGCTGCTTCGCAAGATTCAATAGACGAACTTAACGGGCGTTTCACTGCTTTGCAAATAGCCGGAGAGGAAATTAAGAATCAAATGATAGCCGTTGTAGTTGGGGTTAATTCTCTTGTAGGAATCTCATCTGCCGGTAACGAAACATTGAGCAATATTCTAAATCAGCACGTTATTACTAACAGTTATTTGGAGGATATTGCAAAATACACAAAACTTTTAAACGATATAAAAACGGACATATCCGAAGTTAAAGTCAACACTAAAGGTTTATCAACTCGTTGATATTAAACATTATAAAATATAAGAATATGCCTAAAGGTGAGCTTTTTATAAACAACAAAGATTCCTACGATAGCTGGGGGATTAGTATGGACACGTCTTCCCTATCAGCATTGATGACTCCCGCACCTAATAAGGAGTTCATAGAGAACAAGTCAAGATTAGAAAACGGAAAGCGTATAGTAACAGCCAATCCTAAAATGGATGAACGAAACCTTACTTTGACCATTCAACTCACGGCTAAAGATGAAGATGACTTTTTCGAAAAGTACAACAATTTCTGTAAAGAACTTGCTAGCGGTATATTAAATATTAAAACAAAGTACCAGCCTAATATTATGTACCGTACAGTATACCTTTCATGTAATCAGTTCACACAGTTTATGAGAGGTATAGCTAAGTTTTCACTAAAGTTAGTTGAATATAATCCATCGCCTGAAAATCGTACAATTTAACGTTTTAAGTGGCATAGTTTATTTCACTTTTATTATCTTTGCATAAACATCGTATGAAGGTATACGAAACTTATGATAGACATCAAAGACATATCCGGCAACATTCGCTTTTCGACTCCTATCAATGAGGGTTCGAAAAGACACTTCCTTTTGATGAAGGAAGATTATATCACTTTGCTATTTAGCCTTTCCAATCCGGTTTATTTCAAACTAGGCGACTACGTAGACAATGAGTTGGGAATATTCGAGCTTGTAGACCTGTATAAGCCTACCTACAATACAACTACAGGTGCATACGACTACGAACTCCGCCTTGATGCTTATTACTGGAAATGGAAGAACAAGAAGTTTTTCTATACACCGGAAACCACCGGACGCGAAGCCGCATGGAATCTTACCGCTACCCTTGACACGCATTTAAATGTTTTTCTGGATAACCTGAAAGCACTCGGATACAAGTTCAGGGATCTGGATTTTATTTGGGACATTGATAGCACAGTAGAAAACACTTCCAAGCTCGTTTCCTATGACAACGTAAATCTGATCGACGCTCTCACACAGATGGCGGAGACATGGGAGTGTGAATGGTGGATAGAGAATCATAAGATTTGCTTCGGACGTTGCGAATACAGCTCACCTGTTGATTTCAAAGCCGGTGACTTGACAGACACAGAAAATGTGAATGTCAACAGCATGACACGCAGCGACAGCCAGACCACTTATGCGACCCGTATCTACGCTTTCGGTTCCACCCGTAACATTCCTTCCAGCTACCGGAAAGATTTGATATTCGACGTAAAAGAGGTTAATGGACGTAATATATCCGATACGTCAAGACCGCTCAAAATAAACTACTTTCCGTCACGAGTTACGTATAAGGAAGACTATACCGCTAGTAGCAACGAAGGCAGCGGTCCTTTTACTCCCTCTTATACAGAATGGACGCTTGATAAGACTTTAGCTTCATCAGCCAAGGGTGGTTCTTATAAAGTTGTTTCGGGAGGAATTTCAATCAATATATCAACAGCCGTTCCGCAAATAGGGAACCGTGCTTTTCTACCGGCAGGAGATTATATATTGAAGGCGTCATATATCTATAATGTTTCCGGGGAATCAAAAGAGGTGATTATTGGAAATCAGACCGTTTCATTAGCCCAAAATCAACAATATGAGATTGTGTCTAAAATACAGGTTTCCGACACGTTGGTTATCGACAAAAACAGTTCTGATTTAAAAGTAAGGGTATACGTTCACGTACCAGCTCCAGCTTCTACCGAGCTGTTATCGACTTTCCAGGCGTATGTAACATACGATATTAACGTGTATGGCGGTTCTTCTGCAACGACTTCCGTAACATTCCTTTCCGGTGCAAATGCCGGACAGACTTTTGCTGCTGTTTACAATCCCGACCTTTTAACCGGTGACGCAGCAAACGTTATCCAACTACCGGAAGGTGTAACCGCCTCTTCAGGTAATCGGTACACCATTAACAACATCATAAGCGGTAAAGTCCCCGATAACTACTTCAGTAAGGATGACAAGGAAATGACCCTTAACGGAGTTGTTCAGAAACGCCTTATGCTTCCGGAGGGTATTTCTTATGTAGATGCTTATAAATACAGCCTGACCGGTGAACGTATCAACATCGGAGATGAAAACTACGATGATCCGGATAACGTGGAAATGCCGGAAGAGGAAGCAATCGAAGAGATCGTTATATTTGAGGATGAATATCCGCAATACAATGGCACAATATCCAGCGTAAGCCACGATGATAAGGTAGACGATAACGATAAGGAATATCGGATCTATAATTTCAAAGATACGGGACTGAAGAACTTTACAGAAGATTTTAGGCTGGATGGTGAGGAACTTCACATGATATTCCAAACTGGCAAGCTTGCCGGGATGGACTTTGCTATCAATATTGTAGAAAGCGATAGCACCGGAACAACCTTTGAAATAGTCCGTAATGAGGATTACGGTCGCTTTCTTCCGGATGATGTTCTTTATCCGCAAACCGCACACATGGAGGACGGTGAAGAAGTCCCCGCAGACACATATATCCTTTACGGCTTTGATACCGCATACATCTCCGAACAGATGTTGCCGGACGCAGAGCAGAATCTACTCAAAAAGGCAAAGGAGTACGTAAAGAAATCCATGATTGACCCGTCCACCTACGATTGTGAGATGGATGCTGATTTCATCTACAATAAGGGTAATATTCGTACATACGAAGTCGGGGCTAAAGTCAACCTGATAAATAAGGCGTTTTTCCCGGAAGGCAGACAATCAAGAATAATCGGTTTCGAGTGGCCGCTGGATATTCCTTACGATCACCCGATTTATACAGTCGGTGAGACGGCTTCATATTCCCGTATCGGTGAGATAGAGAGCAAGCTTGATTCCCTCACTTACAAGGGACAAACCTATTCCGGATCTGCTGTTGGAGGTGGTGGAATCAGTGTGTATGTTATCGGGGTTAATGACAAGACAATCCCGTCTGACAGAAACGTATTCTCTGCAAAAAGAGTGCTTCAGGAGATTATAGCTTATGCTATAAGTAAGACGAAAGATGACACAGCCCTAGGGCTTATTTCATTCCTGAACGGCATTAACGTTACCAAAGGTATTGTAACGGACACGATAACTGCAACAGAATTGAGCAGCAATATTGTAAAGGTGCTTGATAAGCTTACAGCCAATAATGCCGCCTTCTCCGGCAATATATCTTCTGTTGATTATGCTGAAAAGTTACTTGGCTGGCTGATAACCCCAGCCGGTGATATAGATGCGAAATCGTTGCGCCTACGTGATTTCCTTGAAGTACCGGAACTGCGATATAACCGGGTATCAGTTATCACGGGTGAGGAATGGAACGCACCCGGAGGCGGTATAATCGAATCAGTGGACGAAGAGAACAGTATCGTTTACCTGAAGCTTGAACCGGGCGAGGTTGCAGCTGTTGAAGTGGATGA
>ENA-OOXY01000259-OOXY01000259.1-human-gut-metagenome-genome-assembly--contig:-NODE-259-length-57454-cov-13.516769_pt1 | contig 57454 bp, 99 predicted proteins | sample MGYA00241593_ERZ501355 | MGnify/ENA primary metagenome ERZ501355 (study PRJEB25962, sample SAMEA2042739) | human gut metagenome | biome: human gut; feature: human-associated habitat; material: faeces... | reverse complement strand
GTAAATATGCGGAAAGTAAGAGGAATAGAGTGGGGTTCGAGCCCCCTTGCTTCCACTCGAAAAAGCTGATAAAATGGGCATTCCCGGGCAACGGGTAGTCGAATAGTAGTCAAAATAGTAGTCAAGCCTAAAACGAAAGGAGTTTTTTGCAAAGATTCCAATAATTTTATAGTGAATGAAATGTGACGGATACATGACGGGTAGACCGTCTTTTTTTATGCCAAAATTTAAGCATAAGGAGGGATGACCTTATGGGAAAATTCAAATTTTCAGATGAAACACTGGAACATATATTCAGCAAAGAACGTACAAGGGAAGTGCCGATTAAGTATCAATCAATCATGGTTCATGTGATCGAGGAAGTTTTAGGAGAAACGGGTAATGCTTATGAATTTCAGTCCGTTGGGACTTATGAACAAGCCGACATATCAGACACTTGATGAAGTTGAAATTGCGAAACAGATAGAATCAATGGAAGAAAGGGAGAACAGCCATGCCGCAGCCGATTATGAATCCGAACTATTTCAATCCGCAGTATAGAACACCTATGTACGGACAGTTTATGTCACAACAGGAACAATTCCAACCACAGCAGTTTATGCAACAGCCACAGCAAAACGCAGTACAGATGTACGGTCGTATTGTACCGGCGCAAGAGTGCATAGCACCGAATGAGGTTCCTATGGATGGCAACACAGCATTCTTTCCCAAGCAGGATTTGTCGGAGATCTATGCTAAATCCTGGGGGGCAGATGGGAAAATCTATACAAGGCTCTACAAGCCTTTTTTAGATGCAGACCCTAACAATTTACCGTCAGAAACAGAAAAAGCAAAATTTGACCTATCAGACGAAGCCACAGCGGTATTTATGAAGCGTTTTGACGAACTGGAACAAAAAATTGAGCAGTTGAAATCTTCGCAATCGCAAAGAAAAACTTCACAATCTCAAAGAAAGGATGATGCAGAATGAAAATGATGAATCCTATGCAGATGCTCAAAGGGATGGGAAATCCACAACAAATAATTCAAGGGATTATGGGAAATAGTCAGATGATGCAGAATCCCATGATTAGAAATGTAATGGGAATGGCGCAAAAAGGTGACATATCAGGTGTTGAAAATTTTGGCAGAAATATTGCTAAGGAACGTGGCGTAGATTTTGATTCTGAATTTGAAAAATTCAAGCGTCAATTTCCTATGAAGTAGATACTAAATTCTTGCAAGATTAAGTATAAAAAATCTTATACGGAGGTAAAAATTATGTTTGAGAGTAACAATACTCACTTTACCATGCCTGTTATGCCAGCTAATGGCGGATACAGTAACAACGGTGCATGGGGTGACGATGGAGCATGGTGGATTATTATTTTCGTCCTTTTCTTCGCTTTTGGCGGTTGGGGCGGTAATGGATGGGGCGGTAATGGCTCTAATTCCAGTTACTACACAGATTCTGCATTGCAAAGAGGGTTCGACACCCAGTCTATCATCGGTAAACTGGACGGAATCAACAACGGTCTGTGTGACGGATTCTACGCTGTAAACAACGGTATGCTTACCGGATTTAATGGCGTAAATACCAACATTTTACAGACTGGCTATGGCATCCAACAGGCTATCAATGCAGACACCGTAGCAGGAATGCAGAATGCTAACGCTTTACAGGCACAGTTAGCACAATGTTGCTGCGATACCCGTGAAGCTATCCAGGGTGTAAACTACAATATGGCAACGAATACTTGCGCATTGCAGAACACCATGAATAACAACACTCGTGACATTATCGACAGTCAGAATGCCGGTACAAGAGCAATCCTTGACTACTTATGCCAAGATAAGATCGCTACTCTGCAGGCAGAGAACAACGATCTGCGCAGAGCCGCTTCTCAGGATCGTCAGAATGCTCTTCTGACTACTGCCATGAGTGCACAGACACAGCAGATCATCAACGCTGTGAATCCTGCGCCCATTCCTGCATACCAGGTTCCCAACCCTAATGTATATTACGGATGCGGATGCGGATGTAACACTGGTTGCGGATGCTAAAACTGCATATCGAGTAACTTAACCTTAAGGTTATGTCTGCTATGCAGAATTACTGACAACATGGGGCAGACTATATGGTTTGCCCCTTTGATTTTGAAAGAGAGGTATTTATTATGGCTGAATATACAGCAGTAGCATTACAGACTGTGGCAGCAGGAGCAGACGTTGCTTTTACCGAAACTGCCGTAAATGGAAGTGGTTGTATCACTCACAGAGAGGGATCTGGAATTGTAAAGTTAAGAGGTATCACTAATCAGTGTCGTGCAAGATTCCTTGTAAGTTATTCCGGCAACATTCAGATTCCCACTGGTGGAACTGTTGGGGAAATCTCCCTTGCGCTGGCAGTAGACGGAGAACCTTTACAGTCCACAATAATGATTGTAACTCCTGCAGCAGTAGAGAATTTATTCAATGTTTCTGCACAGGCTTACATTGATGTCCCTCGTGGATGCTGCAGTACGGTAGCGGTTCAGAACACTTCCGCACAGCCTATTCAGGTGCAGAACAGCAATTTGATTGCCGTTCGTGAAGCGTAGGAGGTGAAAAATCATGGATGTTAAGAGAATGCATGAAATGATTGAAAAACTTTCTGAATGTGCTAAAGCGCAGTTTGACAAGGGTATCGACAAAGTAGATATTTGCGAAATGTCAAAAGCCGTTGATATGATGAAAGACTTGTCGGAAGCCATGTACTACCGGGAACTGACAAAAACCATGCAGGAATATGACCCGGACGAAAGCATGGAAATGTTTGAACGTTACGGTGATGGTGGCAGACGGTACTATGACCATTACCGCTATGCTGACGGAAGATTTGCACCTAAAGGTCGTGGAACCTACCGCAGAGGTTATGAAGAGCCACCCTATTACCACATGACACCGGAAATGTATCACCGTGACATGGACAGAGACTTGGGGCGTATGTACTACACGGAAACTTCTTCATCCGGTATGCGTGATGCAAGAGAGGGCAGAAGTGGCATGAGCCGCAGAACCTACATGGAAAATAAGGAACTGCATAAGGCGAATACACAGCAGGACAAAGAAGCAAAAGTCCGTGACCTGAACACCTACATGACCGAACTTGCAAACGACATGACGGAGATCATCAACGATGCAACACCGGAAGAAAAGACGGTACTGCGGAACAAGTTGTCTGCACTGGTAACAAAAATCGGTTAAAACACTTAAGGGGCTTATTTAGCCCCTTTTATGTTGGAGGTGGTAAATTGTTCACGATAAATGGAATAGACTGGAATTTAAGGATCGTAGGCAGTCACAACCCTATGCTGATGCGTTCTGATGGTACATATACGTTTGGAATGACAGACCGGAACACAAGAGACATTTACATATCAGAAATGATTCACGGTAATTTCTATGACCGTGTGCTGTGCCATGAGTTGTGCCATGCGTTCTGCCTGTCCTACAATTTGACTATGGATATTCAGACGGAAGAGATTGTTGCCGACTTTTTGGCTACCTACGGAAGAGAAGTGTTTGCTGTGGCTGATGAAATTATCAAAAATTACATGAAAATGCTTGCGTAATTATTTGAAAAATGCTATAATATAAATGTACACAAACAATTTTACGGGGTGGTAGCCGTAAGGAAAACAGTGTAATGGTTACGTTATGGTGAGTAACCGATTCGTTAAATAGCGTCAAACATGTATTTTAAAAAGAAGAGTGTCCTTGTCGTGGAGGACATTCTTTTTTGTTTGTTTAAAAATAAGGACACCCTTGCGGATGCCCTTAAAATCCTATATTCTATTGTAATTTGATAACTTCTTTGTTACCTGTCCAAAAACTTGTTTCGTATTCCAGTTCAATACTCTGCGCATCCTGCGGAACTACAAATGCAATCTTGTAAGATGTTTTTCTACCGCTTGAAATATTCGCATTCAAAGAAGAGTTATCCACAACACTGTAATTTTGTTCACAATCTGTATCGTCTGCGTAGCACTGGAAATCGTAGATGCTTACATACTTATCATCTTTACTGTTGTTCTGATAGGAAACATCAATCATAATGTATTTTGTTCCATCAGCAGGAGCGTTCCAACCGTATTCATCCTCATAATCAGTGTAGTCAAGGTCAAAATCATTGATTGTTACTTGCAATCCGTCCGCATCGAATGTGTAACCGGGAGAAATAACAGTACCACTCGGTACTTCCGCTTCTTCAACCTTTGATTCCGGTGTACTTTCTGATACTGCGGTAGAACTTTCTTGTATTGCAGAAACAGATGCCTGTGTGCCGGTAGATTCCTTGTTACTATCGGATACACTATTTACAAACAATGCCATAATGGCAAAAATAATAATTCCGATAATAGAGCAAGTCAGTCCTGCGATAGCAGTGCCGTGTTTCTTGTCTTTCTGACATAATGCAATGATAGCAAGAACAGCACCTATAATTCCCGGCACAATTCCAAAAGCTATACAAGCTGTCAAAATACTGATGATTCCTAAAATCATCGAAGCAATTCCTAAACCACTTTGTTTCATAGAGCAATTACCCCTTTCATTTTGAATTTTATAAAATTTTAACACATTTGTGGTATTCTGTCGATAAATAGATGTGAAGTATTGAAAAAATTTTAATGTGTTTCTTTTGATACCCCCGTAGGTCTGCATTTTCAACCGAAAATCTCGTTTTCAGAGGTTTTTGAAAGAAAAATTTTTCTACAATTTTCGTGCTAAAAATTTTCAATCCCCCCGGGGTAGCACTTTTCAAGCTGAAAAATCCGTTTTCAGAGTTTTTTCGCAGATTTTTTCAGACCGATTCAAGGTGTGGAACATCTGTGCACTTCTGCAGTGCACGTTTTGGACGTGTCACCGTGTCGCAGCTTTCGCAAGGTCTCCGACTGCCGAAAGCATGGAATCATACGCAGACCGCAACAGCTCCGCAGATTCCGGAGACATACCACCGGCGGCAGTCTCAACACTTATGACGGTTTCCAGCCGTTCCCCGGCATCCGATACGCTCTCCATAATGTCGTATACATGACCGATTCCCACTTTTCGCATTTTGACAAAATCCCCCTTGCAATATTTGATTGTACACCAAAACAGCGCAAGCCGTCAATATATCCGAGCGCAGGATCTGACCGGATCCGGTGGAAGAGTAACACAAATAGACCGCCAGACGGCAGCAGATCCAACGGAACACGACAAAAAGACGGTTGCAAGCCGTCTTTTATCTGTTTTCCAGTTCAAAAATTGCCCATCGCAAAACTGCGGCTGTCTCCGTGTCTTTCTCTCGCTCCGCACACTCTAACAGCTTGTATAGTCTTTCAATGTTCTTTTCTTCCATCCTATGGTAACCTCCTTTTTTTTATTTTTGGGTAAATTTCACCCATAAAACCGCCGCCGGTAGTGATCCGGCGGGCATCCTCTGCGGCGGCTATTTTAATTCAAATGTATAATATATGAGTTTCCCATTATTTCCCTTCACTGCCTTAACGGTGGTTAATTTTTCTAACGCCTGCGACATTGGGGCGCCATACGTTCCGCGCGTCCAAAGTCTGGACTTTTCCGCCATGTTCCAAAAACAACCAATTTCTATACCTGTTGCAAATTCCGGAAGTTTCGAAAATGTCTTTTTGATAAAATTTTCGCACCATTCAACCTTAATTTTTCGCATACTTCATTCCTCCATATTTTCAATTTTTCCCGTTTCCGGGTAAAAGCAAGCCGGGGAATCGAACCCCGGTGAAAGCCTGTCTTACTTGCTTAACTCTCTATAGTACCGGAGCACATACCCGGCAAGCGTTGCAAAAATTAGTAATATAAAATTCTCCATTTTTCACCTCCGGAACTTATTCATTGCACGCAATCATTCCAGCGATAAAATAATAACATTCGCTTGCTGTCATTCCGTAGGAGTTCCCGATGGTTTTAATTCCTCCGGATGTGTTTCCTACCATCTGCACTGCATAGCCAGCAGCATCTTTATAAAGTCTATAACTTCCCACTGTATTCCATTCGGGTTTTTCAAATCCCTTCATTGCGTTTAATCTTGCGATCATGTTTTCTAAAGTTGCTTTTCTCATATTGCTTTTACCTTTTCACCCGTGTTATAATATGGGTGCCTTTCTTTTTGGGTGCCGGTGTTCGCTTGGTAGGTGGTCACCGGCTTTTTTATTTGTTGATATTATAATAACAAATATATTGCACATATACAATATGTAATATTTAACAAAATAATGCACATATAACCATGCGTTTATTAGTTAAAATGTATATTGCACATATTTTATTGACAAACTAATGCACATATAGTATAGTAAAGCTATATTTATATTGTATGGAGGTAATAAGAATGGGTATAAACAAAACAAGTGAAGCACAATTAAAAGCTAGTAGAGAATACGAAAAAAGAAACGACCGTATAAATATAGTTTTTCCGGCAGGCACTAGGGACAAAATGAAAGAGCTTGGAATTGAAAAGCCGAACACGTTTATTAAAGAAGTAGTTGCGGCAGAACTTGAAAAAATGGAGAAATACAAAAAATAATGCACATATATCTATTGACATATAATGCACATAATGTTATAGTGATATCACGATATCAAACAAGTGATATCATACTAATGATATCATGATATCACAGCAATGATATCACACAAATGATATCATAAAAAACTAATGATATCGCATTAATGATATCACAAGAAAAGGAGGTGCTATGCTAAAATGGCGGAAACATTTAACCAAATGATTAGATTCCCGAAAGACCTAGAACCGCAGATCAAAGCGCAGGCAGAAAATAACGGTGTAAGTGTAAACCAGTTTGTTATAGGTGCCGTGATTGCAGCATTGCAACCAGTACAACCGCAGACAGTGACAGAGCAACCGAAAGAAACGCCCGTGGCAGGCTCTAGAAGCCACTTAGACGAGAAAATCGCACTCATACAGGCAAATGAACGGCTACACGCTTTACAAGCCAAAACAGCGGCAGAAAGAGCCGCTAGAGAGCACGGAGAAGTTAAACCAGTTATAAAACATCCTCCGAAATGGGCAGGCTTACCAGGACAGCGGCCGGATGAAAGTAACGTTGAATGGGTGGAGCGCAAGACAGCAGAAGCAAACGAAATTTATAAATCAGCAATGGAACGTCTGAAAGCTGAAAAGGAGAGTGAAACCAAATGACAGGCACACCGGAACAAATCGTAGAAAAGAAAGCCGCCCGGATCCGCTCAAACGTCCGGCAGTTCTTCCGGTACTATCGGGAGCAACTGGAAACAACGGAATCCGAACGGCTGAAAGAATTTAACCGGGCAGAACTCCAAGCACTGGAAACAGTGCAAGCGGAAACGCTCCAAGCACTGGAGAGCATGACCGATCAGGAGTTATTGGCCAGCAAAACCGCATACGGTGACAGGGCACTAATTGACCGGATCACAGCGAGAGCGGAACGGATAAGAAGAACAGAAAGAGCAACAGCATAAACAGGAATTAAGCAGGTGTAACAGCCTGCTTTTCTTGATCTATTTTCACTGCGATATTTTAACGTGCTAAATTTTGTAGACGCAGATTAAATAAAAGGAGATTAGATTAAATAAAGGTTAGATAAAATAAAAGTAAATAAGAGCAGAAAGATATTGTATAACCAAGTATATATAAATACTAGAGCCGACCAGCTGCCACCATACACCCATCTGCAAAAATTACCTGTCTGTCTGTCAAAAAATCCCATTTGTCAAATTTACACGGATGATATTTTTTAATCGCATGATTTTTATTTGCTCAGGATCACCGGCAGACATACCACAATAACAAATCGTCAAATGCGTAAAAGGTTGTTGTAGATTTATAAATAGCACTTATGGTATGATAAAAGCAGTTAGGGAGCCGACGTTAACACGGTGCGAGTGACAGCGGAGCAAATCCAACCCCCTCTGGATACGCAGCCGCCCAGATTGTAACCAAGACCACCGGAGCCGGCAGACCGGAAACGACAAGAAGTCACTAGCTTGTCACTTTTTTAGATTTATGTTTTTACCTGATCTGTGGAGGAGATCAAAAGACATAGGTTTATTGAGTGATGCTTGTGATTTTTTTATTGCAGATTTCAGGAGGTGTAGAGCGGTGCAGGACGTCAGAGAGATTCCAAACATTGACGAGATTAAAAAAAATATCCGGAAATACTTTGACGATTATTGTGCAGCTTATGGCATCGATGACATGAGATCACAACGGCAACCAGTTTTTAATGGTGCTATGCAATATATATATAATAATTATATAAGACCTAGCAATGTATTAAAAGATATACCCCAAAACGTAGTGGATAATAGTATTAACCAAATGCTAACTAACTACAATGCGTACAATATAGATCTGTTGTATGAGGTTTATTTATATCTTAGGGAGTTAGCTAACGCCTATGATATGACTGCTACAGCTGATACATTTAAGATATTAACAGGGATATCTAAACAGGCTTTAAGTGCATGGAGGACTAAATCAAGTACATCGAGCATGGACGAGGCCAGAAAAGTTTTTGTAAATTGGTTAGATGATGCAGATTGCGATCAACTTGTTGCTTTTAACCTGCGGAATGCTCTAGGAGCAACGGAACGATTAAACAACGACCACGGAAGGAAACAGACCACACAACAAGAGATTGTACACAAGATAGCCAAGACAGCCGACCAGCTCCCACGATTAGACACAGATTTTGGACAAAATACATCAATGTTGACCGATTCCGGAGCGTATGACGATAGCATCATAGATGCAAATGATTAGCAACAAGTGCGGAAACGTGCGGAAATACGGGATAGTTAAGAACGTGTCAATAAAGACTGCGCGAAGCGCGAATTTTGCGCATAGTTGAAAAGACGCATAGCACAACGGGGGAGGGGGTCTGACAGGATCAGAGAACAGCCCCTACTTAGTCCCTCAAATTTCCTCAAAAATAAAAAGCCCTTTAGGAGGTGTACCACATGATTTTCATTTACATAGTTTTAGCATGGATACTGGTTCAATTGCATGCTCCTGCATGGGTATATATCCTGTTCATCATCGGAGTATTTTTAAGAGTAGTAGTCACTGGTAGAGATTAAGTGTATGCAGATATTTGGGAAAGAGATAAAAGACGAATGTTCAAAATGTGGTGAAGTGCTGCAATGCGAATTATTTCTGCAATGTCACGGAATCAAGAGAGACCGTGAGAACGTTACGGAAATGGTTAGCTGTCAGATGGAGCACCAAAAGAGCAGACTTGATAAAGAGCCTAAAGAAGATTTACCAGTTAAGGAGAAATGCGAATTGCCACCGGAGATTAAAGAGATCTACACAGAGGTTTGGAAAATACATAAAGAGTGTGCTAATCCGAAAACGGATGAAGACTGGGAATATCTTATCCGGCAAGGCAATCTGCTGATTAAAATGCATAACAATAGCCAGTTTGCTAAAGCACTGGTAATGGCAATGATCGATGAAATTGAAGGAAGGACGAAGAAAAAATGCTTGGATTCATGATTTTAAAAATAATGACAACGTTGGTATTGACAGTTTTAGCAATACCTGCTTTATGGTATGCTCCAAAACAGAAAACAGCATCAGACGGAGTTATTTTATTTGCGTTCGCAATGTTCCTTGCATTTGGAATAACTTTTATGTGGGTATAGCCTATGTGGTTACCGGAGATTATGCGAATTATCCCATATCACATTGTTGAATGGGTTAAATTCATAAAGCCATTGTTATTACCGAATATCCAGTGTTGTGTTGGCATCGGATATGTGGCAGAGAAATCAAGGCATCAAGAGTGTATGTAGCCTGTGTGTGGGAAACGAAAAATGGAAATATGCGTTCGACAACACCAAGTTTTTCAAAGTACTGTACACAGGCGAGAAAATTTTTTAGATAAAGCGATATAGGGTGTTTCACGAAAATAATCCGGGAGCAGATGGTCTCTCTCCCGGAGTTTAGGACTATCGCCAAGCGGTAAGGCACAGCACTTTGACTGCTGCATCCCAGGTTCGAATCCTGCTAGTCCTGTTTCGCAGATGTTTTCTTCTTTCGGTCTTTGCCATCTGCGAATATTCCATCTACATGGAAGACTCCTTTCACCTCATAGCGGAATGCTGTTAAGAGCCGTCACAAGGCTCGTGAGGGTTGAGTGGTTTATGATAGCCAACTCTTCACGGAATACCGTTGTAGGTTTTAATCCGTGGTTTGTCAGTAAAGACATTAAAATCCTGCACAGCTCTTGCAGACATAAAATGGGCGTAGGTGGTTGGGTCGCTCCCAACTAGCAGGTAACTGGCGGATGTCCTGCGAAAATAAAAATAGCCATAAGTGTTGCGCTGTGTCAGCGCCTTAAATGTAGGCATACAGCTTATGGAAACGCACATGATCGGTTAGTCAAGTGGTAAGACACCACCCTTTCACGGTGGTAACGCGAGTTCGAATCTCGTACCGATCACTGGGATGTAGCGCAGTTGGCGAGAGCGGCTGTCTTATACACAGTATGTCATGGGTTCGAGTCCTATCATCCCAATTTCACTCAATCCATAAAAAACACTATTCGGCAGGTGCGTGGTGGATAGATGTAATGGATGGATTGTTTCAAGAAATCGCACCATCAAGATGCAGTGTTCCCATAATGGAATTGGAGCCGGTTGCTATCCGGTCGGGCGTTTATTCGCCTTGTAGGTTCGAATCCTACACACTGCGTTTATACGAGCGGGAACGCATATCATTGTTCGCAGGGGGATATGCATAATTGTGAGTTGAGATACCTGTTCTAGCAATTAACCATGCTATATTTGCCGTATGTCCGGGTGGTGAGGGAGCGGTCTTGAAAACCGTTGGCTGTAAAAGGCTTGCAGGTTCAAATCCTGTGTACGGCGTTTATCTTTATCTCCACTTAGTCAGGTGCTACTGCAATAGTTCCGGTCGATGGGAGATGTATGGATAGTAGTTGCTCATTATCGGTCAACGAAAAACACTTCTGCGAGTAGAATTTGCAGATTCAAAAGTAGTCGTACCTTGTTTGGGTCGGGTGGGTTCAACTCCCACGGCAACTATTCCCCAGCTAAAACGTAAGCCACATATGTTTAGCAAAAACCAAGCCTATGAAGTAGAGAACAGACAAGACTGTGAGATTGTGGATAGTCAGTGACAAGTAGGCGGTGCACATTTGGTTATGGCAAGCGCAAGCCATAAAAGGTTTTACGGTGCGATTCCCATGTATAGCTTCAGTGGTAGAACAGCATCCGCATAGGATGTGTGTCGGCGGTTCGATTCCGTCTGCATGGGTTACGGAGGATTTGATGATGAATAAATTGAAAGACTATCAACCGCAAACAGAAGCATTACGAAATTTTAGTATAGATGTTTCCAAAAAAAGCGGTAGAAAAATACGCTTTGGAAAATTTTGGAAGGATACCGCAAAGTTTTATTGAAAGAGATTTTGCAAGGAACTGTAAAGTGATGGAAGAAAGCAGAAGGATTGTGAAATAAAATGAAAGACACGATATTATACATCAGTGATAGAGAAAAAAGAGTAGTAGATTTCTTAAAATATCTTCAAGAGAAACTGGAAGATAATAAAAAGTGGTGCGATTTAGATTATCAGCACGATATTTTAAAAACTGAAAATTATGATATTGTTGGAAAATCATTTTATGGAAGTCGTTTGGGGTGTGGATATGGGCATTGTTTATATTACTGCATCGATGAAATAATTGACAAAAATAAAATGACAGAAAAAGATAATGAACAACTAAAGGAAATTTTGGTTCATGTCAGAGAATGTGCAGAGCAAGAATCGGAACTTGGTATATTGTATATTCTTGGTTTGGTGTAAAAACAGGAGGACAAGTGATGAAAAAATCACGTTCTAAAATAATTATCAAAACAAGAAAAGGCGGATACACCAAGATATACGCAAACGGCAAGTGGCAGAAGAAAGTATACAACATAAATTTCCATGCGGACTGCATTGGGAATTTTATAACTACGATATGCACTTTTGATAAATACAAAGCGGACAAAAATGGCTCTATTTTGTATGACAAGGAAACGTTGGAAACAATGGTAGAGCATTGTGAAGCGAGGTTTTAATCATGTGTAAATCTTGGGAAGAAGCATTTAAAAGAAGACATGATATTATACCAGAAAAAATTGAAATGTTTAAAATGTCAGAGGAAGAATATGTAAAGAAGACTATGCCGGAACCGTTGATAAGGTTAGAAGAGGAACGATGCAGAAATTGTAACCGCCTTTTAGGCAAATTCAACGGACAGGCTGAAATCAAATGCCCGAAGTGTGGGAAAATCAATAGAATTGGGGTGAAATAATTTATGAATCAAGCAAAGTTGGTGAAATGGCAATATTGCAAAAACCTTAATGATATAAATCAAGCCATTCTGCAAAATGACCAGGATTGGGAAGAATTAAAGAGTGCAGAACAAATTATTAGTATAACATTTGACACAAACCATATGTGTTATGTTGTGTTTTGGACTGCTTAGCATAGCAAATAGAATATTTTCTAGAGCACCAGTCGTAGAGTGCCTACGCAGAGAGCCAAATTTCCAAAATGTAAGGAAAGGAGGCTTTTTTATATTGGCAAGTCAGAGCCTTATATCGGCAGTAAACAGCTATGACAATTACATACAGCGCAAGGGAATTGATGAACAGGTCATTGATGCGTACATAGAAGCCTGCAGAGTGGCTATAAACGGTGAAAAGGATATAACTTATGGCTTACAGATAACAAATCGTTCTAAAGGCATTGTAGAGCGTTTCTGTATGGAAAGAACTGGAGGAACCATATGGGATTTGGAAAAGTATTCCTTTGCGAACAAGACGCACTATTCTCTGACAGATAAGTTGTACGATGTTCTTCTACTAGAAGCACAAAATAAGGTTGTGGACAGTGCCTACAGATACTTGGAAAAGAAAAGAGAACCTAGAGAGCGGTTCTATATGCCACGTAGAAAGCAATTTCTTAAAATCGGTCTCATGGATGCCATTCAAGGCATGATTGATGATAAATACGACATTCTATGCGTGTCTCTTATCCCAGGTGCTGGAAAAACCACGGTCGAGAAAATGCTGAATGCGTTGGTAGCAGGATGGTTTCCGAGAGATTTCAACCTTTTTTACTCCCACAGTGGAGATATTACACGTATGTACTATGACGGTGTGTACGATATTTGTACAAATTCTGACGAGTACACTTGGAATGAAATCTTCCCAAATCTTTCTGTTACCAGTACTAACGCAAAAATGGAACAGTTTAACATCGGCAAATATAAGCCATTTCCATCCGTTCAGTGCACATCTGTAGGAAGTAAAAACGCTGGTAAAGTACGTGCATCTAAGTTTTTGTTCGTAGATGACATGATCGGTGGCATCGAAGAAGCTATGAATCCTATAATTTTGGATAAACTGTGGGACAAGTATGCGGTAGATGCAAGACAAAGAAAGACACAAGATACTGACGGAAAGAATTGCAAAGAGATCCATATTGCTACCAGGTGGAGCGTAAATGATGTAATCGGTCGGATCCAAAATATGTATGAAGGGAATCCGAGAGTAAAAGTAATTGCAGTGCCGGATATTGACCCAAAAACAGGATTAAGCAATTTTGACTACGAATTTTCCGGATTTACGGTTGCTTTTTTTGAAGATCAACAATTACTCATGGATGAAATCTCTTATAGGTGTCTTTACAAGCAAGAGCCTATTGAACGTGAGGGATTGTTATTTCCAGAAGAAAAAATCAGACGTTATCTTAATCTGCCACATGGGGAACCGGAAATTATTACCGGGCAATGCGATACCAAGGGAAAAGGAACCGACTTTTTTGTTCTTCCGGTATTGCAAAAGTACGGAGAAGATTATTACTGCGTGGATGCTGTTTGCGACAATACTGCGGATTATGAGATGCAGTATGAAAATGCTGCAAATGTACTTGTTAATAATAAAGTGCAAGAGTGCGAATTTGAGCGTAATGCCGGCGGTGACCGTGTGGCAATGGAAGTAAATAAGCGTGTAGAGAGTAAAGGATGGATATGCAACATCACAGACACACCGACAGAGACAAACAAAGAAGCAAGAATTTTTCAGTGCTCTAACTGGATTTTACAACACGTAATATTCAAAGATCCATCATTGTATAAGCCTAACGAACCATACGGTGTAATGATGTCGTTACTGAAAAGGTATTCTGTTTCAGGAAAAAAACAGTTAGATGATGTGCCTGATGTATTTTCAAACTTTGCATTGCGAATTACAAACGGAAACAGGGTAGCAAAAGTAGAAGCAATTCAAAACCCATTCTCTTTCGGACGGAGGTATTGATTATGGTGACTAAAGAGGTTTTATCTCAATACATAGATTTACAGGAAGAAATCAAAGAAGTACAGCAGAAGATTAAAAAACTTGAATCGGATATCAGAAAAATTGAATCGGATGGGAATGTTGTTGACAGCGTATCAGGTGGATGCGGCGGCACTGAACATTTTCGTATTGAAGGATTCCCTTATCCAGAGTACAGCAGAAAACGGACACTGCTTTATTCCAGAAAGGCTACTTTACAGCTTTTAGAGGACGATTTACTGCAAAAAAATAATGAAGTCGAAGAATTTATTGCAAGCGTTCAGGACAGTCGTATAAGACGAATCATAAATTTACGATTTATTGAAAAATTATCATGGAACAAGGTTGCTGATAGAATCGGTGGTGGAAACACAGAGGATAGCGTAAGAAAAGCATTTGATCGTTATATGGCAAATTAAAATAATACGGAGGTATAAAAATGGCAAAATATAGAAAGATACCTATTATTGTTGAAGCTATTAGATGGAATGGCATTAACTTAGATGAAATAAAAGCATTCGTTGGGAAATCGCTTATATATGAAATTATCGATGATGCTTGGAGAGCAGGAAAATCTTCACCTCATGTAATCATGAAAATAGAAACTTTAGAGGGATATATGAACGTATCTATAAATGATTTTATAATAAAAGGAGTAAATGGAGAATTTTACCCTTGCAAGCCTGATATTTTTGAAAAAACATACGAAATCGTATAGTTCCATATAAACTTGTCCGATATGTCCGATTTTTCCGTGATACTATTAAGATACAGAAAGATTCCAAGATATTTTTCATTTTCTCCTCAGATCATGTGAAGACTACAGAAGTACCGCTCTTATCAGCAAGGGCGGTATTTTTGTGCGCAGAAAAGAGGTATTTATGATTTTTAACCAAAAAATTAGAGTGTACTGCCCTGGATGCGGACGGTTGGTCGGTGAATGCAGTTCAAAATCACACATCGACAAGACATATAAGTGCCGGAATTGCAATAAGATGGTTGTTTACCATACGGAGACCGGAGAACGTGAGATCAAGAAACTTCCCAAAAGAGACCAGAGCAGCGGAATTACATTTATGTAGGTGAAAATATGAACACTATGAAATTTCAAGACCTTGTAAAGGGTTGTCACGGTAGAAAAATTGCATATACGGATGTAGAGCAGATAACCGCAGACAACATTGTAAAGGTTATTGGTGATTGCATCGGTGTTTTTAATTACAATAAGTCAGTTATCAAGTACTTGTGGGAGTACTACAAAGGAGATCAACCGGTACTGTACAGAACAAAGCTGTCAAATGAGGATATAACAAACAAAATCGTTGAGAATCATGCTTATGAGTGGGTACAGTTCAAGGTCGGTCAGACTTACGGAGAGCCTATTCAGTTTGTCAGCAGAAAAGATGATGAAGCTGTAAATAAGGCAGTAGACGAACTGAATGATTACTTAGCAGATGCAAATAAGCATGAGAAAGACATAAAAGCTGGTGAGTGGCAGTCGGCAACCGGAACATCATTTAAAGCTATTCAGATTGTGAATGGAGATGTGCCTATCCGTGTGGTTGCACCTAATCCTCTGAACACGTTTGTTATTTATAACCGTAGTTCCGAAGAACCAATTTTGGCGGTACAGGAATTAAAAGATGAAAATGGAGAGTGGTACAAACTTTGCTACACAGAATCCTATGAATGTAAGATAAAAAACAGTGCGGTTGTTCCTGATACATGGAAACTTCATGGATTTGGTGGTATTCCGATTGTAGAATTTCCGAACAACCATGAGCGGTTGTCTGATATTGAACTTGTTATAGATCTGTTGGATGCAATCAATAATACGCAGTCAAACAGAATGGACGGCATAGAGCAGTTTATCCAGGCATGGTACAAATTTGTAAACTGTGAGATTGACGAAGAAGAGTTCAAAAAAATGAAGATGAACCATGCGTTGGTCGTAAAGTCCATTAACAAAGACAATAAATCCGATGTGGACGTTATGTCGCAAGAACTTGACCAAACGCAGACACAGGTTTCCAAGGATGATTTAACAGACAGCGCACTTTCAATTTTGGGAATACCGAACAAGCAAGGAAACACTGGCGGTGATACGCAGGGTGCGGTTGAACTGAGAAACGGATGGGATTTTTCAAAATCAAGAGCAAGGCTTAAGGATCCGGTTGTTAAGACAGCAGAGAAGAGACTGGCCAAGGTTGCGCTTAATGTTATCCGCATTAAGAAAGAGGATCTGAAAATCACTCTTAGAGATTTTGATGTGCAGATCAACCACAGTCCACAAGATAATATGTATACCAAGTCGCAGACATTACTGCAACTTCTGCAGTGTGGTATTCATCCTCTTATTGCAATTAAAACGGTTGGGCTTTGGGGAGATTGCGAAAAGACTTTCAACCTTTCTAAACCTTACCTTGATGCTCTGTGGAAAACTGCTGATATTATCAACATGGAAGAGCAGATGGCAAAAGCACAGGAAATTGTAAAACAAATGCAAAATAAGACAGTTGCCTAGAAATAGGTGGCTGTTTTTATTTTATAAAAATTCGCAATGCCGTGAGCGTATAAACCGGCAATGTCAACCGGTGTCGTTGCACCGTATAAAAATTCGTAGGACATAACGGAGGTAATTTATGAAGAGAGAAGAACTGACAGCTATGGGTTTGACTGATGAACAGATTGAAAAAATCATTGCTGAGAATAGCAAGGATGTTCAGGCAGCAAACGCAAAAGCAAACAAAAACAGTGAAGAGTTGACAAGACTGCGTGAGTTGGAAAAGGAATACACAGCCATGAAAGATAAGGGTTTATCCGATTCGGAAAGACTGCAAAAAGACCTTGATTCTGCAAATGCAAAAATCGCAGAACTTGAAAAGACACAGGCTATTGCGGATCAGAGAAGCAATGCAGCATCCAAGTTTAACATTTCTGCTGAACAAGCATCACAGGTTATCAAGGATGACGGCAGTTTTGACTACGAAGTACTCGGAAAAATTATCTCTGATAAAGAGACTGCTGCGGCACAGGCTAAAGAGCAGGAAATCGCAAACGGAACCACAAATCCGGGCGGTGGTAGTGCTGGCGGTGGCAAAGATGAAAAGACAGAAGCCGAAAAAACGGCAGAAACTATCGGAAAGACTTTAGCCGGAGAAAACGAGACGGCAAAGTCCATTGTAGAAAACTATTTATAGGAGGTAAAACAGAATGAAATTTTCTGAATCCACTGTTACTACACAGAAAGAGATTTTAAAGCGCAAGCTTGGTGGAGAGTTATTCGAAGGAATTACCCTTGACGCAACCGCATTTACAAACGGTGTATGCAAAGCCGGTAGCCCTATTGCGGCAGACGGAAAGTTTGTAAACGGAAGAACGACAAGTGGAGACAGCGTTTCGGTTAATGATGCTGCTCCTGTTGGCATCCTTCTGAGTGATGTTTACGACAGCAATCCTAATGGAACGATCGTAAAGGCTTTTGCTTGCGTGAATGAAGCAAATGCTAACGCAAATGCAGGAATTACTATTGCAGAAGCTGTAAAAACTGCACTGCCTTTAATCGTATTTGAGTAACTATCTGACCATAACTAACCGTAAAAATATCGGTAGAAAGTGAGAAATAGAATGAATATTAGAGATGCTTACAATAGTAAAGCAATCGCACTTGTGAATACAGAAGTCGCAAGTAATAAGATTGCGTACCTTGGAACAGGATTATTCCCTAGCAAAAAGAAGATGGGGCTGGACTTAAAGTGGATTAAAACCGCTAAGGGACTGCCTGTTTCTCTTTCCCCTTCTAACTTTGACGCAAAGTCCACTATCAGAAGCCGTGAGGGATTTAAGATGACTGAAACAGAAATGGCATTCTTCCGGGAATCCATGCTGATTAAGGAATCTGACGAACAGGAAATCATGAGAGTACAAGATTCTACTGACCCTTATGCAGCAGAAGTGCTGAACAGAATCTTTGATGATGCAAATACTCTGGTTGATGGTGCTAATGTAGTACCGGAGAGAATGAGAATGCAGCTGCTTGCACCCAGTGACGGATCTCCTAAGATTTCCATTCAGGCTGACGGTGTAACCTACGCTTATAACTATGACCCTAACGGAACCTACAAAGCCAACAACTTTGCAGAACTTACAACTACGACCGATAAGTGGTCTGATACCGAGAACTCTGATCCTATGGATGATGTTTCCGTAGCCATTGATGCCGTAGAAGAAGCTACTGGCGAGAGACCTTCCATCATGATTGTCTCTAAGAAGACCATGAACTACTTAAAACAGAACAAAAAGATCAAGAGTGCTGTTCTTGCACAGAATACAACCGCAAATGTATTTATGACCGATGCGAGAGTAAAGGAACTGTTCTCTACCGAACTTGGCATTAGCATCATTGTATACACTAAGCAGTACAAGGATGAAAGCGGAACTGCTCATAAGTTTTATCCTGATGGATTTGCGACCCTTATTCCTAACGGTGCACTGGGTAGCACATGGTATGGCACTACTCCCGAAGAGCGTACACTCATGGGTAATCCTGCCGCAGATGTAAGACTTGTGAATACTGGTGTTGCTGTTGCTGTCAGCGTAACAGAGGATCCCGTACAAACCAAGACTACAGTATCAGAAATCGTACTGCCTTCCTACGAGAGAATGGATAGCACCTATGTAATTAAGTGCTACTAAGGAGGTGCGCCGGATGAAATTTGACCATAAGGTGAAATACAACGGCACCTGGTATCTTCCGGGAGATGAAATCCCGGAAGAAAACCATAATGCAGAGGAAAGCAAGGAATTGCCGACAAAGAGCGCAATTAACCGCATGAGCACTGCGGAGTTGCAAACATTTGCAAAAGAGCAAGGGATTGCAGATGCAGAAGCACTTACAGGCACAGAACTGAAAAAGGTTCTAATTGAAAAGTTTGAACTTTAAGAGGTAACACATGGCAGAATATACGACTTTGGAGCAAGTAAAAATCCGTCTGAAACAATTTCATATTGATTCTGAAAGCTCCGAGGTCGTGTTTGACCATTTGGAAGAAAATCCTCTTTTGGAACAACTTATCAGTCAAGCAGAAGCCGACATCAGAGCAAAAAGAATGTACCCGGAAAGTTACACAGAAGAGAAGATTGCTGCGGATATGAAAAAATTTCAGTCCGTGGTGGTTAATCTTGTCGTGTATGACAGATCGCAAGCCGGTGAAAACTTCATGGCAAGCTATTCAGAGAATGGAGTGTCGAGAACATGGAGAGACCGTGAGGATCTGTTTGTTGGTGTATTTCCATTTGCAAAAGTTTTATAACCCCATCGAAATCGAGGGGTTTAGAAGATTGTGCGTGACCATGTTACTGATTCCAGTAATAAGGTTGCAGGCGGCACACTTTAAGGGTGGTGGGCGGTGTGCCAACAAACAAGGAAGGCGGTATATGATGTGACTATAGAGTTATCTACAGCAATCATTATAAGCGTGTTATCACTCGGTTTTTCCGTCTACATTGGTCTGAAAAACAGCAAAAGAACAGACACAAAGGATATTGAGGAACGTGTGAAAGAAAACACACGCATCAACATGAAACTGGATACCATCCTTGATACTATCAATGAAATGAAAAGCGAGCGTTCAGAGATGAAGAAAGAGCTTGCAGTGCATGAACAGAAGCTGGCAAAGGTTGAAGCCAGTACGGCATCTGCGCATCATAGACTTGATGGAATTGAGGAAAGACTTAACATTAAAGAGAACGGAGGTAAGGAATGATGGATTTTTCACAGGTAGGAACTTGTGTTGCAATCGTGGTTATCTGCTATCTTGCCGGTATTGGAGCGAAGCTGATTCCGGTTATTAAGGATAACTACATACCGGTTGTTGTTGGCATTGTAGGTGGCATTCTCGGAGTAGTAGGAATGTATGTTATTCCGGATTTCCCGGCAAATGATGTGCTGAATGCGATTGCGGTCGGAATTGTTTCCGGTTTGGCAAGCACTGGTGTAAATCAGATTTACAAGCAGGTGAAGAAAGATGCTTGACATTAACAAGCAGGACATGAAGTACTCACGGCAGGGAGAAAAAGTCACGATTTATAACCGTGACAAAAACGGTAACATTATTTACGATGAAGTGGCAGGTGAAAAAATTCCGTCAATCAAAGGAACGATTACGGAATTTTTAGAACCCGTCCTTTTTTCTGCCAACATCAGTAATAAGCTGTCGGAAGTACTGGTAAAAGAATTTGGTATTGATGATTCCAGTTCCTATTGTCAGATTGTGACCGACAAAGGCTATTTGCCGATTAAGGCAGGGGACGTTATCTGGAAGAAGTCAGAAGTAGGTCGTGACGATGACGGACTTGTGGACAACAAGACTGCGGACTATGTTGTCAAAGGCGTTGCAGACGAGGGACTGACAGCAGATTTGTTTTTGTTGCAAAAGACGGTGAAGTAGGTGATTGACTATGGAAGGTGACAAAGAAAAATTAACTATTCCAAAACTGGAAAATGGAATTTTCACTGAAAAAGGTGTATGGATTCACGGATGTGACTATTCCAAAGAAATGGTAGGAAAATATGGGAAAGACAATCAACATTAACCTGTTTGACCCAAAGTCCATACAAGCGGCTGTAAAGGCTCTTAGAGACTATGAAAATAGCTTAGAGTATAAATGTAGGCTACTGGCTGAAACACTGGCAAAAAATGGTGTAGAGATTGCTAGAGTGCAGATTGCTGACCTTGATGCTATCTTTACATCGGAACTTTTGCAAAGCATCCATTCAGAATATGTTGGTTCCGTAAAAGGTGGCGGTGTTTGGGCGGTGGTTGCCGGTACAGACCATGCGGCTTTCGTGGAGTTTGGTACTGGTGTTGTCGGAAAGCAATCACCGTACAAAGGAAATCTACCGGAAGGTGTTGACTGGCAATATGCAAGCGGAAAAACCATAAGGCAACTTGCGGATGGAAGATATGGATGGTTTTATCCTGCGGATGACGGTAAATGGTATTTTACAGAAGGTATGCCGTCAAGACCATTTATGTACCTGACTGCAATAGAACTTCGTGATATTGTATCACAGACAGCAAAGGTGGTGTTTGGTAGTGGATAATGAATATCAGTGGGTATCAGATTTTAAAGTCAAGATTGCATCGTACTTAAAAATGAAGATACCGCAGAGCCATCCTAAAGCTTATGTGACGGACAAAAGTAAGGATTTGTCAGACCCTACATTCCCTACGGTGTACTTCCATGCTATGCCGTTTACAGAGACAGGACAAGACCTTGAAGCACGTTCTGTTAATGGAATCACAGCATCATACCAGGTGGATGTGATAACCAACAAAAGTCAAGAAGAAGCCGAAGCTATCATGTCTACGGTTGCCGGACTTTTCAAACGTCTGCGATTTCAAATAACTTCCATGCCGGAGTTCAATAATACTTCGCAGGACACATACAGAAGCACTGCACGGTTCAGAAGAACAGTAGGTGCTGATGATACATTGTAACTATTAGAGCCATATGGCTCTATTTTTTTATGCAAATTTAAGGAGGTATAAATTATGGCAGCAGCCGGAATTTCTACTTTAGGTATTACTTTCGGATATGGTACAGAGACAACCGCTGGAACAAAACCTACAAGTTTTAAGCAACTTACAAGAATTAATGCCATTGGCGGCATCAGCATTGAACCTGAACAGATTGATGCTTCTGCGTTAGAAGATGCAATCACCAGATATATAAAAGGTCGTGCAGATACTGGTGGATCTTTTGCAGTCACAGTCAACTTTACATCAGAGACCGTGGCTGAATGGACTGCACTTATCACAGCCTACAAGGCTCTTACTGGTGGAAATAGAATGTGGTTTGAAACCGTTATTCCCGGAGAAGATAAATCTTTCTTCGTTGTTGCACAGCCGCCCGAGCAGATTCCACAACCAGAAATCGGACAGAACGAACTTCTGACGATCGAAATGAATCTTACCATTGAGGAATACAAGGGATTGGATGCTACCGTTGCACTGACAACGGGGGAATAGCAAGTCAGTCAGAAACAAATAACACTGCCGTGGCTGACTTTGATGAAGCGGTAGATGAAACATTAATTTAGCAAAAAGAGAGCCGTCTTCGGGCGGCTCCTTTCCAACAAAATGTTGGGGAAAGGATATGTTTTTATGAAGAAGATTTTAGTTAATGATGTTGAATATACTTTAGAGTTTGGATTCGGTGCTGTGGAGTGCAAGGATTTGATTCAAAAGATGTTTCTTATGCTTTCCGGTGGCTATGTAGCTAAAAAAGCAAAAAATGTACAGAATCCCACACCAGAAGAAATTGTAGATGGTAGCGGATATATGCTTGCAGAATTTCCTCATGTATGCAAAACGGCTTTTTATGCTGGTCTTATCGAAAACCATGAAGATATTACACCGGATGAATCCAATGCTTTAATGAAAGAATACATGAAAGCAAACGGTCTGTCTTTTGTGAAACTGTATGGAGAACTGACAGACTGTATGAAAGAAGACGGTTTTTTCGAACTGTCGGGTCTGACGGAAATGATGACGCAGACCAAGGAAGAGATGGAAAAAGAGGACAGCAAGGTAACGAAGATGCCACAGGATCACAAGAAGAAATCGACTGGCACAAAATAATATGGGAAGAATATTTTCCATTTGCTTTTTCCATGGGAATTTCGATAGAAGAGTTCAAACATCTGAATCCTAAGAAATTAGAGTGGTGTTACAAAGGATATAAACTCAAAAAAGAGGAAGAAGATAGGAATTCATGGCAACGGTGGGGAGATTATGGAATATCTGCATTAATCTTTGCAATAGACCATTGCCTAAACGGTCGAAAAGCACAATCGAAGTATATTGACAAGCCTATTATAGAACGTGCGGACATTGCTAATAATGAAAAAGAAATTCAGAAGCAAAGGAAAGCGTTCCTCGCAGGACTTATGGCAATGCAAGCTAATTTTGAATTATCACATCCAAAAAAGGAGAAACAAACATGAGTTTAACAGGAATTGATGTGTCCTCATACCAGGGGACGATTAACTGGTGGGCAGTAAAACAGAACGGTATTGATTTTGCTATTTTGAAAGTAATCCGTAAGGATTTGAATCCGGACAAGAAATTTGAAGAGAACTGGAAAGGTTGTAAAGAGCACAATGTCCATGTGCACGGAGTATATGAATACGGATATATTACAACGGTTGCAAAATCACGATCTGATGCAAGAAGAGTGCTTACTATTCTTAATGGCAGAAAAGTGACAGTATATCTTGATGTTGAAGATGCCGTTATGAAAGGTCTTGGAAAAAATATTATTTCCATTATCAATGCTTACGGCAAGGTCATCACCGATGCAGGATTACAGTTCGGTGTATACACTGGGGAAAGTTTTTACAAAACATACATTAAGCCTTATGGCGGTGTGAGTTATCCCATGTGGATTGCACGGTACGGCAAGAATAACGGCAAGTGTGATGTTAAGTATCAACCGCAAGTACCGAACATGGTAGGCTGGCAGTATACTTCTAAAGGGCGTGTAGGTGGCATTGTAGGCAATGTAGACATGAATGTATGGTATAAGGAGTTAGATGACGTATATGAGGATTCTGCAAGCCATAGCAACCATTATACAGAGCCGGAAAGACTTCTTTATTACAAGCGTCTGGCAATGATGAAGGGAAATGATGTCAAGTGGGTGCAGTACGAACTTGTAAGGAAAGGCTTTATGCCGTCTGTAAATGCGAAAGGTAAGACGAACATTGACGGATATTTTGGAAAAACCACTTCTGATGCAGTAAAAGCATTCCAAAAGAGTATTGGAATCACTGTAGATGGAAAAGTCGGTGCGGTTACAAGGGCATATCTCAAAAAGTAATTTTAGGAGCGGTAGGTGTCACAGCTTACCGCTCTTTTTCTTGGAAGTGGCAGACACTTCCTTTTTTATTGCGGTAAAGGCGGTGCGGTATGGCAGATATTGATTCTTTGCAGATTAAAATAAAAGCGGATGCGAATAACGCAAGTAACGCACTGGATAAGTTGGCAAATAGTCTTACGAATTTTCAGAAAAGCTTGTCCATTGATACATCAAAACTGACAAGCATTTCTAATAGCATACAGAGTATCGCAAATGCCGCCAGTTCCATGAATACGAGCGGTATTAAGAATATCTCCACATTGACAAATTCCATTAACAGAATGGGGAAAATAGATACAAGCGGATTAAGCAGAATTTCATCTGCATTGAAGACTTTTTCTACCGACATGGCAGGAACTAAAGTAGATGGAGTAGGGGATATTGCGAGCATAGCATCTTCGATTTCAAGACTTGGTGGTGTGGCATCCGGCAGAGCAATCACAAACATTCCTTTACTAGCAAAGAATTTGAAGCAGTTATTTACAACTCTTTCAACCGCTCCGAATGTCAGTGAGAACATTATCCGCATGACAAATGCACTGGCAGGACTGGCATCTACTGGTGCGGCATCCGGCAGAGCCGCAAACTCTTTAGGACGGAATCTGAACACCTATACGGCAAGCGCAAAAAGAGCCACGAAGAGCACATTCAGTCTTGCAGCGGCTTTCGGCAGATTCTACGCAACCTATTTCCTTGTGATTCGTGGAATTAAAAGTCTGTGGAAGTCCATAGAGGGAACCACGGACTATATCGAAGCATTTAACTACTACACGGTAGCATTTAACAAAGTAGGAAAGGAATGGGGCAAGGATTTTGAACAATTCGGTTACGACAATGCAGAAGATTATGCGCAGAGTTTCGGAAACCGTGTAAATGAACTGCTTGGCAAAATGTCCGGTCTGAAAGTAGATGTAGACGGTGGGCTGATTTCTGAAAGCGGAATGAAGAACCTGGGACTGAATTTACAGGAGATTACGCAGTACGCTTCACAACTTGCATCTATTACCAACTCTTTAGGGCAGACCGGAGAAGTTACTACGGCAATTTCAAAGTCCATGACAATGCTTGCCGGGGACATTTCATCTCTGTTTAACGTGGATTTCAGTACAGTCGCAACAAACTTACAGTCCGGTTTGATCGGTCAGTCAAGAGCACTGTATAAGTATGGTATTGATATCACAAATGCCACACTGCAGACTTATGCTTACAAATACGGCATTGAAAAGGCTGTATCTGAAATGTCACAAGCAGAAAAACAACAGTTGCGTCTACTGGCAATCTTAGACCAGTCCAAAGTATCATGGGGAGACTTGGCGAATACAATTAATTCTCCAAGTAACATGATTCGTCAGTTTACCAACAACGTAAAAGAAGCCGGCATGGTACTGGGTCAGTTGTTTATTCCGGTATTGCAGAAAGTACTTCCTGTCATTAACGGTGTCGTAATTGCGATTAAGAGACTGCTTGTCAGTGTGGCAAATTTACTGGGAATCAAGATTGACTTTTCTGCATTCGGTAAAGGTGTATCCGGGTACAATGAAAATTTGGAAGATACGGCAGATGCACTTGATAAAGTAGGGAAAAGCGCAAAAAAGGCTAAAAGTTACACACTTGGTATTGATGAATTAAATATCATTGACCCTAACAGCGGTTCAAGCGGAAGTTCTTCTGCTGGTGGAGCAGGAATTGACCTTACCAAGGAAATAATGGATGCTACTGCTGAATACGAAAAAGTATGGCAGGAAGCGTTTGATAAAATGCAAAACACAGCTATGGGTTGGGCTGACAAAGTAAGCAAGGTATTTAAGCCAGTAAAAGATATTATAGAAGATTTGTCTTATGCATTTAAGTTTGATTCTGATGCCTGGTTTAAGGTTGCCGGAATGGATACGTCCAAACTGGTAACTGGTATTTTTGACTGGTTCACAAGAGCAATAGATTCTGTGGACTGGGAAAAAATCGGAAGACACATAGGTAGTTTTTTAGATGGAATGGATTGGACAGCAATCTTTACATCTGCCGGAAATTTCATAGAAACTGCCATAGATGCGGCAATAGATCTATGGAAAGGAAGTTTTGATGCTGCGCCGATCGAAACCACGATTATCACAGCAATAGGTCTTTTAAAGTTTACTGGTGTTGGAGATATCATATGGGGAAAAATATCGGACAAGTTATCAGCCACGGTACTTGGATCAAGCATAGGAATAGTTCCTACAATTGCAATAGCTGCTGCTACTTGGGAGATTGGATTTAATGTCGGGAAATCATTAGGTGAAGCACTTTTCCCTGATGATAAAGAAATCTATGAATATTTCTCGTTTTTTGGAGAAGGTGGATTCTTTGATACAATAAAAAACACTGATTTTTCAATACTATTTGACGCTTGGAAACAGATGAACTCTGATGCGGCAGATTTTTTAACAAAAACAATGCCGATAAGACAGTTTTTTGATTTTCTATCACAATTTAAACTGGATGTAAACGATACATTTGGTTTAGTATCAGTGTTTGAAAATTTAAAACCTATTGCTGAAAACTGGTTTAATGAATATGTCAAGCCTTGGTTTTCGACCGAAAGATGGAGTGAACTGGGAGAAAATATAAAGCAATCATTGTCTGATAAATGGGATTCATTTACACAATGGTGGAGCGGCACTGGTATTCCTTCGTGGTGGAATGGTAATGTATCTCCGTGGTTTACTAAAGAGAAATGGCAAAATTTTGGAGAAACCATTAAGTCTTCATTAAAAGACAAGTGGACAAGTTTCACGTTGTGGTGGAGTGGTATTGGATTTGCTAAATGGTGGAACAATGTAAAATCATACTTTACTACCGAGAAATGGACATGGAGTGGCATCAAAGACGGATTGTCTAATGCATGGAACAATGCTATAGCGGCTGTTAAACAAATTTGGAATAGTTTTGCAAACTGGATAAATGATAAACTTAATTTCTCATGGGATCCTATAACGATAGCCGGAATACAACTTGCACCAGGAGGAAGTATTAGTCTTGGCAAAATTCCTACTTTTGAAACTGGTGGTTACGTTCCAAGCCGATATACAATGTTTATGGCAGGAGAGAACGGTGTACCGGAGATTGCCGGGACAGTAGGCGGCAAAACAGCGGTTGCCGGTGGAGTGGAAATCACCGGAATCAAAGATGCTATTAACACCACAGCAGAAGCGCAAATGCGCATGATGCAACAGGAGATTGACCTGCTTAAGCAGTTACTTGCAAAAGAAACATCTGTCAATATCGGTGATAGAGACATAGCAAGGGCAAACTTAAGGGGTCAGAAAGCTATGGGATTACAGATTATTACTTAAGGGTGGGATTTATTCCCACTCTTTTTTCCTATGGAGGAAAACACAATGATAGCAAGAGCAAGTGATTTCATCATAGTAAACGGAGTACGCTTTCCGTGCCCGGCTCCAGGAATGGAAATAGTTCGGTCGCAGACGGTTAATTCAGGAAGAAATGTAAATGCTGCAGTTGTCGGTCAAAAAGTCGGAAGAAAATTGTGGAAGATAAATAATCTTGAATGGAATGGTTTAGATGCGGAAACATGGAAAGAAATGCAAGATGCGTTAGAGCCATTTTTTGTGCAAGTTACGTTTACTGGGGATGACAATGTAAGGCATACACACACAATGTATCCAGGAGACACTACCGGTAAGCCGTTGTTTTTGGATGATATTTTTTATAGGAACTATGAAACGTGTAAATTCAATTTAATTGATTGTGGGTGGGAAGAATGATAAAAGCTTCTAACGCTTATAAGTCTGCAATGCAGAAAAAGATAAGAGACAGGGCATACATATCAATTACTCTCGGTGTAGTAAATGGTGACGCACAAAACACGGCTCATTTTGACGGTGATTACGCATACTGGGGAAACAAGGTTTTGCCGTTTAGAAATGATGCAGAATATACGGAATATGCTACCTTGGAACAAAATTATATGCGTGTAGACGGTCAAATGTATTTTCTTCCGAGAGAGACAAGCGGATTGTACCAGCTACGTAATGCTCCATTAACTACACAAAACATAATGGAAACTGTAAAAGTAGCATTCCCACAAGAGTATTCCATCAAAGGACTTACGATAGATTTCGGGAAATATTACCCAACTAGCTTCAAAATTGTTACAGATGAAAAAGAATTAACTTATACAAATAGTAAACACGATTTTTCAACAACAGATGTAATCGGAAACACCACAAATATACAAATAATTCCTATATCTATGGTCGGAGGAAATAAACGGCTTAGAGTAGAAAAAATTGTAATGGGTGTTGGATTGACATATAGAAATAATGATGTGTCAACAGCATCTTTTGAAGAATTTGTCAACTGGATTTCAGCGGAGATTCCATACAGAAAATTATCTGTAACAATACTGGATAAAAATAATGTATACAATGTAGACGATGATAATTCCTTTATCAACTTTCTTGAAACTGGACAAAAAATGGAGTTATCATACGGAATGGTCCTGTCAGACGAAACAGTTGAATGGCATAAAAAAGCCACGATGCTTTTGACTGACTGGAACTCTAAAAAAAATCAAATGTCTTTCACCGCAAATGATGTTCTTTCAACTTTGGAAGGCAACTATACAAAAGGAAACAAAATATACGATAGAACAGCATATGCAGAAGCTATTAGCATTCTAACAGATGCAGGATTCGAGCCTGACGAGTATTTTGTTGACGATTGTTTAAGAGATGTGAGCCTACACAATCCAATGCCGGAAGCACCTCACAAAGAATGCTTGCAATTATTGTGCAACGCTTCAAGATGCATTTTATTTGTAGATTCTGACGGAAGAGTAAATATTAAAGCCAACTTTGCAAATGTTATAGATCCGGCAGATATGCAGGTTACATCAAACGGAACCGCATGGTGGGGAAATGCGACTAACGTATTGTATGGGAACAACAATGTATATGCAGAGTTGACAAGAAATTTTATGCGTGTAGATGGTTCACAATTTTTTCTTCCGAGGAATACAGGTACAGCCATCGAACAGACAGGATATGTTACGAGCAATGTTTCTGATGAAAATGGATTGTTTTCGGAGAATCCAGTGCTTACATTAAAACTTCCTGCAGCATACACGTATTATGGATTGTATATTTCATTCCAGGGTAATCCTCCAAAAGAGATGAAAGTATCGACATATAATGGAGATACACTTCTTAAGACTTTCAAATATGATGATTTGAAAGAAAAATCATTGTTAAATGATGAATTTAAAAACTTCGACAGTATTCGTTTCGAGATAACAAAAGCATATCCTAAAAACAGAGTTTTGATTGATAAAATCAGTTTTGGAGATTTATCTGATTATGAGTTGAAAAAAGACTCCATGACAGAAAATCCTTATGGATACGCAGAAAGAAAAACAAAAGAAGTTTTTGTCAAAATATATACATTTCAAAATGGAGAGGATAATACACCGCAAGTAGTTGAAGATAATGTATATCTAAAGAAATCAATTAACAACTCTGGCGAAATAAGGTATTGTGAAAATCAACTTATTTCAACGGAAGATCATGCAAGGACTGTTGCTGAATGGCTTGGGAATTATTATGCGAATAATATTTCTTATGATGTTCAATACAGAGGGGATCCGGTGCTGGAAGCTGCTGATATCATTTTCATGGAGAGTGATATTGTAAACAGATTACAAGTAGAAGTAGAAACGCACAAATTAAACTTTAATGGTGCTTTTAGTGGATCATTGCAACTACGAAGAGCAATGAGAACATAAGGAGGTTGTAATGAAAAAAATAATTAACGGTCTTCTGTATAACACACAAACTTCTGAAATAATATATGTTGATGAAATGACAAATAGAAAAATATTCAGAACAGAAAAAGGTAATTTTTTCTTGTTTTATCCAAACGGAGAAATAGTACCGAAAACAAAAGAAGATATAAAAGAGTATTTGGGGCTGAATGATACAGAGAAATATATAGAATTGTTTGGAGATGTGGAGGAAGCATAATGTGGGCAGATCCTAAAACAAATTGGTCTTCTGAATGGAATGGTGAAACTTATATAGGAGATTATTTTTTATATACAGATTATAACCGTATTAAAAATAATCTTTTGGAACTAAAAAGTACTGCAGAATCTATGTATAAAATATCATCTTTTAATCTTGGAGAGGATAAGGTTGAAGCAGATCTGATTTATGCCGATGAAGTTAATTTATTTGAAACTACGCTGGCAGAAATTAACAGTTCTACTTTCTCATTTCCTGAACAATTTAAAACATGGAAAGAGAATAAATCGGTTCCAACATATGAAGACTGGAACAGGATAGAATCGTTGCAGTTAAAAATATACAATACGTTAGTAGCACAAAGAAAAGCGCAGAACCGACTTGCTTTTACGCTTGGCGGCCAGAAAGGATTTAAGGTGTGATTATGGCAGATTTAAAAACAAACTATGTTGATGATGTATTAGACACAACTAAAAATCAGTTAAGAAAATATCAGCAAATTCAAAATGACGATGGAACTGTTTCTTTTGTTGATGTTACCGAATATACGCAAGTAGGAACCTCATTCGGTGCAAAAGACATCAATGATACTAATGCAGCCATTAATGATGTAAATGGCAAGTTAAAGTTAAATTTTGGGATCGAAACAAAAGCAATTACTGTCACAACAGATTCTAATGGCTCAGCATACATAGAAGGAAAATATATACTTGCGGTTACATCCGATACTAATGATGTCAAGATTACATTATTTAATAATATTTATGGCATGTGGTATGCCAAGATCCTTCAATCATCTACAGATCAACCATACACTGGAAATTTTACATTGTATGTTTTAAAGCTAAAAGAATAACGATGATGTTTATACTATTTTTTTGCTTACATAGCCATCAGAATCATTTTTAATATATGACAATCCTGTTTGATCAAATGATAACATCGCATACCAATCTTTTGATTGATCTATTGAAAGTTGAATAACTAATCTTCCTTTATATTCTGTGATTCTGATCTTATTATCTAAACTACGAATAGAGGATTCTGATGGTAGTGCAATTGTTAACTTGCCATTTACAGAAGCAGTCATAAAAAATATTTGCGAAATAACAACAAAAAAGAGCATGGTGAAAAAGCCATGCTCTTAATCTATTTATCTGATTCCCCAGTCACCGTCATTGTTGACGAAACCAACCACATATCCTATCATGTCATCAATAAGATTTTCCGGGAGTATGCTGTTCGGAGACATAAGCGGAACATATCTCCATTTTCTTACGCCATCCTCAATTATATGTGTTTTCACGACAATATAAATCCCACCATTGCTTGTTACGATACATCGTTCACCGTATTGCGGTTCACGATCCGCTGCAAGGAGAATAATTTCCCCAGGCAGATAAAACGGCATATAGTAGTCGCAAGGAATTTTCACACCGATATAAGCCTTGGATTTTATGTCTTCCGGCAAATTGTCTATGCACATGGGTTCCACAGCATTTGTGGTTGCGATAATTCCATTCATAAGTTGTGGATTAAGGACAGAAATATACTTGTGCGATTTTTCAAGACTGAAATAGATTTTAGCTTGGTGACGTATGAAGTAGCGGATAAGGTACAGAGAGTGTTCCGGCAGACTGCGGCATATCTTGACAGATTCCAACATCTTATCTTCCATAGTTCCGCAACCTACCAGTTCGTCTACACTGATTCCAAAGGCTCTAGCAAGCGCAACAGCGGTCGATAGCTTTGTGTCGTTAGAATTACCGTATAGTAGTGAATTAAGCGTAGAATAAGGCAAATTAGCTTCATCAGCAAGCTTGTAAACCGTCATGTCCGGCTCATTTAGAAATTCATGGAGATTCCCACGAAAACTTAACATATAATTTACTCTGTTGACTGATAGATGTGTCGATATTTCTTTGATTCGGTCTTTTTTCATCATGTTTTTTATCCCCCTTTCACATGATACACTTGTAACATCCCTTGAAACAAGGGACTTCAAGTTCTGGCGAGGGCGGTGTTTATTGGCGTTTTCACCGTCCTCTTTTTGTTGATATTTTACAACAATAAAAAACGTGCGTCAAATATATTGATTGTTTAGAACATATGTTCTATAATTTAGGTATCGTTACCAAGTGCGGAAAGATTAGGGGGGTGTACTATGGGGAAAGAAGATTACAAAGAGGAAATCACAAAGCTAATCAATGCTTGCGATAATTTACACTGGTTAGAGTGCATTTATGCCTATGTTAAAAAACTACTTAAATAAAGGAAAAGAGCCAAGGACTTGCGCATTGCCCTTGGCTTTTTCTCATTCGTTCTTTTTTGCGATTGAATCAATCAACTTTTCCAAAGAGTTCCATCCATCTTCGTCCAAGTTGGCCAGTGCGGATACAAGACGGTGCTTAAATGTATCTTCACCGGACTTTTGAATTTCTCCGAGCATTTCAGAGATTTGTTCGTCTTTTGATTTCTGAACAAGCATTTCACCAGTTCCATTTCGGAGCCATTCTTCGTTTACATCAAACTCTCTGCAAATATCAGATATGGTTCTTTCAGATGGTGTCTTCGTGCCTATCTCAACTTGCGCAATATAGTTTCTTGACAAGCCGATTTGCTTTGAAAAATCATCTTGTGTCATATTCAAATACTTTCGCAAAGATTTGATTCTCTCATTCATTTACATCCCTCCTTTCACTAATAATATACACCCAAAAAGTCCCCAAGTCAACAAAAATGTGTTGACATAAAGTTTCTAAGGGACTATAATATGTTTACAAGGTCAACAGAAAAGAGGTGAGAATATGGAAAAACAGAGATATGTGGTTTTAGACAAAAACGGTAAAGCAAATATAGTTCAGAAAGCTGATTCACGTTTTGTTGGAATTGACGAGATGGCACAGCACATTGCGTTTGACATTATCGAAGATTACAAAAGCATTATAGATGGCGATAAGAAAATCGAAGAAACAAATATTGATTTGTCTATCAAAGTACTTACCGCCATTTCGCCTTTTAGGAACGGCTCTGGATTTGGAAAGGATTGCTAATTGCTTCGGCTTTTGCTAATTGTGGTTTTTCTTCCGGCAAAGAATTGACGATTTCTGAATAGTATTGGTAGTACAGGTTCTTAAAATCATCAAAACTTCCGGTATATCCACAGATTTTAGCAATAGCGTAAGCGGATGCGTATTCTTTAGAATCCAAATTATTTCACCTCCTTATTAAAAAGATAAGGAGAGTATATCACAAAAAGGAAGTGAATTGAATGAGTGAAAAAGAGAAAAAAATCGTTGAGAAGTTAAAGAGAGCCATTCCGAATATGTCCGATTTCGACAAGGGATATATTCTCGGAAAGACAGAGAAGATGGCAGAGGAATCTGCTAAGGAACAGGAGGGAGAAAATGCAAAGCCAATTTGAGAGAGAACTTCTCAAAACATTAAAGAGCATTGACGGTACTCTGAAAAGAATTGAGAAGTCCATGAATGATGAAGAGAAACAGCATATGACAATTTGTAATGCAGTTTCTCATGCACTGAATGGTAAAAAATACAAACCTATTCATTCAGATGCAGAACAGCAAAATCATACGCAGATTTCAGATACTGAATTTCTTCAATAGACATATCTGTGTTGCCATCCAATATAGCATCACGGCAGTCTATCTGATATTCATTCAATTTTGAACTTGCGTATGCAACAGCTAAATCATGAATTTCTTCATGAGACATTTTATCACCTCCTTATAGGAGAGTATACCACAGAAAGGAGAACAATGAACGAATTAGAGCAGAAAACAATATCTTCCGTGGAAGTAGCGGAAATGGTAGGTAAAGAGCACAGCAAACTGCTAAGAGATATACGCACTTATGTTGAGCAATTAGGACAAGCCAATTTTGGACAGTCCGATTTCTTTACAGAAAGTACCTATCAAAACAGCCAAAACAAGACACAGCCTTGCTACATGGTAACGAAGAAAGGTTGCGAGTTCATAGCACATAAGATGACCGGAGTTAGGGGAACAGAATTTACGGCAAAGTACATTGACCGTTTCCACGAAATGGAAGATTCCATTAAGGCACATATCCCTACTGGACAGGAATTGATTGCGCTTGCAGTTGTCGAAGCACAGAGGATGCTTGCGCAGAAAGAGGAAGAGGTTAAGCAGTTGCAGACCACAGTGCAACAGATGGATGCCGTGATCACCGATATGACACCAAAAGTTGACTATGTGGACAAGATTCTTTCATCTAACGACTGTATGACAGTCACACAGATTGCACAGGACTACGGAATGAGTGCGGTGAGGTTCAATTCAGTTTTAAGAACAGCCGGTATTCAGAGAAAAGTCGGTGACTAGTGGATATTGTATGCAGACTTCCAGGGCAAAGGTTATGTGAGAACAAAGACAAATGATTATGTTAAGCATGACGGAAGTACCGGTACAAAGCCACTTACCGTATGGACACAGAAAGGCAGGATGTTCTTATACAACAAGCTGAAAGAGATTGGCATTGAACCTATCGAGGAGGGAAGCGCATGAGAACAACAATAAAGCTGTTTCTTCCTATTATAATAGCACTCTCCATCACATTTACATCCACGGCACAGCCATCCGGCAGTTTTATCTCCGAGGAAGCACAGGAATCGTGTGTAAAGTACGGTGAGGAATACGGCATCTGCCCGGAACTGCTTATGGCAATGATCGAGAAAGAATCTTCCGGCAGACCGGATGTGGAAAGTGGCGGTTGCAAAGGTCTGATGCAGATTTCTGACAGATGGCATAAAGACCGCATGGAACGTTTGGGAGTGACGGACATTTACTCCGTGGACGGTAATATCCATGTGGGAGCCGACTACTTGTCGGAATTGTTTGAAAAGTACTGTGATGTAGGAATTGTACTCATGGTTTACCACGGAGAGAAGAACGCATCTACAAAGACAGAATTAAGTGATTACGCAGACTGGATATTAACCAGGAGCGCAGAACTGGAAAGGATGAATGGAAAATGACGAACAGAGAGAAATATGCGGAACAGATTCTTGATATTGCAACAACGGGTAGTTGTATTGCAGTAGACAAAAAAGGAAAAATGTATAGATGCAAAAACTTAATGTGCAGAGATTGCATATTTTCGAGAAATGAAAATAGGGAACGTTCTTGTGCCGAAAACACTAAAGAATGGTCAGAACGGGAATACGTTGAACCGCCTGTTGACTGGTCGAAGGTTCCTGTGGACACAAAGATTCTTGTGAGAGATTCAGAAAATGAAACGTGGAAAAAGAGACATTTTGCAAAATTTGAAGATGGAAAAATATTTGCATGGACAAGCGGAGTAACTTCTTTTTCTTCGGAAAGCTCAGATTTTATAACATGGTGGATGAAAGGGAAACTTGCGGAGGAAGATGTATGAGCACCAAAAAGCGGTTTACCGTCAAAGGGTGCATCGGAAAGATATTCTACAATCCGAAAGAGTGGGAAGTTGACCGTGAAACAGCATTCTATTACAGAATTGTAAACCGCAATACAGGGAAGAAAAAATGGTTAAGAAAGGAGTATTTTTATGCAGAGACGGCAGATTATCCCCATCGTCCGTGCGAATGAGATTTTGATTGCAGGACTGTTAGATGCAGGAATCTTGTATATCGGAGAAGACAACGTGATTCACGTAACAGAAGACTGAAAGCCGGAGGAGTGAGGAAATGGAAAGGAAGATAAGAAAAATCTTGGTAGAACTGGGGCTGAAACAGTACTTGCCGGGATTCCAGTACATCATCGAGGTTGAAACACTGATGTTTGAGAACCGGAACAGAAGATTGTCAGAAATCTACCGGATTATAGGAGAGGAACACAGCACAACCAAGGAGAGCGTGTACCGGGCGATCAAGTGGGTTGTAGATAAGATGAACCCAAGCACAGATTTATACAAGAAAATCAATGAGACAGACAAGCCGGTCTCAATCTATATGTTTGTTAATTCACTGTATTTATATCTTTGGGAGGATAGGAAAAATGAGGATTAAACACATCTTTTTGCAGAATTTCTGCAAGTTCTATGGTTCTAACGTAATGGACACTGATTTATACGACCGGACAGAGGTTTCCGGTGTGAATGAAGTCGGTAAGTCCACGATCAAAAGAGCAATTCAGTATATTTTTGGATGCCGTGACGAGAACGGCAGAGAGATCACCGGAATCAGACCGCATGACAAGGACGGCAATGACATTGACGGAGACATTACCGCAGAAGTTACCGTGGAGATTGACGGTACAAACAAGGTTCTGAAAAAAGTATGCCGTCAGAACTTCAATAAGAAAGGCGAGTTTACCGGCAATGTCACGGATTACTATGTGAATGATATTCCCAAAAAGGCAGCAGATTTTGAAGCATTTTTGGAAGAGAGTGTATGCGGAAAAGATAAGTTTTCACTTTGCATCAATGCCATGACACTTCTGCTGAAAGGTGGCACGGATCAGAGAGCCATTCTTGCTGATATGTTTGGTCAGCACAGTAATGATGACATTTGCAATCAGTTTCCGGAGTTTGAAGCATTAAGGACTGTTCTGCAGGATGGAACGGTTGATGAACTGAAAAAGCGTTGCAATACGCAGTTATACGGCACAAGGGGAAGAAATGGAACCAAAGGTTTGCAGGATTTACTGGATGAAATTCCAAGCCGAATTGACGAGGTAAGCCGTCAGAGAGTGGATATTGACCTTGCGGATTTGGAACTGAAAAAGAAAGCTTTAATGGATAAGCTGTCAGAGAACATTAAGCAGCAGACAGATACGCAGAACAGCATGATTTCCTACGATAAGCTGTCTGATGGAATCATTGAGTTAAAAGGTCAGTTGAGCGCATTGCAGCAGAAAGCAAATGAAAAACTGGATGCGGACAGAAGAGAGAAGCGCACAACACTGAATCAGATTCAGAATGAGCATCAGAAAGAGTTGCTTAAGGCAGATACCATTCGTGAAGAGATCACTGCACTGGAAAATCGCATTGCAAAGTATGAGAAGAAGAGACAGGAATTGAAGAAGAGTTGGGATTTGAACAACAGCCTTAAATTTGATGAAAACTCTCTGATTTGCTCCTACTGTGGACAGGAATATCCGGAAGAGAAGAAAGAGCAGTTAAGAACGGAATTTGATGTACACAAGGCACATGAATTGGAACTGATTACCAAAGAGGGTTCTTCCTGTGCTGACCATATCAAAGCGGATCAGGCAGAACTGGAACATAAGCGTGAGGAACTGAAAAAGACAGAGGATGAAGTGGAACGGTTGGAAAAAGAGGTATCAGTTGCTGATAATGCCTTAAATTCCATTCCGGCAAGCGTGGATATCTCCAACACGGAAGAATACAAAACTGTCCAGTCACAGATTGCTGAGAAAGAAGCTGCCATGCACAAATTCACTGACATGAATCTTCTCAGAATCCAGTTAAAAGGTGATGAAGAGCAGATCCGCAATGATATTTCTGTGGTTGATAAGTCTTTGGCGAGTGTAAGCATTAACGAGAGTGTGGATAGGCGTATCACAGAACTGGAACAGGAGCGGAAGAACATTGCACAGAAGATTACAGATGTGCAGGCACAGCTTGACCTGTTAAAGAAATTCAGCCGGAAGAAGAACGAATTGTTGGAAGCTGATGTGAATAAGTATCTTTCTTTCTGCACTGTGCGGATGTTCAGACCTCTTGTGAATGGTGACACGGAAGAATGCTGTGACTTTACATACCGTGGAGAGCCTTACAGCCGGAACATGAACCACGGAGCAAGGATTCTGACGGAGATTGACATTTGCAATGCGTTTCAGAAGCGGTGTGGTGTGGAATTGCCTATCATGGTTGACGATACCGAGAGCCTTGACCCTTGGAAGATTCCTGATGTTGACAGTCAGTTGATTATGTTCCGCAGAAGTGATGATGCGAGTTTGAAAGTGGAGGAAGTGAAGAATGAGTAATGAAGCAGAGAAACGCTACATTGTCGAGCGTGAGTTTGAACACGTAGGGTATAAATGCGTTGTGATATTTGGAAATATGGCTCACAGGTGCGGATATGTTGGCATTCCAAAGAATCATACGTTATACGGAAAAAATTATGATTACCATCTTGAAATTAAAAAATCAGATATTTGGGGCAGAGAAGTAAGTGGCATTTTCCCTTTGATAGGTGCTTGTTTCGATGAAGATGAAAGAATAAAAATTGAAGCATATTTCCAATGTCACGGCGGTATTACCTTTGCAGGCGGCGGTAAAAATTCAAGATATCCGATTGAAAGTGATTTATGGTGGTTTGGGTTCGATTGCGGTCACGATGGAGATAAGGCGGATTTGGATTATGCAATACAGAAATTCCCAAGCCATAAAGAAATTTATCAGATGCAAAAAATGATAGAAAGTAAATTTCCTGTTGGTGTCGATGTCGTTCGTTCAGAAGAATATGTTGCTGATGAATGTAAGAAGTTGGCGGAGCAATTGAAAGAGTTTGAAAGGAATGAAGAGAATGCAGATTAAGAAAGAGACAGTCATTTCTGTTCTGACAACAAACGGAGAAACAATCAATGCCGGTGACACCGTTATATTCAATTTTGATAACAAGTGTTGCGTGGGTGTGTACCTGGGGCTTTCAGACCGTGGAGCCTTGAAATTCAAAGGCAAGATTGCCGATACGGATGTGACATTCCATGTGATGCCTAGAAGCATCAAGGAGATTTACAAAGCTGATGTGACAGTGCATCAGGGAGTTGCAAGTGGATTTATGAATGAGCCGGAAAGTGAGGAAGAATAAGATGGTAAAACGTAAATTTAAGGTTGGAGACAGAGTAAAAGTAAAAAATGATATTTTTACACTCAACAGAAGAACTGTGGGGAAATGCGGAACAGTCAAAGAACTATTGACGGATAATTACTGCTCGGTTGAGTTTGACGAATTTGTAGGCGGTCATGATTGCAATGGATTCGCCAAAGAAGGGCACGGATGGAATCACGCAGAAGATGCGCTTGATTTAGTTAAAACTCAGAATGAAACCATTGTCATCTACCGCAATGACAACAAAGTAGTTGCGCTGGACAAGTCCACTGGCGAGAAAGCAGAAGCTAACTGCAATCCTGCTGATGAATTTGATTTCCGTACTGGTGCAAAGTTGGCTTTTAATCGGCTGATGGGCGAAGATGTGAAGCCTGATAACGGTGTCCGTGAGGTGAAGAGAAAAGCTAAAGTCGGTGAGTACGTCAAGGTTGTTAATGAGAAGTTTGTTTTTAATACTTATAAAAACGGAGAAATTTTCAAAGTAACTTATGTTACAAAAAGCGGATGCATTTGTAAAAACTCTGAGAAACAGTTTTGTTTATGGCACGAAGAGTACGTTGTCCTTGAAAACTACAAACCGGAAGAGAAGGCGCAGGAACATAATGACAGCGAAATCCATGTCGGTGACATGGTAGAGGTAACACGAAGCGGTGGTTGCTATTCAGAATACAATACATGGAGTGGACTTGGAAGTTATAGGCAAAATTTTGTTAAGGGAGTTTCTGTTGAAGACGGAATGGTTGCAAAGGTTTTGAACATTGCGAAGCATGACAATCCGTATGTGCCTCTTCCTGACCTTGTACTTATTCAGAATCCAAAAACAAGCCAGGTATTCATCATCAAAATTGACGGCATCAAAAAGGTAGAAAGGTAGGTAGAAACATGGCAGACGAAAAGAAGCAGGAACTTAACACACAACTTTCATATTTTGCAAATCAGTACACTGGACTTATGGAGCGTGATTTTTCTGAACATGGGTTGCAGTTTGATGATTATTCAAAACAATGCGTAATGGCATCTATGAGTGCCATATATAACCTTGTGACATCTAGCAAGGCAAATATGAGCAATCTGAATGGTTCAAATCTGCGACAGGTTATTGGACAGGTTTCAAGCCTTAAGTTGAATGCGAATGCGGTTCCAAGAGAATGTTATTTCCAGTTAAGGAGCAAGCAGGCAGCAGATGGCTCTTGGTACAAGGAAGTGGAAATGGGTATCGAAGGTGACGGAAACGATGCAATTCTTCGCAATTTTGGTGTCGGTGTAAAGAAAGTGCATCCTGTGTGGCTTGTAAAAGAGGGAGACATTTTCGTTTATCCGAAACATAAGGGTATTGAAATGACTCCTCCGGAATGGGAAGAAAAAGGAGAATCACAGAAAGTAATCCGTGTTGTTTACCCTGTGGAAATGGAGAATGGGAAAACAGAGTATCTGATTGCAGAAAGAGAAGGAGTAAAAACTAATCTTTTTGCTCATATCAGAAATAATATGATGAACGAGACATTCGGACTTGTAAAAGGTGGCAAGAAGACCAGATATGATGCAACGGATGCGGAGAAAAAAGCTATTGAAGCGAAGAAAGAAGAGATTTTTTCTGAACTTCGCAAGTGCGCAACTCTTGAAGATATGCTGAATTGTGAGGTAGCAAGACCATATATCTCCGCAGCATGGCTTGATACACCGGAGAGCATGATCGTTCGCAAAATGCGTAACAATGCCATCAAAAAGTATCCTAAAGATTTTAATTCCATTGCTTCACAGTCTATTTTGCAGATGGATGAAACATACCAGGAAGCACAGGAAGAGATTAAGGAGAATGCTAATTCAATAGAATTTGTGGAAGGTTCTTTTAAGGAAGTACCGCAGACCGCAGAGACGGACATTGCCAGCGCAGAGACACCGGATTGCTTTAAGTAGGGAGGTTGCCATGAGAGTTATATCGCAGGACGGAACGATTGATATGCCATATGAAATCAGTTCTTTAAGCATGGCAGTCGGGAAATATGAGAATGTTGAACACGCAGCTATCTTTTGCCACAACTCTTCGACAGCAATGGGAACAAAAATGGCTGAATACGGTTCCAAAGAAAAAGCAAAGAAAGCTATGGAAATGCTTAGAGATGCATACGTTAGTATGCCGATTCTTTTTCAAAATGTTGAAATTACAGAAGATGTGGTAAAACAGTTTGAAAAATTGAAAAATAGTGGAATTATAGTTCAAACCATGAACAATGAGCCACCAAAAGTTGAATATGTAAATAACTGCATATTTCAGTTTCCAAAAGATGACGAAATTGAGGTAGAAACATGAAGCTAAAATGTTTAGGTTCCAGTTCTTCCGGCAATTGCTATCTTCTGACGGCAGATAACGGAGAAACGCTTTTACTGGATGCAGGACTCCCTATCATGGACATAAAACGTGGTCTTAACTGGGATATTAAGTGCGTTGTGGGGGCGGTGGTCAGCCACCCTCACAAAGATCACTCATTATCAGTACAAGACCTTGAGCACATGGGAATAAAGGTGTGGCAACCGCAGTCAGACCATTCAGAACGTGAAAGACAGATTGGAAAATTCCACATATTCTGCTTTCAAGTGCCACACAACGGCACAGAGAACTACGGATTTTTGATTATGGTTGACGGTCAGAAACTTCTGTATCTTACAGACCTTGAATATTGCCCATATGTGTTCAAAAAACAGCGGTTAGACCATATGCTGATCGAGTGCAACTATCAGAAGAAATATGTTGACATGGATGCACCTAATTACGTTCACAAGGTCAAAGGTCACTGTGAACTGGAAACTTGCAAAGGAATTGTCGAAGCGAACAAATCAGATGCCTTGCAGAACATCATATTGTGCCATTTAAGCCGTGATAATTCTGATGCCAAAGAATGTGTCGCAGAGGTAAAAAAGATTGTTCCATTGGAGAATGTGGACTATGCGGCAGCAGGCAAGGAATGGATTTTACAGAATGGAAAGGAGTGTCCGTTTTGAGTGACTGGAAGAACATTCAGAAAGCGAAAGCTATTGAAACTAAGAATCGTGAAAGAATACTGGCAGTCAATCCACACGTTGACGATGGAAGTGGAATTTACTTTCTGACAAGAACAGACGAGGATGGATTCCGTTTTGCGTATGTGGGGCAGGCGGTACACCTACTCCAAAGACTGGCAGGGCATCTTAACGGATACCAACACATTGATTTGTCTCTTAAAAGTCACGGATTATATTCTGTGGAAAATATATACGGTTGGAAAATCGGATTCCTAAATTATCCGGTAGAAGAACTGGACAAGTGGGAGCAGTACTGGATTAAGCGTTATGCGGACGAGGGTTATCAGCTTCGCAACAAGACAGCAGGCGGTCAAGGTGATGGAAAGAAGCAGATCGCAGAGTACCGACCGGGAAAAGGTTACCGTGATGGACTGGCACAAGGCAAAATCAACCTTGCAATGGAACTGGCGAACATTGCCGACAAGCATCTGGTCATCAGTTTGAAGCCTGAAAAACAGAACAATTCCGTGTCAAAAAGACAATTTGTTCGGTTTATGGAACTTTTGCATGGAGAAAAGGATGGTGATGGCAATGGTTAAGTATGAAAATGAATGTGTGTTCTGCACTGCACACGGTTTAAATTGTATTGGATATAACTGTCCCAACCGTCAAGTAAAACATTTTTATTGTGACAAATGCGGTGAAGATGTCAGAAGACTTTACGATTTTGGTGGTAAGGAACTGTGCGGTGACTGCGTTCTAAAAGAACTGGAGGTTGTTGAATGATAGTAAAAATAGGAAGAAATCATTTTGACATAACAGAAGACGATGTTGTTCTCTTTAACGGTGCAATATGGCAACTTATTACTCAAAAGATAGCTAAAGGTTGGTATCATTACAGTCCCGTTGTAGCGAAAAATAAAGCTAATAAGTGGAAAAAAACAGGTGCTATTTACCTTGTAAAAGAAACTGGGTTATATAAAACCGAGAGCGGAAAGCAGATGGGGTTGTGGTATTACAAGTTTAACATTGAAAAACTGAAAGAGGTTGAACAATAACCTTGAAAATCACAGAACTTGGAGGTGATACATAAAATGCCAAAACGATATGACAATCCGCAGGAAATTTTGAAAATTATGCGGAAGACAGAACTTTTGAAGCAGTCTGCGGAGAGAAGTCCATTCACCGGAATACTGACACTGTTCTGCTATACCTTGTGGAAAGACTACAAGTACTCACAGACGAGACTTTCTGATTTCTGCGGTAAATTCACCGAGTACAACGAAAAGTACGAGAATGAGCCTTATACGGAGTTACAGAGCAGGCTTAACGATTTTGCAGACTGGACGATTGAGTACAAGGAATTTACCGAAGCTGATTATCCACATTACAAGTCGGTTGTAGCGCAGAAATGCATCCTGGAACAGGTCAGATGCAACAACCTTATCAATGAGTTGTCTACAAGGTACATCCTATATGGAATGGTAATTCTTATGGAAGATGGATTTAGTAAGAAGAAGCTGACGAATTTCAAGGATAAGTTTTCTGACCACATGGACAAAGCCGGAGACAAGTGCAACGGAAAGGATTTCATGGACTTGTGGAGAGAACTGGTGGAAAACACCGGAATCTATATTGAGAAGCCTATTTTTGAGTAAGGAGTTCTAAATGGCAGAAAAACGAATGTTCAGCGCAAAAATAATTGAGAGTGATGCTTTTTTGGATATTCCTGCTACGGCTCAAATGCTTTATTTTCACATATGTATGAACGCTGACGATGACGGATTTGTGAACAACCCCCGGAAAATCATAAAGATGTGCGGTGCTTCTGATGATGATTTGAAAGCATTGATAGACAGCAGATTCCTTTTATCTTTCGATAGTGGAGTTTTTTTGGTAAAACACTGGCGCATTCACAACTACATTCCACCGGATCGTTACAAGCCGTCATGCTATGTGGATGAAAAAGGGAAAGTCGGCTTAAAGCTAAACGGAGCATACACCACAGACCCTAAAAAGATGGTTTCCCCAGTAGAGGGAAATCCAAAGAAGAGTTGTTGCTACGACAAAGAAATCAAACTTGATAAGAGGTGATATAAATGCAGATGACAGGTTATGAATTGTTGGCGAATTACGAAAAAGCAGAGGACAAGGACAAACAGATTCAGATTCTTGCGGATTTGAACCACATTCCGGTTGACATGGTGCGCTTTGTGATTGAAAACAGAGAGAAATTCGATGTTTCAGAGACACCATTGTCCACAGAAGAATTTGCAAAGTGGTGTGAGACGGAACTTGACCGTGTGGATGACCATATCCATGCGCAGGAAAAATATTACAGAGAAATTTGCAATGTATACAGAATCGCAAGTACATACGGAAAAGGAGTGTAAAATCGCGAGCATAGGATTTCATAGCGAAGATGAATTATATAGTATGCAAAACAGCTCTGCAGTAGGATATTTTGACCACTGGAATCATATACCATATGACTGCAGCTATCCTCAATTTGCAGAGAGACCGAGGATTCCGGAAAGGAGCAAGGATGGAGAGACTAACACAAAAAGCACCTGATTCAGAAATGGTATGGTTTAAGGATAAAGAAAGACTATTTGAGCCATGTGAAATGAGTGCTCATCAGAGTAGGCTGGCTATTGCGAAGTTGGCAGCATATGAACAAGCCGAGGATCAGGGATTGCTACTGCGGTTGCCATGCAAGGTTGGAGATAAATTATATCGTATAACTCCATATGCAAAAGAACCGATTATTACAACACACGTTTTACAAATTAATATCAAGCAGTTTTTCAATGAAAAAATAATTGTAAGAATTGATGTCATGGATAAAATGGGTGAAAGTTGTTATTTCTTAGATGATATAGGTAAAAAAGTATTCTTATCGAGAGAGGAAGCCGAAGCCAAGCTGGCAGAAATGGAAGGTGCGGAATGAAGAGAGAAGAAGCTATCAAGGATTTGGACATTATCAGGTTTAATCCTCATTGGGATGAACTTGTAAATGAAGAATATTGGAAAGAACTTATGGAAATGGCAATCACCGCCTTGCAGAATCAACCGGTGTGGATTCCGGTGAGTGAGAGACTGCCGAATGAAGATGAATTTATAAAATCATATCGAAGAAACAAGTATGCTGCGGAATTTATAGTGATGATCAAGGGGGCAAACAGACCGACCACATTATATTTTACACATGACGGGTGGTGGACGGACAATATGAAAGATAGATACGATGTTACCGCTTGGATGCCACTGCCGGAGCCGTACCGGGAAAGTGAGGAATGATATGAAAGATGGAATACATCCTAATGGATATACAGTGACAAATAAACAGACCAACGCAGACCGGATCAGGAGCATGACGGACGAAGAACTTTTAGATTTCATTTGTTCAATCGAAACATATGATGATGGTATCGCAAAGACCATTGAGGGCGGCGTAGCAATGTGTTCTGTTACAGAGGTGGAACAATGGCTTAAGGCAGAAAGCGAGGAATGAGGATGCAGGACAGATATTTATTCCGTGGAAAGCGGATTGATAACGGGGAATGGGTAATTGGAAATCGTATTGATGATGGTGTAACAGGGCAAGTATTTATTCATACAGTTGGTAACTCGGTAAATGAGAGTGATAAGGTCGGAGAAGAAGGATGTTTGCAGTTTGTGGCATTTGAGGTAGCCCCAGCCACAATTTGCCAGTGCACCGGACTTAAGGATAAGAACGGCAATCTGATTTGGGAGAATGATATTGTAAAAATAAACAATAGTGAGGTAAATACTCTTATAACATTTAGAGATTTTGAAATTATATGTACGATTCCTAGAGAAAAATATTATAAGCATAGGCTTGAGCATACAACTGAATATGAGGTTGTTGGTAACGTATTTGACAATCCGGAACTGTTGGAGGAGTAGCCATGCGAGTACATAACCTTAAAATCTTAAATGATTTTGCAGATGCAGTAGCAATGGGAGACAAGACTTTTGAAATCAGGGAGAATGACCGTGGATATCAGAAGGGAGATTACATCAAATTTCTGGCAATAGAAAAAAACGGTACACCGAATCATCATTGTATCAATAATAAATTATATCTCATTACCTTTGTGATGAATGGATGGGGAATAAAGAACGGATACGTTGTGCTGGGAATCAAAGAAAGTGAGGGTAGCCATGACAGAGAATGAAGCAATCAAAGAACTTGAGACATCTATTGATTTAGCCAAAATGTGTACACAGAATTACGAGAGAAAAAAACGAAATCCAAGGTTACGAGATGGCAATCAAGTCACTGGAAGAAGTACAGCAGTACCGCCAGATTGGCACGGTGGAGGAATGCCGTGAAGCCGTAGAAAAGCATACGGCGATTTCAAGAGAGATTATAGAGGGAAAATACTTCTGCCCAAAGTGTCATAACCTAATGCCTTATCCAGGATATTGCAGATGTGGTCAGAAATTGTATTGATTGGAGGGATGAAGAATGAGCAAAGAACTTAAGCCGTGTCCATTTTGTGGCGGAAAAGCATATACCAAAGTAGTTTCAAGAGACTATATGCAAATAGGTTACTCGATAGGTGCTGAAGTAGGGTGCGAAAAATGTGGTTTTCATATGCGAGGAGAAACTGTATTTGCAGTTGACGAATTTATGAATGTGAAAATTGTTAGCGGAGGTGTGCAACACATGATTGAGAGATGGAACAGGAGGACGAACGATGAAAATACTGATTGATATTCCAAAGGCATTTGAAGTGGACTATAACATAGACCGATTTGCAGAGTTCTTCCAGCGTTGTCTTGCGGATATGAATACCTGCTGTGGTAACTATGAGCAGGAGACCGCAGAGATGATGGAAAAAGCATTTGAAAAGAGCAGACTTTACGACCCGGACAAGGTTGTGGAGCAGTTGGAAGAACGCACAGCATTCCTGAAAGACTGTACGAAGTATGGAAATAAAACAGCAGAGCAGCAGTCAAAATCCTACGACACTATGATGATGTATGAGGTCAAGGATTTAGTAGATGATTTGTTGGAGATAGTAAAGGCAGGTGGTGTAGATGCGAAAACCGATTCCTAAATCAGTTAGAAAATTAGTGTACGCGAAATACAACGGTCACTGTGCTTACTGTGGCTGTGATATACCGGAGAAAGGTTTTAATGTAGATCATTTGCATTGCATCAGAAATTATGAGTACACCGAAGAATTTACCGGAATTGACGTACACGACATAAGTAATCTGATGCCGTCCTGCGGTTCATGCAATCGTTATAAGGCAACAATGGATTTAGAGACATTCAGAAAACAGTTGCAGAAGATACCTGACAGACTGAAAAGAGATGTTTGTACATATAGTATCGCAGTCAGATTCGGTATGGTGCAGGAAAACAGAGAACCGATAAAGTTCTATTTTGAGAAAGTAGGTGGAGTAGATGCAGAACATTGATTACACCGCTCTGTACGAGCAGAATGAGGATTTTAAACGCTACGTTGACCGCTACTGCGTAAAGCACCGTATCAGCGTTGCAGAAGCCTTACAGCACTATCTGGTGCAGATGGCGGGCAGGATGTACAAGGAGCAGGAAGAAACGATTGTAAGAAAGGAATAACGAATGCCCGGTAAACCGTGGAGACATGAACAAAGAAATATTCCCGGATTGTGGAATCATGTGCTATTTAGCACAGAAATAAGAGAAAGGAGCCGAGACTCTGCGCAGAGTGAAGCATATGCGGTCTCCTTGAAAAATGAAAAAATTAAAATGTGAGATTTACAGAGATTCAATGCAGAACTATAAGAAATATGCCATACCTCCGGCACAGCTTATCATTGCAGATGTCCCGTATAATGTCGGCAAGAATTTCTACGGCAGTAACCCTATGTGGTACAACGGTGGGGATAACAAGAACGGTGAAAGCAAACTTGCAGGAAAGGCAGCATTCAATTCTGATTTCAACTTCAATCTGTATGAGTATTTCCATTTCTGCTCAAAGATGCTGAAAAAGGAAGACAAGAATAGCGTTACCAGGGGAAGAAGTAGCAACAGTCCTTGCATGATTGTGTTCTGCTCTTTTGAACAGATGCCTACGCTGATTGATGCCGCCTATAAACATGGATTCGTCCATTACATACCGTTGGTATTTGTAAAAAATTACAGTCCGCAGGTGCTTAAGGCAAATATGCGTGTGGTTGGTGCTACTGAATATGCTCTTGTGTTCTACCGTGACAAGCTGCCGAAGTTCCGGAACGGTGCAAAGGTTGACGAGGACGGAAAGACGATCCGTGGCACTGGGAAAATGATTTTTAACTGGTTCAGCTGGGAGAAAGACGGAAAAGATGTACCGAAGATCCATCCGGCACAGAAGCCGGTAGCAGTGCTAAAAAAACTGATAGAAATTTTTACAGATCCCGGTGATGTAGTGATTGATCCTTGCTGTGGCAGCGGTAGTACCTTAAGAGCAGCCGCAGAGATCGGGAGAAGTGCATTCGGATTTGAGATTGACCGCAATTTTTATCAGAGAGCCAAAAATGAGATGATTGTCTTTGAAAGAGATAATCAGATTAGTTTTGAGGATATTCCGGGGGTGATGCCATGATTAACGGAGAATTGATTGTTGACAACTTTGCTGGTGGTGGAGGTGCGTCCACCGGAATAGAGATGGCAACCGGATACAGTGTGGATATTGCCATTAACCATGATCCGGAAGCTATTAAGATGCACAAGGCAAATCATCCGAATACAAAGCATTATTGCGAAAATGTGTGGGCGGTTGATCCGGTCAAGGCATGCAATGGGCATCCTGTCGGACTTGCCTGGTTCTCGCCGGACTGCAAGCACTTTTCAAAGGCAAAAGGTGGCAAGCCAAAGGATAAGTTTATCCGTGGTCTTGCATGGGTAGCCTGCAGGTGGGCTGGACTGGTACGACCAAGAGTGATTATGTTGGAGAATGTGGAAGAATTTAAGACCTGGGGACCACTAAACAGAGGGCATCATCCCATTAAGGCAAAGCAGGGTAAAACTTTTGAGAAGTTTGTCCAGCAGCTTACAGATTTGGGTTATGAAGTGCAGTTTAAGGAATTGGTTGCAGCCGATTACGGTGCGCCCACCATGCGAAAGAGATTTTTTATGATTGCGCGGTGTGACGGCAAGTCGATCATCTGGCCGGAGCCAACACATGGACCAGCTGACAGTGAGGCTGTTAAGGCTGGTCTCTTAAAAACGTATGTGGGTGCATACACGCAGTTGGACTTTTCCTTGCCATGCCCCAGCATCTTTGACACCTCGGAAGAGATCAAAGAGAAATATGGAATCCGGGCGGTGCGACCGCTGGCACCGAAAACGATGGAGCGGATTGCAAGGGGATTGAAAAAGTTTGTATTCGAGAATCCAGAGCCATTTATTATTCAGTGCAACCACGGCGGCGAGCGTAGACCGAACGATATCCGGGATCCGATGCCAACTATAACCGGAAAGCACGGTTACGGTGTGGTAGAACCCTACATGATTCCTATTGGATATGGGGAAAGAGACGGACAAGCACCCAGAGTACATGATGTAGAGAAACCATTGCCAACGATAGTCGGAAGCGGAAAGCATTATCTGTGTGAGCCGTACATGGTGCAGATCGGGCAGACTGGCTTTACTGCAGACAGAAGCAAGGATGTGAGAGAACCGCTCACAACCATAGTAAGCAAGAATGAACATTGCCTGATAAGTCCTACTCTGATCCAGTACCATTCCGAGACGGCGCAGGGAGAAGTCCGCGGGCAGACCATAAAAGATCCAATCATGACCGTGGATGGATCGAACCGGTATGGACTGGTTACCTCATTTCTGCATAAGTATTATGACGGTGGCTACAAGGGAGCAGGAGAGAGCATGGAGAAGCCGTTGCCGACAGTCACCTCATGGGACCATAACAGTGTGGTGACGGCAAACTTGATCCAGATGAATAATCACTGTGACGGCCGGGACGTGAGGGATCCAATACCTACAATTACAGCCGGCGACGGGCACTTCGGAGAGGTTAGAGCCTTTTTGATTAAATATTATGGGGATGCTACCGGTCAGGACATTGAGCAACCGCTTGATACGGTTACGACCAAAGACAGATTTGGGTTGGTGACAATTGAGGGCGTGGATTATCAGATTGTGGATATCGGGCTTCGGATGCTGGAGCCGCGGGAACTGTACGGATGCCAGGGATTTCCGGACGATTACATAATTGATCATGATTACACAGGAAAGACCTACCCGCGCAGTGAACAGGTCCGCCGATGCGGTAACGCTGTTTGTCCGCCTATACCTGCAGCATTGGTAAGAGCAAACCTGCCGGAATTATGCGTGGCAGAGCGTACACCGAACATGAGAATAGAAGCAGAGCAGACCGGGCAACTTCGGTTTGCGTAGTAAGTGAAATCAGGAACTAAAAAGTGAAATAGTAACTCAAAATTTGAGTTAAAAAATGAAAAATTTTATTAAAAATTTGAGTTTCTATTTGAGTTGTTTTTAATAAGTTAAATTAGGATTTACCGGAGGAAATATGAAATGGGAATGACAAGAAATCAACTTGCCTTAGTGCGATATGTGGCTGAAAACAATATACAAAAAGCCAAAGATGCAGCTCTTTGCTGCTGTGCGGAAGATACAACTCAGAAGAATCACTATGCAGTCACAAAATATCAAAGTCTATTACGATCTGGTGGAATGAATCTTATGGAGCTACCAGCAAATGTTTCCATTTTTGCAACGATGGAAGATCTGACAAATACATACTTAGAAAGCAGATATTATCTGACCAATGAAGAAAAGGAATTATTCGAACTGATCAAGAACATGAATGATGTGAGTTTACAGCTTATGGAGAAACAGATCCCGTATCTGAATGCAACATTGCTCTATGGCGAGAGCGGAGTCGGGAAGACGGCTTTTTCCAGGTATGTAGCATATAAACTTGAAATGCCGTATTTATATGTGAATTTTTCAAGAATGCTTGATAGTTATCTTGGTGGAACTGCAAAAAATCTTACGAATCTGTTTAATTTCATCAATCAGCATCAATGCGTTGTAATGTTGGATGAAATCGACAGCTTGGCAGTAAAGAGGGAATATGGTGGTGGCGGTGCAAGCGCAGAAGTTTCCAGAAGCACTACATGTTTATTACAGCTATTAGATTCCGTTACGAATGACCACGTAATTATTGCCGCAACAAACCTCATAGATGATGTTGATACCGCAGTGAAGCGTAGATTTACAGAAAAGCATGAGTTACATAGGCTTTCAGCGGAAGACAATGAGCGGTTTATCAGACAGTACCTTGACGATGCAGGATTTTCTTATGATTTGGATTCTGTTAGAAAGTATGCTGCAGAAAATCATTCACAAGCTGAAATTATGACGCATGTAACAAGAAGCATTGCAAGTACGCTTATCAACAAGGGTGAACTGGTAATGTTGTAAACTGAAATATTAAGATTTATGGAGGCATTTGTATGAGAAAAATACATGAATGTGCAGAAGATATAAAAAATATTTTAAATGATGCAGAACGAACCGAAGAGGTTGACGGAGATATGCTATGTAGTATTAATGAGTTGGTGGATGAAATTTTATCAATATATTGTTTAGAAAAACAACAAAGAAAAATGGCTATAGCTGAAGAAAATGAGATTCTTTCAGAAGAGGCTAAAAAAGCAGGATGGAAGTCTGGTGTTATGAACATCTAAACTGAAATATCGCAAAAATTGTGTAACGAAAGAAGATAGGCATGTTAGGTAAAATGAACGATCTGATGGGCGGATATACCGTTATAGTTACAACCAAACAGGTCCAGCGGCGCAGACACAAAAAGAAGCGCATCAATAAAAAGTGGATTAAGCGGTATGGATACATCACCAAAGATTGGCAAAAACGCGGAGAAATGGTTGTAGATCAGGTACATATGACCATGTATATGAATCAGGCAACATATAATGATCTGATTATTGCTCTGAAGAATAGGTAAAAGAAAGGAGATAGGCCTATGCCAAGACCCAAGAAAGAAGGTAAGAAGAACATCCGGAAAGATATCAGCATGGATCCGGAGCAGTACGAGAGATTAATTGATTACTGCCGGTAGCAGGACAGACCTATCTCTTAGGTGATCCGGCAGGCGCTGGATGTATATTTATCGGAGGTGGAATATGAGAAGAATACGGCTTGTTAAGGTATTAGCACCGGAGAGCGTGGCAAGAACGTATGACAGTGCAGGAAACAGAGTAGACGAAGATTTCCGCTGTGTGGAATGCGGCATGGGAGTTGCCCGGGAATATGCCTGCTGTCCTTACTGCAAATGTGAACTTGACTGGGACAGGGTTATAAGTTCTTCTGATTGCGCATTTCGGAAATTGTTTGGTTGATTATTTGTGTAATTATGTGTAACGTTACACATCAAAACTGAAATTTAGATAAGGAGAATGGCTTATGAAGTTATCAAAACTGACTAAGCCAGAACTTGAAGAAATCTTCCGGAACGCCAATTTTACGGAAGAGGAAGAGAAAGTGTTTTGGGATTTGTCTAAAGGAATTTCTCAAAAAGAAATATCCTTTAGACATTCCATTTCTGTAACTACTGTAGAAAGAAGAGTGAGGTCTATAAAAAATAAACTTAAGCGGTTAGAAGGTGATAGATTTGGAACTTTCTGATATGGAAATATTGCAATATGCCGTTAGCAATGGTATGATTGACACGGAATCTTTGCAAAAAAGCATTGAAATGAAAAAGAAAGAGGAGTATCTGAAGAAACACCAATACAAAATCAACAAAGGCAAAGACGGATACTGGAGAACTTATTTGCCAGATGAAGAAAAAGGAAGGAGACTTGTAAAAAAGAAAAGCGAGGAAGATCTCAAAGAAGAAGTTATTGAGTTTTACTACCAAAAAGAGCAAAATCCAACAGTTACAGAAGTGTTTTACGAATGTGAAGACCGGAGATTGTCTCTTAAAAAGATATGTAAAGCAACATACGACAGAGACGAGAGATATTTTCTCAGACACTATGGAGAGTTGGGAAAGCGAAGAATAAAATCAATATCAGAAGATGAATGGGGGGATTTTTTAGAGGAAGAAATTGCCGATAAAGAGTTGACACCTAAATCTTTTTCCGGTCTAAAAGGAATTACAAGAACTTTCCTTAAACGGGCGAAAAAACGTAAACTTATTGATTTTAATATCGTAGAACTGTTTGATAATCTTGACGTATCTGATAGTGATTTTAAAAAAGTAATAAAAGAAGACTATGAAGAAGTATTCGACGAATATGAAACTGATGTAATGATTAAGTATCTTGTCAGCCACCTTGATACTTCTAATGTTGCTATATTGCTTATGTTTTTAACTGGTATACGTATCGGAGAAGTTGTAACATTAAGACATTCCGATTTTTCTGATAATACTTTTAACGTTCGCAGAACGGAGACGAAGTATAAAGACGAAAACGGAAACAATGTTGTTGAAGTAAAAGAGTATCCCAAAACCAAAGCAGGAATCAGAACAGCAATTATACCGAATGATTATGTATGGATTTGCGATAAAATAAAGTACATGAATCCGTTTGGAGATTACATTTTTACCAAAAATGATATTAGGATCACCGCACAGGCGGTTAGGCAAAGGCAGAAAAGGCTTTGCAGGAAATTGAAAATTTATCCAAAGCCACCGCACAAAGTAAGAAAGACATATGGAACTATTCTTATGGATAACAATGTGGATAAGAGACTTGTTATGGATCAGATGGGGCATACAGATATTATGACATCAGAAATACACTATCATAGGAACAGGAAAACCATTGAAAAGAAATCGTCTATTTTGAGTAGTATACCAGATTTACAGGCAAGGTGATTTGACTACTATTTTTGCGAAAGTAGTCAAAAGTAATCAACAAAAAACACCTAGAAAGCCAGTAAATATGCGGAAAGTAAGAGGAATAGAGTGGGGTTCGAGCCCCCTTGCTTCCATTTTTTAGTAACTATTCAGAGCGACGGCAAAGTACTGGATAGTTATTTTTTTAATCAAATCAAAGGAATACAAAAGCAATGAAAGAAAACGTAAGAAAACAGGGAATTTTACTGCCGGTATCCAGTATCCCTTCCGCATATGGGATCGGAACCTTTGGCAGGGAAAGCTATCGTTTTGTGGATTTTCTGGAGAAGTCCGGCAACAGGTTGTGGCAGATCCTGCCGCTCGGACCTACCGGATACGGAGACTCTCCTTATCAGTCGTTTTCCACTTTTGCGGGGAACCCTTACTATATCGATCTGGAGATTCTGATCGAAGAAGGGCTTTTGACGAAGGAGATCTGTGACGGTTATGACTTCGGAGACAATGAACATTACGTGGACTATGAGAAGATCTATCTGTCCCGGTTCAAAGTCCTGAAGATCGCATTTGAGAATGCGAAAAAACAGGGACTTATGGATGCACCGGAATATCAGAAGTTCATCACGGACAATGCCTATTGGCTGGATGATTATGCCCTGTATATGGCAGTAAAAAATGCATTCGGCGGCGTCTGCTTTATGGAATGGGACGAGGATATCCGTCTCAGAAAAGCGGCAGCGCTTCGCAAGTACCGCAAAAAGCTCTCGGATGAGATCGCATTTTACTGCTTCCAACAGTACCTGTTTGCAAAACAGTGGAAAGAACTGAAGACTTATGCGAATAAAAAGGGCATAGAGATCGTAGGAGATATTCCTATCTATGTAGCTTTTGACAGTGCCGATACCTGGGCGAATCCGAAGCTGTTCCAGTTAGACAGGGAAGGTCGTCCCATCGGTGTGGCAGGCTGCCCGCCGGACTGCTTCTCGGAGACCGGACAGTTGTGGGGCAATCCGCTCTATGATTGGAAATATCATAAGAAGACCGGTTATGAATGGTGGATGCAGCGTATTGCATATTGCTATCAGTTATACGATGTGCTCCGTATCGACCATTTCCGGGGATTCGACGAGTACTGGTTCGTGCCTTACGGAGATCCTACGGCACAGAACGGTCACTGGGAGAAGGGACCGGGCTATGAATTGTTTGCTGTGATGAAGAAGAAACTGGGCAAAAAGAAGGTCATCGCGGAAGATCTCGGATTCCTGACCCCCAGCGTGATCCGTCTGGTGAAGAAGACAGGTTACCCGGGAATGAAGATCCTGCAGTTTGCTTTTGATGCGGGAAATGACAGTGAATATCTGCCTCACAACTATGATAAAAACTGTGTGGTCTATACAGGAACCCATGACAACGATACTACGGTAGGATTTATACAGAACATGCCGGAGAAGGATAAGAAGTTCGCGAAGAAGTATCTGGGACATAAGAATGATAAAAAGCTCTGCTTTGAGATCGTCCGGGCGGCATTGTCCAGCTGCGCGGATACAGCGGTTATCCCCATGCAGGATTATCTGGAACTGGACAGCAGTGCCAGGATCAATATACCGTCCACACTGGGCTGCAACTGGAAATGGCGCATGGATAAAGAAGCTTTGGATCCTAAGCTTGCGAAAAAGATTTATAAGATGGCAAAATTATACGGAAGACTGTAAAGTGTGCCACGCAGCGTAAGGCACATTGTAAGAATACGGAAGGGATAGTTTCCTTTCCGTATTTTTTGTGGACAAATCATCAATATTTGCATGCGTGGAAATGGGGATAACTATGGCCTCAATAGTTTTTTGAAATTCCCGTGTGAGGGGGAAAGTTGATTACAAACAGAATAAATTACAGCAGTGAAAGTGACGATACAAATGCAGGAAGAGCAGAAATGTTCTTCCTGTTTTTTAACAGAACTTCAGCAGCTGGCGGGGGAAAGGAGACAGTATGGCAAAGTTCTTAAATTATGAGGACCGGCTGGAGATAGAAAGCGGACTAAAGGAGCACATGACTTTCACAGAGCTTGGAGAGAAACTGGGAAGGGACAGGACTACCATCACAAAGGAGATCAGGAACTATTCCATCGAACAGGACACCGGTTATGGAAGTTACCCGCATAATACCTGCAAGTACAGAAAAGCATGTAAGAGGAAAAAAGTATGTGGGACAAATGACTGCAGGCATCCACTGGTAGCTGTCTGTAAACAGTGTGAACTCATATGCAACCGTTACTGCGAGCATTATGAAGAAGAAATATGTACCCATCGCTTTAAACCGCCATATGTATGCAACGGATGCAGTGAAGTAAAGAAGTGTACGCTGACAAAAACTGTTTACGATGCTCTGGGAGCCCAGAGGCGGGCAACGGATAAGATATCGGAATCCCGAAGCGGGATCCTTGCTACGGAAGGGGAAATCGCCAGACTCAATGAAATCCTGGTGCCGTTGGTAAAACAGGGGCAGTCTATCCATCAGATCTACCTGACACATAAGGATGAACTGATGTGCAGTGAAAAGACCCTCTACAACTACGTGGATGGATGCCTGTTTGATATCAGGAACATAGACCTGCCAAGAAAGGTAAAGTACCGTCCGAGATATAAAAAACCGGAGCTGAAAGTAGACCGTGGATGCCGTGTGGGAAGGAATTATCATGATTACGAAGTATATATGGAACAGCATCCGGACACAGCAGTGGTGCAGATGGATTCCGTGATCGGCAGCAAGGGAGGGAAAGTCCTGCTGACGATATATTTTGTAAATGTGTCACTGATGCTGGGGTTCCTGCGGGAAGCGAACACCTCAAAGTCAGTGATAGATATTTATGATGAACTGTACCACCGGCTGGGAGGGCAGGATTTTAGGAAGCTGTTTCCGGTCATCCTGACGGATAACGGAAGTGAGTTTTCCAATCCCAAGTGTATAGAGAACGGACCGGATGGAAAAGGATTTCAAAGGACGAGGATCTATTACTGCAATCCAAGTGCGCCGTACCAGAAAGCAGAGATCGAGGTGGGACATGAATTTATACGCAGGATCCTGCCGAAAGGAAGAAGCTTTGATGAACTGACGCAGGCAGACGTAGAGCTGATGATGAACCATATCAATTCCTACCGGAGAAAGAAACTGAACGGAAAAAGTCCGTATGAAGCGTTCAGCTTTTATTATGGAGAAGACCTGGCGGAGAGGCTTAGATGCCACGAGGTTGCAGCCAAAGACATCAACCTCACCGCAAGACTTCTCAAAAAGTAACCAGAAGACAGAATAAAGCACAGACCGCCGGCTGAAATAGGAACAGCAGAAGACGTGAATTATGGCTTGCAAAATTTGTAATGATGTTGTATAAATAAAGTTGACACCTTATTCTCAAGGAATTCATGTATAATAA
>ENA-OOXY01000251-OOXY01000251.1-human-gut-metagenome-genome-assembly--contig:-NODE-251-length-58809-cov-5.413368_pt1 | contig 58809 bp, 72 predicted proteins | sample MGYA00241593_ERZ501355 | MGnify/ENA primary metagenome ERZ501355 (study PRJEB25962, sample SAMEA2042739) | human gut metagenome | biome: human gut; feature: human-associated habitat; material: faeces... | reverse complement strand
CGCCGGTAAGAATCATCTGGCACGCAAGATGAAAGAGCTGGGATTAACCCAGATCGTAACTGACACAACAAGAGCTATGCGCCCTGGAGAAAGAGACAGGGTAGATTATAACTTTGTTTCTGAAAAAGAGTTTCTGAAAAATATTTCTGAATCCAAATACATGGAATACAAAAGCTATGAGACCATAAATGGAATCGTATATTACGGATCGCAGTCAGACGCTTTTGAAAACGGAGATTTTATCATCCTGACGCCATCTGGTGTAAAAGATATTGCGTCGATTCTCGAATCCCGCAAAATCAAGTATCAAACAATCCTTCTCGATGCCGACAAGGATCTCCGACTGCAGAGAAGTCTGAAAAGAGGAGATAAGGTAGAAGAAGTATTGAGAAGATATGACAAAGACGAACGGGACTTCCGTGGTGTCGAGGCAGCTATCTGCTTTAATACGACGGAGTGGACGGATAAGGAAGTAACGGCGGCGGCCGAGATGCTTCGAGATTTGTGTCGAAAATAGAGAAAGGAAAAATCCATGAAAAAGGATAAATTCAGAACGTATGCAGCGATTTTAACCATCATTATTTGCGTAATTGGCATAATCGCCAATTTAATATATATGCCTAATCAGTTTTCCAAAAATAAAGATTTGGTTTTGGAAATTAGAGAGTCATTAAAACACCAAACTTTCGCTACGAAAAAAGATGAATACAAAATCTGGGCTGATCCGGAAACAGGTGTAGAATATATAATCTACAATTATGGAGGTAGGCTGGTTATGACTGCGCGACTTAACGCCGACGGAAGTTTGTGTGTTACTGAAAAATAACTTATAGGGATTTTGGAAGCGACTATCTGCTTTAATACGACAATGTGAACAGATAGAGAAGTGGCGGCAGCCGAGACGCTTAGGAAATTGATTCAAAAAAGGAGGAAGCTAAATTGAAAAAGAAATTGATTGTGACAATAATTGTTTTATTATTTGCGATTTTGCTAACTGGATGCAGTTCTGAAGAAGCTCAGAAAAATGCGGAAAGTTTTCAGTCAGGATTGAATAGTGTAATAAGAGATCCTTCAGTTGCCTTTTCGCAAGAGGCTGAAATTCAGACAACCGAGAACCAATTTATATTTGTTTGGACAGACCCCGATACAAAAATACAATATATTGTTTATCGGCAAAAAAGTGGATATGCCGGTTTTGGAGGAATCACTCCGAGATTAAACGTAGACGGAAGCCTCTATATCTCTGAGGACTGATATTATTAGAACTTATAGGGATTTCAAAAGCGGTAAAGAGCGGAATTTTGTTGACATAACCGTATATATATGAGAAAATGCAAATAGAAAGGAGAATGTACGAGATGTCATCTTTCAAAATTAACCCATACCGGCCTGGCGCTGGAACAAACCCTGCGTATCTTGCTGGCAGAGAAAATGAACTAGATATGGCAGAAACGACTTTCCAAGCATTGCGTCTACAAATTCCGGTGCAATCTATTATTTATACCGGTTTGCGCGGCGTCGGTAAGACTGTTCTTCTGAATCAGATGGAAGAACTGGCAAAAAAGGGAAGTATCGAGTGCCGACATATAGAAGTCGAAAACAGGAATGATTTCATTTCGCAGATCATCACCTGCTGCCAGGTATTCCTTAGAAGTATCAGCACCGGAGAGCGCATGAAACAGACAATTTCCAAAGCTGTTGATGCCTTGAAATCGCTGGCTGTTTCTTTCTCACCGGAAAGCAGCACTTTTTCTCTATCTATGCAGGAACAGGAATTGTATAAAACAACCAACCTGACGCAAAGCCTCACAGATGTATTCATTTCTGTAGGAGAAGCAGCCAGAGATGCAAATAAACCAATTTGTTTTTTCATTGACGAAATGCAATACATGAAAGGAAATGAACTAAGTTCCTTGATCGCTGCATTACATCGGGCAAATCAACTGAATTTACCGATCATGATCGTTGGCGCAGGTCTTCCAAAATTATACAAAATGCTTGCGGAAGAAAAAACATATACAGAAAGATTATTTCTGTATCATGAAATAGGTTCTCTTTCAGAAGAAGATGCAGCGAAAGCTATCACCGAACCCCTAAGGCGATTGGGTGTAAATTACAGCAAGGGTGCCGTGAAGAAGATTTATGAAACCACAAAAGGGTATCCTTTCTTTATTCAGCAGCTTTGCAAAGAAGTTTACAGTCTGTCTGAGGGAAAACTTATCGAGGAAAAAGATGTTGAAAAAGGGATTACACAGTATTATTCCGTTTTGGATTCAGGATTCTTTAAGAGCAGATACGAAAGATGTTCTGAGACAGATAAACACTTCATTTTTGCTATGGTTGCATGCGGAAGCCTCCCCTGCACCATTGCAAATGTAGCAAAAAATCTCGGAAAAGCAGTAACTTCTATTTCGACTACGAGAGCCCAATTAATTAGTAAGGGAATTATTTATTCGGCAAAATACAGTGAATTGGATTTTACTGTTCCTGATTTTGATGGCTTTATCCGACGCAATCCGGAATATGAGGATTGGTTAAAAAATAAATAATAACATTTAAAAAGAGCGTCTTATGGACGCTCTTTTTGTGTACGGTTTTCTATCATAATAATAGAAACCCAAGAAAACGAGGAGGAAAAAACAAATGAAATATCATAATATCACAAAAGACGATATGAAAAACGGCGACGGTCTGAGAGTGGTTCTCTGGCTTGCCGGCTGCGCACATCATTGTCCTGGCTGTCAGAATCTGATCACATGGGATCCCGACAACGGTCTCGAATTCGATGAAGCAGCCAAAAAGGAAATTTTCGACCAGCTGGACAAGGATTATATTTCCGGAATCACATTTTCCGGAGGCGATCCGTTACATCCAGCAAACGTAAACGGAGTTCTCGAACTGATCGAGGAAATCAGAAGCAAATATCCCGACAAAACGATCTGGTTATATACCGGATATACATGGGAACAGTTATTTGATTCGGACAACAATCCTTGCAGCAAGCGCGGAGAAGTGGTTCGAAACGTAGATGTGGTTGTTGACGGGAGATTTGTTCAGAGCTTACTGGACGTAAATTATCCGTGGGCCGGATCCAGAAATCAGAGAGTGATTTTGGTAAAAGAGACTCTGGGAGATAACACCGGTCACATTCATCTTTGGAAGCTGGATCATTAAAGAGAGGTGCACAAGAATTGAATTTAATAGCAAGTTACATTTCGATCATTTTTATACTATTGAGATAGACGACGAACGCTTTGAAAAACCTATAACTGTTGAAATTATTCCCATGGAGGTGCTTAAGCAAGCTTTGGGGAAAAATTTCACCGAAGTAGGTGAAACCTCAATGAAAATTTCATATAAGAAGGACGAGGTCATTATTCTCCGTCCGGTATCATAATAAAGGAGAAAATAACAATGTTAAGAGTATCGGAATTTTTCAAAGTATCTTTAAAACAGTTCATGAAGAGTGTTTATGATGTGAAGCCTTCATGTAGCGACAGCGAGATTTTAAATATGTTTAATTATGTGCTAAAGTTGCCGGAAAGAGCAACAAAGGGCAGCGCAGGATACGACTTCGTTGCACCGTTCGACATTACACTTTCCCCGGGCCAGACGGCAAAAATTCCTACAGGTATCCGTGTGAAAATGGAGCCAGGTTGGGTATTGATGATTTTTCCCAGAAGCGGACTTGGATTCAAATACCGTCTGCAGTTAAATAATACCGTTGGAATCATTGATGAAGATTATTTCTATTCGGATAACGAAGGCCATATCTTTATTAAGCTTACTAACGATTCTAATGAAGGAAAAATGCTGCAGATCAAGGCAGGAGAAGCATTCGCACAGGGTATTTTCGTTCCGTTCGGTATTACTATGGATGATGAGTGCGATGGGATTAGAAACGGCGGATTCGGAAGTACATCAAAATAATTGTCGAAAAATTTTGATGACAATTATTTGAATTTAAAATTTTCATATCCTATAATCAATTAGGGGATTTTATAAGCGGGAGTTTGCAGAAATGCGGCTCCCACTTTTTATTTATAAAACGCATCGGTCACACACTAATGAAAACGGAAGCCTAAAAAATTAATTTCTGTGCAGAAATAGTTCCTTTGTCTGAAATCTTTCATATTAATGGTAAGATCAAACAACAAAGGAGTTTAAATATGGGTAAAAGTAAAAAGAGTTTTTGGAAGCAGATGTACTTATCGAATGGATGGGCTATAGACAGGATCATTATACCGGCGGGTTTTATTATCTTCTTTTTCGTAGTCGGATTTCTTACAAATATTATTTTCGGAATACCTGAATCGGTTAAAGTTGATAATGGTACATCGTACTACGTAAATCTGATCGGCTGGTATTTCTTAAGCGGTTTTAGTGTCACGGCATTACTCGTTACATTCTGTTTATTTATATATTATGTTCCATATGCAGCCGTAAGCAAAACACTTGCTATTGCCAGATATTGTAAACTGCCTCTTTCGAAAGAGGAGTTATTCGCTGCCAAAAATAATAATGTTTTTACCGACGCTAATTCTTACTTTGCTTATATAAGAAAGCAGCTGGAATATTGCCATGGAGAGAGAAGTCTTTCTCTTTCTGATGAAGAAATCGAAGAAGCCGTAAGGATCGGTATAGAGGTGTTTAATCTGAAACAGGGCGACATTATTCACGTAAAAGATGATTTTTTTGCACGCATAACGTTGAAAAATACAGAAAAATGTGATATAGAATGCAGCGATCAATTTTATAAAGGTAAAATCATCAGAAGATATTTTTGGGTCGTTCGACCGGATGGCACTTTATAAATGATCGATCAGAAAGATTCGCTTTTGGAAAAATACAGGACATATTTGTATTCTCCGAAAGATAGACACAAATAGAGTAAGGAGAGAAATGTATGTTTAAATTGCAGGAAACTTTGAGAAAATCTCAAAATAGAAAATATTTCAATGGTAAAACAGAAGATCTTTCCGCATACATCCCCGAAGGCACAGATTTGCATAATAAATGCGAATTATTATTCAATCAGCGAATGTATTTGGTATTAAAAGGTGTTGCGCTGGGCGATTTTGCCGGGCAGCCATACGAAGCCGCTTCTTTGGACTATTGCAAAAATTTATCTCAGGACCTGATTTATAAAAAGGCAAAAGATTGCACGGATGATACCATTCTTGCCTGCGCAACAGCGGTGGCTATTAAGGAGAGAAAACAATATGCGAAGCTGTATCGGGAATATGCCAAAAGATTTGAGAATCCGCTAGGCGGCTATGGCGGAAGATTTACTGCATGGGTTTACAATAATGTCGAATCCTATAGCTGCGGAAACGGAAGCGCAATGCGCGTTGGCCCTTGCGGCTGTTTTGATGATGTTCGCGATGTTATCGCGGAAGCATACAAGAGTGCTACTTGCACTCATAATCATCCGGAAGGTATTAAAGGAGCGATTGTGACGGCGGTGAGCATCTGGATGGCTTTTCATGACTATGCAAAAGAAGATATTGCAAAATATGCCGATCAATTTTATTCTGATAATTTCTATTCTCCGATGTCTTCGTGGCCTGCAATGAGAGAAAGTAAATACGTACAGGGTAGCCCAGCAGTATGCCAGACTACCGTACCTATGGCCATTAGCTGCTTCATTAACACGGACTGTTATGAGAATTGTATATGGGAAGCAATACGGTTTGGTTGGGATACCGACGCTCAGGCAGCGATTGCAGGTAGTATCGCAGCGGCATATTATCGACTATTTGACACAGAAAGTGATGTTGAATGGGATAAGATTCAAAGCAGAGAATATTTCACAGAAATAAAAGGATTAATGTTTGAGGGAAGTTTATGGAACAACAAATGAATTTAACACAGATGAAATACAACATCTGTTATAATAATATGTGGATCCGCGACGTAGCTTTCAACTGCGTCAAGATTGTATTTCATGAGCCGTTAGGTGGAGATATCGGTGCGGAACTCATCGGATTGATCCAGAAGACAAACGAAGACGCAACAAATAAATGGGATATTATTCAGTATCTCAAAGAAAAGAAAATCCCTTATGACTTAAAATTTCGCTATCTGAAAGATCTAAGTTTGCGGGATAATCTGCATAACAGAAAAATTGCAAAAGCAGCCGCCGTATTACACAAATACCAACAAAATGGTTATACGAATATTTCCTATCTGAATCACAATTTCTTCTTTTCCATGGACAAACTATCCAAAGAGCAGCAGGAAAAATTTACTTCCATGGTCAAGGAAGCCAGACAACGGAATTTTGACGGTTTTGTCGATTTGGTGAAATACATTTCAAACGAAACGGACTCTGATGTTCGAATGGTATATTTCTGGGACAATGCATTTTCTCCGATCAAGAACCTCAGAATGCGTAAATCCATACATAAGTTTAACTACGAAGCGAGGAAAGAAAAGAAATTAATCAAATTATGAGAAAAATGCCGGCTGCAATGCCGGTATTTTTATGAAAAATTTTGCAACCTATAATCTTTCATAATAATAGTATTCAGAATAAGAAATAGAAGGAGAAAAATACATGGAATCAAAGATACTTTGTATCGGAAAAGGGAAAATAGCGGCACTTACATTAGCTGATATTCCGGAAGATGCGATCGTTATCTGTCCCAATCCCGTACCAATACCAAAATTAGTTCCGAAATCGTTGCCAGACACAGAAAAGTTTTTCGAACCGGTTGTCCGAAATGCTATACCTAAAAATATTGAAAAAAGAAAAAGGAGAAAAAGATGAACAGTATTTCAATAACAAAAAGTCAAGAAAACCTCAATTATGCGATCTATATGATTGGAGGAAGCTATTTTGAGAAGGTCAGCTGCAGAAATACGCGTCTGGAAACAAGGCTTCGCGTACAATATATTGAACAGAAGCAGGAAAAACAGGCAGCTTTGGAAGAAGAGTGCATTAAATACTTCGAAGAAAAGCTGCTGAAAAATAAGGCATTGGACGCTGTCTGGAAACAGAGCGTGGATTGTGAATTTACGGCACATGGAATACGTTTCTTTGGAGATGTATATGCATTATGCGTAACGGCGGAAGCCAAGGGAAAAGAAATTAAGTTTTCCTGCCACTTGTTTAAGAAAAACTGTTACGAATATATTAGGAGGAGAAAATAAATGAGTAAAGTAGCATTTGTGAGAGAAATCGATGATCTTGGAAGAATTGTAATTCCGAGAGAATATCGAAATAAAATTTTCGGAGAACATAATTCTGAAGGAAAGAAAATGGAAATATTCCTTGAAAAAGACGGTTCATTAATCCTTAAACCTTATAAAACAGAACCGGATATAATTGAAAAAGTAACAGAATATATCAATGAACTCGATACCGAAATAACGAGAATCACTAACGATTTACTAAAGAAAAACAACTCAGACGACAATGCTAAACTGAAAGCTAGATTAGATGCAATCGTTGATGTAAAAAACGATTTGCTGAGTCGTCTTGGCGAAAGAGAATAAGGAAAATTGCTATGAGTAGAAAAGAAGAAATCCAGGAGGTCAAAAAGCTCGGTGAGCGCATCGGTTATGGAAATCTGATGGATATCGCATGTGCACTCATGAGTATAAAGTCAGATGGGATCGAAATCGAACATGTCCCCACGGTTTTACCTTGCATTAAGAAGGAAGAAAGAGCAGATATTGAGCAGCAGGTGCTTCAAAGAGTAGCGGAAATTAGAACTTACGGGATTAATTAATCTCTGCAGAAATTTACATATCAGACTTGCGCATGTTATTATAATTGCATACAAGGGCTACGATAACCGTCATGGAGCAAGCCTCTACGATAGAGCATCCAACAAAAAGCTGACCATTTGGTCGGCTTTTATTTTTTTCTGTGCAGAAAAATCCAAAATCCTACCAATCTGTCATAATAGTATTGATAATACGAATCTATGGAGGTAAGCGGTATTTTACATGGATAACTATAAATACATAGTCTGCGCCCGCTCTGCGATCAAAGACAACTCGATCCTTCATGTTCATCACATGTATTACTGGAAGGGACGCCATGGCAACAAACTTGATTAATTACGGAAGGAGGTAAGGCAGGACGCATTCCTCCCCGCCCAAGCTGAGGCTATGAACTGGGGATCCTGCTTTTAAAGATGAAAAGAACAATCAAAACAGACATAAATTCAGAAACAAAACAGCCGGAAAAAGAAAATATTTCCATCCGTCCTCACAATTTCAGCGAATACATTGGACAAAAACAGATCTTGGATAATCTGTCCGTGAGCATTGCTGCTGCCAAAAAGAGAGGAAAGGTACTGGACCATATACTTTTGAGCGGACCGCCCGGATTAGGTAAAACTTCACTCGCATATGTGATTGCAGCAGAAACAGGGGCTAAAATCAGGACAACGAATGCTCCCGTCATCGAAAAGCCTCGCGACATGGCTTCGATACTGGCAACACTGGAGGAAGGAGACATCCTTTTTATTGATGAAATTCACCGACTCCCAAGACAAGTCGAAGAAATGTTGTATTCTGCCATGGAAGATTATAAGATTGATATTCTGATTGGAACGGCAGAACAAATGAAAAGCATTACCATGGATCTGCCGCATTTTACCTTGATTGGTGCCACAACCAGGGAAGGTATGTTGACGAAGCCGTTATATGATCGTTTTCAGAATCATTATAAACTGGAAGCGTATACGGAAGAGGATCTGTCAAAAATCATCAAGAATACGGCAGAAAAATATGATCTTAAAATAGCTGATGAACTGGCATTAAAAATCGCAAAAGCTTCCAGGCAAACACCCAGAATAGCTAATAATCTTACCAAGAAGATTGCAGACTATTCGCTCGTACACGGGAAGATAACAGATAAAAGTCTGAAAGATGCATTTGAACTTATCGGTATTAACGAAGAGGGACTGACACTTTCTGACCAGAAGTATCTGGATTTACTCGAAGCAGCCGCACCGAAGCCGGTAGGTCTCAATACGATTGCAGCGTGGCTTGGAGAATCCGAAGATACGATTCAGGATAAAATTGAACCATTTTTGATTCAGAAAGGATATGTGTTGAGAACCAATAGCGGAAGAATACTGAATTCAATTTCCTCTAAGTAAATTAAAAATCATTTGACATATATAAGTAGGAATAGCCCACATTAAGGAGGTATTGTAAAATATGATAGACGAAACATTGCAAAAAACATATTTACCTTTAAAATTAGCGGAAGTTGGTAAATCTTGTCAACATGAAAACATAATAGATAAGGAAAATAATATTAAGGATAATGATGAACAATCCCCCTGGCAACAGAAAAAAGATTGATTGATTTTCTAAAGATTTTAAAAAATATTTTACATATCCAGTTGTTAATGCATATTGGGTAGATCAAAATATTTATATAGATTGTTAAAGAAATGGAGATAGAAATATGACAAAAGCAGATAAATATTTAGTAAGAGATATTAATAATATTTTGGAAAATGGGATTATGGATGTTAATCCCAGACCAAAATATGCGGATGGTACTCCGGCACATACCTGTTTTGTAACACATGTAGTAAGACAGTATGACTTATCCAAAGGAGAATTTCCTATTTGCACATTAAGACCAATCGCATGTAAGAGTGCGATTAAGGAAATGCTTTGGATTTTTCAGGACCAGAGTAATGATTTATCTCTGCTTAGGGAAAAGTATGGTATTAAAGTCTGGGATGCATGGGAATCCAAAGATATGCCGGGAACTATCGGTAAAAGATATGGCTATACGGTATCACATTATGATTTGCTTAATAAGAGAGTGCTGGAAGATATTAAAAAGGATCCTTATGGACGGTATCATGTTATGAACCTGTGGCAGGAACAGGATATGGCAGAAAGTGATGGATTAAAACCCTGTGCCTATGAAACTATTTTTACTGTACGTGGACGGTATTTGGATATGGTTTTGAACCAGCGTTCCGGAGATATGTTAGTAGCATCCGGAGCAGGACATTGGAATGAAGTACAGTATGCCGCACTTTTGATGATGGTAGCAAGAGATACAGGGTATGAACCTGGAAAGTTTACACATATGGTGATCAATGAACAGATTTATGACAGACATCTGGATCAGGCTAAGGTGTTACTGAACAGAGCAGAAGAAATGAAACGTGAATCTATCGATTGTAAGCCTTATATGCTCTTAAATCCTGAGAAAAAGAATTTTTATGATATTACAATCGAAGATTTCAGTTTAACGAATTATGCAGCTAGAAAACCACAGCTTTCCTTTGACTTGGGGGTATAAAACATGAAGAAAAAAGATACTAGACAGAATCAAAAAAATCATAAGACTTTCGATACAGCAATGGAAGTTGTATCGAATATAGCGATAGTTGTTGTTACTTTTTTAGTATTTTACATTTTGTTCCGTTTATCAATCCAGCTTCAGGAATATGTACGTTAAAATTGTAGGAAATATCATTTATATAATATAATGAGGAGCAAAAATGGCAGATAGAATTGTAAGAGGGTATTGGGATTGTCCCTATTGTGATAGTACAGATATTGATGGTTTAGTCGATAATTGTCCAAATTGTGGCAGACATAAGCCGGAAAACACAAAATATCATTTAAAGGGTGTAATTTCTCACGAAAACAAGATTTATAAGAAATCTGTTGTAGAAGAATCGGATGTATTAAATACCGAAGAATTACATAAAGCTGGTATTTCCGAAGAAGAATGTGATGGAAATCATAAGGAATGGGTGTGCAGTTATTGTAATAGCTTAAACAATTGGGCAGATGATATCTGTACATCCTGTGGTTCTCCAAAAGAAGAAGCTAATCTGGAATATGGGATGCAGAAAAGAGAAAAGACCGGCAATCAGCTGGAAGATCATGTTGGTCTTTCTGGAATCGATGAAGAATCTGCCGGATATATCAAGGAGAAGTTGGCAGAAAAATCGAATTTTGATTCCAGAGATAGTCAGGAAATTACCCCGGAACATGTCGAGATTTCAAAAAAGAGTATGTTCACATCCAAGCTGCCTAATGCGCTTCGGCAGATTGGCGGAGCGATTGTCAACAATGCGTTGCCGATTATGGCGAGTTTGTTGTTTTTGATCTTCGCAGGAATACTTTTCTTTCCGCGTACCGATGAAGTCACCGTAACGGGATTTCATTGGGAGCGAAATATCTCCATCGAAGATTACCGAACCGTCAGAGAAAGTGATTGGTCCGTGCCTCCCGGCGGAAGAGTATATTCCGAACAGACAGAACTAAAAGGATATGTTTCCGTCATTGATCATTACAGAACCGTTACCGAAACGAAATCCAGGCAGGTTATCGATCATTATGAAACAAATTATACCTATTCTGATAACGGAAACGGCACTTTCACGGAGCATTCCAGTCAAACACCGGTATACAGAACCGAATACTATGAAGAGTCCCACGAAGAACCGGTATACCGCCAGGACCCCGTATACGCTACCAAATACTATTATGAAATAGAACGGTGGCTGAACAGCGGAAGAAATTACCCCTCTTCGGGAGATAATCATGAACCATACTGGAATACGGAGTATACACTGGCCGATAATGAACGGGATACGGACCGGACAGAAAAATATGTCGTTATGTACGATAATGGAAAATCGGATAACAAATCATTAGATGATTGGTTATCGATACAGGTTAACGATAAGTATAAAAGAATATATTGTTTACTATTTACATATAAGACGGAGGAACTGCGATAAAATCTATCGCAGTTTTTCTGTGCAGAAATTTCCATTTTTGCATAAATCTGTCATAATAAAGGTAGAAAAGTATGAAAGGATAAACTATGCACAAAATCAATCTGACAGCCGCTCAAAACAAAATACTAGAAAAAGCAAAAATCACATGTGCTGAACAACTGATTCGCCAAATGCCTAATAGATACGATGACTGCAGACAAAATTATAGCATTAACGCTTCGATCATTGATCAAAGTGTTTCCGTTGTTGGCACTTTATTGAATATTTCTTCCAAAACAACAACGCGGATCCCTATGTGTGTAATGAAAATGGTTGATGGTTCTAGTGGACAGCTGTTTTCCGTTATATTTTTCAATCAACCCTATTTACAGAAAAAATACCAGGGCTGTGTAGGACAGCAATTTTTTGTTTATGGTAAAATTCAGAATGATCCTGCATATGGATATCAAATAGTTAATCCAATTTATTTTACTACTGATCTGCAAAAATACAAAGGAATGAATCCGGTATATAAACAGCGAAAAGGTATTGCTGTAAATACTTATTTGAGAGCATTGGACGATGCTTTATCTGAAGAACTGACTGAACCTTTTACGGATAATTTTAGAAACTTGCATAATTTGCCTTTAAGCAAAAATATGGGACAGGCATTACGCTATCCGATTACACCAGCTCAATGTCTGCACGCAAAACAGTATTTTATGTTGGAAGATATGTTGTATTTTGCCGGACATCTGTATAGAAGAAATAAGGATAATCCCGGCAAAAACAATCCTCGCATGCCCGAAAGAAATATCCAACAAAAAATAATCTCTGAGCTTCCTTATACATTAACTGAAGGACAAAGTGATGTTGTAAATACGCTTGGAAATAAAATGATAGCGGGAGAAAATGTAAATGCGTTGATTCAGGGCGATGTTTCCTGTGGCAAGACAATCACAGCGTTTCTCTTGCTTATTCAGGCAGCGGAAAATGGATACCAGGCAGCGATCATGGCTCCGACAGTGGTTTTGGCATCACAGCATTATGATGAATTAACCAGTTTACTCGAAGGGACCGGACTTACCTGTGCATTCTTAAATAGTTCACTTAAGAAAAAAGAAAAAGATTCTATTTTGGGCAAGCTCGCTTCCGGAGAAATCAATATCGTCGTTGGGACTCATTCTTTGACAGAAGATGGTGTTGTTTTTCAAAATCTGGGACTCATTGTAATTGATGAAGAGCAGCGTTTCGGTGTAGAGAAACGTGAAAAAATGCGCACAAAAGCAATCTGTAATCCGGTATACGTTTCCATGTCGGCTACGCCGATTCCCCGGACTATGGCGTCCATCATCTATGGTAAAAACGTGGATCTTTTTACAATCCAGAGCATGCCAAATGGCAGAAAGCCCGTAAAAACAATGTATATGAAGGATCAGGCTATCCCAGGCATTCTTGTGAAAGAATTGCTGGCAGGAAGGCAGGCTTACGTTATCTGTCCGTTGATCGAAGAGAATACCAACAGCGAACTTATGAAGGATTGCTTATCGGTCATGGAAACCAAAGATCATTATGATAGGTTGCTTCACAACTTCGGCTTCCGTTCCGAGGTCTTGACCGGAAAGATGTCCGAAAAAGAAATGTTGGCCGTGCTGGATGATTTCAAAAATAACAAAATCCAGATACTGATTTCAACAACAGTAGTGGAAGTTGGTGTCAATAATCCCAACGCAACCGTTATTGTGATCCAGAATGCAGAACGATTCGGATTATCTTCCTTGCATCAGCTTCGCGGACGCGTCCGGAGAGGAAGCTACGAGCCTTATTGTATCCTGCAGTCAAAAGATACAAATAATGAAAGAATAGACGCTATGTGCCAGACGGATAACGGCTTCGAACTTTCAAAGCTGGATCTGCAGATCCGAAAAACCGGAGATATTCTCGGAACCATTCAATCCGGCAGTAACCGATACATTGAATTGATACAGAACTACCCTAATTCTTATAAGTATGCGGAAAAATTAACGGAAGAATTAGATAAAAGAGGAGAATTGGATCAGTTTTTAAAAACAATGGATGAAATTAAAGGAACGGAAGTATTCTAGGAGGAAAGTGCTATGGCTTACGCGGAAAAGACTACTGTATCGGTAGCCAAAACAAGAGCAGATATTGAAGATCTTATTATCAGGTATGGTGCGGATCAGTTCATCAGTGGTTTTAAGGAAAATCTCGCCGTTATCGGTTTTACAATGGCGAACAGACAGATTAAGTTTTTGCTTCCATTGCCGGACAAGACCGGCAAAATATTTTGGTATACAGCCGGGAGAGGGCAGAAGAGATCCGACGAGGCAGCATACGCAGCGTGGGAACAGGCCTGTCGCAGTAAATGGCGGGCATTATATCTCATCATAAAAGCAAAATTAGAAGCCGTCGAATCCGGTATCAGTACGGTCGAAAGGGAATTTTTGTATGAAATCGTATTGCCGGATGGGAGGACCGCGGGAGAGTGGATGCTTCCGCAGATCAATGAAGCATACTTGACTGGAAAAATGCCGCCTTTGCTTCCGATGTTGGAAAAGTTATAATTTCTGTGCAGAAATTTCCATTTTCAAAATTATCTGTCATAATAATATCAGAAAGATAGGAATCACTAAATGCGCAAGAAGGAAAGAGAGTAATGTTGAATGCAAGCACTGTGAATATGGAATTAAGGAAAACAAATTTAGGTATGTGTAATGTATGTAAAAAAATTAAACCAAGAAATGAATTAAAGTACATTAATAGATTTCCTTCATTTTACTATATCCCGGTATGCGAACAATGTAGAGCCAGATATTCAAAAAATAAATTACTGTCTCATTTTGTTAAAGAAATGTGATTCGCCAAACAAGGTGAATCACTACACACCATAAAGGAATGAGGGTTTACGGTGAGATTTATAAATTTGGGTTAGTCATATGTCAGAAGCTACTAGAGAGAAGACCGCAAAAACGTGGATAGGAGCCTTAGTATCGAAAAATAGTTGCGGCGGGCGTCATCTATAGTGACATAAAGCCTGGGTGGTTCGAATCCGCCCTCTGGCACTTGCCATAAGGCATAATATCTTAAATCAAAAAGGAGATTAAACATGAACAAAGCAGAATTAATCGCAGCTATGTCTGAAGAGGCAGGATTAAGTAAGAAGGACGCAGAAAAGGCACTGGACGCGTTTATTTATACAGTCGGTGAATCTCTGGCGGCCGGCGACAAGGTTCAGCTAGTAGGTTTTGGTACTTTTGAGACCACAAAGAGAGCGGCTAGAGAAGGGCGCAATCCTCAGACTGGTACGAACGTTAAGATTGCAGCAAGTGTAGCTCCTAAGTTCAAGGCAGGCAAGACTCTGAAGGATATTGTCAATAAGTAAAATATTAACTCAATTCGGCGCTACAATGTGCCAGGAGCGACTAAGGTCGCTTTTGGGCCTTTAGCTCAGTTGGTTAGAGCACCCGGCTCATAACCGGACGGTCCAGGGTTCGAGTCCCTGAGGGCCCATCGATTTCTTTTTGCTCATTTGTCATAATTACTTTTTCAAATAACCACTTGCTCTGCGTTTGCGGCACCCGAGAGCAGCAAGTAGCATCGTATGCGGTGCGAAATAGTGGCGGGAATGCCTCCTTTCTCATGAATAATTGCGTGCATAGCTCAGTTGGTAGAGCACATGACTTTTAATCATGTTGTCACCGGTTCGATCCCGGCTGCGCGCATTGCGTCAAAAAGGCGCAACACGTTTCATTTTACTTTTTTATTGCAAAAACGACGCATAAAGCGCCGTTTATGTTTTATACAACTTTCTTTCATAATAATAGTAACAAATGTTATTTATTCCATTATTATGACGGGAAAGTATGATAGGAAAGCAACATTTAAGTTTCGGAATCATTACAGGTATCGCTTTTTCGGCGTACCTTCATAAATTGAATATATGCCAAAACAACGCCGATATGATGTTTGTCGTATGCGGCTCCGTTCTCGGAAGTCTGCTTCCGGATATAGATTCTACGGAATCCATTATTTCTAACGCATTACCTCCGTTTACGACATTGATATCCAAAATAATCAATAACGTATTTGGACACAGAGGTCTTTTGCATTACTCTTTGTTCTGGATTGTTATGGCGTTTTTACGGCTAATTATAACCATTTTACGCAAGGATTATTCTTTGCTGTTTTTGGGCATTTATTTCTTGATGCCTGCACTTACAAAGGTATACCTGCGTTGTCATGGATCATCGATAGAAATAAATCATTCTACGTGTTTCCCAAAAAGTGGAAGATGTATGTAGGAAAAAGGCGAACAAATAATGTTTTTTATATTTTTACTGCATTTGTCATAAGTGGCATTATTTTTCTGACAATGCATTAATTTCTGTGCAGAAAAATTCAAATTGTGTGTTTTCTGTCATATTAATTATGAGATTAAAGCTTCATTATGATGATTTTATACCCGAAGTAGAAAAAAGGTGTATTTGACAGGGCAGATAAACATTTAAACATTATTTTCAATATATGCATTATTATAATTATTGTATACATAATTACAACAAATTGAAATACTGTTCTGAATAAGAATTTAGGGGGATAGCCGATGAAATATATTAATGAAAATCCAACAAAAACAGAAAAAATACTTTTTGAAAAATATGGTCTTTATTTAATTTATAAAGATGAAGATTCATATAGATATGCTCCGATTCACATAGAAAACCAATATGTATATCCGTCTTCTGTAGAAGTAGAAAATGACATGGTTGAATGGGAACATGATATATTGTTTGACATCTTTACCGAAACAGTTACGATTCATGGTAACTATGATTCCATAGGCATTACTTTAATTCATGAAAGAATGAAAGAGCTAAATTTTAACTAATTTGGATTTTTTTAATTCAACTAACGATTTAAGGAGAAACAGAATATATGGTCAGAAATGTAGATATATTCATCATAAACGGAGATAGCTTTATTAATTATTGCTCAGGTAATGACTTTAATTATACAATTTATATTGGACAAAAGTGTAAAGTTTTGAGAAATGGAAAGTATTTTATAGGTACGCTGCACGAAGTAGACTCAAATAAAAATACATTCTCGATAAAGCAAAATAATGGAGAAATAATAGAAATAAATTGTGCTGATGTAGAAGAGATTTTCAGCGAAGAGGAAATTGGAACGATAAATTAGAATTTAAGGGAGAAATTATATGAGTAAATTTGAAAAGCAAAAACAACCATGCTGTATATGTAAGGGACATAAATCCAATGAACCATTTGAAATTAGAGATGATTTTGGTGTCTTATATAAAACATCGCATATCTCTAACTGCCCTTATTGTGGCAGATTTTTAACAGAAAATTATAGCTAAACTGATTAGAATTTGAGGTGTTAAATATGACCAGAGAAGAAAAAGAATATATTTTCCATAATATGAGAAATGCTGTTGTACAACCTAGCGAACCCATGAACCTTGAAGAAATGAGAGCCTATATAAACGGATACGAGGATGCAAGAAATGCATTGTTCGACATTGTTGATACGTGCTATCGTAGCATGAAAACTGATTAACTAAACTGAAATTTAACGAGAGGGACAACATGGAAGCTTTTAAAAATATTTTATTCAATGTCTTAATTGTTGTTGGACTTATCGCAATTATCCTTACCGCTATCTGGTGGTTGTTGGAATTGCTCAATAAGATATTTAATTTTTCAAAATATATAATCATGTATCACCAGTATAAAAAGAAAGAGGATTTATACGATCTGCGCAATAAGGTTATCGTAGCAAAGGACGGAGAAATATCCTATTCCTGCGTGGGAAATATTGACGAGCAAATCGAAATACTCAACAAAGGCATAAAGTATTGCGATAGAATAAAGCACATGAATAAAAGATTGACTGAAAATTTGTAATGTGAGGTTTTATGGAATATACAATAGATGAATACGAAAATGCAGAATTAGATGAAAAAGCTGATGATATTCAGTGTAATGATTCCGATTCAAGTGTTTTAACAGTATATTTGAAAGAAATAAGTAAATATCCTGTTCTTTCCAGAGAACAGGAAACTGCTTTATTTAAACGTCTCTCAGAAGGCGATGAGGACGCTCGCGAAGCCCTTATCAACAGTAATTTAAAACTTGTAGTCAGCATTATAAAAAATTACATTCACATTCCGTCCGATATGGATATGATGGATATTATTCAGGAAGGAAATATGGGGCTCATAAAAGCTATCGGAGAATTCGACTACACGCTCGGGAATAAATTTTCCACTTACGCTACATGGTGGATTAGACAAAGCACAATGCGTGGCATACACGATAAAGGAAACGCCATCAGAATTCCTGTTCATTATCAGGAAAGGCAGTATCAGATTTACAAAGCGAAATTGGATTTGACCAAAAAATGCACAGAGAACCGACTCTTGAAGAAATCTCTGCCGAAACTTCAATGCCTTTGCAACTGGTAAAGGATTCAGAAGCAAACAATAAGCTCCGCATTGTAGGATCACTCGATATCCCTTTGGATCCCGAAAAAGATGATGGAGGAACGATTGGTGATTTTATTTCTGATAAATCCCAAAATGTAGAACAAGAATATGAACAAAAAGAATTAAAAGAGCTGCTGCTTAAATGCATGGATTTCCTGAGCGAAAAAGAGCGGGAAGTGCTTAAAATGCGTTTTGGATTTTACGGATATCCGATGACTTTAGAAGCAGTAGGAAATCATTTTGGTGTAACAAGAGAGCGAATACGACAGATTGAAGAAAAATCTCTTAAAAAATTACGCAATTATAAAACACGGATGTTACTTGAAGAATATCATCCTGGATAGCAAGAGTCGTCACAATGACGGCTCTTTTTGTCATCATTTTTATATATATCTTTTCTTTCATAATAACAGTATCAAAGTGAAAAATGGAGGAAAAGATATGAAAATCAATTATATTTCATCATTTACATCTGAAGAAATTGAAACTCCTAATGATGAAAATGGATTTTACAGGGTGCTTGCAAAGAAGATGGCTTCCGAACAGCCGCCGTGTACAGTTAAAATACAGACACCTTACGGAAACGCATCCTATGGTATTTCAAATCGTTCCGGAACCATTCTGATTCAGGAAAGCAGCAATAACATCGTTTTCCAGGATTCTATGCAGTGCAGCAAATATCCTACGGTTTATCTTACCTGTGTAAACGGCGAAAAAAATAATTATAAATTCTATAAGTTGGAAAAACAGGGAGACAGAGTGATTGCTTCCTACGGACGTATCGGTGCCGCAAAAGGGGAACTGTTTGGTGAAAGAAGCTGTGAATACCCTCTCCGGATGTTCTGGATTAAGTACGAAGAGAAGCTTGCGAAAGGATATGAGGATAAAACCAGCATCTATATCGACGAGCCCGCGCAGCCGGAAAAAACACCGGCAGTGAAAGAAAAGCCATCGAATCTGGTTTCTGTTTCTTTATACCAAAAGCTATTACGACATGCAAAACGAATTATTGAGAAAACATGTACCAGTGTGATAATCACGGAAGGTATGATTACCGAAAGCAAGCGCCTGTTGGAAATTCTGTACAACACAAAAGGGCTCGAAGAGTTCAATAGCATTTTGAAAGAATTGCTCGCAGTCTGCCCCAGAAAAGTTTGGAAGGTGGACAGCTTACTTGCCGCAAGTCCTACAGATATTCCAAAGATCGTTCAACGTGAGGAAGATTTGGTTATGGCTATGCAGGTAGTAACAGGAAAAAATGTACTTAGTGATGTTTCCGATAATTTTCAAAAGGAAAATATTATTGTCTCTGAAGCCTCTCGGGAAAAGAGGGAAAAAGTGCTCGAGCTCCTCAGCCCGGATCTTCGCTCGAAAGTTCTTAATGTTTACCGTGTGATTCCAAAAGATCAGGAAAAGAAGTTTAAGAAATATGTGAAAGACCGTAATATTTCTGAGATCAAATCTTTGTGGCATGGTTCCAGAAACGAAAACTGGTTGAGTATTGTAGAAAATGGATTGCTCCTTCACCCCAATGCAGTAATTACCGGAAAGATGTTCGGTAACGGTATTTATTTCGCTTCAAATGCGAAGAAGAGCTGGGGGTACACTAGCGGTGGCTTTTGGACAAGAGAAGCCGGAAGTTATACCAGGTTCATGGGTCTGTACGCAACCGCCTACGGTAATCCATTAAATGTCGAATGTGCGCACAGTTATTCCGAAGGCACGATTGGCAATAAAAATTGTGTTCATGCACATGCCGGAAGGCAGTTATGCAATGATGAGATTATTTTTTACAACGAGTCCGCAATGCTTCTTACCTACCTGGTAGAGTTCGCAGCATAAGGAGGATTTATGAAAGATATAATTATTGATTCTTATCTTTTTCGCGAATCTGACGGGCGTTCCTTTATCCATTACCAGATCTGGTGGAAAAACAATGTAAAAACATTTTTGACTGACGGCATCAATTTCTGGGAAGATAACAAACCATTCCTCGGAGAACTTCCAAAAGTTAATTACGATAAATGTGACGTAACAAGCATTTATAAAAGACTTCAAAAACACCATCCGGATGCAGAAATCACAAAGTATCTGGATGGCATTAAAACAAATTAAAAAAGGAGAAAACAAATGAGATACAATAAAAAATTTGACGTAGATAATGTTGCGGAATTAATCAACATTATCGAGAGTGAAGCTAATGAAGGATATCAGGTATTTGTTGGATTCAATAACGGTGATTCTTTATATGCCGTAACCGACATTGATGACGGCGAATTCGACGCCCTGTATGTAGAATCCGAAGAGACTTACGGAGGCGGCTCCGAAACTTCTAGTGATGATTTCCTGGAATTACTTAAGGAAATCGACAGCGACATGCCTATTCGCTGTTATCCGGCAAGACACATTGATGAAGAGTTGGAAGAACAGATGACTATGGAGACCGTTGTGAAGTCTGTGGCCGTTGACGACATTGACGGCGACCTGATCCTGCTTGCGGAGGTAGCATAAATGACAGTAAAGCAATTCATAAAAGAAAAAGGCTGGTGCGCGGAATGTGATGTTCCCAGTACCTGCCGCTGGATGTCGGTTCAGATTGCATTTCAGAACCCGAAAACGGTAAACTACGATGAAACCGAATTCGACATCAAAGCGTATGATGAAGATGAACTCTCTGAACTATTCAAAACCTTATGCAAAGAAACATTCGGAGAAGAGTGGAAGAAAGCGTATTCTTCTGTAACTGCAGTTGTCATTGTGCAATTTGCAGATACCTACGAAGAATTAGCTTAAGAAACAGGCAGCGAAAGCTGCCTTTTCTTATGTCTTTTCTTTCATATTAATATCACAAATCAAAGAAAAGTGGAGGAAAATGATATGAAAAATAAAGAAAGAGCGTGGGTGAATTTAGGAGACGTCAATTTCTTAGAATACGGCGGATGCCTGACCCGAAAAGGCATCAGAGAAGACGCCTATGAAGTCATCTCATTAACGACGGGCATCTGTGATTATGAGGGAAAATACAAAAATCCATGTATCGTCGCAAGATGTTATATTGCTGATATCAACGATTGGATTTCTGCGGAGATTAATTCTTGCGCCGGATATGACAAAGATTTTAGGCCGGAAACAGAAGATCAAAAAATGAGCTACTGTGTAGATATAATAAATTATTACGGTATTCATGAATTTGATCCCGTATTCCCGAAAGAAACAGGATGTGGCCCTTATGCGCTTGGAACCATAAAACAGTGGGTTGTTGGCAAAACGATTGTCAAAAGATTTCTTAAGGAAAACGATGTTCCTTATGAATTCAGACATTAGGAGGAAAATAAATGACATTTACAGGAGCAGAACCTTTAGAAATTAACATTCCCGTTATTATTGCAGCAAGCGGAGAAAAGGTTACTTTAGACAAAACTATCTGGAGTGATAAAGAGATCGAGCCGGTGTTTTATGCAGGTGAAAAAGGTCCTTATCTTATTGTGGATTTATGCGATACGAATGGAAGAGCGCTTGTAGATCTCAAAGACGGCGAGCCTTATTATTTCATCGAATGGTGGCGATGCCTTTCAAAAGAACTTGTTCGCAAAGCCAGAAGCGAGCATTGCGTAACTGAATATTGTTTTACGGAAACCGGAGATGAATATTGGTATCAGACTGATGGCTTCCGTCGGCATTATACAAAGATTGAAGGCTGATTCCTTAGGGATCAGCTTTTTATATTTTCCTGCAATGATTTTCTCACATTCTATCATATTAAAGGTAGAAAGGAGATTGCATGCGTATGGAAAATAAACCAGAGAAAATGTTGTATACCGTAAAAGAAGCGGGAGCGGCGTTAGGGGTCAACTCCGGAATGATCCGGAAGCTTATTAAAAAGGGATTGCTGCCAGGATTAAAGTTGGGGTGTTTAAAAGTTCGGAAAATATCGTTGGAAAAATTTATTCAGGATTACGACGGAATGAATTTAGATGATCTTGATAATATCGTTCCCCTCATATTAACTGACGAAAGAGAAGCCAAATAGCTTCTCTTTTTTGTTATTTAAGATCATGGACAAATAAATCGAAATCAATTATAATACCGCCATGCGGTGTTAAACCAAATAACACTCCGCGTCAACATGCCGTCAACAAATTTAATAATTCTTTTTAATATTGATTGGTTTTCAAAAGATGCATTAAACCTTGTGCCATATCGTTATTGTTTAAAAAATACGGTTTTTCAGACCTTTTTAAAACAATATAAACCAATTTAACCAACTTCGTGAGTATGGGTAACAACCCTATGGTAGGTGCTACCGTAGCTGTTGCAGTATCCATCGAGGAAGCTGCTAAGGCCGGCAAGTTCTAATGCATAAAACCTTATAAAATAAGACTTTTAGGGACTTTTGAAAAATTTTTCAAAAGTCCCTTTTCTTATGTCTCATTATGGCTTGAATCTTTCATATTAAGAGAAAAAGAGATCCGCGTCAACATGGCGTCAACATTTTAAATAAATGTTGACGCGGACTACACAAAGATGTTGACGGCGTCTACATTTTTCAAAAATCAAAGATTAAGGGAGATCAAGAACATGGGAGACGTAAGAATCAGGGTAAGGCAACGGAAAAATGGCCAAAATGTGTACGAATATTCATTTGAAGGCCTTCCTATTGATGGGAAACGAAACATCATTTCAAAATCTGGATTTAAAACGAAAAAAGAAGCAAAAGCGGCAGGACAAGAGGAAAAGGAAAAATACGAAAAACTAGGGCAAATAACAAAAATAAAAGAAATGTCTTATTCTGATTTTCTTGACGAATGGTTAAAAAAGGATTGTGTTCATTGCAAAAGGACAACCATACAAGGTTACATCAAAAGAATCAATCTCTATATAAAGCCGCAAATAGGTTACAAAAAATTAACAGCAATTAACAGAGATGATATTCAAGAACTTATGACCAATATGTATAATGATGGCTTTTCAATAAACACAATAGTATGCGTCAGAGGGATTTTATCCAAAAGTTTCGATTATGCCATAATAGAACGGATCATTCCCTTTTCGCCCGTCATGAGGATCACAATACCAACAAATGACAATCCGAAAAATCAAACAAGAGAAAATCCTCATGCATACATTCCAGAAGATATTATGATAAAAATATTTAAGCGTTTTCCGGAAGGAACCACGGCTTATATTCCTCTTATGATCGCTTATCATACGGGGCTCAGACTTGGAGAAGTATATGCGCTGACATGGAATGATATTGACTTAAAAAACAAAACGTTGTCGGTAAACAGACAGGTGCAATGGCAGGCCGGCACAAAAACAAAAGAAGAAATAAACAAAACAAAATCACAAAAATCGGATGGATTCTGGTATTTCTCCACGCCAAAGTATGACTCCTACAGAACCATTGATATAGATGACGAATTGACGGAAATCTTGCTTAACGAAAGAAATAAGCAACGGTCTTTTAAGAAAATATACGGCGACAACTATTATAAGTATTATTGCGAACAGGCGCTTACATACAATGGACATAAGCCGAAAAACTACATTCTTGCAGTAAATAAGATAGGAGAAAAAGATTTCAAAAGCGAAGTAAATTTTGTCTGCAGGCAGGAAAACGGATATTATGTCACCGCAAGAACAACGCAGAACATTACGAGAGTCGTCAAAAATGGTATTAAATTTGAAGATTTCGATTTTCATAGTTTGCGGCATACTCATGGAATGTTACTGTACGAAAACGGCGCAGACTGGATATATATTCAACGTAGATTAGGACATAAGGATCTTGATACTACTATAAATATCTATACCAGCCATTATACGCCCAAAATCCACTACAACGGCGCTGTAAAATTAAATGACATTTACAGCATAAAGGCGAAATGTATATAATTTTGTGGTCGTGCAACTTTCATTATATTTTTCTTTCATAATAATTATGTAACCAATAAGAAACCCGGAGAAAAAATAAGGAGGATTCAAAATGAAAGAAGTAAAGATTGTTCGTGTCGCAAAGGGACAGGAAGCAGAGGGAGCCAAGCAGATTGCTGACTTCTATAACGAGATGGAGAAGCAGAATGCTCGTACCTCTCGTGCAATCATCACCAGTGTAGGCGATGATATCGTATATACTGTTTTTGCGGATGCAAACGAAGACGAGGATGACGACTTTACCGACGACCTCGACGACATTGTCGAAGAGAACGGCGAAGAGGAAGAAGATGATGATGATGAGGATTTCCTTAGCTAATTGTCGCAGGAAGAGGGGCTGAAAAGCCTCTTTTTCTATGCAGAAAAATAGTTTCACAGAAAAATCCGTCATAATAATAGTATAACAAATAACAAGGAGGTATCTGTATTGAAACAGTATATTTTAGACACAAATATTCTAATCGAAAGTCCTGATGCAATCTTTGGATTCGACGACAATCTGGTGTGTATTACCATGAAAACACTAGAGGAATTAGATGGTCTAAAAAAGTCTTCCGGAGACACCGGATTCAATGCCAGAAAAGCAATCCGCAACATTAATTCTTTAAAAGATTGCAGTGGAAATTATGAAGCGGGTCTTATGATGAAAAAAGGCGGCATTTTCCGTATTCTTAAAAAACCGGTCAATATTGATTCATCTACCGCAATGCGCACTATTCAGGGATTTGATGTAAACAAACCAGATAACGAAATTCTGTTTACCATTATAGTAAGTTTATCGTCAGAATACGAAAACATTCTGATCACCAACGATGTTTCCATGCAGGTCAAAGCAGAACTTTTGGGGATTAAAACCCAAAGCTACCACAACCTCAGGGTAAATGAAACAGGTTATCGCGGAACTAAATACTTCGATATAACTAACTGGCAGACAATTGAGGAACTGTATAAAAACGGCAATTATATTGGTGTGGAAACTATTCCGGAATTGAAAGACGAAGGTTTTGTGGAAAATGAGTATGTGTGTCTTAAGTGCGGAAACATGAAAGCTTACACTGTATATAGAGATAAAAAGCTATTCGTCATCAATCCTAAGACGCTAAAACCTTGCAACATCAATGCGAAAAACGACTCGCAGAAATTTGCATTACATGCACTGATGGCTCCGTCCGAAAAAATTCCATTAGTTATCCTGAAAGGACCGGCCGGATCAGCAAAAACTTTCCTCTCTTTAGCAGCTGGAGTAGATCAAACATACGACGGAAAATATGGAAAGATTATCATTACTAGAGCAAATGTTCTGGCAGATAAAGATATTGGATACCTCAAAGGATCATTGGAAGATAAGATGAATCCACTGCTGGCTCCTTTTTACGATAATCTTGAATCTATTTTAAGATGCTTAAATGGAGGCGAAAAGGAGGCTAACGATCAGATTCAAATGCAGATTGAGGATATGAAAGAATCTGGCATTTTAGAAATTGCATCACTGGCTTATATGCGCGGCAGAAGCTTAAATGAAGCATTTATTATCGTTGATGAAGTCCAGAATATGTCTCCTTTGCAAGTTTTGACATTAGTAACTAGAGCCGGCATGGGAGCCAAAGTTGTTTTATGCGGTGACCTCGATCAGATTGACGCGCCGAATCTCGACAGAGAAAACAATGCTCTGGCATACGTTTCCGAAAAAATGAAAAATAGCCCGCTGTGCGCCCAGATTACTTTCAATCAGGACGAATGCGTAAGAAGCCCTTTGGCTTGGGAAGCGGCGGCAAAATTAACAATTCGATAGTCTACGATCATCTATGAGAGGGGAGCAATCCCCGCTTTTCTGTGTTTCAAAATGCTTTCTTTCATAATAATTATAGAAGGAAATAAATGAAAGGAGATTATTATGCCTTTGTTTAAAAACAAAAAAGAAACACAGAAGCAGCAGTCAACCGAAATTAAAAAAGCCAAAGGACATCGTGCAAAAACAGCGCAGCAGAGCATTCCTTACGAGGAAATGTATCCTAATGGCATGATTAAAGTCGGACCGGGACTATACTCCAAATCTTATTATTTCGGAGATATGAATTTTGCAACCGAAAAAGAGGATAAACAGGAGGAGATTCTTAAGAGTTATTCCAAGCTCTTGAGCAAATACGCTCCGAACGTGACGGCCCAGTTTACTGTTTTTAACCGCAAAGCTTCCGCTGACAAGATTAAGGATAAATTTTTCTTAAAACCCAGAAACGGCAGCAGCTTCGGAAAAGCCGAAGAAGAGATCGAAAGAGAAAAGCGGCAGCAGGAATATCGTGACGAATACAATGCGATTCTGGATAACAGAATCAAAGAAGGCAGAAACGATATTCAGAAAGAGCGCTACATTACACTTACTTTGAAAACCACGGATGTAATCATGGCAAATCGTACTTTCGCGACACTGGATGAAGAAACCAATAATGCCGTGAGAGAAATTAATAAGACCGGTGTGCGACCGTTGACTATCGAAGAGCGCATCTGCATCCTTCACGACATTTATAAGGTAGGAGAAGAAGATTTCTTCCCTGATCTTTTGAATGATTATAAAGATGAAAACGGCGAGTTCTCTCTGGGAAAGCTTTCTAAAAAAGGCTTAACGACAAAGGATCTTATCGCTCCAAGCAACTACATAAATGGAATGGCTCAGATCCAGCTAGGTGAGTATAATTACGCGAAAACATTTCTGATTAGTAATTTTCCAACAGCCATGGATACTTCGTTCCTGTCGGAGATTACAAACATTCCATGCGCTATGCTTACCTCTGTAATTTTTAAATCCTGTCCTCATAAGAAGGCCATCAGAGATGTAAAAGCTCAAAACAGCGCCATTAAATCAGAAGTGGTTAAAGCCAACCAAAAAGCTATTAAAAATAACTACGATCCTTCATTGATTTCCGAAGACCTTTTGACAGCGAGAGAAGAGGCGGCGGAACTGGTTAGAGAGGTAACTGTTCATAATCAGAAGCTATTCTTTACTACGGTAACAGTTACTTTGCTGGCGACCTCATTGGACGAGCTTAAGGAATATTCCGAAATTTTAAAGATGAGAATCTCGGATTTCTCTTGTCAGGTAAATACTTTGTACGGACAGCAGACTGTCGGATTCAAGACAAGCTTACCACTCGGCATGAATTATACGGAAATCGACCGTATGCTTACGGCAGATTCTATTGATGCACTGTTCCCGTTCTCTGTACAGGAGTTAATGGATCAGAATGGGCATTTCTACGGATTGAATCCTATTACGAAGAATATGATCGTCTACAACAGACGAGATAGTTATCTGCCGAACGGATTAATTGTAGGCCAGTCCGGTAGAGGTAAATCTTTCTTTGCAAAAGGAGAAATTATCCCAAATCTGCTCGATACGGATGATGATTTTATCATCATGGATCCTGATGGCGAGTATGTAGCGATGGCCAATGAATTTGGCGGCACTGTAATTAATGTATCTCAGAGAAGCGAGACTCATATTAATCCCCTGGATATGGATATCAACTATGCCGCAAGCAAAAACGATGATCCGGTGGCAATGAAAGCGGATTATCTGGTGTCTTTGTGCGAGTCGGCCACAAAACAGGTAGGTGGTCTTACTCCTTATGAGATTAACACCATTCAGAAGGTTACCAAGATCATCTACAAGGATTATCTTACCAATCTTGAAGAAATGAGAAAGAATAATCCAAATATTACCATCGATACGGATTCTTCTCCCACACTGGCGTCTTTCTACAGCGCTCTGCTTGACATGGATGGTCCGGAAGCTCACCAGCTTGCTATGGCAATGGAGCGTTTCTGCGTCGGCAACGATGATGTGTTCGCACACAGAACCAACATCAACCCTAAGTCCAGATTAATCGTTTATAACCTCAAACCGATGCCGAAGAATATGAAAGAATTCGGCATGATGGTTTGTCTGAGCGACATCTGGAACAGAATCGTCCGGAATAAAGACGAGCATAAAAACAAAGCTACATGGGTTTATCTCGACGAGTTTTATCTGATGGTTCAGACGGAGTCCTCTGCTATTATGCTTCAGGAGTATTTCAAGCGTTGCCGTAAGTATCATGGAATCATGACCGGTATCACCCAGGATATCGAAGACCTGCTTATTACTCCCGAAGGAAGAGGTATCTTTAATAACAGTGGTTTCGTGGCAATGTTGAGTCAGTCAAATATCGGACGTAGTGAAATTCAGGAACAGTTTGACGTAAGTGATGCCTTGATCGATTACATTAAGGATAAGCCTTTAGGCACAGGCCTGTTATACACCGGACAAACAGTAGTTCCTTTTAACTACAATCTCCCCAAAGACACAAAGCTCTATAAGCTGATGTCCACCAAACCAAGTGAAGAATAACCAAAAAAGAGATCGAGAAATCGGTCTCTTTTTTAAGAAAGAATTTCTGTGCAGAAAAATGCGGCAGAATAATAAAAATCTTTCATATTAATGTTAGAACATCAAGGAGGTATTTTTCATGAAAACAATCCCTGAAATTATGGAAGCTATAAATGGACTGGATGAAAATGGAGAAGCAAAGGCGATCATTGGAATTCAGTATGTTTTGTTAAATAAAGCCGGCGAACCGGTAAAGATTATGGATAAGGAAGATATCTACAAACCGGAGATCAACATTATTCCGCGCGACAGTATTATGCAGGTGGATATCCGATTTGATTCTGAACAGGACATCAGCCTGGCAAAAATTTGGAAAATTCTGGAACAGTATACAAAAGCTTCCGGAGATTTTTATGCAAAAGATAATGTGGATGAACCGGTTCCTTCGCTGATCCTGAGCATAATCCCTTTAACGGAAGAAACGGATAGTTATGTGGTGGCGGGAGATCCACTTATGCATGCATTGACAGCAACTATTCCCAAGGGTGGTGCTAACTGTATTCGATTGATTTTTAATGCAGATTTTGTGCATTTCTTCTTCTCAGAAGATGCAATTGATATGAATGATATTGCAACCGAAGTTTCCGACGAATTATATCGAAGAGAATACGCAAATCGACAGATGGATGTCCGAAGAGAACAGCGTATCGCGGAAATTCAGAAAAAGAGAAATTAAGTATAATAAATATAACGGCCATTGCGGATATTTATGTAATATCCGCTTTTGGCGTTGAAGGAGTTTTGCACAATGGGATTTTTTAGCGGAAACAGAAAAAATCAGCCGTCAATGCCAACCGAAAAGACGTTGCAAAGAATCGGTATAGCAGGAACGGCACATCATACCGGAACAACGCATTTGGCAATTAATATCGCGATCACCTTACGCAGTCTTAATTATAAGGTTGCTGTGATTGAAGACAATCCATCAAAACATTTTGAATTAATTGCTTCTGAGTTAGATTACGACAACAGTAAAAATATTGGTTATTTCAACTATAAAGGTGTTGATTATTACCATTATTGCAGACCGATTCCATTTTTTGTCTTAATGCAACGGAATTATGACTTCCTCATTATTGATCACGGCACGTATGCTAATTGCGATCGGAACACTTTTTACGCCAATAACATCAACGTTATCACAACCGGATCGCGTTTGTGGGAATTAGCGAATTATGAGGACTTTATGGAAGGTATTCAGGTAGAAGAAAGAGGCATCGAGATTGAAAACAGAATGAGCCGACAGTACAACTATGCTTTTATGTTTGCTCATGATGATTATTTCTTCCAAAAACAAATCCTGGAGCACATGGGCGACGATATTAAGAGCATATTTCCTGCATATAAAGAAAACTTATTTGATGACCCGGATTACGATACTGTTAAACAACTTATTCCCTGGGTGCAGATTCCCGAAGAATCCAGCAACAAAAACAAATCTCACGGTTTATTTGGATTAAAATTCAATAAAGAATCCGAGAATAAAGAAGATAAACCTAAGGACCCCGAATACGAAGAAGAACTCATTAAGCAGGATGCTGCCATTTCACCGGAAATTCCGGAAATAGAGGATGATTACACCATTGAGCAGCCTGTCGTCGAGCAGCCAGAAGATGATTCTTCGGAAGATGAGCTTGTTTATCCTTTGGCAGATTCATTACCTAATAATGCGGAAGATCTTCCTAAAATTAAAGAAGCAGCTGCTGAAGCGACAGAATCTGAACACTCCCTGGTTGTCGAAGCTATGCCGGTGCCGGTTATAACACAAGAAGAAAAGAAGCTGGAAAATGATGCGGAAACAACTGTTGTCAAAGAGAAGATTGCTGCAGAAATTGAATCTGTTCCGGATATAATTCCATATTATGCCGAGGAAACAAAGGAAATTGCTGAACAATTATTTATTGCCGCAAAAGAGATTCAAAAATACACAATGAAACATGTGGATGAATTGACAGAAGATCCGCAAATGGCGCTGTTCCTAAACGCGTTTGCGACAAAGGAAATGATAGGAGCCTTCGGTTGCCTGCTCCGCAGCAAAACAGAACACAGTCGCAAAAATGGTAAAGATGGAGAAGCTGTTATCAGAATCGAAGACGGCGAAATTAAATATGAGATAAAAGAATCTTCTTTGAAGGAATTTTTAGGAGAAGATGCAGAATATTTGATAGCGCCAAGCACCGACAGTTTTGTTAAATTGTAATTCATTCAAAAAAGAAAATTTCGAAGGAGGTAATGCAGGACATCTTCCTCTCACCTAAGCTGAGACCATGAGTGGAACACCCTGCTTTAAAAATGAAAATAACCGACAAAGATAGTTTAATAGAGGCTCAATATTCTGTATTATTAAAAGTAGAAGAGCTTAATTATTTATCTAATAATGAACACTCCTGCATTGAAAGAAATAAAATAAAAGAATTAGCATTCGCAGCATTAATTTCCATGAACGCAGAAGGCATATTTCAGAAAGAAGAAAACATATTTTTCAGAAATATCTTAATGCCTAAGGTTATCTTTTTTGAAAAATATCCTTTTCTTAGAAACAAAGTCTTGGATTTGCCTATATACAAAGAAAAAACTGATCAGACCCTAAATGAAGAGCAATGCACAAATAACGAAACTTCTGATGTCATTGTTATTGAAGATGAAGCAAAAGCAGTTTTCAAAGACATGGCTCGGAATACGGACGAAGTTTTCAATGAAGATAAAGAACCAGAAAAAGGTATACAGGAAACGTCAGAAAAAATTAAACAGGCAGAGGGGTCTGAACAAGTAAATATACCCGATGAAACCGATACAGTACCGCAAATCCGATTAATATATGATAAATACCGGCTCGAAGATTCTATTATGGAACATCACGAGACGGAATACGCTAAATTTTTGGACACTATGTGGTTTAATATTTTCCACATCACTTGCAATGTAAAAGACGGATTTATGCCGGAAAACTTTACAATTATTGTATTTCCTACCGAAATTGCAAAAGACAGACGTCCCTTGTCGCAAGCGGTAGCTTTGCTCCATGATAACTCAAAAAAAATAATTTTCTCAAATGAAAAAACAGGAACTTCTGTGGAGATAAATTACGAAGACTATATGTTCGCTATTACTTCAAGGTTTGTGGACGGAAAACTGAACACTAAAATTTCGTTAGCCAACAGAGAATATGAAATCACAGACATGGAAGAAGAAAATTTTTCTGGTAACATTATTCCGGAACACTTCGGAAAAAACTTGTATTTTGAAGACGATAAAGTTGAAATTTATCCTCTGAATACAGCAAATAACGAACAATCCGGTTGTGTTTCTTTTATGTATAAATTTACCGAAAGCGGCAAAACCACATATGGCACTTCAGAAGAAGATGATTCTGTTGTAATAGCAATCAAGAAAGGAGGGGCTAAACGAATCAGCTGCTATTGGGCAGGACAGGATTCTGAAAGAAGATTGAATTTTGTGGTAGATTAATTTCTGTGCAGAAATTTTCATAATATCATTCTATGTGATATATTGTATTTAGTGTTTTGGAGGTCATAAAAATGACAGAGAATGAAGAATTAGTAATAATTTCCGATAGTCTGTTAAAATTTCTAATTCATGAAAATAATCTATCATCGAAAGACGCTTTTGAAATTTACAACAGTTGGACAGCTTCCACTCAGACTCAAATAATATTTGCTAACAATGTAAAGTGGGCTCTGCGATTCATCAGAAACAAGAAAAATTCGCCTGTTCTAAAAAATAAGGTATTCGCCGAACTTTTAGAACATAAATGACCTAGCAAAGGAGAAGAAAATGGGTATTAATTCAAATGTTAAAAAAAAGTGATGAACTGAAGACACAGGAGATCAATGAGTTAGCGGTATATCTTAATTCTTTGGATCCGGCTGACAAAGAAAAAAGAGATTTTGCTTTTGAAAAGCTTTGGCTTGCTGTCAAGAAATTTGTTATTTCTATTTTAAAAAGCAGATATCCTACCTATTACACAAAACATTTTGAAGAAATGCTCGATTGTGCGGCATTGGATATTTTCCTAGAACTTCCTAAGTATGATATCAATAAAGGCGCATTCACAACTTACATCAGCAGAATTGTTGCTCATGCTGGACAAAAGTTTGTAAACGAATATTCCAATACTTCAGCGTATTATGGCGCTGCGATTGCTAAAATTAAAAAAGCTATGAATGCCATGGAAAAAGAGAGTGTCAAATTCGACGTTCACACACTGTCTGAAAGAACTGGTCTGCCTATCACGACCATTAACACCTGTCTTGAACAGATTCATTTCAGTGAAACAGTTCACCTGGATACGATTCCGGCAGACTTTTTATCCGATATCAACGGAATCGACAACTCACCAGAAGCAAAAGCTTTGGCAAAAGAAGAAGCCATTTCCATCAGAAAAGCGATTGAAAACGCACTTCCGGAAGATGCAAAGAGAATCGTATTATTGAGTTATGGTTTTGAAACTGGTGAACCTGTCCCAGATGCGAGAATTGCTGAAATATTAAACATCAATAAGGCAACAGTCCGCCGCAAGCTTAATACCGCTATCAGAACGCTCGGCGCAAGCCTTAAAAGAGAACAGCTTTTCCAGAACAGAATTATCCGTCAGGAAATTGACAGCCAGGAAATTAATTTTATTCCGAAAACAGCGCCGGATGAAATCGAGGATGCAAAACTGTTCATGCAGATGAATACATCTATTTTCTAATACCGAAAAAATATATTGAGCGCCTGCAACTAAAAGTAGGCGTTCTTTTTGTATTTATTTTCTTTCATATTAATTTCAGATTAAGAGAAAGGGAGTGATATTGTGAGACGGTTTAACGACCGGAAAATATATGAAGATGCCGACTGTGTGGAAATCGCAGAATCAATCGGCATAAAAATGCAGAAAAGAGGTAGTTCTATGTTTATAGAATGTCCTGAACACGAGAAAAACGCAGGAAAAAGAGATACGGACTTAGACCGTTGTATCGTCAGCCAGAAAGGATATCATTGTTTTTCTTGTGGTGCAAACGGCGGAGTAATTTCCATGGTCCGGAACTTCTTGGGAACGTCGCCTTACGAAACAAGGAAGACGATAGCTACGTTGCTTGGGGGTGTTAATAATTACCTCGAGGACGGAGAATACGATCCCAGTAAGGAACAGCCTTATAAAAAGGAGCAGCTGGAAGCCTTGGGACTTTGCCAGACAGTCGTAGCTTATCTGCCGGCGGCATTGTGTGAATCTGAGGAGGAGGTGAAGAGCAAGAATCTCTCTTTGGGAAAGGATAATGTTTTTCTTTCTTTTGACGAAGAAGGTAATCCTCATTTTGATACCGAGAAAACAAACTGTATTACGCAGGATGAAGCGTTCATCGGTTATCAAAAAGAGGTTATTACTCTGAATTCCTTATTCCAGGAAGAACCGGATGTATTTTATGACTTGATCACGAGAAAGTCAGTGGAAATGTACTGGAAGTGGAAGAAACTGGTTGATTGCAGCAATGTGATTGAAAAAATCATTCCGTCGCAGGAACTTGCTTATCATGCCGTAACAAAATTCAAGCGAAATATGGGTATCTGTGAGAGAATCTATCAATCGCTTACAGTTAAAAAGCCCGCATAAGAACTATATAAGGAGCAAAATAAATGTACAGAGATATTACGACGTATGATCGAAGAGATGCAGAAAGAAAGCCCAGTATCTTAGAAAACAATGTGAACGGAATAAGATTCAGGGTCCACAAACATATTTATTGTGGAGACCAGTGGCTTTTGACATGTAGAGAGCTCGGTGTTGAACAGAAACAACTTCATACGGAGAACATGGAAGAGGCAAAAAAGCTTGGAATTAGAACAATGAAAGAATTGCTTAAGGATAAAATTGAAAAATTCCAAAAAGCAATAGAACAGTTGGAAAATGAATCTAATTCATAATCGGAGGAAAAAGACAATGGCACACATGACAAACAAGAAAAGAAAAGAAAGAGATAAGAATGCACTGAACAGAGGATTCAATGGTTTTAATACCGGAACCCGCAACATGGGTTATGAATCCAATAATGCACGGAAGGCAGCGGCATATTTAAAATGTGCTTACTGCGATTAATATGTTTGACTGATCCATTCTTGAGGACGTAGATTTAGATTTTTTAATGATGATAAATCAAGAGCTGATGATATTTAAAAATGTTTGACTATATAGAAGCAGCACAAAGAACAAATAGAAAGCAACATTTCATAGGAAAGAACTCAGGTGATTATATGAAAATATATGTGTTGTTAAAACAAGGTTATGAAGACAGTGAAACAGTTTGTGTAAGTGAAGACATCAATAAAATTCGCACAAGCATTTGTAAAGATTTCAATCCAAACGAAGATTATCCAGAACTTGAAATTTGGAAAAATGGAGAAGAAATTTTAAAGACGAGTGGAAGCGATGTGTTAAAAGTCATTGCGAAAGAATTAGCACAGTAAATACGTGTTTCATATGAAAAAAGGAGAAAACAACATGGAAGAATATATTAAAGAAATCGAACGAATTGCAACAAAATGTACAGAAAGTCAGTCTGATGGGTATTCGCAGATTATGAGAATTTGTGATGCCATGAGAGAAGAACAGAGATATTGTTTAGGATATGTCTCTAAAGGGGAAATTAAATCTCCGCAATTTGATTAACAATAAAACTAAGATTTCCAAGCAAATCAAAGAAAATGCGTTCAAAAAAATGAAAAAGAAACGCAAAAATTTATTTGAAATACGCTTTAGAACTTAGGCTTACATAGAGAAACACCGGATGAAACCGGTGTTTTTCTTATTCCGAGGAAGATGTGAAAATGTCGTTTTTGATAGCCTGCAACTTCTCTGCCTGCAGCTTATCGTATTCTTCAGGGGTCATGAAGTCTGCCAAGTATTCTGTACCAAAAGTGAGTACTTCAAGCACTTTTTCCGGCCAATCAAACTGTTTGCCGCAATGAGGACAGGTGACTGTTCTTCGGAATTCTCTGGTAACAACCATACCATCTACCAAAACCATGGACCCTTTATGAATGCATTTCAGATCCTGTTCAGCTTTTGCACCGATACTGATGATATGAGGATAATCCGTTCGGTTTGTGGGTACGTCCTGTTTCAGATAATATTTTCTGTCAACTGCAATCTGATAGGCAGCGATGCCCTTGTAAGAAGACTGGCTGATAATATCCTTGTAGATTGTGGATTCTTTCCGGCCATTTACATCATCGCACAGCGATCCAAGCAAATAAACCTGATTAGAAACTTCTCTCTTTTCATTAAGGATGCGGGTTGCTTCTTTTTCCTCAAGCCCAGTATATCTCGTCTCAACATAAATGGGGGTGATAAGAGATACCTCGCCTGGTCTGGAAGATTTCTCGTGACAGTGGGCGCAGATTGTACCTTTATTTGCATTCAGGGTAGTAATAACGCCTTTTACTGACACAAGATCGTTCTTTTTCCAATTACTCATCTCTGCAACAATATCCGGATCTTCCGAATAAAGAAATGGTTTGGAATAAAAAACATTTGTGCTGATTCCATTCTCTCTGTTAGCACTTGCGACAATTAAAAAGACTTGTCCTTTTTTGTAGCCGCCAGTTGCATCATCCATGATTATAATAGGATCCTCTGCAACGATTCCAAAGAGAGAAACATTGTTTAGTCGTGCCATATATTCCTCTTTCTGTACAGCTTTTTTCCCTGCTCTGTCGCTGCACGGATTAAAAGCAGGGATTCTTTATCATTCACTATTATTATGCTAGAAATCTAACAAAAACACCGAATATTTTGTTACATAGAAATCTTTCATAATAATAAAGAAGATTATTGAAAAGAGGAGGAAAAGTTATGTTATCTGAAGAACAGCGCAAGATCGTTGAAAAAGTCGACGGAAAAGTGCTTGTGGTAGCATGTCCAGGAAGTGGAAAAACCACTACAATGCTTGAACGTATACATTATATGGTATCTGAGAAAAAAGTGAATCCTATGCGAATTCTCATGGTTACATTTACAAAGAATGCCGCCAATGAGATGTCAGAAAGATTCCATAAGAAATATCCGGATGATGGAGAGGTTTGTTTTGCGACCATTCATTCTATTTGTTTTGGTATTTTGAGGACGGAATTTCCTTCCTTAAATGGAAACAGTATTATGAAGGAATGGGAACAGAAAAAGTATTTTAAAACTGCTTTAAAAGACAGTATTGATAAGGCATATTTGGATGAAGCGGCCAGCTCACTTATATCAATGATCTCATATGCTAGAAATGCTGGTCTTGATCCATATAAAGAATATGAAGGTATGATTCCGGTATGCGATACGCAGGTGAAATTTGCGCCGATATACAGAGGTTATGAAAATCTGAAACACTCTGAAAATAAAATCGATTTTGACGACATGCTTATTTTAACACTTCAGTTATTTAAACAAAATCCGGTAGCATTACACCGGTATCAGTCGTTATACGATTACATTATCATCGATGAATTTCAGGACACAAACCGGATCCAGGCAAATATTTTTTATAAACTGGCGGAACTGCACGGAAATCTTTGTGTGGTGGGAGATGACGATCAGTCCATTTATGGATTCCGGTCGGCAGATTCTAGCATCATGTTGAATTTTAAAAAGAAGTTCAAAGATGCAACAAAATTTACTTTATCCACGAATTACCGGAGTGGAAAAAAGATCGTCGAATATGCCGGAAAAGTAATCGACCACAACCAGACTAGATTCAAAAAGGAATTTGAAGCGGGCCGGGAAAATGCAGGAGATTTAAAGTTTGGGATCTATGGTGATGAACTGGATGAAAACCTCGCTATTATCAAATGGATCAAAGAGCTACATGACAACAAGGAGGTCCCGTATTGTAAGATTGCGTTGCTTTACCGGAAAAACGTCGAAGCAACAACGATTCTCCCTTTATTGAAGAAAGCCGGTATTCCGGTAAGTATCAAAGAGAACCCCGGAAACATTCATAACCATTATGTTTTTGAAGCAATCAATGCGTATTACCAGCTGTCGCAGCTGTATGATCCCAAGGAAGATAAAATTCCTAATAATGCAAAAGCGTATCTGACAAAGATTTTGAATTGCCCGTCAAGGTATCTAAAAACGGAGTTTTTTAAAGACTGTGATCTCAGTGAGACTTCAATCAAAAAATGTGTCAATGCTTATTTTGATACGACGGAGTATAATTCGGGCAAATACAGGAGAATTCTTAACAGTCTTGATGAACTGAAAGAAACGTTGGGACGAGTTCGAAAAATGAATCCTAAAATGTTTTTGAAGACTATCGTAGATACAGATTTTGAACTTTGGGTAAAACAGGCTGCAGAATTTCGGGGACTAAGCTATGAGACGGCAAAAGCAGTGCTGCATGATGTTATTTCCGAAGCTAATTCTTTCGATTCCATGGAAGAATGGATGGATTATATCGGAGACTTTCAGGAATTTCTGGATGATTGCGCCAATAATCCTGACGGAGTGCGTTTATCTACATTTCATGGTTCAAAAGGTCTGGAATGGGATCACGTATGGATCAGGAACGTTAGTAAAGGGAATGTCCCTCTTATGCGTTCTATTGAAGAAAATGGAGATGCCGGACTGGAAGAAGAGCGGCGGATGTTCTATGTTGCTTTTACCAGAGCAAAAGAAGAAGTAGAAGTTTCTTGTATTAAAAGTCCCGGCATGTTTGTCGGAGAACTTCTTGATATGAGAAAAGCAAAGTTGATTGACCACGATAAGCAACTTACATTTGCAGAGATTGAAAAATATGCAGGATAAGGAGTCGAAAGGCTCCTTTTCTTTTTAAAACGCTTTTCTATCATATTAATGGCATCAAAGATAATGGGAGGGACTACTATGGTGCAATTTTTCAAAAATCTGTTTAACATAAATGATGAAGGATTTAATTTTAATCCTCGGATACACGATACGGTTGTAGTGTATCGAAATCAGCAATATAGAACATACATTGTTGATAAGAGGACTCGTAAAGTCCTCGCATAAATATGAGAAGAGTCGGGCGTCTGCCAGGCTTTTCTTTTTATATAAATTATCTTTCATAATAATTACACAAACATATAGATAAGAGGAGGAAAGATAAATGAAATATACAATGAACCAATTGAAGGGGATGGATCGTTGCCAGTTTCGCAGACAACATAAACTCTCTTCAATCAAAGAGATTAATACAAATATCACCCGCCGTGAAGCAATCCGCAAATGTATCTATGGATATATGAGAAAGGAACTGACATGGCAGCAGGTAGAACAAATCATTAACAATGAGGCATATCCAAAAGAAGATATGCTGGCGGGAAAAACAAGGGAAATTATCTGTGATGACTTAGCTAATAAGTATATCAAAAGATACATTTCCAGTGACAACCGAGTACCGCAGCTAGCACCGGAATCCACTATGGATATTTTTGGCATTGAGGTAACAGTTGATCCGGACATGTTTTTTTACGATGGGAAAACGCTTGAAATCGTTAAGTTTTTTCTGAAAAAACCGGATATTACTATTTCCGGCAGAAAGCTGGATGCATCGGTGGCAGGATGCCTTCCATTATATGCAATGCTGTATTATGGGAAACAGCTTCTTGCTTACATCGATCCTAACAGAAAATTTCCCGTCGAAGTCAAAGCATCTTTTTATTTCTTAAAGAAGTCAAATGATAATTTCGATAAAGGTGTTTTCGATCTGGATTTCTTCGATGGAGCAGGAAAAAATGTTGTGTCTTTAAGCGACGCAGAACAGTTTCCGACAACCCTGGATCAGCATTATTATACGCTGTACAAGGATTTTGAAGCCGGAAGCCAGATTATCTGCAATCCGGATGTCTGCCGCAACTGCAATTTCAGGGCAGTGTGTCGATTTGAGAACGCCCCGAAAGCAATCGAAGAAATAAAGGCAAAAACACCGGCAAATGTCATGAATCTGACTGAGGATCAGAAAAAAGCTATTGGTTTTGAATATGGCGTAGCAAGAATTAATGCCGTAGCCGGAGCCGGAAAAACCATGGTTCTCGGAATGAGAGTCACTGAACTTCTGAAAAAGGGATATAAACCTGAAGAAATCTGTGTTCTGTCCTTTACGAATGCGGCGGCAGAAGAGATGACGACCAGAATCAAGGATTATGTCGAGACGTTGATCCCAAATTCCGGTATCGATCTGGATAAGCTGATTTCCACAACTTTTAACGGTCTTGGAAACGATATTATCTCCAAGTGTTACAACTACCTGGGATTTACGTCGGTTCCGATGCTGATCGAAGAAGGCGAACGGATGCGGATTATCGAGGAGCTGGTTTCGAGTATGGAAGTTCCGGGATTAAATTACCGGAACCTGAAAGCAAACGAAGCTTATCTGAAGGGCGGACTTGTAATTACCAAGAAGATTTTCGATATTTTCAAATCCAACCGGATTGTCTCCATTACCGATGAAACGCTGGAATTTGTTCTGAAGAAGCTGGACGTGGATAAGAAAAACATTACCAGAGAAACCCTCGAAAAGCTGATGTCGTTGTATCAGGAATACAACAAGAGGCTGATCGAAGAAAATTATCTGGAATATGCCGATCAGGAGTGGATGGTGATTGACCTTTATCGCATGATTCCGGAATATTTCCGCAACACAGGCATTAAGCATGTGATCGTGGATGAATTCCAGGATTCCAACCTGCGGCAGTTAAGCATTATTAAATGCCTGTGCCAAAGCAGCGTTATGACCAGTCTTATGGTGGTAGGTGACGATGCGCAGGCGATTTATGGATTCAGAGACACTTCCCCGAAGAACATCATTCATTTTTTTGACCTGATGTGCTGCCAGGGGCAGGATTTCAATTTGCTTGCCAACTTCCGTTCGGTTCCCGGTGTGATCAACTTCGCAAATAAGATCCTTAGAAACAATAAGGAGAAGATGGAGAAGAATCTGGTTGCTACGCGACCGGACAATGAAATGGTTCCGGTAGTGCAGGGATATTTTGATTCCAAAAAGGAATATGCAGATATTGCAAAAGCAATCGAACAGGATATCGCTTCTGGTAAGGATCCGAAGGATATTGCGTTTATTGCAATGTCCAAGTACGAGCTGTTAAAGATGCAAGATCTGCTGAAGGAGAAGAAAATTCCTTGTATTCTTCTTGTCCCGGAGACTACTTCTGAAAACAGCAGAGTACAAGCCTGTGTGTCTCTGATGAATTACCTGACACATCCGGAAGAAAAATCTGATGTTGATATTGTTACTTATCTGAATGCTTTATGCCATGGAAAGTTCTTTGAACTTCCGGAAGCGCAGCAGAATGAATATTTAAAACAGTATCACGAATACGTTGAAAAATTCGCAGAATTTACCGACGAAAATAAGAAGGAAGCATTCCGGCAGATGGCGGAGTTGTTGAGAAACGAGCCGGATGAAGTCTACGACCATTTCCTTGAAGTCGTGGATCACAATAAGACCTGGGGAAAGATCTGCCACTACTTTTATAATTTCAAAGTATATGGCAGTGAGGATAGTTTCTCCAAGAAACTTCCTTATCCAGGAGTAGCACTTACCACGGCGCATTCATCAAAAGGTTTGGAATGGGATATTGTTTATAATTCCATTACCAAATATGACAATAAGCTGATCCGGTACGACAGCAGAATCGATGAACTGGAGGAAAGACGCAGACTCTTGTTTGTGTCCGCAACCAGAGCAAGAGAGAAGCTCATCATTACCGGTCTGTATTACTCATTCGGCACGGTTAAGGATAAGAATTTCAATATCTTTCTGAAAGAGTGCTACGAGAATGTCGGAAAGGACATCGAAGAAGAGTTCGATAAACTTACAAAATAAAGAGGAAGGCGGGCTTGCCCGTCTTTTTCTTATGACTTTCTTTCATATTAATGGCATAAGGAAAAAAGAAAGAGAGGAGAAATATATTATGTCTAATATATGGAATTATTTTGGTATGGGCGGAAAGCATTACTGGTGCAATAAAGCCAATACCATGCGATTTTATAATGCCATCATGCAGGGAAGAAAATTTCTGATCTTCGACCTGGAGACGACTGGGCTTAAGAAGAATGCAGATGTGATCGTTGAATTTTCTGCCGTTGTTATGGAAAAAGTGGGGCAGTTCTATCAGAAAACAGATGAGATAGAGCAGTATATCAAACCGCCGTTTACAATGACAGATGAAGTAATCGCGATCCATGGTATCACGAATGAGTTTCTGGAGAATAAACCGGAAGAAAGAGACGCATGGCCTGTTGTAAAAGGATTTTTCGAAAAACACAAGGATGCGGTGATCAGCGGGTACAATGTCGGATTCGATATTAAATTCATGACCGCTTATGCAGGCAGAATGAAAGAGTCTTTTGAACCGGAAGAGATAGTGGATATTTTCGGTATCGTTAAGGAAAATATCTTCGCAGATGAACATGACGGCTGCAGAAAGCTGAGTCATATCCTTGGTATTCTGTATCCCGGAAAAACATACCAGTTCCATAATGCTTCAGATGATATTCTGGCTACCTGGGACGTTGGTGTCGGTGTGCTGAAAAAATTCCTTGAATCAAAGCCGGTTCTGGAAGAATCCAAACATAAGGCACAGATTTCATCATATCAGTACTGGAAAGCTGGAAAGACGCAGCGTATTTACGTGACCTTGCGATTCTCTGAAAATTTCTTCGAAGTTTACTACGATATCTATTCTTCCTGCTGGGTATGCGAAGATGACAAGAACAATGAATTCAATATCTTCGAATGGGTGGATATGGATGATGTCGAAAATAAGCTTACGAAAATTGCCGAATCCAAGGGTAAAGACAAATTCCGTCTGCTCCGGGACAAAGACAACTGGAGAAGCTGGAAAAATATTGCATAAAGGAGAAAAATTTATGTCGCGAGATAAAAAGATCGAATTGCCTTGTAAAATCGGAGACACGGTCTATGTTTTTTTATTTGACAAAATCATTAAATGTGAAGTAAACACAATCGTAATAGACGAAAATAATGATGTTTATGTTAAGTTTGGCAAATGTGATAACGGAGTGTGCCCTGCAAAAATATATTCTTGGGAATTTGGTAGAATGGCGTTTCTTTCTGAGGAAGAGGCAAAAGAAAAACAAAAAAGCAAAAAGTGATCATAACATTTCTTCGATAAAACTACGGAAATTTCGTTGGAGCAGCTTCAAAGAGTAAGGGAGATTTTGGAATGAAAATCGAGGCAGTCGTAGACAAAATGATGTATGGAACGATCAAAGTTGATATTCCGGATGAACAGCTCCGGGATATATCAAAAAGAGAAGAGAGGGCGATTGTTTGGGATGCGGTACAGGCAGCCATTAGGAATGGGACTCCCGTCAAATGGGACAACATTACCGGCTTTGTTGCATACCACGGCGATTATCGGACAATAGGAGAGGAAGAAAATGGAAAGAATACAGGAAAATGAGCAGTGGAAGCTGGATGGTGACTGCCGCAAATGTCGAAGAGTTAAGTATTGCAGTAAGCCTTGCACTCGCTGCAAACACGCCGATCAAGCCGAAATAGCGGGTTATGTAGCCGAAGCACTTAATGACATAACCGGTGGCTCTTACGGAAAAATAATGGAGAACCGCATGTATTAGACATGCGGTTTTTTCTGTGCAGAAAAATGTGCTTTTTGCCAAATCTTTCATATTAATGGTACGGGTATACCGGAACGCAGAATCAAATTCCATATAGAATCTGATACTGTGTTCCACAATGCTATCTTTCATATTAATAGTACCAGAAAAAATGGGAGAGTGTTTATGGCAAAGTTAAGTCTGACGAAAAGCGATATGGAATACATCAATGATTTTTACGGCAAAGACGCTGCTGGCTTTTTGAAGCTTTGGGGCGGAAGTAATAAGTCAGGCATCTTTCCTTATGGAAAGACTTTTTGTGATGAACATATCTCGGAAATCTTCAGAATGGACAAGTTGCCAACGAGCAACCTGTACATGTCTGTCTCTACTTTCTATGGCAAAAAGAAAGCTACTGTCGATAACATTCGTTCCGTTCAGTGTATTCCAATTGATATCGATTTCCAGTTTATGGACAAATACGGCAAATTGCTGGATCCCTTAAAAGTATGGCAGATGTTTCAGAAAGATCTTATCGAAAAACAGGTATTTTTCCCCATGCCTACATACATCGAATATGGACGCAGAATGCGCTTCGTTTATCTGTTGAACGACGGTGGCGTTGTTCTGCCTAGATTTGATAAAAAGAGGCGGAAAAATGTCCTGACGCTGTTACGCCGCATTCAGGAAGAACTCATCGCCACGATTAATGCGTTGAATCCGCTGTATCACGCCGAATATAACCCCTATACGTCTTTTGTCCGTGTTCCTACAAGCTTCAACACGATCTGGGGAAAAAGTTTCAATCCCGGCGAGCCTTTTAGCACACCGTCTTTTCATGTAGACGAGCAGTACTTCGTGCAGGTAAAGAGGGTTTCCAACGGTAAGCGCTATGATTTTCATGAACTCGCAGATGGAATTTTGCCGAAACTTCCTGATTGGTACAAAGCGGAAAAGAAAAAGAAGAAAAAAGGCCCCGGGATACATATCTGTGGGATCAATTCCAGAAGTGTAAATGAGATGCTGCGCGGAAGATGTCATTTTCTTGAGATCTTGCAGGACCATGGTTACGATATCGGATTCCGTGAGGTCATGTGTTTTCTTTACTGGAATTTTTCCATGCAGGCAGGAATGACAGAAGACGAGGCAAAACTGGCTACCTTAAATTTTAATAGCGGATTTGAGCATCCGATGCGTGAAAAAGAAGTGATCAGTTTAAGCCGCCCCCGAAAACTTTACTATTACCGCATGGATACGGTTTTGAAAAAACTGTGCGTTCCGGCGGAACTTGCTTCCTGCTGTGGTTACGACTGCACGAACAAAAAGGAATATCAGAAAAATTATATGCGCGAATATCGTAAATACAAAAAAAGCAAAAACGCCCGCAAGGAATCGCAGAAACAGAAGATGATCCGCAGGCTTATTTCGTCTGCAAAAAAGCTTCGTGAAAAAGGCATGGCTCTTTTAGATATTGCTTCCAGACTGGGTGTTTCTTTGAGTACCGCAAAAAGATACGTGTATAGTCCGACCTAAAATTAATATTCCGTAGAATAATTCTGCAAAAATGCCTGGGAAACCGGGCTTTTTGTCGTGCCTGGAATTATTTTCGATGGGAAAATACGGATATTTTTTTCGAAAACGGCGGATTGCGTCTCCGGTGGAATCAATTTTTGAGCCACCAGCGGCTCAAAAATCCCGTTAGGTTATATGTAAAAGATATCTAAGGACTGGACGGCGTAAGCCAGGACAGGACTTTGATATCACTTCTCTCTGGAGGCAATGAACATACCCTTCATTTCCTACATTCAACTTTATAGGTGTGTTTTCCTTCATATTAAAGACGTAAACAGAGTGATAGAAGGAGGATAAAAGAATGTATTTATTGTTGGATAAATATGCAGCTTGCGGTACGGATCTTGATTCTTTCCGTAAAGAAGCAATATTCGTTGATGAGAATACATGTATCGCAGAAGTTGACCCTTTAGAGACACGTATTCTCGATTATTACAAGATCAGTCCTACGAGAGCCGTTTTTCATGTAATCAATGATGGAGATATCCGTTATACGGAAGACGGAAGATATGTTGTTACCAATATGGAAGCACTTCGTATCGATACCTTAAATTCGGATCAGTTGTCGTTGATTCAGGAAATGAGAGCGAAGTCAAAGACACTTATCGAATTCACCACAGCATCCACGAAACGTTTCTTTGTGGGCGAGACCCTGTATAAGACGCTCTCAGCGCGTTTGAATGGTATAGGTGGTAGATTCCTTAAGCAGGCTAATTCCATTCGAAATTACGCGCTTGTAGGCGCATTGCAGGACAGTGATTCGGCGATGCATATCCTGTATCGTACCGATGGACGTTTAAATAAGGCGGTTGCTGTATTTTCAAAAAAAGTACGTTTCTGTAAAAGAACGGCTATCGCAGATGTAATCGAGAAGCTGTTCCCGAAAGGAGAAATCAGATGGAGCATTACGCAGGAATGTACAGAAGTGTATGTGGAAATGCCTGAGCTTGTCTGCGGAGAATTCTATAAAGGATATCTGTTTAAGATTTCCGATACCGGCTATTATGCCGATACACTTTATACTACGCTTCGTAAGTACGACTGCCAGCCGGATGACTATTATACGTTAGGAGAAATTCCTCTTGCGTATGGCGAGGACGGCGTGATTGGAGCTGATGGCGTAATCGATGAAAATGCACTCAAGAAACATATTCTCGTTTCAGAAGCACATAATCAGGACCTTGTCGCAGGACAAAGACGCTACTTCGAGGAATGTAGACTTTCCCCAATGGAGTTGTCTTTAAAACTCGGTTTAAGTTCCATTATCGGAATCAAGAATCGGAAAGTTATTTTAGAAGATATTTCCAACAAAGGAATCTCTGAACCTACTGATTTCTATGATTATCTCGTAAGTCTTCCGAGAATGATTGTATTATCAGATTACCAGAAAGAGGCTTATCGCAATTTCTTAAATAACCTCTCGAAGGTGGCGGGATGAGGATCGTAGTAACACCGTCATGTCCCGTGTGCGGCAGTAAAAAGACCGGATATTTTGTCGCAGGCAATGATCCGGAACTGAAGGAAAAATACTTTCTGAAGGGGGAACGGATTCGCTTAAGATCCGTCCCCAACGGAAAGAACTGTTTCTGCGCCGACTGCGGCATGGAGTGGAGAGATCAGCTTTTTAAAAAACGCATTTCCGAAGAAGACTTTGAAACTTACCTCCTGGAACACGGCTTCAAAGCACAAAGAAAGCAATATAAGGAAAAGCGCAAATACAAGGAAGAGCTGACTGAGGAACAGAAAAAACGGAAAAAAGAGAAAAGAAAAAATATTTTTCAATTCATTTTACTGATATGCACAGGTATTGATGTAAAACGACGGAAAAAGAAGAAAGACTCCGAGTAGCAATACCCGGAGTTTTTCATATACAATTTCTTTCATATTAATGTTAACAAGCAAAATTTTTGTGACATTTCACAGGAGGGTTAAAATATGGACGAAAAAGAATTTGAAGAAAAGCAGGAACAGCAGGGAAAAACAGATTCTGTTCAGGAAGAACAGGCAGTCGAATCTGCGCAGGAAGAGCCGGTTTCCGCAGAGGATACTACAAAAGATCATGAGCCTGAAGAAGAGAAGACTGAAGATAGCATGACAGATGAAGAGAAAGAGGCTCTTGAGAAGGCTAAAGCAGCGGATCATGCAAAGGAACAGAGAGAAAAGGAAATAGTAACCCAGGAAGTAGTTGACAACGTCAATAAAAAATCTCTTCTAAAAAGAATCGGCCTCGGTATCGTTAATGCTGTAAAAAAGGTGGCTTACGTTGCGTTAACTCCGGTAAGATGGGTAGGCGACAGGGTAATTGAACTTACGATGCCTAAGGAAAGCCGTGCGAAGATGTATAACGAAGCAATTCAGAACGCCTACGATGAGCAGAAAAAGAAACAGGAAGCCGCAACCAGAGAAAACGGACACACAATAGCTAAGAAAATGGAAATACTGAACAATGAGCAGCTGACTGATCATGAAAAGATTTTGGAACTTTCAAAACTGTGTTACGATACAAAAAGGACTATTTATGTTAAGACACAGGAAGGTGCTTTCAAGTTTGAAAGAAGCGGCGACAGCGTTTTGATCTCTCATGCGAATCCTATGAAAAGAACTCTTGAAAGTCAGGCAACCTATACATTTCGTGCTATCGGTGGTGTTGTTTTTAATAAGCTTGGCGGAATCAAAGACAAGGAAGTGGATATTCGTGATGCTGTAGAGCAGATCAGAATGGACAATGGCTTTGATAAGCATACCAGAGAGCTTGAAAAGAATGTTATCCTTGAATCCGATATTATTACTGATGTTGAAAAATCTGCTCATCAAAAAGATCTCGCAGATAAAGAACAGGTCGATAAGAATATTCTGGAAGGTAATCAGGAAGAAGTAAGAGAAGCTGTTCTTAGCACCATAGCTGTTAATGATAAAGAGAATGACCGCGAGGAGGAGAATAAAGAAGCCCCTAAAACAATCGTTGTTGGAGCCGGAACTGAATATGAAAAAGAATATGAAGTTCAACTCATCAATCCGGAAGGTCAGAAGCCCTATCTGGCTGTGGATATCGATGGAACGATCATTGATGTGAGAGATATTGACCATCTCGATTATATTCTGAAAAACGATGAACCTGAAGAAATCGGACAGATTCTCCAGACAGTCAAGAATGGAACAGTCCAGGAAAAAGAGAATGTAATGCAGTTTGCTGATTTTGGACATTACACCTTCAGCCATGATGAAGATTTTAAGGTAAGAGAAGTTGTCGCCAGACATGCTATCGACGGAAAAGTTTCTCAGGTCCTCAAAGATCTGATTCAAGATCCCGAACCTAGCGTGAGAAACGTTGTGGAAGAAGTCGCTCCTTATTTGATTCATAATCAACAGGAAGTTTTGAGAGCTCCGGAAAACGATCAGGAACTGATAGATTCCTTGAACGAGCTGTCTCCTGAGGTTCCCCCTGTTGTTCCCGATATATTTGGTTCCGAAATGATTGTCTCTGCGCAGGAAGATTTTACTCCCGATGAACCGATTCCTGTACCTGATGAAGAAATTTCCCCGGAAGTACCGGACACAACTGTAATTCCTGCAATGGAGAATAATGAGGTGGATAAAATAGAAGAGCCAATCAATGAAACAGCACTGGAAAACATTGATGTAGAACACGTAGAAGTTCCCCAAAGCGTTTCTTCCAAGGTATATACCAAAGACGGTATGGTTGAACAGGTGGAGGAAACAGAAACGGTTTACCGCGATGTTGAGCCTCCTATTAAATCCCCGTTCATAGAAAAGATAGAAAAAATGACCGGAGCGGCCCGGGGAGAAGAAACTACAAGAAAAGAAACAATTGTCAAAGAAGAAGTAAGGTAACAAAAAGCGGAGCTAAATGCTCCGCTTTCCCTATTCTAATGCTTTTTTATTTTTAACTTTGATTCGGATCACGTCATCTACATGATAAATTACTTCGATGTCGATGGTTTTTACCTTAAATTTCATATTCTTTAGACAGATCTTCTGACCGGACAACATTTGTGCTTCTGCTTCTGCAGACAGAATCTCCAGGATTTTCTCAAAATCTTCTGTGCTAACATGATTCCTGCAGGCTGTTTCACCGAGCTGTCTTGCATCCGGATAATACTTGGGACAAGAATAAAATAAAGATCTGTGCCCCTGTTTTAATCCCATGACGGGATAATCTTTTTCATGATTTCCGCAGACGACTTCAATCTGCTTCCATAGATTCTTAACCATATAAATCCTCCTTAGAGTTTCCTTTCTATTAATATGAAAGATTTATAAATAACATGGAATTTCTGCACAAAAATGTCGTGCCAGTTTTCTGTCATATTAATGATGATTTAAAAAAGATAGAAGGAGGCAAAAATGAACTGGAAAAAAGCAACACGGGGAAATAGTGTTGAAGAATTTGTGTTTGAAAAGACAGGAAAGTCTATCGCACAGATTATTCACATGGTTCCCGAATATAGAATTTACCGCTTGAATGAAGTAAAAAATGCTTTGTTCGAAGCAAAATTGAGAAATATGCTCGTGACACTTGTCTCTGATTTCGATGACGATGGAATTCAGTCAACGCTCATCATGACCTATATTTTTGCAGCAATAGGATTGAAATATCAGCTGATCATTCCCAAAAGATTTTCGGAAGGATATGGTTTATCCATGAAGATCATCGAGCGTGTGCCGAATGGAGGTTTACTGGTTACGATCGATAACGGAATCAAGGCGATAGAACCGATTGCAGAAGCAAAGAGAAAAGGCATGAAGGTGATTATCCTGGATCATCACGAAGCTGGAGCAGAATTACCGGCAGCTGATATCATCGTGGATCCGAAGGCCGTTGGCGAAGCGGATTATACGGAATACTGTGGAGCAGGCATCGCTTATAAGCTGGCCGAAGAAATTTTGGGGAAAGATCATCCAATTATGAAGAAACTCAGCTGTTTTGCCGCAATAGGAACCATTGGTGACAATGTAGAGATATCAGAAGATAACCGGAAAATTGTCATTGACGGTTTGAAAAACATGAAGTACGGAAAAGGAAGCGAAGGACTCAAAATGCTTCTGGAAGCACAGAAGTTTTCCGAAGGCAGTACCGCGACAGACGTAGCTTTCAATATTGTTCCTGTGCTTAACGCTTGTGGACGGCTTAAAGACGATGGTGCGAAGATGGGAGTCGTCGCTCTCATTGACGGAGGACGGGAAAAGAGAGAAAAAGTTAATGAACTTCTCGAATTAAACGATCTTCGTAAAAAGCTTGTGGAAGAAGTAGTATCAAGACTTGACCTGTATGCAATGGCTGTTTCAAAAGATAGATCTATTTTTGTAGTAGATAATCAGATTCCGCTCGGAATCGTCGGCATTGTCGCAGGAAAGATATCTGAATACACGGGAAAACCAGCTTTTGTACTCGCAAAAGATGAGACAACTGGATTTTACAAAGGAAGTGCAAGAAGCAAGAGTAATGATTATAGTCTCGCAGGATTAATGGAAGCGCACGCTGAATTGTTTGTTGGATTCGGTGGACATTTAAAAGCAGCCGGCCTCACCATAAAAGAGGAAAATATCATGGTTTTCAAAAATGCGATTGAGAAAGAGCTGCCGGATGTTATATTCGATGACGCAATTCCTTATGATATCGAAGTTTTGGAAGCAGATTTCCCCATGGTAGCAGCACAAATCCTTTCCCTGGAGCCTTTTGGAGAAGGAAATCCCGCGCCGGTGATCCGTTTGCAGATGACCGTGGATAATTATTCTATCATCGGTAAAAACAAAGATACATTGAAGTTCACCGGATTCGGTTATGAAGCAATCATGTTTCATGCTAAAGAACAAATTTCTATGCTTCCGAAGCACGTATCCGTCATTGATCTGATCGGAAAAGTAGGGGTAAATGTGTTTAGGGGTAATATAACAACGCAAATCAATATCACGGATTTTGTGGTTCTCAGATAGCTGAAACTTTTAACATACTTTTCTGTCATAATAATGACGTAAATAAAATTGATAATTGGAGGACAGCTAGTTCTCAGAAAGAAGAGGAAATAAAATGAACAATATTTTTATCAGTAACGCACGTATCACAAATGACCTGGAAACAAGATATAGCAATAATGGAACCGCTATTATCAACTTCTCTGTTGCGGATAATCATCGTAATGGCGACAAAGAAGAAGCTATTTTCTGGCGCTGCGCCGTTTACGGTAAGCAGGCAGAATTCCTGGCAAAGTATGGCATGAAGGGCGGAAGAGTCAATGTGATCGGCGAAGTCCAGCCCAATAATTACACAAATAAGGATGGGCAGCAGGTATCTGCGATTCAGGTTCGTGTAACAAATATCGAAATCGTAGATTGGAAGCCCGCAGAGCAGCAGGTCCCTCAGCAGGGTACAATGCCTCAGATGGGGCAGCCCCAGATGCAGCAGGCTCAGGGCGGAATGCCTCAGATGCAGCCCATGGGACAGAATCAGTTGTCTCATGGAATGTCCCAGATGGGACAGCAGGGACAGCAGCCCATGGGACAGGGATTTACAAATGCTCCCCAGGGAATGCCTAATCTTGGAGCTAACAACGGCTTCATGAACATTCCCGACAACCTGCCGTTCAATTAGGAGGTAAGTTAATCGAAAAGTTTGAGAAAGAGGGATGATTTTTATCCCTCTTTTTTACTAAAAATTAGGAGGACATCATGAGTACTGCAGAAAATGTAAACTTGAAGCAGCAAATGGCTATTCAGTCTGCGAATGTATATAAAGGTAAAGTTTGTTGTTATGCAAGCGTTACTAAAAAAGGATTCAGGGAAGGAGACCCAGCACTTGCAATGTCGGAGACATCAAATGTATGTATTAATATTTTTGATACGGCATCTGCAAAGGGAGTCAAATTCTATTTTGGAGGAACTCTTCCGAATTTTATTTTCGAAAAAACAAAACTGTGTATGGCTCTAGGATTAACTGCACAAAAACCCGAAGAAACAGAAGAGAAAAAGTCTGCGGCTTATACAGTGAAAATTAAATTTGGACCATTTAAAGATCGGACTCCGGCGGAAGTATTATTGGAAAATCCCAATAATTACAATCAGCTTTGCGACACATACAATAAGCTGATGACGGCAAACGACCCCAAGTTCGCAAAGCAGAACAGTGTTGTTGCAAACGCTATTGTTGAAGCCGGCAATTTATTTATGAATGGGCAGCTCGATAAAACTTCCGTAAACACTTATCAGAAAATTGTCATTTGGGACGGCATGAGAACCCCGAATGTCAACAAGGTAAATCAGAAGGGTTTAACGGAAGCGAGAACAGCTAAGATTACTTTCGACACAGATCCCGGTAATAAGGAACCTTACTGTATCGAAATTATGAATTGTATGGCTCCGCCCGTTCAGGGAGCGCAGATCGGCGCGAGATTATCCCAGTGCGAGGATAAGATCACACTGATGATGAATTTCTCCGAAGAAGCCTGGTACGGTTTCTGGAAGGATACCATTGAAGCGAAAACTTCATTTGGCAGACTCATGGAGAATGAGCGTCTCGACTATTCTGATAAGAATATGTGGAAGCCGCAGCAGAATCAGCCGATCACCTATACACAACCGAATAATGTTGTACAGATGCAGCAGGGACAGAACTATAGTCAGTATTCTGGTTCACCTTATATGGGCTATGTTCAGGGATAAAAATAATTATGAAAAGATCGCTAATTATAGCGGTCTTTTTTGTTGCAAAAATTCTGTGCAGAAATTTGTCAAAATAATAATCTTACGATATAATGTCAATAACAAATAAATAAACGCGCAATGGAGGGCGGAAATGAGAACATTATTTAGTGCAAAAAGAAAAATTAAATGGATTATGGCAATGCTTGTAATCGGAATGTTATCTGGTAAGGCAGAGGCCGCTGAATTAAATACTACGGAAGTTGTAGAAGCAGGAGATGAATCCGGATACGAATTCCCCGGTCTTTCTATCAGAATCGGAGAGATGAAAGATGGATTGTTTGTGAGAGATTACTATGAAGAGGCAGGTATTATTTTTAAAGAATTAGCTGGGGAAGAGAGAAAAGCAGCTTTTGATATTAGAGATGAAGCTAGAAAACTGAGTTCATTGACGCCAGAAATGGAATCCGCTGGCTATGTTATAGATACTAACACTGGTTTAGCATTATCTCCAGTAGATTATGCAAACATGTATGGTGGAGATGCCGGTGAAAACGCAAAAACTCCTGCTCCCGTCGATGAAAATACGCGCTTTGGCTTCGTTACATTTGCAGCCGCCGTCGAAGATATCATTCATGAACCCTGTTTCGTAGGTATTAAGGACGAAAACGGTGGTTATCAGGAAATTGATCTTTATGAGGCAAACGGATTTACAACTTTGCAGCAGCTTCCTGTAGGAACCTATACCATTACTGAAGGTGGTATTACCGCGGACTTTACCGGAAAATATCCTTTAAAATACAAAGAAAATACCTTTGAAATTACAGAAAACTGTTCCATTATCGTTCCGTTAGCTATCGGTGATGTAGATATCCCCGGACAGAAGATTGAAGAAACGCCGGAACCTACACAGACACCGGAAGCAACATCAGAGCTTATAGAAGAAGTGGTCGAGAAGAGCAATAGCGGAGTGATTGCATGGATTATATCCGCAGGTTGTCTGATTGTTTTGGGAATCATTGGGTACGTTATTTATAAGAAGAAAACTAAGTAGTTATTATACCGAGAGAGGGAATTAATATGTTTGGACAAGAAATAATGAGCAGAAATGAAGATGGTTGGATTACTGTAAAATATAAAGGTTCTTTTGGTTTTACATCTATGTCTTACGCCGAATATGTTTTACAGCTCATTTCTTGTTGCGGCGAATTTGGAAAATGGTTTGATATGAATTATCTCTTTGAAATTTTATCATTTCTGTTATATAAAGGGATAATTCTTTGGCTGACCCCCCTTATAGGTTTTGTGACGAAATTTTACATTCAGGATAAAAACATCAAAGCATATATTTGCGCTGCCATTGCTTTTGTTTGGATATTCATTACTTTAAGTGTATTTTATAAAAGATTTTGTTCGGGGTCAGGGAGGATCCAAATGCCGACGATAATGTTTTTGTCTATTTTATTTTTTGTGCAAGCGGCTGTTATTATGTATATGAAAGTTGGACAAATCGCAATGATTCGTCAGGCATGTCGTGGAGTAATCAAATTTTCGGTGGTACTGTTTATTATTGGGTTTATTCAGGCTATCATTTGGACTGTAGGGTCAACTATTATCGATATAATTAATGATTGGAGTTACAAAAAGCGTAATAAGAAAAGTAGGTAAAAATATGGAGCGAAATAAACAGGGCTTTATTGATCGTTACGACGAAGATAATTATATATTTTATGAAAAAGACTCGGATGGTAATCCTGGCGATGTTGAATTTATTTACAACTGGGAGTACGATTTACAGAGAATTACCGGTTGTGGGTGCGGAGGCCATTTCCTGAATCCAATTTTCCTTGGATACAATTTGCATTTTAAGGGAATCGCTATCGTGTATGTTTTAGCCATGTTTGTTACATGGATATTGTATATGTACCGGATCATCGACGTTCCTTTTCATAAAACGATGCTTACTTTTTCTTTATGCTTGATTGTAGCATATCCGGTAAACTGGCTGGCCGTAATATTGCCTACGTGGGTTCCGTAGGACTTTGGATGTATTACATCAAGTCGTGCATGGATAGTTATTTTCCTGTAGCAGAAAGATTTCCTCATTATGAAAATATTGCAAAATCCTTTGTATACGTAGGATTGGCATTGTTTTTTGTAAATTATATTGGAAAGTGGGTCAGTAATTTTATCCGAAGCCGAGAGGAGAAGCAGGGGAAACATTATGCTTATTACAAATATTTAGATAGAATAAAAGATGCAGAAAAAAGAAAGTAAAGAAATTGAATTCTCCGATGAACAAGAAGAGCCATATAAACCATTGAAAGATAAGGATTTTTTCGCAAGGATTGCGATTCAGGATGCTATTGAAAATGAACAAATTATGAAATGTTGCGAAGAAGAGGAAATATATGAAGATTGGAGAGACAATCCAAAGAATTTTCCAGAAGACCAGACGTTATTTAATCTTAACGATAAAATCATGGTCCCAATCTATAATTATGTTGGTGCTGAATGTCCTGAAAAAGCAACAGAAAAACAGAAGAAACGGGCAAATTTCATCAGAAGAACCTGGGATGCAAGAGGTAAAACAGAATTTTATTTCAATAATATAAGAAACGAGGCTCACGAAAGATTAATTCGTTACGCAAAAGAAGAGGATTTTCAAAAATATGGCAACGATGTAGAAAAAATTATAGACGAATTTAAAAGAAAATTATTTATAGAATCGGTACGTGATTCTACATTGCAGGAGCTGAAATATAAAAATCCAGATATTTCACAAAAAGAAATTGATGATTTTTTGAATAGTTATGAAAAAGTTATTAAAACATCTAAGTTTGAAAAATTGTATTTAAAACACGGCAAACCTATTCACATGGAATTATAAAAAAGTCCCCAACTTGGGGACTTTTTATTATGCGGTTTTCAGAAGAGAGTAGAACTCAAGGTATTCGTACCATTGTCTTCTTTTTTGCTGATCAATACTTAGTTTTAATTGATCAAGGGTGATATTGAAGGGAACGCTCGTCTCGATCTGTGCGATTTTTTGGAAGAATCTGGCATTTTTCTCAAAATCCGGATCCAGTAATTTAGCCAGAGGTAGGCGCGTACCGGTCTGTGTCGTAAAATCATCTTTCAATTCTTTCAGTTTATCCTTATCCGTAAGTGCGCCGCTGTTGATCACTTCGATAATCTTATCTATGGAACCGAAATATTTCAAAAGAGCGATAGCACCTTTTTCACCGATTCCTGCAATGCCGGGGTAATTATCCGAAGTATCTCCGCTGATTGCCTTCAGATCAACAATCTGATTAGAATTTACGCCCATGAAATAGGGAACTGATTTCATATTTACCGGAAAGATTTTATCAGGAAGACCGTACTGTGATAAAGAAATCTGTTGTTCTCCCTGCATCATATCATCGAATAATTCCTCTGCCTGATTCGGTTTTTTACAGGAAAACCACAATTGGGTACAGGGAGACACCAACTGTGTCATATCCTTATCACCACTTAAAATAACTACCGGAATCTGATTTTCGAATTTTTTAGCCAGGGATCCAATGCAGTCATCAGCCTCGTATCCATTCATACAAATGACAGGATAGCCGAGTTCTGCGAGCATTCTAGGGAAAATTTCGCGCTGGCTGATAAAGCTTTCGTCTGGTTTTTCTCTGTTGCCTTTATATTCCGGATACATCCGTTTCCTAAAAGTATCGGAGCTGATATCCCAGGCGACAGCGACATATTTGAAATGCTGTTCTTCGATGATTTTTTCGATTCTTTTCATAGTAGTGAAGAGAGCATTTGTGATGATTCCTTCTTTATTTCGCAGCATTTCGTGATACCACAAGTGCCATTTGCTTCTGTCTTTTTCTCTTTTCATCTGTTCAGGAAGAGTGCCGTAATAGGATTCATTAAGCACTGAGCTTCCATCAATAATCAATAATCTCTGAAACATTTTATTTGCCTCCTGTTTTTCTCGTTTTCATTAATATGAGAGAAAATTTATAGATAAAGATTCTTTCATATTAATAGAGAAAACAATTGACAAATGGAGGATCTGAAAATGAACAAAGAAGAAAAAATTACAAAAATGCAGCAGCTTATCGAAAAGATGAAAGAGGCTGCATACGCATATTATAACGGGCAGGAGATTATGTCTGATTTTGAATATGACGCCCTGTTCGATGAATTGCAGAAATTGGAAAAAGAGACCGGGACCACATTGCCGGAAAGCCCCACTTCTTTTAAAGTAGGTGCTGCCCCCGTTGATGGAGCAGTAAAAGTAACCCACAAATATCCGGCGCTGTCTTTGGCAAAGACCAAAAGTGTGGATGATCTGAAGAGTTTTCTCGGGGAACAAAAAGGTTATCTGTCCTGGAAACTCGACGGGTTGACGCTGGTCGCCACCTATATTGATGGAAAATTAAAGAATCTGGTTACGAGAGGAAACGGACTTGTGGGCGAGGATATCACAAGAAACGCTCCGTATATTCGTGGCGTGGCTCTGAATATCCCTTACAAAGAAGAGGTTGTGATCAGAGGAGAGGCTTTATGCAGTTATCCGGCATTCGACAATATTAACGCAAGAATCGAAAATGAAGAGGATAAATACAAAAACCCCCGCGGAGTTGCTTCCGGAAGCGTAAGATTACTGGATGCCAAAGAATTGGAGGAACGCGATATTCATTTTATTCCATTCGAGCTGGTATCTCCTAAAGCAAATTCCGTCAAAGACGAAAAAGAATTGATCGAAAACTGCGGAATGCAGTTTGTAGAAAGCCATTGTGTCGATGCAAATAACATTGATATGCTGGTTAAATTCTTTGCTGAATATGTGGAAAGAAAAGGTTATCCTTATCCTACTGACGGACTGGTTCTTACCTACGAAGATCTCGAGTATGGCCGGAGCCTGGGACTCACTGGACATCATCCCAGACATTCCATTGCTTTTAAATGGAAAGATGAAGAGTTTGAGACAACGCTCAGAGAGATTTTCTGGTCCGCTTCCAAAACAGGATTACTGAATCCGGTAGCCGTGTTTGATCCGGTAGAAATTGATGGTACAACTGTTAAGAGGGCTTCCGTCCATAATTTAAGCTATATTGAACATCTGAAGCTGGAACCGGGTGACAAAATCACCGTATATAAGGCAAATATGATCATTCCCCAGATCGCAAGAAATTTGTCTGCAGAAAAGAAAATGCTTTATACGGCGAAGGCACCAGCAGTATGTCCTGTTTGTGGAGGAAAAACGAAAATCGTCATTAATAACAACACCGGGTCCAACGAAGTAATCAAAACCGTTTATTGCGAAAATGAGATGTGCCCTTCTAAGCAGATTGGCCAGTGGACACATTTCGTGAGCAGAGATGCTCTTAACATCATGGGATTAGGCGAAAGCCAGATCATTGATCTGATCGACGAAGGAATTCTCACTACATTTTCTGATCTTTTCACAAATATCGTCCCGAATAAGGATAAGATCGTAGATTTGGAAGGCTGGGGAGAAAAATCCTATAACCTGATTGTAGACAGCATTGTAAAAGCAAGAAAGACGACTCTTGCGAACTTCATCAATGCACTGAGTATTCCGTGGGTTGGAAAGTCCACAGCAAAATTGATTGCTTCGTACTACGAACAGGATCCGGAAAGATTTTTGTTTGACAGCGATTTCGGAGGATTAAAGGATATCGATGGAATCGGCGAGACGGTAATCGAATCACTGAGAGACTGGGAAAACGGTAATTTACCGTTAATATGCAGCGGAAAGGATATTGAATATCTCGCTTCGTTCTTTGAATTCGAAAAATCCAAAACCGGAGATAGACTGAAGGGTATGACTTTTGTCATTACAGGGTCTTTGCAGCATTACGAAAACCGCGAAGCTATGGTTGCCGTTATTGAATCTCTCGGTGGCAAGGTTTCCGGATCAGTGTCATCCAAAACGACTGCGCTTATTAATAACGACGTCAACAGTACATCGGGAAAGAATAAGAAAGCAAAAGAATTGTCGATTCCTATTATTTCCGAGGAAGATTTTGTTCGGGAATATATAGGATGAATAGGGGTGGAGAATATGACAGTTGAGGAATTATTAAATAAATATGTTGGTGATACTAAAATATGTATTTGCGATATATTTTCTGATCCGATTTCCAAACCACTCGATGCGAAAGAATCAGTAATATTATATGGCCACTATAAAGTGGCTAAATGGGAAGTAGTTTATGATGTTGTTACCTACCGATTAAAAATAATTGTTGTGTAATAAAAGAAATTGAAAAAGCTGCCGTATGGCAGCTTTCAGACTGTAGACAAAACGCTTTTGGTCAGCACTCCAGAAGCGTTTTTCTTG